>Ga0209755_10002049_pt1 | contig 28737 bp, 22 predicted proteins | sample TergutCo191P1_FD_187301 | JGI IMG/M metagenome (GOLD analysis project Ga0209755, IMG submission 187301) | Cornitermes sp. P1 segment gut microbial communities from Petit-Saut dam, French Guiana - Co191P1 (SPAdes) (version 2) | ecosystem: Host-associated > Arthropoda: Insects > Digestive system...
AGGGCCACCGGAGGGAGCCGTTTTTGAGGAACTTTTTGGGCGAGCAAAAAGTTCCCCGCCGGAGGCAAAATGCCCGGAGGGAAAAAAAGCTCGGGCCGCAGGCCCAGGAAAAAACAACGCCCGGAGGACGAAGAGAAACATTTCAAAAAATGGCCCGGGCCGCATGGCCCTTAAAAACATTCTCAGTTAAATAAAACCCCGCCCCAATGGGCAAAAAGAAACATTTCAAAAAAAAGCCCGGGCCGCAGGCCCAAAAAAAACGCTGCTCAGTTGGCACGGAGCCCCCCGCCCGGAGGGCGGGCCCCCTCTATTCCTCTACCTCTTGAAGGGCCCACTCCAATGCTTCCTCCTCTACTCCCTCTGCTCCCTCAAGTCCCTCTTCTCCCGCTGCTTCTTCTCCCTCTGCTGCCCCTAGTCCCTCTGCTCCTTTTAGGAGCTCCCCTCGGCGCTGCAAGAGAAGGGGGCGGGCGCTGGCCGCCTTGCTGGCCCCCAATATGTAGGCCGCGTTGCGCCTTAGCCCCCAAAATTTGCTGCGCATGAGAGGGCTGCCCAACAACGCCGCCTTCTCCTCTCCCCCTAACCTCAAAAAACGCTCCACCGGCCAAAACGCAAAGGCCCTCGGCGCAAATGCCTCGTGCCCCACGGGAGCCTTGCGGTTATAGGGGCATACCTCCTGGCAAACGTCACAACCAAATAGCCAACCCCCTGCTTGCCTGCGCAACACCTCCGGCCAGGGGCCCCTACTTTCTATGCTATGGAAACTCAGGCAACGGCGCGCGTCCACCCGCTTGCCCTCCAATATGGCCCCCGTGGGACAAGCCTCTATGCAGGCGCGACAAGCCCCACAGCCCGCTTTCTCCTCCTCTCCATAGGCGTCGGCCTCCTCACTCAACAAAAGCGTCGCCAACAACAACCAGGAGCCTTGCCCCCGGCATATGAGGCAACCATTCTTCCCCACAAAACCCAGGCCCGCTTTGGCCGCCCATACCTTCTCCATAACCGGGCCACTGTCCACAAAGGCCCGCATGGCCATGCCAGGGTGCGCCTCCCTCAGCCGCCCCATAAGGCGCTTGAGCCAACCGCGAAACGTTTTGTGGTAGTCCCTGCTGCGCGCATAACGCGCTACCTTGCAAGTGGGCGAGGAGGGCGTGGGGTGGTAGTAGCCACACCCCAACACCACCACCGTCCGTAACCCCGGCAACAAACGCCCTATGTCCAACCGCAAAGCGGCCGTCTCCTCCAACCACGGCATTCCCTCCCCCAGGCCCTCCCCCAACCACTGCCACAAAAACGCCCCCTCCAACGGTTGCGCAGCTGCAAAACCGCACAACTCAAAACCCACCTCCTGCGCGCATGCACGCACCCACGCCGTGTCCAACAGGGCCATTCAGCGCCCACCCGCCTCTGGCCGAGAGGGACTCCACAACAACTCCTCTACACCCGCCTCGTGGTTGGCATAGCGCGCCGCCATAAACAACCAGTCCGAAAGACGGTTGAGGTAGGGCACGGCCTCCGGCGCTACCTCCTCCTGCGCCATAAGGGCCACCACCCGACGCTCCGCCCGGCGCGCTACCGCCCTCGCTACATGCAAAACCGCACCCCCCTGCCGCGTCGCTAGAGAGGGGGGGTGTCCACAAGGAGGGGGGGGCGCCCCCCGCCCCCCCGGCAAAACAAACTGCCGCAGAGGGGGTAGGGCCCTCTCAAAAACCTCCATTTCCGCCTCCATACACTCCGCCCACGCCGGCAATAGGGGCGGCAGGCGGGGGGCCGCAGGGCTGTGGGGGAGGGTGGCCAACACCGCCCCCAGGGCCATTAACTCCTCCTGTATACGCACCACCTTCTCCTCCAAAATGGCCCCCACCCCACTCGCCCTCGCTAAACCCAATAGGGTGCTTAACTCGTCTATTTCTCCATAGGCCTCTATGCGCGGGGCATGCTTGGGCAGCCGGCCTCCGCCATATAGAGAGGTTTGCCCACCGTCCCCTTTTTTCGTCGTTATGCTTGCCATGTTGTGTCTCCTGCGCTCCTAAATGCGCCGCTGGTGCTGCGTGGGGGCCTTCTCCCATACCCGTACCCCGCAAAACCTCGGCCCCTCGGGGCATAGGGGGGTGCGGCCGGCCAACTTGCGCAAAGTGCACGGCGGCAACAACCACTGCGCCAACTGCGGGTGTACCTCCCCCACTTGCGCCACCTCCTCCCGGGTGGTTTGCCAAATTTCCTCCTGCGCCGTATAGCACAAACGCTGCGTCCACTTGGGGCGCAAATAACTCAGCGCGCCGGACTCTACAAAGCGAATGGGGAAGGCGTTGGGCAACAACAAGAGGGCCTCCCCCACCCCTGCCCCGGCCTCCAACAGGGCCTCCACACTGCGCCAAAGCTTGGCCACCACCTCTGCAAAAACCTCATGGGCCTCGGGCAAAGCGCGCACCAAACCGGGCACCACCACGTCCACATGGCCAGGTACAAACTGGGCCTGCAACCACGGCCTGGAGGCGCCTACCATACGGTGGCGTTGGTTTTGGCTGTCCGCCGCATGGGAGAGTTTCTTCCTAAAACTATAGTGTACATGCAGCAAACAGCGGCCCAAGTGGCTGAGGGTGTCCAAGTTGAGGGTTTGGCAAAACAGGGGGTTGTGGGTGGGGGCCAGGAGGAGGCGCAGGGCCTCCTCAACAGGCAACTGCGCAGCACCCAAACCCAAGGTTGCGCGTAGGGCCTCTGCCAACAACTCAGGCCCCCCCACCTCATAGCCCACCAGCCGCGAGGCATAGCCCCCCAACCCCGCGTCAAATTCCTCCACAAAAGCCCGGCTGCCCAGGCGGGTTTGGGGCCCTGTGCCCAAATATTGCCACTCGGGGGTTTCCTCGAGGGGGAGTGCGTCCTCGAGGGTGTTGAAAAAGGCGGCGTCCTCGGCGCGTACGCATTGCAGCATGGCCCCCACCACATAGGCCACCTCCCCGGGTACGTCGGCATGCTTGCAAATACGCGCATAGCGGTGCAGGGTGAGGGCGGAAACCGTGTGGAGGAGGTGGGCCGTCGTCCCCAGCGGCAACACATAGCGCGCGGCCTCTTGGGCTTTCTTTTGAATTTCTCCGGCCCAACGCCGGGGGGAGGCGGCGCGGGCGGGGAATACCTCCCAAAAGGCCTCCTCCGCCACCGGCAACAACAACGCCACAAGCCGCCTATAGCCCTGCATGGCCACTTGCACAGCCTCGTGCCACACACTCAGCAGCTTTTCAGGCAAGGCTGGGGTTATAACGTTGTCGGGCTTCACCTCCACATAGCGCTGACTCACTTGCTCCGAGTTATAAAACGGGTGCGCGTGGAAAAAACACCAGAGTGCCTGGCGGCTAATGTTTTCAATGGCAAATTGGAAGTGGGCATGTTGCCATAGCGTATGGTGGCCCGCGCGGAAGGTGCTTTGGGCAATTCTGTCCCTCTGGCTGCGCGAGGCTGGGGTTTGGGCCACCTCCCCCTCCTCCACCAACCTGGGGGAATAGCAACTGCGCGCTGCGGCAACAGCATTGTCTAACCCGCCGGGCCCAAAACTGCGTATTAGCCTAACTCTAGGGGGGGCGGAGAGGTATGGAGGGCGCACAAACGCGGTTTAGCAAAAAACCCCCCCCACCCAACACATTTCAAAAAGCTTGAGGAAACAAAAGCCCATGGAAGCAAACCCCACCCGCTGTGCTATAGGGGGTGGCATGCAGGAAGGCATGCAGGAAGGTATACAGGGAAGTATGCAGGAAAGTATACAGGAAGGCGCCCCCCCACTCTCCTCCACCATTGCGGCCATTGCCACGGGGCCTGTGCGTGCGGGCATAGGCGTCATTCGCCTTTCGGGCCCTTCGGCCTTGGCCGCAGCGCAAAGCCTTGCGCCGGGCCTTGTGCAGCCCAAGCCGCGCCATGCTCATTTTTTGCGTTTTGAGAGTGGGGGTGTGTTTTTGGACGAGGGGCTTTTGCTATGGTTTCCCGCGCCTGCCTCCTATACGGGGGAGGAGGTGGTGGAGTTGCAGCTACACGGCGCTCCTCTCATGTTGGCGCGCATGTTGCGGTTGTTGTGCCAGGTGCCCGGCGTACGCGAGGCCCTGCCTGGGGAATATGCCCAACGTGCCTTTGCCAACGGCCGCATGGACTTGGCCCAGGCCGAAGCCATTGTCGCCCTCATAGAGTCCAAAACCGAAGCGGCCGCCCAAGCTGCGGCTGCGCAAATGGCGGGCCATTGGTCCACCCGCATAGGCATATTGCGAGAGGCATTGGTGGGCCTTTTGGCGCAGGCGGAGGCCTGTTTGGACTTTCCGGAGGAGACGGAGGGGGTGGAGGAGGCATTGCCCGCGCGGCTTGCCGAGGTATACGCGCAGGCTGCGGCTTTGTTGAGGCTTGGGCAGCAGGGCCAGTTGTTGCGCTCCGGTGCGAGGCTTGTGCTGTTTGGCCCCGCCAATGCGGGCAAGTCCACCCTGTTGAATGCGCTGGTAGGTTTTGCGCGGGCGTTGGTTGACGCGGAGCCGGGCACAACGAGGGACATATTGGAAGTACCTTTGGAGTGGAGCGGCATACCCTTGGTATTGGTGGACACCGCCGGCATACGCGAAGCGCAAGCCAGTGTGGAAGCGCGCGGCATTGAGGCGGCCAAGCAGGCTGTTGCCGGGGCGGACATTGCATTGTTGGTGGTGCCGCCGGAGGCTTGCGAGGCGCAGCTGGAGGTTTGGCGTGCGTTGGCGCCGCCGGGCACACTGTTGGAAGTATATAGCAAGGTGGACTTGGGCCCTGCGCCGCAGGGGGTATTGGCTGTTTCAGCGCAGACGGGTGAAGGCATGGCGTTTTTGCACAAAGCCTTGCAGCAGCGCCTGGGGGGTGAAGCTGCCGAGGCCATAGCTGCGTGCAGCCACCGGCAGCGTGCGGCGCTGGAGGAGTGTTGCTATGCGTTGGAGAGTGCGTTGGGGGCGGTGGTGGGGGGCCACCCCCTGGAGTTGACAACCTCGCATTTGCAGGTGGCGCAAGCTGCATTGGGGCAACTGTTGGGGGAGGCATTGGCTCCGGAGGTGCTTGACGAAATATTTCGCCAGTTTTGCCTGGGGAAATAGGGGGGGGCTTCAGGCACTTTCGCTGGAGGCTTCGGGTTGCACTTTGGGGGCCCACAAAAAGCCGGTGACAAGAGAAACCACGGCGGCCACCAGGGAGGCAGAAAGCACACCCTGTTTTATTACCTCAAGCGTGTCGCCACTGGGGAAGGCCAGTTGGGCAATGAAGAGTGCCATCGTAAACCCAATGCCACCCACCATCCCCACTTGGAAAATACCCTTATAGCCTATGCCCACCGGCATTTTGGAAAAGCCCAACTTAATGGCCAGCAAGCTGGTGAGGAAAATTCCCAAAGGCTTGCCCACCACCAAACCCAACACCACACCCCAGAAGACATTTCTCGCCTCACCCCCCAACTCTGTCCCGCCAATAATGACGCCTGCATTGGCCAGCGCAAACAGCGGCATAATAATATAGGCCACGGTGCCGTGCAGTTTTTGAATGAGTTGGTCAACAAAGGAGAGGCCCTCCCGATAAATGTCGCGGAGGGAGAGGAAGAGGCTCATCATCGCCTCTGTTGAAGGGTTGGACTCCTCACTCAAACCCACCAACTCTTGCCGGTAGGGTTTTGTCAATTCCAGAATTTTTTCCGGCGTAAACCCTGGCCGTGCCGGTGTCAAAAACCCAAGCACTACCCCCGTCAGCGTCGGGTGTATGCCCGCATAATATATGCCTACCCACATCATCACCCCGGGGATGAGATAGGACATACGTGAGCGTATGCCGATGTTTTGCATGAACAAAACCAGGATGAAGGCCAAAAATGCCAACACCAGTCCGCCATATTGGATGCCTGAGGAATAGAAAAAGGCAATCACCAGAATGCCGCCCACATCGTCTATGACGGCCAAACCCAAAAGCAATATGCGTGCAGCTGCGGGGACTCTTTTGCCGAGAATGGCCAAAATGCCCAAGGCGAAAGCGGTGTCCGTGCCCATGGGAATGCCCCAGCCGCGCGCCGAGGGCAAGTCCTTGTTGAAGGCGAAATAAATGAGCGCCGGCGCCACCATTCCACCCAAGGCCGCCATGAGGGGCAAGGTGGCACGTTTGAATTCTGACAAATCTCCTTGCACAAATTCGCGGCGCAACTCAAGGCCGACGACGAAGAAGAAGAATGTCATGAGGCCGTCGTTAATCCAAAAACGCACATCCCTCTCAAAATTCCATTCGCCAAAACTCAAGCCGAGTTTGTATTCCCAAAGGGAAAAATAGCTGTCACTCCACGAAGAATTCGCCCAAAACAAAGCGATGGCTGTCACCGCCAGCAACACCAAACCGCTGGAGGCCTCCATCTGCAAAAACCGCTCTAAGGGCCTGAAAATTTGTTTGACGACTTTTTTGGCCCTAACAGAGGTACCCCTCGGGAGATTTTTGTACGGTGCCATGGGGAGGGGGTTCTCTCAGTTTAGGCGGATTTTGGCCACCGTTTTTTCACTCCCTCAAACGTATTTTGCTCCGAATTCTTCTATGGCCCCAAACCTCCGGTGCTTCGTGGACCTGCGTTTAGAGGCGGTGGAGGCGCCCAAATGTTTCAAACACAGGCAGCTGGGCAGTGTCTGCTCCCCGTGTACGGAGGAAGGCGCAAAAAAGCATGGCAAGCGCCAACAACGCAGGACAAAAATTACCCATACAGGACAAAAGCCGCCCATGTCGTCTTAGAGGTTTGTGGTTTTCATTGCTAAAAATAGACGAAACAAACCTCCCTCCTTGTGAAAATTCAATGGAAACACAAAACAATTCTCCAAAAATGGCTGCATTTGCAATACCAGAAATAACCTATACCCCATGTTGAAATAGACGTGTTGGTTGCGTATACGCCTGCCGTACGCGCAGCGCGCAATGACTTGGGGAGTTGGCTATTGCAGAAACCAACCAATCCTACCGAAACAGTGACATTAACATTCGGTTGAATGCGGCAATTATATGTTTGCGCACGAAGTTGGGCAGACATAACCTACAACAACATTTACCCAAACCAATAACAACGCCCGTGTATTCAATGAAACAGCACAAAGGGTGGCTACATTTAGAATGCGCAGCCTGTGTCCAATGCCTTGGCCCTCTAGGAACAAGGAGGGGAACGTGAGGAATACGGTGTAGACGAGGCTCCTGAAGGAGTCCGGAGCTATGAGGCCAGCCGCCCCACCAGCTACCAGCAGCAGCTGCGTGTGCTGTTTTCAGAAAATCCACCCTCCGTGGTTGTCGTGTTATATGCAATGCCACTCCACTCAATCCGCTATGCTCAACAACACGGAGTCAGGCACCGTCAGTCGCACCTATATTGCTTTGTTGGGGTTGGTATGCCTGCTCCTTGCGGTGAATTGCTTTTTCAAGCTTTCCGCTGGCCAGTTACAGGATTGGGACGAAGCCCGTCACGGCCTGAGCGCCTATGAAATGATTCAGAGCGGCAATTTTTGGGTGAATACCTATGGTGGTGCGCCTGACTATTGGAACGCCAAACCTCCATTGAGTTTTTGGGGGGTGGTATTGGGCTATTTTCTGTTTGGGGCAAACCCGCTGGGGTTGCGTTTTTTTTCTGCCCTGTGTGCCTGTTTCATGCTTTTTTTGACACTGGTGTTTTGTTGCAAGAAAATTTCTGTCCGCACCGCCGTTTTTTCCGGTTTTGTCTTTCTTTCTCTGAATGCATTTTTTCAGCGACACCATGCCCGCACGGCAGACCCGGACGCTCTTTTTCTTCTGTTGAGCACAGCGGGACTGCTCACCGTATTGGCTTGGCCCAAGCGCTATGCAGCCTATCACCTGGCCTCCTTCCTGGCTGGCCTGGCTTTTTTGACAAAAAGTTTCCATGCCATCCCCATGGCTTTGCTTTTGTTTGTTTTTTTCCTGATGGATTTTTCGCTCTCCCGGCAGTCCCTGAAACAGGCTGCCTTATGCCTGCTGGTTGCGTTTGCGCCGGTGACATTGTGGGCACTGGCGAGGTTTCAGTTTGACGGAATTTTGTTTTTCGAGCGTATGGTTTTTTATGACTTCCTTAACCGGGCAACAGAAACCATTGAAGGCCACCGAGGTGGCCCCTTCTATTATTTGGAGTTTGTTGCCCTCAACTACAAATTTTGGGCTTTGACTGTGGCCATGGCGGGCATTTTTTTTGCCTTGCAAACCAGTGCACGGCGCAAAGCGTCGTCGATGGCAGCGCCTTCATGCGCTGACGCCAAAACCATCCGCAAATTTGTGCTTGCTGCGACACTGCCCCTGCTCCTCTATTCGCTGTCGGCCTCAAAACTGTTTTGGTATAGCTACCCGGCCTTCCCCTTCATATCCATGCTGCTGGGACTCTTTTTGGACCGGACATGCACGCTTATGGAAACACACAACAAGCGACTGGCCAAAGTTTTCCTGCTCTGCATTTTTGGCACAGGCCTTATGGGCGAAGCTTATACGCTGAAACGAATTCATAGGGATTTGGCCAAACCAAACCCCGTGCATGTGGCCATGAGCAAGCTGGGAGAAGTGCCGGAAAACCACAATGCCGTGTTGTTTTTGAACAAAGGCGACTGGAGACCGTCTGACTTTTTGGCGGCAAAACTTTATGGCGACTTTCAACCGATGGAAGGTGGAGCACCCGCCTATGAATCCACCAAAAGCACAAGAAAAAGCTTCTTGCTAAGTCGAACTGAAAAAGCACACAACGGGCACAAGTGAAAGCATAGCCTGTCCATTTCAATTTGTGAGAGCCTACTATGGAGCGCAGCATTCCCTGTCTTGCCTTGGTTATTCCATGCTATAATGAGGAGGCTGGCCTTCCGCATGTGATGGGAACGTTGGATGGGCTCCTTGTTTCGCTGAAACGCGACGGGCTGCTTCGGGACGACAGTTTTGTCCTCTATGTGGATGACGGCAGCCGTGACGGCACATGGCGGATGATTGAAGAACGCAACCTCCACAATCCGCATAGCAGGGGCCTGAAGTTGGCGGGCAACGTGGGGCACCAGAATGCCTTGTTGGCCGGCATGCTGGAAATTCGCGACGAGGTGGACTGCCTTATCAGCATGGACGCCGACTTGCAGGATGATATTCACGTTATTCCCGTCATGCTGGAGCGTTATGCCGAAGGTTGTGAAATTGTTTATGGGGTGCGGAAAGATAGGCGTTCAGACACCCTGTTTAAACGTTGTACGGCGGGATTTTTCTATGGGTTGATGAAGCAGATAGGTGTACGCGTCGTGCCGCAGCACGCGGACTATAGGTTGGTGAGCCGAATTGTTCTGGAGGCACTGGCGCAATATGGCGAAACGAACCTTTTTCTGCGCGGCATTTTCCCCTCCATGGGGTTTTCCAGCGCCGTTGTGGCCTATGAGCGCAAGGAGCGGCAGCATGGGAAAAGCAAATATCCACTCAGGCGAATGCTTGCTTTTGCTTGGCAGGGCATCACTTCCTTCAGCGGCTTGCCCCTGCGCCTGGCGGGTTTGTGCAGCCTGAGTGCTTTGCTGCTGGCCCTATTGCTAAGCCTGCTGTCCCTGCTGACCTGGGCGCGGGGTGAAACCGTTTCGGGCTGGGCTTCTCTAATGATTGCTGTGTTGTTTTTAGGCTCTGTGCAGCTTTTTTGCATCACCCTTATTGGAGAATATCTCGCGAAAATTTATGCCGAGGTGAAGCGCCGCCCCCGCTATATTGTGGAGAAAAAACGCTGAGCGTTTCGAGCCAAAACCTTGGTTGTTCGGTGGGTGCAGCACATTTGCGGCACTGGAGAAATGGGAGGACACTTTGCATGTTAAAACGGCTATGCAGTTTAGGCGGTGTTGAGCGTGTGCTCAGGTTTTGCTGCATAGGTGCCCTCAACACGGCCATTGCATTTTGTCTTTATCTGTTTTTTTCTGCGGTGATGAGTCTCTATGCGGCCAACGCCCTTTCTTGGGGTTTGGCTTGTTTGTCCAGCTATTTTATGAACAGGGCCTGGACATTTCGTGCTGCGGACACGGGGTTTTCGCCCTTGGCCAAGTTTGTGTTTGTCAACCTGTGCAGCCTTGGAATTGGCCTCACAACAATGTATGTATTCGTAGGGTTGGGGGGCGGGCGGATATGGAGTTATGTGTTTTCTTTGCCCCTCACCATGACAGCAAGCTACCTCGGCTATCGTTTTTGGAGCTTTAAGAACGTGGATGACAGAAAATAACAACTTTCACGTCAGGCCCATGCCTCAACCTGCATTCCGCCCATTGCAGACGGGCCTTCGTTTCCTCCATCCTCCTTCTTCCTTCGGGAGGCTGGCTGAGTTTTTGCCTCAAATTTCATATGTTTAAATCTGTTGGGTGTTTTTGGCTTTGCAGGTAGGTTTGAAACTCCAGTGGGCAGTAGCTAGAAGCAAGGCTTTTATTTGCTGGCCCTCGCGGCTACAATGGAAAGCACGGGAAAGCAAGTAGCTTACAACGGTGTTGGGCCAATGAGGGATGTAGAGACGCAAAGCGGCTTTGGAAGGAGGGAATGGAATGGCACAACACAACCTTGGAGCAATGTAGGCCAACAGAGTTATTCAAAAATATCCCACGTGGAACTCCAGAAAATAAAAAAGGAAACACTAATGAGAAAAATGCGTTTATTTCTATGGTTTGCACTTCTATCTATGAACTTTTGGGGTTGTTCTCATGAGCATGCAGACAAAACGAAAATTGTCGAAATGACAATATAAGACTTATGAGAGCGGGGTTGAATACACACTAAGCGTAAAAAAGATAATACAAGCAGAACCCTATTCGATACGATATGTTTTGCTTGAAATAAACGAGCAACAAAAGAAATAACCTGCACCTGTATTTGGGCAAATGCGGCGGTGGTGCCAGAGGGCATTTGGGCGGCGCATATGAGCAAGGTTGAGGTGCGGGGAGAAACTCCACAAAGCCCCACAAAGCTTATAGTGCGTTGCGAGGACAATTTTATATTCGCCAGGCGCCAGAGCGCAAAACTGAAAATTCTGCGTCATTGCATCTCCTGGCGCCGTTTCATTGGAAACCTCCATCGCACTGCCTTCCAGGCGGAGCTCCGAATGACTCCCAATCCTGCAATTTTGGAGACACAGGCAACACCACTTTCCCGATTGTCCAAAAGGGAAATTCAGTGTCTATCCCTGCTTGACCATAGGCTATCCTGAAAAAGCCGTTTTCGCCCCAATCCCTACCCCAGGAATTCTTGCAAATCCCGAATCCGAATACCCAATGACTTCTACGGCATGCAGCCCCACTTCGTCGCCGGTAACGTGTTGGTATATTTCGTTGCCGTATGAAAAAAAGTCGTTGAATACACGGAAGACAGCGACACAAGGACCTTTGTTGCTCAAATGACTCTTGCGATCTGCAATATTGGCAAGCGTACCGCTCGAAGAGATTTTTATTGCAATCGCATCTCTATTTGAAACATTCGCACAACGTGGAACCCACGACCAACAACGCTGAAGGGGACTCTATACCCCGCCTCCAAGCGGCCTCCCCCCCCCTGCTAGGGCGAGAGAAGAGGAAAGTGGTTGGGCCACAAAGTTTCTAGGCCGGTTCCACTTTGACACTTTCTCTTTGTTGGGCTCGTTTTTGTTCGGGCCCAATAGCAGAGAAACAGCCACTCAAGTGCACTCCCCTCACCACGGAACGGGGCGAGGAAAGAGAGAGCGTGCGAGCGTAGTGCAATAAACGAACGAAGCGAGTTTCAAAGCCTCGTCCGCGTCGAGCTCGAAACCGGTCTATAGAAATTGGAGCCAGGCTAGGTGACGTGAGCGGCTCTCCGTGAGTTGCGAGGGGGTTTTTCATTCTGTGTGGTTGGAAAACAAAAAAGGGCTTGGGGGTTATTTCCCCTAAGCCCTTCGTTTTGCTTGCGCGCGATGCGGGAATTGAACCTGCGACCTTTGGCTTCGGAGGCCAACGCTCTATCCAACTGAGCTAATCGCGCCCTTTGGTGAACAGACTGCCCAAAGTTTTTCGGCAAGGCAAGCGTTTCGAGGTGTGAAAGCAAACAACACTCAAAGTTTTGTTGCTGGCTTTTGAAGTATAGGTGGCACCTGGGCAGACTTGAAGGAGTCCTGAATGAGGGAGAGGGAGCCGATGAAGCTGGAAACCTCATAGGGGACGACCATTTTGTTGGGGCTTTTGGAAATTTCCTGGAGGACTTCCAAATAGCGGAGTGCAATGACAGGGGGCGTAGCGCCACCTGTGTTGATGGCTTCAAAAACCAACCGTGTGGCTTCTGCCTTGCCCGAAGCATCCAAAATAGCAGCTTGGCGTCTACCTTCTGCAAGGGCAATGGCCGAGTCTCTTTCTGCTTCTGCACGCAAAACACGCGATACCTTTTCTCCTTCGGCCTGCAGAATGGCGGCAGCTTTGTCGCCTTCGGCCTTGGTGACTTCTGCCCGGCGCTCGCGCTCTGCCGTCATTTGTTTGGCCATGGCAGACTTAATGGCCTGAGGGGGCTCTATTTCGCGAAGCTCAACGCGAGTGACTTTGATGCCCCATTTTTCAGTGGCCTCGTCCAAAACCAAACGCAGTTTTGAATTCACCGTCTCGCGTGAAGTCAACGTTTGGTCCAAAGTCAGCTCTCCCATAATGTTGCGCAAATTCGTCATCGTCAACTGCTCAATGGCAACCGAGAGGTTTTGGACTTGATACATGGCTTTCACGGGCTCGATGATTTGATAATAGATGACAGAGCCCACTTCCATGCTGACGTTGTCATGCGTAATCACCTGCACGGTGTCAAACCCCATGACTTGCTCTCTAATGTCAATTTTAATGGTGTGATAATAGAGGCGCCCCCTTGAAGTTTCAAGTGCGCGAGGGGCATCAAAGAATGGCCGAATAAAGTTGAGTCCGCTGTGCGCTGTTTTGTGGTAGCGCCCAAAACGTTCAATCACCATGACCGTTCCCTGAGGGACAATGCGAACGGCTTTGAGCAAGATAACGACGATGAAACCGATAACAAGAACGAGAATACCCACAAGTCCTACTTCCAATTTTCACCTCTCAGTTGGCAGAAGTTTGCACCAGTGCTGACACTTCTGCAGTTTGTGCTGCGTTGTTTATAGACAATGTTTCAAGCAACTTTGGTAGCGCGTTTTATAGAAAGCCTGAGCCCGTTCATCCCCTCAACGACAACCTACGCATTCGCATGGATAGCACCTTCTGAAAAATGTGCTATCCAAAGTTTTCCATTCATGCACACCTCCTCAAAACCTGAATGAGGAATGTCCATAGTGACAGCGGCGCGTGCGCCAACCAAAGGCCCTGCTGTCTTGAAACAAGAATTTGCGAAACAAAGTCTGAAAAGTCGCCGTCAGGAGAGAGAGGCAGAGGGCGCTCTATTTTTCGCGAAACTCAGCGCGAGTGACTTTGACGCCCCATTTTTCAGTGGCCTCATTTAAAACCAGGTGCAGTTTTGAATTCACCGTCTCGTGTGAAGTCAACGTTTGGTTCAAAGTCAACTTTCCAAAAATGTTGCGCAAACTCAACACTGTCAGCTGCCCAATGGCAACCGAGGGGTTTGACGGTTTTCACGGGCTCAATGTGTTATAAACAATGTTTCAAACAACCTTGGCAACACGTTTCACGGAAAGCCTGAGCCCCTCCACTCCGTCAACGATAACTTGCTCATTTATGGGAATGGCACCTTCAGAGGAAAATGCCATCCAAAGTTCCCCATTCATACGCACCTCCCCGAAACCTGAACGAGGAATTTCCACAGTGACGACAGCGCGTGCACCAATAAAAGACTCTGCTCCCTGGGCAATGGATTTGCTGTTTTGAAACAAAAATTTGCGAAACAGAGTCCGAGAAGCCGCCGTCAGGAGGAGAGAGACAGTGGCGAACATGGCAACTTGAAAAAAAACGGACAACCCAAAAGCCGCGCACAATGCAGCCGCGGCAGCTCCAACTGCAAACCAAAGCACAAAATAGCCGCTGATGAAAACTTCCAATATGCCTATCACGAATGCACAAATAAGCCAGAGCTGCCATATGGAAAAAGAAAGCATTTCCACACATACTCGAGGTTTTAAGGAGAGATGTCAAATGAAGGCTTTTCAAGACTCAAATGGAAATTGGGTTTGTTGAAATGACATGTTAAGGCTTTTGCCCAATTTATGGCCCCAACATTTTTTGAGTCAGAAAGAAGTCAAAGGGTTGCTGCACTCCAAGACGCGTTGAAAAAGCGCATTCTCATATTAGATGGGGCGATGGGCACCAACCTGGAGGCGCTTGGTCTTTCTGTGGAGGCGTTTGGAGGGGAGGCGTTTTCGAGCTGCAACGAATATTTGATACGCACATGCCCGGAAGCTGTCCGAAAAATACACTCTGAATTTTTGAAAAGCGGCTGTGACATTATTCAAACGAACACTTTTGGGGGGACGCCCTTGGTATTGGGGGAGTTTCATTTGGCAAGGGAGGCAGAAGCCCTAAACCGGGAAGCTGCACAACTGGCCCGGGAGGTGGCGGGGGCCCACGAAGGGGAGGGTGGTTTCCGTTGGGTAGCAGGCTCCCTGGGGCCGACGACAAAGTCCCTGTCCATATTAGGCGGCATAGAGTTTGACGAGTTGGCGGGGCATTTTGAAATTCAGGCGAAGGGACTCATAGAGGGGGGCGTAGACTTTCTACTTTTGGAGACATGCCAGGACACCAGCAACATAAAAGCGGGGATGCGAGGCATTCAGCGTGCCTTTGAGAAAGCGGGGCACACACTGCCCATAGCGATTTCGCTGACAATAGAGCCCTCGGGGACGCTGCTGGCCGGGCAGACGGTTGAGGCAGTGCTTGCCTCCATAGAGCATTGGCCTTTGCTCTACGTTGGCCTCAATTGTGCGACGGGGCCTGCGGCGATGGCGGAGCATTTGAGGAGTTTGGCCGCCCTGTCTCCTTTCCCAACGGCCTGCGTACCCAATGCGGGGTTACCGGACTCTGACGGCCGCTATTTAGAGACGCCTGAAATGTTGGCGGGGACACTCAAGCGTTTTGCGGAGAGGGGGTGGCTAAACCTGACAGGGGGGTGTTGTGGAACACGCCCCGAGCACATTGCAAGCATTGTCCAAAAACTCCGTGGGGTGCCGCCGCGCGAGCCGAGCCGTGTTTTTCATTCCTTGCTTGCGGGGATGGAGGTATTGGATGTGGACGAGTCCAGGCCCATATTGGTTGGGGAACGCACCAACGTACACGGCTCCAAAAAGTTTAAGCGGTTGATTTCGGATGGGCATTGGGAGGAGGCGGCGGAGCTTGCAAAAGCCCAAGCACGCAAGGGCGCGCACCTTGTGGACATATGCCTAGCCAACCCGGAGCGAAACGAGTTGGAGGACATGCGGCGGTTTCTCCCCCTTGTGAACAAGAAGACAAAAGCGGGGATTACCATTGACTCGCAGACGCCGGAAGTGGTTGAGGCCGCACTCAAACTGTGCCAGGGCAAGTGCCTCATTAACTCCATTAACCTTGAGGAGGGGGAGGCCAAATTTTTGGCCACAGCCAGGTTGGCAAAAACCTATGGTGCCTCGCTTGTTGTGGGTTGTATTGACGAGGCGGGGATGGCGATTTCGCAAGCCCACAAGCTGGAAGTACTCAGGCGCTCCAAAAAGCTGCTGAATGAAACATGCGGCATAGAGGACAGGAACATTTTTTTTGACCTATTGGTATTCCCCTGTGCTTCCGGGGACGAGAAATACACAGGCAGTGCCCAAGAGACGATGGAAGGCATTCGGCAGGCCAAGAAGCTTTTTCCGTTGTGCAAAACTTTGCTGGGCATTTCCAACGTGAGTTTCGGCCTTCCTGTTGCGGGGCGAGAAGTGTTGAATGCTGTTTTTTTGCAGCGTTGTGTGGAGGCAGGACTGGACGCAGCCATTGTCAACACGGAGCAGTTGAAGCGTTATTCGCAACTCTCTGCAGAAGAAAAAGGGCTGTGCGACGAGTTGTTGAGCCATTTTTCCAAAGAGACTTTGGAGGCTTTCACAAAATTTTTCAGGGACAAGCAACTTGAACCAAAGCCGCAAAAGCAGCATTTGTCTGCGGATGAGCGGTTGAAGTTTTGCATATTGGAGGGAAGCCAGGAGGGGTTGGAGGAGGCCCTAGAGGAGAAGCTTTTGGAGGTGGGGCCTTTGGAGATAGTTAACGGGCCTCTCATGGCGGCGATGGACGAGGTGGGGAGGTTGTTTGGCCAAAACCGGTTGATTGTAGCGGAGGTATTGCAGAGTGCGGAGGTGATGAGGGCGGCGGTGTCCCATTTGCGCCCCAGGATGGAAGCCACCCAACCTCAAACTTCTCGAGGGAGGATGTTGTTGGCCACCGTTAAGGGTGACGTACATGACATTGGCAAAAACCTCGTAGAAGTTATTTTTTCGAGCAACGGCATTGAAGTTGTGGACTTGGGCACCAAAGTACTTTCTTCGCGCATTGTTGAGAGTGTACACGCGCATTTTCCGGATTTAATAGGCTTGTCCGGCCTGCTTGTCAAAAGTGCGCACCAGATGAAGGCGACGGTGGAGGACTTGCGGCAAGCCGGCATTTCTCTGCCTGTTTTAGTAGGTGGTGCAGCCCTCTCAGCGCGTTTTGTAGAGGAGCAAATGGCCCCCATATACGGCGGGACGGTTGCCTATGCAAAGGATGCCATGCAGGGTTTAGGCATTGCCTTGCAAATACTAAAAGGAGAGGGTGGAAATGGAGGAGGGGCCCCCCCTCCACCCGCGGAAGAAGACACTCCGCAAGACATTTCTCTCAAAGTTTCGGACATAAAAACGCCGGACAAAGTGTTGTCTCCTGTTGTGGAGCCTTTTTCTTCCAAGCATTGGGAGTTGTCCGGTTTTGCCATTCCTGAGCCGCCGGATTTTGAGCGGCATTTGCTTGAGCAGATTCCTGCAGAAGAAATACTCTCTTGGCTAAACCCCATTGTTTTGTTGGCACAACCTTTTGGCATTTCCGCGCAGTCCGCGAGGTTGCTTGTCAGCAAAAAAGCAGACGAGCACTCCTTGGACATGCGCTCGCGCAACGTATGGAGTGCCATGGAAGAAATGCGTTTGTGGTTTTGCAAGAATTGTCAGCCCAAGGCCATATTTCAATTTTTCAGAGCGGCGAAGAAGGGGGATTCCATAGAGTTGTTTGAGGCCACAGGAAAGAAAGTGCGGGCAAGTTTTCAATTTCCTCGAAAGGGTGATTGCCTGGCCGACTATATTGCCCCGGCCTCAGAAGGAGCCACTCCATGCGACAGCCTTTCGCTTTTTATAGTGACGGTGGGCGACAAAATAAGCCCCATGTTGGACATACTCAAAGAGGAGGGCGCCTTTCTCAAAATGCATGCCTTGGGCATATTGGCGACTTCTGCTGCAGAAGCGTGCGCGGAATGGTTGCATGCCAAAATACGGAGGCTATGGGGTTTTCCTGACGAGCCAGGGGTGGGGATGGAGTGGATTTTCAAGTCCCGCTATAGGGGGAAGCGTTATTCTTTTGGCTACCCTGCGTGTCCCAATTTGGATGAGCAACGTGTTTTGTTTGGGTTGCTGCGTCCTGAAGAGATTGGCATATGTTTGACAGAGGAATGTATGATGGAGCCTGAGGCCTCTGTGTCAGCCATGGTTTTCCACCACCCCCATGCCCGTTATTTCTCTGTGCTTTGAAGGAAGGGGAGCAAAGCAGCGGCCAACAACGCTTGGGTTTTGGAAGCATTGCGCTCCTGGGCAAAATGGGCCAGACTATAGCCATGGAGGAGAGGGTGGTTGGTTTTTTCGTGGAAGGAACCCAAGGAGCTCAGCGTGGAGAAAAGCGAGTGGGTAGTTGATTATGTTTCACTCATTATTTTTGTCACGGCCTATATAATGACCATGGTCCGCAGCATACCATTGAGGTTAAGAAATGCTGCATTTGGGTTGGGGTTGGTGGGGATTGGCGGCTACCGAATAGTCCTTTTGGGGACTTCAGGTTTCAATTTTGCCATCAGCTTGTCGGCATTTTTCATTGCAGCGTTTTATATTCTCAGAGCCATACGCGGAGATAGACGCTAAGCTGTTTTGCTCTCCTTCAAAAAAACCTTCCCCGACAAAGTCGGAGAAGGTTTGGGAGTTGAGGCATGTGGGCGAAATTACATTCCCATGCCACCCATACCGCCCATGCCACCCATATGAGGTGCAGCACCACCCTTGTCGTCCTCTTTAGGTTTGTCCGCAATCATCGCTTCCGTAGTCAACATTAGGGAGGCAACAGAAGCCGCATTTTGGAGTGCGGTGCGCGCTACTTTGCAAGGGTCAATAACGCCTACAGCCAGCAAGTCTTCATATTTGTCGCTTGCAGCGTTGAAACCTTCGGCGCCGGAGAGCTCTTTCACCTTGTTGACGATGACGGAGCCTTCGAGGCCGCCATTGGCGACAATTTGGCGAAGAGGTTCTTCAAGTGCGCGGCGGATGATGTCGATGCCGAAGCGCTCAGCGGACGACCATGGGCCTTTTTCCAAGTTGGAGAGGCTGCGAATATAGGCCACGCCGCCGCCCGGAATAATTCCTTCTTCAACGGCAGCGCGCGTTGCATTGAGGGCGTCTTCAACACGAGCCTTCTTCTCTTTCATTTCGGTTTCTGTTGCAGCGCCGACGTTAATGACGGCCACGCCGCCGACCAGTTTGGCCAAGCGTTCCTGGAGTTTTTCGCGATCATAATCGCTGGTGGTCTCTTCGATTTGTGCACGAATCATCTTCACGCGGCCTTCAATGTCTTTTTGTGCTCCGGCGCCGTCAATGATGGTTGTGTTTTCTTTGTCAATTTTGATGCGTTTGGCGCGCCCCAAGTCAGCCAGGGTGAGTCCCTCAAGTTTGATGCCCAAGTCTTCGGCAACCATTTTGGCGCCTGTGAGAACGGCAATGTCCTCAAGCATGGCCTTGCGGCGATCGCCAAAACCCGGTGCTTTGACAGCGCACGCAGCCAAGCCGCCGCGAATTTTATTGACGACGAGTGTCGCCAAGGCTTCACCGTCGACGTCCTCAGCAATGATGAGCAGGGGCTTTCCGATGCGTGCAACTTGCTCGAGCAAAGGAAGCAAATCCTTCATTGCAGAAATTTTCTTCTCATAGACGAGGATATAGGCGTCTTGCAGCTCGACTTCCATACGGTCAGGGTTGGTGACGAAATAGGCGGAGATATAGCCCCTGTCAAACTGCATGCCCTCAACAACGTCGAGGGTGGTTTCAAGTCCCTTGGCTTCTTCAACGGAAATGACGCCTTCTTTGCCGACTTTGTCCATGGCGTCTGCGATGATGTTGCCGATGGTTTCATCGCCATTGGCGGAGATGGTGCCGACTTGGGCAATTTCTTTTTTGTCTTTGGTGGGCTTTGACAATTTTTTGAGTGACTCAACAACAACGGCGACAGCCTTGTCGATGCCACGTTTTATTTCCATGGGGTTATGGCCTGCGGCGACCAGTTTGCTGCCTTCTCTGAAAATGGCCTGAGCCAGCACGGTTGCAGTGGTGGTTCCATCACCTGCGACGTCCGAGGTTTTGGAGGCGACCTCTTTCACCATTTGGGCGCCCATATTTTCAAAGCGGTTTTCCAATTCGACTTCTTTGGCAACGGTGACGCCGTCTTTGGTGATGGTGGGGGAGCCGAAGGATTTATCAATGACAACGTTACGGCCTTTGGGGCCCAAAGTGACTTTAACGGTGTCTGCCAAGGTATTAACTCCGCGGAGAATGGCCTCGCGGGCGCGACTGTCAAACAAAATTTCTTTCGCCATAGCTGTGTTCCTCAATTAGAGATAAGAGTTATTTTTCAATCACACCCAACACATCTTCTTCGCGAAGAATCAGGTGGTCTTCCCCGTCAATTTTAATTTCGGTTCCGGCATATTTACTAAATAGAATGGTATCGCCGGCTTTAATATCCAAAGGACGGATTTTACCATCATCCAACAGCTTGCCATTGCCTACGGCAAGGACATAGCCTTCCAAGGGTTTTTCTTTGGCTGAATCGGGGATAATGATGCCTCCCTTGGTTTTGGTTTCCTCTGCGACCCGTTTGACGATGAGTCGGTCATGCAACGGACGAATTTTCATCTTTTGCTCTCCTTAACGACGATCAAAATAAAATCGAATGCTTGGCCCTCAATGCTCACATTGGGCCAAGCGTGAACCCGATATAACCACGCATTGAAATGCGTCAAGTCCAAGTTCCAAAAAGAATCCTGACACCACAAATGTTGAGTTGAATTTTCGAAACAATGTTAGGTGGAATAGGAGTCAGAGAGGTGAAGAAGGAGAGGCCCGTTTTTTTAAGGTGTAAGACAAGGTGGATATTCCTCAAGAACATTCTGCTGGAGGCGTTGTTATCCGTTGGAAGGGTGCCCAGACGCAAGTTGCTGTTATTCGTCCGGCTTCGAGCAAGGCATTGGCATTACCGAAGGGGCACCTCAACCCTGGGGAGTCTTGCGAGGCGGCGGCGGCGCGTGAGTTATGGGAGGAGACAGGCATTCACGGCAAGCTAAAGGGGAAGCTTGGGGACATTTGTTACCGCTATTCGTTTCGTGGGCGGTTGATTTCAAAGGTGGTGAGTTTTTTTCTTTTTTTCTATGAGGCGGGGGAGATTAACGAGCTTGAGCCGGCGATGCGCAAGGAGGTAGCGGAGGCTTTGTGGATGGACACGCAGGAGGGGCTGATGGCCCTATCCTACCCGGGGGAGCGGGACATATTGGCCAAGGCGCTCAAGAGGATTTGAAGTTTTTCTCAAATACCCAGCAAGCATAGGGCAGGAGAGGAGGGGGCCCTATTTTATTTTTTGGAAGGGGGGGTGGGGGTACAGGGAGGGCATTTGAGCGGCATGAGAGCATTGGAGTATGGGTAGCCCCCTATTTTGACTACAGCTATTTATCTGCCGACGCCTCGTCGAATTTGCCGGAGAGTGCGTCGCGCACATCCCTATCAAAGCGGACCTGTCCCGTGGCGATTTCACGCAATGCCGTAACGGGGAGTTTGTTTTTGGAAGAATCAATCAAAGGTTTTGCTCCTGAAAGCAGTTGTCGGGTGCGTTTGGCTGCCAACAAAACCAGAGCAAAACGGTTGTCAACGAGGGGGAGACAGTCTTCAACGGTTACGCGTGCCATAGAACGGAAGTGTTTATAGCGGCAAAGCACACCCACAGGTCAACTTATTTTTTAGGCTCCCACGTAGGTTTCTCTGGGGTTTCAAACCTACCCTGGAGGCTTTAGGCTGAGCTGTCGCTGGGAGTTTGGAAAGCTGGGGGACTTGACGTGGGGCACGAAGGAAGTCAAAATGCCTACACCACAAGTTTGAATACGGCATAGGAGTTGCGAGAGGTTGTTCATGAATAGGCAAAAGCGTTTGAGTTGGATTGGCATCATAGCTTTCCTAGCGGGGTGTACTTCGCCCTTGGGTTTTTGCGACCAAAGCCAGCCGTGTCCGGATGGCAGCTATTGTGTTGTGGAGAAAAAAAGTACAGGCATATGCGTATGGGGCAAGTTAGGGGAGGAAGGGGTGACCATACCGGACATTCGTTTTGAGGTACCGGGAGGTGAGATAAGCAACGGTGAGAAGACGGCGAAGCCTTTGTTGAGGATTCAGGTGGATGTTTATGGTGCTTCTACGAGTATAGACATACAGGTTGAAGAGCCTGGTGGGGGGAAGCGGGTGTTGGAGTGTATGAAGCAGGAGACGAGCCAGGGGCAGCACCAGCGTTTAGAGTGTACGCCCATAGCGGAGAGGGAAGGGGGCTACCGTTTAGCGGTGGAGGCGAGCAACGCACAGGGCCGTGCTGTGGAGAATTTTTCATGGCATTTTGAGAAGAGGGCTTTGCAGGTACAAATTTTGCTTGAGAAGAAGAAGGAGTGGGAGCGGGACGACACACTCCACGCGCAGTTGCAAGTTTTGGACGAGGTGGATTTGGCGGGGGTAGAATTGTTTGCAGGGGAGCGCCGTACTTTGAGCGAGCCATGCCGCGCGGGCATGGATTTTTTCCCTTCGCCCAATACGGTGTGTTTTGCGTTGTCGCTTGTTGAGTTGAGCGACTTGCCGCATGGGCCCTATGCTTTGGAATTGAGGGCAGAGTCGGTGGACAAGGCAGGAAACCACGCAAGCAAGAGCCAAGTGTTTGACATTCAAATAAGCCGCCGCCTATGGACTTTAGATTTAGCAGGGGGTTTGTTGTCCACAACAGGGGTTGTGACGCGCAAGGGTGAGTTGGTGTTGTTGAGGAGGGAGGGGGCAGAGACAAGCGTGGTGGGAATAAATACCCATGGGCAGGAGAAGGTGTGGAGGAGCGGGTTGCCCGACCCTGGAATAGCGCAATTGTTGCTTGGCAACCACCAGGGCAAGGACGTGTTGCTGGTGAATTGCGTTTCCAACTCTGTTATTGGAAACGGCTTTTTTGTTGTGGACATGCAGCTGATGGGAAAACCTTTGACGACAGTTTGCACGAACCTTGCCCGTGTTGAAGGGAATTGGGCGCTTTTGCAGTCCGGCGCCGACAAGGACTTGGTGGTTGCGCGAAAGGTTTCGGGCAGCAATGGCTCTGTATTGGAGGCTTGCCGTTTTCGCTTTGGTTTGACCGGTTTGTCCTGGAGTTTTCATTGTGAAGCCTCTGGTGTTTTGCCGCCGGAAGGATCCTCCAACAGTGAAATAATGGTGAGGCAGACTTCCGAAGGGGTTGCGAGGGTGTTTATAGGCTCTCAGGAGCACCATTGGTGTGCCATGGAGTGGAGCGATGAAAATGGTTGGAGTGAGGGTTGCGTGGCGCAGGGCCCCAGTGTTGCAGGGTTGGTGCAGGTGCGGCTGGAGCTTTTGGGGCCAGAGCAGCTTTGGGTTACTTTATTCAGGGAGGACAACACCTCAGTTGTCAAGAATTTTGGTGGGAATACCGGTTTTGAAGAGGTTGGAGTTTGGCATTCTCTATATCCTCGGTTGGTAGACACGGGAGGTGAGCTGATTGCGAAGGCGGATAAGACGAAGGAGCCTGGGGTGTTGCGGTTTTCTGCGGATGGGCAGCTGCTCCACCAGAGAGGTGTGCAGATTGGGGACATTGTACTAATGGAAGGAGGGGAGCTAATATTTCCAACAGAGAAGGAGGGGGAGCTGGGCGTGTCATGTATAAAAGCGGACATGAGGCCTTGCTGGTCCGAAACGAACACCTCAGAAGGGGGTTATGGCCAGGTATTGGGCGTTTTGCCGCTGTCGCCCACGCGCAGCATTGCGGTGTTTTGGGATGGAAGAGGCTCCAACAACGACTTTGTCTCGAATGGTGGCATTATTGCCGGTTTTCTCGTTGACTCGCCGGGCCTCAAGAAAGACGCGCCCTGGCCCATGCGAAAACATGACCCCTGCCTCAGCTTCAACGCCAGCACACCCGTTGACGGCTGTTGGGGTGAGGCAAAAATGTGGCTGCAATAGGCAGGGGCCTATAGAAAGGGTGTCATTGTTTCTTCGGCTCAAAGGAGACGGAGGCGAGGCACAGAGGGTTTTTCGCTTTGAAGCCCAAGGAGAGTTTGCCCCAGGGCAGAAGTTGGGAGTGGCCGGTTTCTTCATTGGGTGACTGTCCACGAGGAAGCTGGCTAATTTGAAGCTCGCTGTATTTTTCTTGAATTTGCTCAAGGGTGATGCAAGCTCCACCTATTTCCAACACCAAAAACCCCGGGTGGCTGCCTTCGCGTTTTATTCGCAAGTCCACATTTGAAATGACGACCCCCCCAGACAGGACGACAGGCGGACTCTTGAAAAAGTGAAACAGCTTGTTGGATTTGTTGACAGCTTCAGTCAGCTCTGTGGCCAGCACCGTCTCAATTTTCTGTTTGGAGAACGGAATTTGTTGTGAAAGTGTGTCGATGGTTTGCCACAAACTCAAGTGCTTTGCCGCCTCTTTTTCGCCTGCCAAAGAAAGCCCTGGCATTCCGGCGGAAAGCAGCAACACAACGGCCAGGTACCTCACATAAGTTTTGGCGTTGACTGTATTTGGGTTGGTGGGGGTTGTTTGGGGATGGGTGTCTCGAATTTTTTTCATTTTTCTCTCCTCCTTTTTCTCTCTCCGTCAATATCCAAAGCAAACGGGGCGATATTGGTCTCCATAACAGTCGATGTATAGTTTGTTTGAAATGGAGCATATCTCTCCATAGGCATATATGTCTCCAATGGCTTTGTGGGCTTTGGGCGCATTTCCATCGAGAAGGTATTGGTCATAAATGGCCTCATATTTTGCAGCATTAGACATCCACGCTGAAATATTCTCGCCGCCGTTTTTCAAAATTTCCCGCTGAGCTTTTATCGCATTCATGGTGGCGACACCTTCGTCGGCAAGGGAGTTAGCGACAAATACTTCTTTTGAGCTGCAGTCGGTTGAATATGTGCCTTTTGCATGCCCCGCTTCATGGGCCAAAGCACTGACCATATATGCTGTGAATTGACGCGAAGAAATCTCAAAAGTTATTGTTTTGTTTGGCAAAATAACATAAGTGCCCCCGCCTTCCTCGCCATATTCAATGGTCCAGTTGTCCTCTTCAAGTCGCCTCAAATCCTCCCTGAGGCTGGGTGACAGGCATGCCAAATGGTCAATTTCTTCTCCCAAACCTGTTTCAAGGAGGCGGCAGCCAGGTTTGCAGGTGCCCGTAGTGTGTGCTGCGTCCGCTTTGGCTACGCAGATTTTCCATTCGCCGCACGAGCTGTCGTCGCCCACCTCACACCCAGGCTCAACCCAACCATACGAGGAAGGGTTGTCGTTGTTCTCCCAGTAATAACTGTCGTCGTCATAGTTGCCGCAAGCCCCCAGCAAAGCCAAAAACAAACCCAAACCGCATATTTTCCACGCCCGCATGATGCCTTTTTCCTTCCAAAAACTTCTCAACCCAAAAAAACCTTAAGACATAGTGTGAATACAACACACTTTGGGCAGCTTTGTAAATGCTGTTGTAGGCCCTGAGCACACCTGTTACCTATTGAGGGGTTTTTCAGGGGCTCCCTAGCAAGAAAACTCGAGTTGGCCCGCGCTCATTTGAAGGAGGACATGGTCCCCGCTTTGGAATTGGCCTGTCAAAATGTGCTCTGCCATGGGGCCCTCAATGAGGCGTTGAATGGTTTGTCGCAGGGGCCGTGCGCCGAGGCTCGGGTCAAACCCGCCGTTGCTCAAAAGGTATTCAACAACCTCTCCGCTGACTTCAAAGTCAATGCCGCGCTCTTTGAGAAGGCGCTGGCTGCTTTGCTGGAGGAGCAGCCTGGCAATTTGCATGATTTGCGTATGAGAAAGAGGCGAGAAGACGCAGCGCTCGTCTATTCGGTTCCACAATTCCAGTGGCAAAGCCTCTTTGGTTTTTTTCAGGACTTCTTCATTAGGAGAAGAAGAGGAGGAGGGGGAGGCCCCAAACCCGAGGTTTCGTGTTTTGGAGGTGAAGGCTTCGGCGCCCAAGTTGCTGGTCATCAACACAACGGTATTGGAGAAGTCCACATGCCTGCCCTTCCCATCCGTCAACCGGCCCTCCTCCAAAATTTGCAAAAGCAGCATGAGGACGTCCCTGTGGGCTTTTTCAATTTCGTCCAAGACGACGACACTCGAAGGGCGTTTGCGCACAGGCTCCGTAAGTTGGCCTCCGTCGCCATAACCGACATAACCTGCGGGTGCGCCGATGAGGCGGCTGATGCCATGGCTTTCTGAGGACTCGCTCATGTCCAGCTGAATGAGTGCGTCTGCATTGCCGAAGAGGACTTGAGCGAGTGCGCGTGCAAACTCTGTTTTTCCCACACCCGTAGGGCCGAGCAACAAGAAGGAGCCCATGGGGCGGCGGCTTGAAAACCCCGCATAATTTCGGCGGATGACGGAGGCGATGCGAGCGATGCTGTCCTCGTGGCCGACAATTTGTGTTTTGAGGTTTTCCTCGAGGTTGAGCAGGTGGGTGGTTTCAGCCATCAGCAGGCGCTCTTCGGGCAGGGAAGCCAGTTGTGCAACGACGCGAGCGATGTCATCCGGCTCCACGGTTTCTTTGCCTGCCCGTCTGCAACGGGAGCCGGCCAAGTCAAGGATGGAGATGGCTTTGTCAGGGAGGCGCCTATCGGGGATATATTTAGCGGAGAGGGAGACGGCGGCCTGGAGGGTTTGGGGAGGGAAGCGGGTTTGGTGGTGCTCCTCATAGCGGTGTATGAGTCCGCTGAGTATATAGAGTGTGTCCTGAGCGGAAGGCTCATTCACCCACACACGCGTAAACCGGCGCTCCAAGGCAGAGTCCTGCGCAATGTATTGGCGGTACTCGTCATGAGTTGTCGCGCCGATGCAGGGGAATTCGCCGCGAGCCAGGGCGGTTTTCAACTCATTGGCTGCGTCCTGGGGGCCGTCCCCGCTGGCGCCTGCGCCGATGAGCATGTGTATTTCGTCGACGAAGACAACGACGCGGCCCTGGGCGCGTTTGACTTCGTCCTTAAGGGCGTTGAGCCTTTCGGAGAAGGAGCCGCGCAGTTGAGTTCCCGCCACCATGGAAGCCACGTCCACCTGGATGAGGATGCGGGAGGACAGGGGCCCGGTGAGGCGCAGCAGTTGTTGTGCGACGCCCTCAGCAATGGCCGTTTTGCCGACGCCGGGCTCTCCGACGAGGCAAGGGTTATTCGTACGGCGTTTGCCGAGAATATCAATCACTTCGTCTATTTCCTTAGCGCGTCCGATGACAGGGTCCAACTTGCCCTCTTTGGCCAAGGCGCTCAGGTTTTTGCCGATGCTGCACAGTACGGGGAAGTTTTGAGGAGAGAGGGTGAATTCAGTCTCCCTGGTTTTTGGGGTACCCACGGGCCGAAGCGAAGGCGGAGGGGGAGGTGGAGGGGTTTGTTTCAAAGGCCCCTGGGGAGGGGCATGGCGAGGGGAGCTAGGGGGCGCAGAGGTGGAGGGAGTAGGGAGGCCCTGGGAGGTGGGGGTGGCAGGTGTTGCGAGGGAGGGGGGGCCAGGGGGAGGGGCATAGGGCAGCGGAGCGGGTGTGTGGGGTGCCTCAAAAAGCTCTCTGGTAGAAAGGGGGAGAGGGCTTTGCTCGCCGGTAGAGGGGCGGAGGAGGGGGAGGGGTGTTTGGGCGCGAGGGGGAGCGCCGAGGGGGCGAGGGGAGCTAGGGGGCGCAGAGGTGGTGGGGGCGCCCAACTCTCTGGAGAGCAGGAGGCGTCTGGGCATACGGCCGCTCAAATAATAGGAGAGTGCTTTGTTGCGAAGTCCCGTAATGTCCAACCCCGTCTTAAACAACAAGTCCTGCGCCAGGCAGCGTATGCGCGTAGCCGCAATGAGTGCGTGGAGCGTATCGGTTTCAACGCACCCGCAACCCGTTGCAATTTCGCGTGCTTTTTCTTTGAGTTCCCTCACCAAGCCCTCTTGCTCCTGAGGGGCTTGTTTGAGCAACTCAAGGAGGGCGTCCTCGTCAATGCCTTTCTCTTTGAGGAGGAGGGCCGCGCGGTTTTCAACCGTAAACATGGCGAAGAGGATATGTGCAGTTGTCAGCGGTTGCCGAACGCTGCGAGCAATGTCCTCAGCCTCTGTCAGGACTTGTGCGAAGTCGCTGCTGTCCACCATACGGAGCCATCTCCAAGTGTTGCGCAAGGGAAGGTATGCATTGCCACCTCTACAACCGATTTCAAAAATCGGCAAAAAAAACGCTACATACCTGAAGCGAGCCCAAGGCTACAAAAGTTTGTATTTAAAAAAATAAGGACGAAAGGCCTTTCAAAGCTTCAAAATTCATTATTTGGTTCCTCACAGGCCGTGAGTACAAAATGCCCCACCGTTGCTTTTTTCATATTTTTTCTGCCCTCCGGGCGGGTTGTTGGTTGCTAACTGAGAATGTTTTTTTTGGGCCTGCGGCCCGGGCCTTTTTTAACTGAGATATGTCTTTTTGGGCCTGGCGGCCCGGGCCTTTCTTAACTGAGATATGCTTCTATGGGCCATGCGGCCCGGCTTTTTTCGCCCTCCGGGCGGGTTTCTTTAACTGAGAATGTTTTTAAGGGCCATGCGGCCCGCGCTTTTCTGCCCTCCGGGCATTCTGCCTCCGGCGGGGAACTTTTTGCTCGCCCAAAAAGTTCCTCAAAAACGGCTCCCTCCGGTGGCCCTGCGGGGCTTCTCGCCTCACTTGCAACCCTCTTGGAGCTTTCCTCCTCCGCGCCCATCAGCGAGGGTCGCGGGACACTGTGCAAAATATGGGGCGTGCCAGCAGCAGTTTTTGAAGCCAACCGCCTGCTTTCAGCAGGCGGCTATATAATGCCGTTGAAGTGTCAACTTTGCATTGCTTTCTGTCAACTCGTGAATTGACATAAGGTAATGTAAAGTTGGCATATGGGCTATTTGAAAGCCTCGTGTCGAAGACACGAGGTTGAATGCAGAGAGCAGTGCTGACACGCCCCAAGTTTTTCATAGTGTCCCGCGACCCTCGCTGATGGGCGCGGAAGAGGAAAGCCCCAAGAGGGTTGCGAGTGAAGGGTATTTTTCGAGGCTGTTTCGGATGGCCCCAGGAGGGTTGTGAGCGAGGCATATTTTCCGAGGTGGCTTCAAATGGCACTGCTGACACGCTCCGAGTTTTGCTATGGCGTCCCGCGACCCTCGCTGATGGAGACAAGTGAGGAAAGCTCCAAGAGGGTTGCAAGTGAGGCCAAGGCCCCGCAGGGCCACCGGAGGGAGCCGTTTTTGAGGAACTTTTTGGGCGAGCAAAAAGTTCCCCGCCGGAGGCAAAATGCCCGAAGGGCGAAAAAGCGCGGGCCGCAGGCCCAGA
>Ga0209755_10002050_pt1 | contig 28728 bp, 20 predicted proteins | sample TergutCo191P1_FD_187301 | JGI IMG/M metagenome (GOLD analysis project Ga0209755, IMG submission 187301) | Cornitermes sp. P1 segment gut microbial communities from Petit-Saut dam, French Guiana - Co191P1 (SPAdes) (version 2) | ecosystem: Host-associated > Arthropoda: Insects > Digestive system...
TGAAAGAACTTGCCAGCAATGGAGAAGTTGATCGCCGAAGCGCCTTTACCAACATCGTTCAAGATGTGAGTGGCATAGCCACCGGGCAGCGCAACCTGCGCAATTCAGAAGTTTTACAGCGCTTCGTAGAGCGACGTGAACGCAGTCGCGCAATGGCAAAGCTCAAATTTGCTGGCGCTGACCTTTTGAATGACTATTCCCCCACGGGGCGTATGAAAAAGATAATGTTCCCCAAGCGCCAAATGATTATTGAAGCAGTTGCTGCAAGCCCAGAAATTGCCGCACGCATTCCTTTGTTTGTTGCAGAAATCGACCCTGAAATCTGCGCCCACCACAAAGATTGCCTGCGTGTTTGCCCAACCGGCGCCATAAGCCCCAACCCTGAAAATGGGGAACAGCAATTCGATGTGCGCTATTGCATTGGTTGTGAGCTTTGCGTAGCTGCCTGTCCAACTAGTGCCATACGTATTGTTGAAGAAAGCGGACGTTGCCTTCTTCCTCCGGTGGATCCAAGTACGGAGCAATCCGTGGATCCTTCGGCTACGCTAGATCCTTCGGCTGCGCCTCAGGATGACAAAAAAGAGGGAATGTCATCCTGAACGTACATGTCATCCTGAACGTACATGTCATCCTGAACGAAGTGAAGGATCCAGCCCCCTGTCATCCTGAACGAAGTGAAGGATCCACAACGGAGTGAGCGCCAGCGAACGAAGTGCATGTAGAGAGGTTGCGTTAGCAACCGACAGATATTTGTCATCCTGAGCGTACATGTCATCCTGAACGAAGTGAAGGATCCAGCCCCCTGTCATCCTGAACGAAGTGAAGGATCTTACCTCAGGATGACAAAAAAGACGCCGCAAAAGAAACCAAAGGCAAAATGCTAAGAGATTTCGTATTAATAACAGTTTCTTCATGCCTTAGTGCGCTATGCTATTATTCATCCACCAAGTGGCGCCCATAAGACCGTAAGGAGCATCCATGGGAGAAACCGAAAAAGATACTAACCCGCAGCAAGCACCTCAGGCACAGCCTGAATCCAACGAGCAGCAAGCACCTCAGCCAGGGTATACTCCCGGGTATAATCCCGACTACCCTCAAGGTTATGCCCCCTATCCCCAACAACCACCTTACGGACAACAGATTCCGTATGGACAACAAGTTCCTCAACCTGGACAAGTTCCCCAGCCTGGTTATGTTCCCGGCTACACCCAAGGATACCCTCCCTACTCCCAACAAGCACCCTACGGGCAACAACCCCCCTACCCCTCGCAACCCCTGGGTGCTGGTTATGGTTATGCCCCCGGATATGCTCCGGTGCCCCCTCCAAAAAAGGCTCGCATATGGCCCTGGATTCTCACTATTTGCATCCTTGTCTTTTTACTTTTCATTGGTGGCTGCGTTGCCTGTACCGCTATCGCCTTCAATTCGCTCCCTTCTCATTCAATAGATAGCCAAAAATATTTGGAAGAGTATTGGAGCGAAAACGACTCCTATCACAATTTCCAAGATGATAGTTTTGACTCAACACCCCAGCTAGGACAAGGCTATAGCCTCAAAGAATTAGAAGAACTGTTTCCTGATACCAATGCCAAAGTTGTTGAGGGAAAATACTCTACAGGAATCTATGAAGTGGGATCGAAAAAGGATTTAAAGCCAGGGCTTTACTTTTTCGAAGGATCGCAAACCATTGAAGGACAGTTCTTCCTCTTCGATAAAGACAAAAATGGAAAATACAACGCGAAAACAGCTGTTGTTTACTTCGGAAACTATTATGCAGATCTGAAAGAGGGCGAACTGATTGTTTTTCTGACCCCTGAAAAATCTTGTTTCTTTTCTGCAAGTGAAAAGGCTTTCGAGAATCTAAAAACACCCTTTACAAGCGGTCTCTATCGGGTTGGGATCGACATTCCTGCTGGCAGTTATGTAGTCACCGCACAGCAAAATGATTTGGAAGAAGTATCTGGTGAACCAGCTGCTTTTATCATGAAAGATCTAAATTGGACTGAAAATTCCATTACCCAAGAATATTTCGTAATGGTGGGAGGGTCTCACACTCTTACGGTAAAAGATGGCGACTATTTGGAACTTTACTTGGCAGAAATGACTCCCGTGTCAACAGGGTCATAAAGCTCAGTAAGAAAACCCCCAATGGCAACCAAGGGGTTATCGTTTTCTTCCAACTTGAAATAACGCATAGGAACCACCAGCTTTTTCGTGGCATCAACGTAGCGGCTGCCTGCGCGGCGAAGCGTTGTTTGCTGTTCGCGCGAAAGAGAAATTGGCTCAATAGTTAGCCTGCCACCAACAACCGAAATAGTCTTGATTCGCTTTTCATGAGCGAAGGCTTTAATGCGCGCTTTGTCGAAGAAATTCTTCGTTGCCTGAGGCATTTCTGGGCGGACAGCAAGCGTTGCCTGCAACAACTCTTCAACAGCGGCAACAGTATCAGCAGAAGCAATTTTGCGATAAAGCAGCACTCGTTCATCAACGTCGCGAATGTATTCTTCAGGAAGGTAGGTGTGTGCCGCAACGTTTACCGTAATATCGGAAAGTGCTGGGGGCAAACTGTCGAGCGCCTTTGAATCTCCCTCTCGCGTTGCACTTACCGCCTGCGCCAACATTTGCGCAAACAAGTCGAAACCGACCGCGCTCATGTTGCCGCTCTGTTCAGCACCGAGCAAACTGCCAGCCCCGCGAATTTCCAAATCGCGCAGCGCAATGCGCATCCCACTCCCCAAATCACTGTGTTCGTTCACCGCCGTCAAACGCGCCGCAGCCTCTTCGGTAAGCGAAGCGTTTGCGGGAAACATGAAGTAGGCATATGCCTGCGCACTCGACCTGCCAACGCGCCCTTTCAGTTGGTAAAGCTGGGAAAGTCCCAAGCGGTGCGAATCTTCAATAATAAGCGTGTTCGTATGCGGATTATCAATCCCGCTTTCGATGATAGTCGTTGCTACCAACACATCAAGTTCACCAGCACTGAAATCTTCCATGACGTGCTCCAGCTGTTCTTTAGAAAGCTGCCCGTGCGCAATACCCGTGCGCGCTTCACCCGCCGCTTCGGTCACGCGTTTGGTTGCTTCTTCAATGGAACGCACCCGATTACTCACGTAATAAACCTGCCCGCCACGAGCAAGTTCGCGCCGTATTGCGCCCGATACCACATCAGGATCCCATTCACCCACATGAACCTCTACAGGACGACGGTCGTCAGGCGGGGTTAAGATAATGCTCATGTCGCGCACCCCTGAAAGCGACATTTGCATGGTACGCGGAATAGGTGTTGCGGAAAGCGTTAAGACGTCAATCGATTCGCGCAAGTTTTTCAACTGTTCTTTGTGCCCAACGCCAAAACGCTGCTCTTCATCGATGACTACCAACCCTAAATCGTGTGGATTTACATCACGCGAAAGAAGGCGATGCGTTCCAATAAGCACCTGAACTTCGCCTTTGGCAAACGCTTCCAAAGTTGCTTTTTGCTGGGCATCCGTGCGAAAACGCGACAAGACTTCAACACGAACTCCAAAGGGGTCAAAGCGGTCTTTGAAATTCGTGTAGTGTTGTTGCACCAAAATAGTTGTGGGGCATAACACCATCACTTGCTTACCATCTTGCGTCGCTTTGAAAGCGGCGCGCAAAGCCACTTCCGTTTTGCCAAAACCAACGTCGCCGCAAATAAGGCGATCCATCGGTTTAGCGGACTGCATATCAGCTTTTACTTCGGCGATTGCGGAAAGTTGGTCGGGAGTTTCTTGATAAGGAAATGCTTCTTCCATTGCTTTTTGTTCGGCGGTATCAAACATATAACGATACCCTTGAGTAGCGGCGCGGCGCGCATAAACATCAACCAAATCGAAGGCAAGCTGCTTGGTCGCGCTACGGGCTTTTTTCATCGCCCGCGACCAGTCTGCCGTGTTAAGCCTGGTTAAACGCGGGCTTGCCCCTTCCGCACCAACATAGCGCGTCACCCGATCAAGCTGTTCAACGGGCACATACAATTTGTCGCTTTGCGCGTATTCCAAAAGCAAATAATCGCGCGAAACGCCTTCAAGGCTCTGGCGAACAAGTTCCTTAAAAAAGGCAACACCGTGGGCGGCGTGCACTACATAGTCGCCTGGTTTATAGGGAAAAGTAATTTCAGTCACATCGATGCGCCGTTGTTTGCGTAACTTTTGGGAACCTTGCGTATCCGCAATCGATACCAGGGCAAGTTTTGCCTTCGGAATAATCATGCCCAGAGGGATTTCAACATCAACGATGTTGATTACCCCGCGCTTCAACCGCGAAAGTAAATTCCCCTTGTCATCCTGAGCGGCTGTTTTGTCATCCTGAACGACTGCTTTGTCATCCTGGGCGAGTATGTCATCCTGAGGCGAAGCCGAAGGATCTAGCGAAGCCGAAGGATCCATGGATTGCCACGTCGCTTTCTTCGAAAGCTCCTCACAATGACACTGCGCCCCCCTGTCATCCTGAGCGGCTGCTTTGTCATCCTGAGCGGCTGTTTTGTCATCCTGGGCGAGTATGTCATCCTGAGGCGAAGCCGAAGGATCCAGCGCAGCGAAGAATCCCTCTCTCAACTCAACCTGCTCAAAATGATTAGCAGAAGCAGAATCCAATATCTCAACAATGGGCAAACTGCGGTCTACCAGCTCAAGCTTCATATCTTGTCGCGCTTTAACGCTTGGCACCGAAAAAACTACGGTATTGCCTGCGTCTACCAAACTGCGCAACTTCCCGTAGAGTTTTTCTTCATGCCCTGCAATCTCTACGCGCTTCACGGGCAATTCAGCATCAACCAACCCACCAACTCGCATGATGGAAACGTAGGTGGCGCGCTGGTTTGAACCAAAGCTTAGTTCGGCGGCGGGTGTATAGAGACTTTTTGTTCCAATAGAAGAACCTTTTGCACGGGCAGAAATTTCTTCGTAAGCGTGGCTCGCATCATCGATAAGCGACCGAGGTTCTAACAACACAGTCGAAACGCCTGGCTTCAGATAATCACCTAAGCTGGCAGTTTTTCCGTAAATAAGCGGCAACAATGCATCTGCACCATCGAACCGTAAACCCCCTTCAAGCTTTTCAAAGAGTTCACGCATAACCGCATTGCTTTTGGCTGGCTTAGCTAAAACCTCGCGTGCACGTTTAATACCTCGCGTGGTAAGCGAATATTCCTTGATGGGAAACACTTCGACCTGGTCAAGCGTTGAAATCGTCTGCCCCGTCGAAGGAAGAATGCGGCGAATTTCATCAAGTTCATCCCCGAAAAAATCAAGCCGAATAGGATAGACCAGATTCCCTGGGTAAACATCAAGCGTTCCGCCTTGCGCACAAAAACTGCCTGGTCCTTCCAGTTCCCCTGTATTTTTATAACCGCGTTCTTCGAGAGCGGCTTTCAGTTCATCAAAGGTGGTAACTTTGGCATTACCCATCTGGTTTAAGTTTTGTCCAACACGAAACATAAGCGGAACAAAGCACTTTTCCGCTGGTGGTGCCAAACAGCGAAGCATTGCGCGAGCCGATGAAACAACCACGCATTCCTTGCCAGCAGCCAAAGCATGAAGTGCCTGCATACGACAGGAAACCTCTCGTGGTTTGCTCGGTTTTTGCTCGAAGGCAAAATCGCTTCGCTCAAAAAAACGCAAAACCTTTTCTTCGCCGATATAGGCCGCTAAATGGCGAGCAAAGGTGTCTGCCGCTTCTTCGCCAGCAATTACTACCAACGTTGCTTGTGGCTTATAATTAAAACGTGCGGCCACCAAAAAAGGACGCGCCGAAGAAGCAACGGCAAGCGTAGCATCTTCCCCGCTTTCAAGTTTGCCCCAAAAAGGTTCGAGAACCTTTGATTTTTCAAGGGTTAATGTTAATGAATCAATTAGCATCCTAGGATTGTACTACAAGACTGTCGGTTGCTTCCGCAACCTCCCTATTTACACTTCGTTCGCTATCGCTCACTCCGCTTATGTTACTCCCTGTCATCCTGAGGCAAAGCTCTTTTGTCATCCTGAGCGAAGTGGCGTGAAGCGCCATGAAGCCGAAGGATCCATAGATTATCGTGGGTCCTTCGCTATGCCCAGGACGACAGGAAACACATTAACAGCCTCGCTAATCAACCACACTCTCTATCCGTCTATTTCCCCATAAAACCAAAGAGTACTTCTTGTGCTTATATCTTCATCTTCTATCGTCTCAAGATACCCAACTTCATTTAAGTGTGTTTTGATACCATGCTCATCGACAAAAGAGCTACTGTTGGGAATTCTTTCCCATACCTGTTCAGGTCCCTCTCTTTTCCAGAATGAATCGTAATACTCTTTTTTATAAAAAATAATAATCTGAGAATCCCAAAGACTCGGAATGCAAATAAGACAAACCACCTTGCAGAAAGCTAACGTGCTGGGCTTTTCTTGAATTATTTTCTCGGTAGACTCAATCCACTTTTTACAAAATTCTCTTTTTATTCTAATGTTCGTTTTTTTGCTGTTAATAAACCCCTGAAAACAAGGAACAAGGAAATGTTCGTATCTTTCGCCTGTCTTTGAGTACGCCTCGATATTCTCTATGTTTTTCAACAGTTGCGCGAGTTTTCTTTTTTGTCCCCGTTGCTTTTTGTGTCGCCTAATCACTAATTGTCCTTAATCTACCTTGAAAATCGCACACTTTTATTCTAGCAAAAAACTGACGAGATTAGACTGCCTGCGCTAACGCAACCTCCCAAAAGTATGTGTCGGGCACTTTGTGCCCGACGGTCTTTTGCTGCAGGATGACATAAGGGTGCCAAACGGTCTTTTTGTCATTCTGAGCACAGCACGCAGTGCGTAGCCGAAGAATCTATAGGATCCTTCACTTCGTTCAGGATGACAGGATCGCTTCAGGATGACAAGGCGGCTTGTCTCAAGGTGACATGTGGGTGGATGACAGGGGCGCCTCAGGGTGCCATGCTGCGTTTCTTGCCAGGTATTGTAAAATGGCATAAACCTGATGCAAAGGAGCAGTATGCCCAGAGAATCAAAAATAGCAAAGCAAAAACGCGCCCTTGAAATCGCGCGGCGTATGGAAGAACACTACCCTTTTGCAGAATGCGCGCTTATTTACAGCGGCGATGTTTTCCGTCTGGTGATTGCGGTTTTGCTTTCCGCGCAAACGACCGACAAAGCAGTAAACAAGGTCACCCCCATTCTCTGGGAAAAATACCCAACCATTCCCGAGCTTGCCCAAGCACACCCTGCCGATGTAGAAAAAATTCTTCAACCCCTCGGCTACTATCGCACGAAAGCGGCTAATTGCATTAAGTGCGCCCAAACAATTCTGGCTGATTTCGGAGGAGAAGTTCCCCAGAATATGGACGACCTTCAGCGGCTCCCTGGCGTCGGGCGCAAAACCGCAAACATCGTGATGAATGAAGGTTTTGGTATCGTAGAAGGCGTTGCGGTCGACACGCACGTATTCCGCGTAACCCACCTCTTGAAACTTTCTGCCGCAAAAACTCCCGACAAAACCGAACAAGATATTCTGGCGCTTTACCCCCGCGAATACTGGGGACCAATCAACCGCCAATGGGTGCTTTTCGGGCGCGACACCTGTATTGCCCGCCGCCCGAAATGTGGAGAATGCTTCATATCCGACCTCTGCCCTGCTGTTTCACCAGGTAAGGTAAAATAAGTTCCGACAAATCTTTGTCCTCAATCGTATTCGCAATAGAAAGGTATCGCGCTGCGTACGAATGACGAAATAACCGCCATTTATCAGCGGCACTTAAAGACGGTCTACCGCCTTTGCTATACCTATCTGAAAAATGCAAACGATACCGAGGATGCTGTGCAAAACGTATTCATCAAATTGATTAACCACACAAATGCCTTCAATAGCACTGAACACGAAAAGGCGTGGTTAATAACGTGTGCAACAAACCACTGCAAAGATATTTTGAAAAGTGCCTACGTTAAACGCACGGAATTTGATGTGCCCGATGTGGCAGATGAATCGGTGTCGCCCGCAAACGACGACGAAGTGCTGCAAGCCATCTGGGCGTTACCCGAAAATCATCGTAGTGCCGTTTATCTTTTCTATTACGAAGGTTACAAAACGGACGATATTGCGGGTATCATTGGTAAAACACCCTCGACCGTGCGTTCCTATTTAAGCGAAGCGCGCACGCAACTACGCATAACCCTAGGAGGTGACCGCGATGAACGAACGTGACATTAAGCAAGCATTCGACAACGTAAACCCCAGTTCTGAAGCGGAGAACCGTATGTTGGCAAACATTTTGGCGGCTGCAGATGCCGCGCGCCAAAACGAAACAGAGCAGCCCCAGGAAAGCAATGTTATCGATTTCCCTCCACCAACAGTTCCTTCTGCGGCAAATAACCTGAAAGATTATCCACCGCCAGTTGCGTCACCGCAAAAGCGTCGTTCGCCCTGGAAAATCGCGCTTCCTATTGCCGCTTCAGTGGTGCTCGTTCTTGGCGTTGGTTTTGCTGTACTCAACACAGCGAGCCCGCTACAAATCTTCGATAAGGTTTTCACGCAAAGTGCGCCTGAAAGTACATCAGGAGGCGCACCGGAAAGTACACCGGAAAGTGCTTATTCGTCTGCTGAAGAAGCCGAAGCAAATAATGCCGCCGAACAACCTTTAGGAGATGCCCTTCCGCCTTCCGCAAGCCCTGAAACGCAAGAACCACTGGCGAATAACGATACTGCAATGAAATATCTTCGCGCACCAGAGCTTCGCTTCATGCCAGCCGCTTCGGAGTACTTCACTATAGAACTATCTGACGGACGCAGGAGCACACTTCTGGGCAACGCTAATCCCTGGATTTCTCTTGCCGAACCTAACTTAGTTGGCAAAGAGCTTTATGTCGCCAAAGCCTATAACCCCGATTTCACTTTTTCTGTTCCCTGTTTTCTTTACGAATATTATTCGTCAGATGAACAGTATTATGCGGTAAAGTATCCAGGGGAATACAACTACTATTTGTGCATCGCCCCTGCCAGTTAAGCAGCATTTGCCAATTCGAGAACAGGTGCCGACGAAGCTAGCTATGAATGAAAGTAAACCATCTACTATGCAAAACCCCCGCGAGAAGGAATTGCGCATTGCTATTTTGTGCGTGGGGAATCGTCTCATGCTTGATGATGGTATTGGGCCTGCCGTCTACGACGAATTAGTTTCTGGCTACCGTTTCCCCGAAAATGTGCAGCTTTTCGATGTGGGCTGTATGAGCCTTGATATGCTGACCCACGTGCGTGATTACGATTTGCTTATTACTGTTGACGCCTTAGATGGAACAGGTGAGGCACCTGGGACTGTTTTTCGTTTTTTGCCGCAGGATATGATGCGGCGCGCGGGCGCTTTGCAATCACTTCATGATTTACGCCTTGTTGATCTGTTCGACACTGCCGCTTTGCTTGACTACGAAGCGCAGGGCATTTGTTTCGGCATGCAAGTGGAAAACCCCAGCCCACGAGATTTAACTATCGGGCTTACGCCAGCAGTTCACGCTGCTCTTCCCCAGCTTGTTGAAACCATCATCGCTGAACTCGCGCAATCTGGCATCGAAATCCAAACAAAATAAATAGGTGTCGGTTACTTTCGCAACCGACAGATATTTTGTCATCCTGAACGAAGTGAAGGATCTATGGGTCCTTCGACTGCGGGTGCTTCGCACCCTCCGCTCAGAATGACATAGGGGGCCCTTTGTCATTCTGAAGCGACCCTGTCATCCTGAGTGAAGGGTGCGAAGCACCATGTCATCCTGAGGCGTAGCCGAAGGATCCACAAAGCCACTCCACCTCTTCGTCCTCCCTGTTTGCTCATAAACTGAAACATAATCTGTATCCTTCTCACTTTTTACTATTGAGAAATATTGACACTTGCGTCATAATTACTCAATGAGATTTACAACCCAAGGAGCGTCCATGAACATAAAACGTGAAAAATATCTTGAAGAACTTGTTTCTCGTATGCATAACGGCATGATAAAAGTAGTGGCTGGCGTGCGTCGTTGTGGGAAAACTTATCTGTTGTTCGATATCTTCAAAAGTCATCTTCGCGACACGGGAGTTCCCGACACAAACATCATTGAAGTTGCGCTTGACGATGAAATTAATACTGAATACAGGAATCCAACCGCTTTGTCAGAACACCTTCGTTCCCGCATCACAGATAACGACGCAAGGTACTATGTGCTGCTCGATGAGATTCAATATGCGATTTCTGACGAAGAAATCAAGAGTGATGACCCACCTCGACTTTATGGGGTGCTGAACGGCTTATTGCGTATGCGTAATGTGGACGCTTATGTTACTGGCAGTAATTCAAAACTTCTATCCACCGATGTCATGACTCAATTTCGAGGTCGCGGAGATGAAGTTCGCATCCGACCTTTTTCTTTTGCCGAATTTATGCAAGGCTTCGATGGCAACGAACAACAAGGTTGGTCTGAATACGTCATGTTTGGGGGAATGCCGCTGACCCTTTTGATGAAAACCGATGAACAAAAAACTCGCTATCTAGAAAACCTTTTTTCTGAAACCTACCTAAAAGACATCATAGCGAGAAACAAACTAACAAAAACTCAAGAACTAGAAGATCTCGTGAACGTGCTCGCATCAAATATTGGTGCGCTAACGAATCCGCTAAAAATAGAAGCAACGTTCAAAAGCGTTCTTCGTTCTAGCATTAGTGCTAACACCATTGCTTCCTATATTGATCACTTGAAAGATGCTTTTCTTATTGAAGAGGCTAAACGCTATGACGTAAAAGGGAGAAAACATATAGGCAGCCCTAAAAAGTATTACTTTGAAGATATGGGATTGCGCAATGCTCGTCTTGGCTTTAGACAGGTTGAGCAAACGCACATTATGGAAAACATCGTGTATAACGAATTACGAGGCAGAGGTTATTCGGTTGATGTTGGGGTCATCGAAAAGCGCGGCAAACAAGATGGCAAAGACTATCGTAAATTGCTCGAAATTGATTTCGTCGCGAACTTGGGCAGCAAACGTTACTATATTCAATCCGCCCTCCAACTGCTTGATGCTGAAAAAATTGTCCAGGAAACGGCATCGCTGCAAGAGGTTCAAGACAGTTTCAAAAAGATAGTCTTAACGCGCGATGTGATAAAGCCGCACCATAACGACGATGGTATCTTATTTATGGGAGTATACGACTTCCTCTTAAATGCCGATAGCCTCGACTGGTAAGCAGAACCCTTAACTTTACAGTCGACTAGCAAACAAAGCCCTTGGCTTTGCAGAAAGGGCTCGCAATGCCCGACACTGCTTTCCGTCGTTCTACACAGCCCTTCCTCTTGTCATCCTGAGGCGCAGCCAATGGATCCTTCGGCTACGCACTACGTGCTTCGCTCAGGATGACATGAGAGTTGCTTTTTGTCGTCCTGAGTGAAGGGTGCGAAGCACCCGAAGTCGAAGGACCCATAACGGAGTGAGCGCAAGCGAACGAAGTATTATTAGAGAGGTTGCGTTAGCAACCGACAGATATTTTATAGATCCTTCACTTCGTTCAGGATGACATTCCACCACCCTGTCATCCTGAGGCGAAGCCGAAGGACCCATAACGGAGTGGATCCTTCAGGTACGCGCTGCGCGCAACCTTCAGGATGACAAGCTTGTTCGGGATGACAGGGGCTTCGCCTCAGGATGACAAAGCAGCCGACAGATATTTTAGAAAGGGCACAAAATGCCCGGCCAATTTCTTCATGAAATATCAAACACCAAATAATTTTCCGACAATTTTTCTTTCCTAATCGTTTTAGTGAAAAAGCAAACAATACGCTTTTCATTTAATAAACGACCAAGGAGAGACCATGAATACCAAAAAGAAGATCATCGCTTTATTCTTGACTGCAATTTTATCTGCAGGAATGCTTGCGGGGTGCACCCCTGCTGGCTACTCCCCCAGCAAAACGGACGATTACTACTACTATGAAAACAGCGGTGCACCAATGGCAAGCCCCCTCGGCGGCGACAACTACAACGGTTCCGACTACAAATACTACTATGCTCCTCAATACAACTTCGATAACGAAGAATACGCGGAAATTACCGAACAAGGATTTCTTTCCACTAGCATTCGCCCGCTATCAACCTTCGCATCAGATGTAGACACCGCTTCGTATGCCAATCTTCGCCGCATGATTAACGATGGCGCAAGCAGCGAAAATATCCCTGCTGATGCAGTGCGGATTGAAGAAATGCTCAACTATTTCGACTACGATTACGCTGCACCAAAAAATGGGGAACTTTTTGGAATGACAAGCCAGATTGCAGATTGCCCTTGGAATCAAGACACCAAACTGCTCATAATGGGGCTTGCCACAAAAGAGATTGATTATTCCCGAATCGCCGGTTCAAACTTGGTTTTTCTGATTGATGTTTCTGGCTCAATGAGTTCTCCCGACAAACTTCCTTTGCTGAAAAAATCTTTCAAAACGCTCGTTGACGGATTGAATGAAAACGACCGAATTTCAATTGTCACCTATGCTGGCGACGAACGCTTGGTTTGCGAAGGCGTTCCTGGTAGCGAAAAAAGAGAGTTGAAAAATGCGATTGACAGACTGTCCTCTGGTGGCTCAACTAACGGACAAGCGGGATTAGAACTCGCCTATGAAATCGCCTCTGAAAACTACATTGAAGGTGGCAACAATCGCATCATCTTGGCATCTGACGGCGATCTGAACGTTGGCATCAGTTCAACCGATGAACTCAATGACTACGTAACCACCCAGCGCGAAACTGGCGTTTATCTTTCAGTGCTGGGGTTTGGGACGGGCAATTATAAAGACGCAAAGATGGAAACTCTTGCCGACAACGGCAACGGGGCTTACCACTACATCGATTGCATCGATGAGGCTGAAAAAGTGTTCGGGAAAGACCTAGCAGCAAACCTGGTAACGCTTGCAAAAGATGTCAAACTGCAAGTTGAATTCAATCCTGCCATGGTGAAAGGTTATCGCTTAATTGGCTACGAAAATCGCGCCATGAAAGATGAAGATTTCCACAACGCTGCTGCTGATGCTGGCGAAATTGGTTGGGGGCACCAGATTACGGTTGCGTACGAATTGGTGATGTTTGATTCAAAAATGGAAATACCTGGTTCTGATTTGAAGTATCAAGATACCCCCGACCCAAAAAACATGACTGAAGAATGGCTTACGTGCAACATCCGTTATAAGGCTCCCGATACAGAAAAAGGCTACGAAAATACCTACATCGTCGACAAGCAATCTTTCACCGACCGCCCCCATAATGATTGGCATTTTGCCGCTGCCGTCATAGAAACAGGCATGGTGTTGCGGGATTCAGAATACCTGGGTGACGCCAGTTTACGGCAGGCGAAAAAACTTCTTGGGGAAGCTTCTCTCAATGATAGGTACAAAAAAGAATTCGCCGAACTACTCAACGCGCTTCGTTAGATAAGAGTGCCAGAAAGTTTTTTATGGATCCTTCGCTTCGCTCAGGATGACATGTACGCTCAGGATGACATATATAGAGAGGTTGCGTTAGCAACCGACAGATATTTTCAGGATGACAAGAAGAAGCGCCCGGGTATTAAATACCTAGGCGCTTCATAACATCAATTACTACCTTGACGATCAAATCTAGTGCACTGAATCGTCTTCCCCATCAATAACATGTTTTTCAGGATTGTAGGTCAACCCACCATGTTCGCGACGGAAGAACATAAGCTTCGAAGGCGAAAGCCCTTCCACGTTTGCTAGGTAAACATGGAGAAGCATAAAGCAGATGAAGAAGAACATCATAAAGAAGTGAATGATGCGCATAACCATCAGTCCGCCAACAAAATCGGTAGCCAAAACGAAAGGCCCGACGTGCATGGTTGGCCCCCAAAGGCACATTCCCGTAAAGAACATGAGAATCAACAAAGGTGGAATTGCCAAATAAGTGAGCTTTTGCGGAACGCCAAGCTTCGCACCAAGAGGATGCTCTTTCTTCAAGAAAAGGTAATACTTCAACCAAGCACCCAGCTGGTGCCGATTGTCAGCCTGCGGTAGCCAGGTTTTGAAGTCTGTCACCTTTTCGCGCGTACCACCCGTAGGAGCAGATTTCACAACGAAGGCAAGCACAACACGAGTCAAGCAGTTAATAACAATGACGAAAGCACAAAACATGTGCAGTCCACGAGCAACACCTTCCCAGCCCGGGAAAAACGGGAAATGAATGTAGAGACCAGAAAGGATCAACAACAACATACAAACGAGATTAACCCAGTGAGTGATAACGAAGGGCAATGGATGCGCTTCACGATAATGAGCTAAGTGTGCCATTTTACTTCACCCCCCAAGGACTCGTCATAGTCTCAAACTTCTTGCCGGTTGCTGGTTCGGTAATGTGAACCGCACAGGCAGTACAGGGGTCAAAACTATGAACGGTACGCAAAGCATTGATTGGTTGCTTAAGATCGCCAACAGGAACGCCAACAAGGGCTTGTTCGATGGGGCCCATTTCGCCTTGTTCATTGCGAGGAGCAATGTTCCAGGTGGTGGGAATAATGATCTGATAGCCCTTAATCTTGCCGTTAACAACTTCTTCAGAGTGATACAAAGCACCACGAGGAGCTTCCCAGAAACCCGTGCCTTTTCCAGTTTTGGTAACAGGCTCACGGAAGTATTCTGACTCGCCACCCTTAATAGCTTCAATCAGTTCAGCAATCCATTCCTTCATAAGTTTCGCAACATACAAAGTTTCAATTTGGCGAAGCGCCGTACGACCGAGTGTCGACTGAGCAAGTTCAACCTTGCCTGGCGCACCAAGCGCCTCAAGAAAACCATCGATTTGCTCTACCACGAAAGGCACGCCGCGCTTATAGGCAACGAGCAAACGAGACAAACCGCCTGCTTCCATACACTTGCCGTCATAAGCTGGAGCCTTACACCAAGTATAGCGGTCTTTGACTTCTGCTTTTTCAGCATCATTATCTACGTAGTATCCTGTGAATTCAGGTTCTGTTACAAAGTAAGGAGAGGTATATGTTTCTGAACCCTTATACCAAGAATGGCCCACATATTCAGTAATTTTTCCTTCTACAACGTCAGAAACGTTTAATTTCTCATCCAAAACACCAGCAGGCAAATAACGTTTGTTCATTTCCATGCTTGCATCTTCGAATACGCCCCAGGCAACGTAGCGCCCGCAGCCCTTGCCAAATTTTAGTGCATCTCCATAGAATTGCGCCAAAGCAATCGTATCAGGAATCATGGTTGCTTCGACCCAGTCGTGGATTTCGTTTGCAAGCGCCCAGAGATCTCCTAAGTTTTGCTGAGTAGGAACAAAGGTAATACCACCGGGCAAGCAAGTCATAACGTGGGGCATCTTGCCACCAACAAGACCAGCAATTTCAGATGATTTTGCTTGAATCTTCAAAGCTTCAAGATAGTGAGCGGTGCAAATAAGGTTCAATTCTGGCGGAAGCTTGTAGCCGGTGCCATCTTCAGAGTTAAACCAATTGCCTGAAAAGATTGAAAGCTGCCCGTTTGCAGCAAACTTCTTCAGACGTTCTTGCACTTTGCCAAAATCGCTAAACATCGAAGTGCCCGCTTCTTTTGCCAGGTCATAGGTATCGGCAATATTAGCCTTAACTGCGTCGATAGGATTAACGTAGTCAAGAGCTGCAAGATTGTAGAACCACAGAATATGGCTGTGTAGGAACTGCGCACCTTCCAAAATGTTACGTAAAATACGGGCATTATTAGAAATCGTGATGCCGTATGATTTTTCAGCAGCGATAGTGGCTGCCTGAGCATGCGATACCGGACAAACACCACAAATACGCTGAACGATAATTGCTGCATCTTCAGGAGTCCTGTTTTCAACAACCATTTCCATACCGCGGAAGCAGCCGCCTGAAACCCAAGCTTCGCTTACCTTGCCATTTTCGACTTCCATTTCAATGCGAAGATGACCTTCGATTCGAGTAACCGGGTCGACAATTGAACGTGCCATTATGCCTTACCTCCCTTCGATTCTTCGGTCTCTGTCTTTTCAGCAGATGCATCATAAACACCGATTGAACGGTCTGGATGTTTTTCGTCCCATTTGCGCTTCTTTTCGAAATCTGCGCCGCCATCCATACGGCCGGTGAGTTTCATGCCGAAGCCATGAACAACCAACGCAGCAGCCAAAACACCTGTTACCGTAAGCCCAACAGTCATGGGAGAAACCACCAAACTGCCGATGCGCAAATCACGATGACGCTTCAAGAAGGGCGTATTGGTTTCAACCCAGTTTTCTTTCGGGTCTTTTGGATCAGCGGTGGTACAACCAACGCAAGGACCACCCGAAGCCACACACCAGCTGCGACGATTATTCCAACGAATAACCCCGCAGTTAGCTTTTGTTTGCGGCCCGCGACATCCCATGGGGTACAAGCAGTAACCTAAAGCCTCTTCTTCAGAGCCAAACTTATAAACAAATTCGCCATTTTCGAAATGCCCACGGCGTTCACAATTGTCGTGAATAGTTTGGCTGAAGATAAGTGAAGGCTTGTTGTCTTTGTCAAGACTCAGTTGCTTCATTTCAAGCAATATCACATCCACCAAAACAGTTTCAAGCCATTCAGGATTTGCCGGACAACCAGGTATGTTGACAACAGGAGTTTCAACACCATTCTTTTCAAGGAATTGCTGAACACCCAGAGCGCCTGAAATGTTTGGTGTGGCTGCCATCCATCCGCCATTTACAGCACAAGACCCTAAAGCAACCACAGCGTTAGCATGTTCTGCGGCATGTTTTAGATGTTCTGCACCAGTTTCGTTGGCAACGCGCAAGGCATGACCTTCCCAGCCTTCTTGCACAGCGCCTTCGAAAATCAAAATGTAGTTGCCAGCTTCAATGGTCAATTCTTTCGCTTCTTCAAAAGACTCGCCAGCACCAGCGCCCAACGTTTCAGAGTAATTCAACGAAATCATCTCTAAAACAACGGTTGCAGGGTCAGGCTCGCCAAGCTGTGCGAAAGATTCGGTACATCCGGTACACGATGCGCCCTCAATCCAGATTACGGGATAAAGGTTTCCTTCAGTTTTGCCGATAATGGTTTCGACGGCTTCAGCGACCTGCGTAGCGGTTAGCTGATACACTCCAGCTGCAGCCGCAACAGCCCCACAAAGCTTCATGAAATCTCGGCGAGTTACCCCTCGCATTTCGAGATTGTCATAAAACTTAGAGACTTTGGTCTCACTTTTCATGTGCACACCTCCTCAGGTGCTTCATTCCTATAATATTGAGATTCATTTTGCCCGATAGGTGGTGAAAAAATTCCATAGCTATGCGGGTGGCAAAGATTTTTCCGCAAGTGGTATAAGAATGTTACAAACAGCTTTTGACGTAACACCACTAGGAATAATTCCTTTTTTTAACCCTCTACCATCCCGAAGCTCCTCTTGTCACTCCGAACGTGCATATCATCCTGATGCCCCTCTTGTCATCCTGAGTGCTAGCGAAGGATCTATGGATTCTTCGGCTACGCCTCAGAATGACACAACTACGCCTCAGGATCTACCCACACAAAAAAAGACCCCGGGGGGAATCGGGGTCTTTAGTACACGATGAAACTTGTTGCAGCTTAGTAGTTTTCGCTGCGAACTTCAAAGTATTCACGTTCATGAACGCAAACGGGACAAAGCTGAGGCGCTTCGGTGCCAAAGTGAATATGTCCACAGTTGCCACACTTCCAAGCTACCACGTCTCCGCGCTTGAATACTTCACCATTTTCGATGCGGCTGATCAAACTACGATAACGTGCCTCATGCTCTTTTTCTACTGCGCCAACAGCAGCAAAAGCGGCAGCAAGCTCGATGAAACCTTCTTCTTTCGCTGTTTCAGCGAATTCAGCATACATAGAAGTCCACTCTTCGTTTTCGCCATCGGCGGCAGCACCAAGATTGTCAAGGGTTCCGGGCACTTCTCCGCCATGGAGAGCCTTAAACCAAAGCTTTGCATGCTCCTTTTCGTTCAGAGCCGTCTCAAGAAAGATGTTTTGTATCTGAACATAGCCATCTTTTTTAGCTTGGCTTGCGAAATACTGATACTTCGTATGTGCCTGAGATTCACCCGCAAAAGCGTATGCTAAGTTTGCCTCAGTTTTGCTTCCTTTTAATTCCATGCTGTTCTCCTCTCAAAGGTTGTAATTAATTGATAATAAAGCAGACATCGCTAGATTGTGATAGAAAAAAGGTATTCGGTCATCCTGATGTCACACCAGTAAACATACTACGCAGTTTTTCATTCCTGAGTACACGTATCCTTAAAACCTACAAAACGATTCACACTTTTTCCAATGAATCAATACGACAATAGAGCATGTGTCCAAAACAAGCGACTGCAAGACTAAGTTACGAAAAGCTTTTCGCCTTCTTTTCGGAAAAATCCTTCTTTGAGCATGTCTTCGATGAGCGATTCAAAAATACCCGAAGATACTATTTCGCGCCCTGCTTGTTTTTCAAATTCACAAAGTTTCAAATAGAGAGTCTCAGAATCAATCCCCGGAAACGCCAATACCTGCCGCAAAAGTTCAGCACGCTTTTGGCGACGCGAGCCCACAAAGGTACTTTGCCGCGCATAGTGGGCGCTTTTGCGTGAAGGGTTTTGCACCTGTTGCTTCAGATGGGCGCCAATGTCTAACAAAGAATAGTACCAGCCACGGGGGTTGTCTTGGGAACACGTTGCTTCAACCAGCGGCATGATTTCTTTGTCTGAAACAGATTCAACATCGGGAAAGAATTCGTGAATAAACACCGCTCGCACATTAGTTTCTAGATAGATTCCCGGGTACTGAAAAGCAAAAGCCCGTATCCCTGCTGCGCTAGCCGCACCTATTCCCGGTAAAGCCAACAACTCCGCTTCTGTTTCTGGCAAAATTCCCTGATATCTCTCAGAACAGATTTCGGCACAGCGTTTCAGCGCCAAAGCTCTGCGGTTATAACCCAAACCCTGCCATTGTTCCAACACAGCAGCATTGTCTGTTGCCGCCAAAGCATCAAGCGTGGGAAAGCGTACACAAAAAGGTTCCCAATAGTTCAAAACCCGGGCAACCTGAGTTTGCTGGAGCATAACTTCCGAAACAAGTATTAGATAGGGGTCTGAAACCTTGCGCCAAGGAAAATCACGGTAAAGTTCCGCGCCTTCTTGCCACACTTTTACCCTAAACGCTTCTAAGGCCTTTTTCGAAACAGGCAAGACGACCTAGGCTTCTTCAGGCAAAGAAATGTCGCAGCAAGAACTGCTATTACCTTCGCCCAAGACCTCGACGAGAGAAGGATGTGCCGCACCTTGCTCAAACAAATCTGCAAGCTTTATGGAAGTAAAAAAATCGTTCAAAAGCTTATCGGCGCCACGCCATACACAGTGGTAAGCACAATGAGAATGCTTCGAACAAAATTCCGGGTCAGAAGAACAAATTGCCACGCTAATTGGGCCCTGAATGGCCTCTAATACATCCAGCAAGGTCACCTTTGCTGGATCGCAATTCAACTTCAGTCCACCACGGGCACCGCGAATGGTTTTCACCAATCCGCTCTTAACTAAATCATGCTGAATGCTGCGGGCAAAAGCGTACGGAATCTCTTCTTTTTCTGATATTTCGGCAACTGACACGTAGTCTTCTTTATTGTTATAAGCTGCGCGAAGAATGCGACAGGCGTAATCACTGCGTCGGGTTATGTCCATTTTGGTCCTCTCCAAACCCTTGCATTAAGTCGTCAATTTTATCTAGCTCAGCTTTAAAACTATCAATTACCTCATTTTCGAGCTGCTCATATTCCGCAGATTCCAGCGGCTGGTAAAGCGCGATTTTCTCAAACATGTTTTCCTTAGTTACCGCAACATATTTCCGCGCAATCAGACTTGCCTTATAGGCTTCTTCCACTGCCTCACGTGCAGCCATGTAAATGTCAAAACGCGACATCTTCGAAGAATACTTTACCAAAAGATCTCTTTCGATTGCGTGCACACTGGGGTGTTCTTCAGCAATGCTTTTCCAAAGCTCGGTTCTTTCATCAATATCGGGAAGATCGATATCAATAATAGTGAGCGGCTCAAGCAAATCAAAGAAGAGATCGTCGATTTCCGTTTCAAGCGCACTTGAAACCAGCACATAGACATCAGGGTTTTCAACCGCACTGCGAATAAAGTTGATAGCTTCTCTTGCGCCTCGAGAAAGATGCGCCATGAAAAACCCGCTCATTTCTTCTGGTTGAAAATCGTTCAAAGGTGGACCCCAAAGATCAATGTCTTCAAGAACTAAAACGCCACCGTTTTCAAAAATATTATTAACCATATTCAACCGGGGTTGGTGTTCTGATGTTGTCATAACACAGAGAATGGGAAACCCTTGGAGGTTTTCTTCCATGCGCATGCGAATCATGGGTAGATTCAGTTCACCCATGGTAGCAATCATGAATTGATTTGCGTCTTCACGAACTGCCGCCCTGAATAAAAAGGTATCAGTCACCGCCATACGATTGATGCCGTGGCGAGCACTCAAGGTTTTCACCAGTTCCTTATATTCAGGATCTCCTTGTACCCCAATACCAAACCCCCGCATAGATTCGATAGCACTCTTGAACCCAATGAGGTCTTTATAGCAAGAGGCTTCTTCATTTTTCTTTTCACCAAGCGTGGCAATATTGGGCAAAGCAAGAGCAGTATGTGTTTGAGCTTCTGCTTTGGAACTTTTCTGGCTGCTCGATTTTGCGTGAGCTTTTTGCCCCTTTTCGTCGGGCGCAGGAACAGCGTCATTTTTTTCGGCTGCTTTACGGTTATTTTTTGGTTCAGAATCCGTTTTGTCTTCACTGGTAGAAGCAGCGTCTTTGGAAGAAGCGGCTTCTTCGGTGGCACCTAACTGTTTGGAAACTGAAGACATCAAAGCAGAAACATCTAAAACGTCTGAATTGTCTTTTGGCCTTACCAGCCCCTTTTTTGTAATACCCGCAATGCGTGGCGCGGCTGCAGAGCCGTCCATATGCATAAACAAGCTTGTTGCATCCATGCCGAAGAAATCTTGAGAAATCATATCGGTCATGTCTTCCAAGTCTTCCCGACTCAAACCAAATTCTTCCAGTTTGTCTAAGGCGAGCTGCTGCAATTGAGCAGCACACTGAGTCGTTTCGTCATGGCTTAAGTAAGGTTCCAGCTTTTCAAAAATGTATTCAGCTAAAGATCTTTCTTTTTCCTGACAAGCAAGCGCCCACGCATGCCGCATGCCTTCGATAACTGCCGGATCCGCCGTATGCAGTTCCTGGATTGAACGTTCGTAGGCAGCCAAGTACAAGTGCATGCTTAAAACTGCGTCGCCCTCTTCGCAGGCGCGCAATGCACGATTGAGATATTCCCGGTACGATTCAGCGTTGTTCTGACTGGGTGAGCTATTCGTATCCGCATCGTTGCCAAACATGGCTCACCTCCTTAATAATTTCTTTCGATATGTCACTGTTAATAATCCTCATGTGCAATCCGTAGTAGTTCTTCTTCATTGTACGCAAGATGTCGCGTTAAAAGAAGTTCTTTTCGGGGAAAAGGGATTTCCGTCATAGAATTGATACTTTAGGTATCACAGCACAAACATTATACCCAATTAAGCACTTGCCAGTTTTCGTTTCGAGCCGTTCGTTTTAAAGGTTTATCGGGACAAACCGCCATAGCGTGTTCTGCCGCAAAAAGCAGAGGACGGTCTGAATGGTGGTCTCCATAAGCATAAGCAAGCTTCCAACTGCCTTCGCCATAACGTTCGTCGGCAAAGCGTTTGACCGCCAAAACCTTTTCTTCACCTTCAATAGGGTTGCCTTCAACCTGGCAGGTATAAGCGCCGGTGTCATCAACGCACATCCGGGTTGAAAGTTGGAAATCAAAGGGGTGAAATTCCATGGCACGAACCACAATAGGTTCAAAAGTTGCAGAAAGAACTATGATTACGCGCCCAGCTTTCGCATGTTCGCGCATGGCAGTATCGGCTTCCTCGCGAAAAAGCTTGTTGATCTTTTCGTCAAAGAAATCGTAAAGAAAAGCGTCCGCCTCTTTTTTCTGCATGCCTTCAAAAGCGCTAAAAACCAAAGCACGAACCGATTTTTCTTGTTGCGGAAGGCGACATTTATAGGCAACACCCCATAAACAAATTCGAGCAATCACCAGAGGGGAAAGTAACTTCTTGTCAAGCAGATGCCGCACCAGCAATACGGGGGAACTTCCCGCTATACTGGTATTATCAAAGTCAAATACTGCAAGCTCAATTGGCTTATTTGATTTGTCCTTTTCACTTCCTTTGGCTAAATCAGTAATCATTTCCCTCGAGTCTTGTTTAATCTTCTAGCACATCAATACAATCAACAAATTGTGAATTATACAGTTCTGCGTAAAAACCGCCAAGACCTAAAAGAGAATTATGAGTGCCTTGTTCGACAATATCGCCCTCGCGAATGGCCAAAATAAGATCGGCATTTTTGATGGTTTGCAAACGATGCGCAATCACGAAAGAGGTTCGCCCATCCATGAGGTTATCCATGGCTTTTTGGATGCGCTCTTCAGTGCGGGTGTCAACCGAAGAGGTTGCCTCGTCTAAAATGAGCATCTTGCGGTCTGCAAGAATAGCACGTGCAATAGTAAGCAATTGGCGCTGGCCTGCAGAAATGTTGCTCGCGTCTTCGTTGATTTCCATATCGTATCCACCAGGCAAAGTCTGGATAAAGTGATGAATGTAGGCTGCCTTGGCTGCTTTTTCTACCTCTTCGTCGGTGGCGGTTAGTTTGCCGTAGCGAATATTATCGCGAATAGTGCCTTTAAAAAGCCAGGTATCCTGCAAAACCATACCGAAAAGGGAACGCAAATCATTACGCTCAAAATCGCGCAAATCGTGCCCGCCAATTCTAATCGCACCCTCGTTCACGTCATAGAAACGCATGAGCAGTTTCACCAAAGTTGTTTTCCCTGCCCCCGTAGGACCGACAAAAGCAACAGTTTGTCCTGCAGCAACTTTTGCAGAGAATTCTTTGATGACGGTCTTTTCTGGAGTGTATCCAAAGCGAACTTTTTCAAATTCAACATCTGTCAAAACGTTTTCAATACTTGCTTTTGGTGCTTCACAAATTTCTTCGGGGGCTTCCAAAAACTCAAAAACTCGTTCCGCGGCAGCCGCCATAGCTTGCAACACATTTGCTACCTGGGTCAACTGGGTAATTGGTTGGGTGAAGTTGCGCACGTACTGAATAAAGGCCTGAATGTCCCCGACGGTAATGATGCCTCTAACCGCAAATATCGCTCCCAAAACTGCCACCGCGACAAACCCCAAGTTACTCACAAACCCCATGATGGGCTGCATTAACCCTGAAATAAACTGCGATTTCCAGGCCGATTCGTAGAGCTTGTCGTTGGTTTTGTTGAAAGCATCAACCGTTCCCGTTTCTTGGTTGAATGCCTTCACGATAGCATGACCGGAAAACGTTTCTTCCACCAGCCCGTTTATAGAACCCAGAGTTTTCTGTTGCGCCACAAAATATTTTTGAGAACGCTTGACCACAAGAGCAATAAGCCCGAAAGATATTGGCAGCATAATTAACGTCACCAAAGTCATGATGGGGTTGATAGAAAACATCATAATCATCACACCAATTACGGTTGCAACAGACGTAATAAACTGAGTAATACCCTGGTTGAGGTTTTGCCCCAAAGTGTCCACATCGTTAGTGATGCGCGAAAGGGTGTCGCCGACCGAATTGTTGTCGAAATACCCGAAGGGCATTCGGTCAATCTTGGCTTCCAGTTGCTGCCGCAAGAGATAAGCAGTGCGCTGGGAAACAGAACTCATAATCCACGCCTGCACCCAGGAACAAACTGCCGAAAAAAGATAGAGGCAAAGCGTAATAACCAAGATTTCGCCCACCTTGTCGAAGTTGATGCCTCCCGTGTGGGCAATTTTTCCCGCTATACCTTCAAAAAGTTCGGTTGTTGCCGTTGAAAGAACTTTTGGTCCAATAATGTTAAAGATTGTTGATCCAAGAGCAAAAACCAACACAATTACTAGGGCAAATCTAAAGTTCCCCATAAAACGGAATAACTTCCCCAGGGTTGCTTTCAGGTTTTTCGGTTTTTCACCCGGCATCATTCCTGCCGCACCATGCCTGCCCATAGGGCCTCTTCTGGGGGTCGAATTTTGTGGCTGGCGCGCGGAATTTGTTCTATCGCTCATCGGGCACCACCCCCCTGCTCTAATTCTTCAAGGGAAAGTTGTGAAGTGGCAATTTCGCGATATTCTTCGCAGGTATCCATCAAGTGTTGATGAGAACCTATGCCAACTACCTGCCCGTTATCAAGGACAACAATTTGGTCTGCATTCATGATGGTGGAAATACGCTGTGCCACAATAAGCACCGTTTTTTCTTTCAACTGTTCATTTAAGGCATTACGCAAAGCCGCATCGGTTTTGAAATCTAGTGCCGAAAAACTGTCGTCAAAGAGGAAAGCCCGGGCATCACTTGCTAAAGCGCGCGCAATAGCCAGACGCTGACGCTGTCCGCCTGAAACATTGGTTCCTCCTTGGGAAACATCCCCTTCATAACCTTCTTCGCGAGATTCAATGAATTCCTTGGATTGAGCAATAGCAGCCGCGTCTTCAATGGCGGCTTGAGGCATAGTTGGGTCTGAATAGGCAATATTAGAATGAATAGTTCCTGAAAACAAGAAAGCTTTTTGAGGAACATAGCCAAAATTTTGCCGCAAGGCGCTTTGAGAAAGATCGCGAATATCAATCCCATCAACAGAAATGGCACCTTGGGTGACATCATAGAAACGCTCTATCAACTTGATAATGGTTGATTTGCCCGACCCCGTGCTTCCCACAAATGCCGTGGTTTTTCCTGCTTGCGCCGTAAAGCTCACATCCTGCAAAACCTTTGCCTCAGCGTCAGGGTAAGCAAAGCTTACGTTGTCGAAACAAATAGTTGCGCCACCTTCATGACTCAGTTCGCTATCTCGTGGGTCGGGTGCATCGTGAATCGTTTCTTTCGTGTTGATAACTTCGTTAACACGCTGGGCTGCCACATCGGCACGAGGAAGCATAACCGCCATCATAGAAAGCATCAAAAACGACATAATGATTACCATAGAATAGGTGATAAAAGCTATCATGTCGCCCGTTTGGATTACGCCCGTATCGATGTATGAGCCGCCTACCCACACAATCAAGACCGACACGCCGTTCATGATAAGCATCATCAGCGGGAACATAAACGCCATAGCGCGATTGACGAAAAGTTGGGTTTTCATGAGCACCGTCGAAGCTTCATCGAAACGGTCTTTTTCAACTTCTTGGCGACCAAAAGCGCGAATGACGGGAAGGCCAGTAAGTATTTCGCGAGAAACCAAATTCACGCGGTCAATCAGGGTTTGCATAATGCGGAATTTTGGCATAGCAACAATGAACAAAATTGCCACAATAATGAAAATGATCACAACCGCCAAAATGATTATCCAGCTCATAGCAATATTAGTACGCAAAACCATAATGATGCCACCAATTGCCAGGATGGGTGCATAAAACAACATGCGCAGCAAAAATACGGTCACCATTTGAATCTGCTGGATATCGTTGGTACCGCGGGTAATGAGCGATGCTGCTGAAAAGCCTTGCACTTCGGCTTCAGAAAAAGCTACGACACGGGTGAAAAGCCGCGTACGCAAAGTGCGCCCGATTTTCGCTGCCGTGCGTGATGCAATATAAGAAATAACGATAGAGACCGCCATAGCAAGCCCCGCCAGCCCCAGCATAGCAAGCCCCATGCGCACTAAATAATCCATCTGCATTTTTGGAAGGTCTGCCCCGTTGGCTTCGTGGAGAGCAATGTTTGCCTGAATCGCCTGCTGGCGAATGATTGCATCATCGATGTTGCCTAGTTCATTCAGTATGGTAGAAACGTTTTTCTGTATTTCATCTTTTGTTACCAAGCGCGACTCATAAGCTAACAAAACTTCGTTAAGGTTGAATTCCGAACTATTATTGGCGAAATACATAAGAGCAAGAGGCATGGTTAGTGCTTCTTCTAGCTCACCAGCATTTTCTTCGCTTACGCTCAAAGAAAATTCCGGCTTATCTTCTTCTAGAGATACCTTTCCATATGAACTGCGAATAATTTCTTCATCCTCTACGGGAGCAAGCAAGCAAAGAATGTTCAGGGTTTCTTCGTCTAAAGATTGAGGAACTACCCCTTCCACGCCAGATTGCTGTATTCCTACATCCACAATGTTGGCCGTATAGCGCGGCAGGGAAAGATCGGCAAAAGCCTGAACAATCAAGAGAAGAACGATAAGGAAGACCGCAAGCTTAGCTTCCTTTAAGTAGCGAATTACGCGCATGTGTCACCTTCGCAAATGTTAAGTTTTTCGATTTTGCCGCTTTCAGCTTGTTCCTTTTGGTAATCAAGAATTTTTTCCAAGGTGGACAATAAATGCTCTGTTTCATCATGCCCGATAAATTGTAGTAAATCGCTGAACTGTGTCTCATGAATCCGAACTGCTTCTTGGGCTAAAGCCAGGCCACTTTCTGTTAACTCAAGCGAAACAGCACGGTAATCACCCTGCATCTTTTCTCTTTTAAGATGACCTTTTTCTTCAAGAGATTTCAGTACTTGCGAAACTGCGCTGGGCGATTGGTGAAGAAATTTGGCGATACTCTGAGGCTGAACCGGAGAAAGACCCTCTTTTTGCCCCATGTAAATTGTGGTGATAACCGTCGCTTCAGACTGAGTTACCCCCACAGGCGCAATAAAGGGCAGATAGCGTTCGTGTTTGAAGCGCCTTAAGATGGCGTAAACGCGCTGCATCAATTGTTCGGACATATCAGTCATATTATCTGTGGTATTCCTTCGTTGCATTTCGCTAAAATACTTTAGTCTCTAAACTATATCACATATCTATCGGTTGCTTACGCAACCTCCCTATTTGCACTTCGTTCGCATATGCTCACTTCGTTATGTCATCCTGAGGCGCAGCCGAAGGATCCATCCTTTAATTATCTGTCGGGCACTTCGTACCCTCTCTATTTATACTACGTTCGCTTACGCTCACTCCGTTATGGGTCCTTCGACTACGGGTGCTTCGCACCCTCCGCTCAGGACGACAAGAGAGTTGCTTTCCCTCATGTCATCCTAAAACGAACATGTCATCCTGAACGCAGTGAAGGATCCATGGATCCTTCGGCTACGCCTCAGGATGACATGTTTGTTCAGGATGACAGGGGTGTTTCAGGATGAGAGAACGGAGTGAGCGAAAGCGAACGAAGTATAAATAGGGAGGTTGCGATAGCAACCGACAGTCTCTTGTTTCAGGATGACAGGGGAAGGAAACAAGAGAAGCCGATCAATTTTCCCCTCGATCGGCTTCCGTAGGCTTTCACCCAGAATATGTAAAATGGCGGGATGTACGAGACTTGAACTCGCGACCTCCGACGTGACAGGCCGGCACTCTAACCAACTGAGCTAACACCCCGCGTTAGACAGCGAACGATATTCTACTGGTAAAAACGATTGAACGCAAGCCCTAATCTCGCAAGGATTCAATATCTTTCACTCTTTTAATGAATTCATGAATTTTTTGGGGTCTTTCACCCGCATGATCTCCCTAGGTGCCTGCAATTCCGAAGGTGTCTTCATTATGTAACAACGTGCAACAACGGCGCTATATTCCATCAAAGAGATTCTGATATTGAACGTAAGAATAGTCTTGCAAAACTGAATTCAATTCATTCTCTTCACCAAAGCGGTGCCACTTATAGTCTTTGTCCATATAACCTGCAACATTAATTGCTGGCATTTCGCGTCGTATATGTGAAAGGAAGAGCTGTCGACTGCTTAAAGGGAGTCCTGTTTCTTCCAGCAGCATTACCCCAAGATAGTTCAAGCTTGATTCCTCACCCTTTTCTTCCAAGAAAGGCTTTGGTTCGCCTGAAGCACTACGAGCATCTTCATCATCGTAGTTTTTCCAAATCATATAAGGCACCGCAAAACGAACCTGAGCTTCCTCAAGAGTAAATTCGGGAGCTCTTTTTCCGAATTCATGCTCTGAGATTCTGCCAATAAACCCAGGCTGGTGATCACCGAAAAAGCAAAGAATGACTTTTTTATCAAGACCCTCAAGACCCTCGATGAGATACCTTAAATCTTCATCACTTTGACCAATAGAAACAAGATACTCGCTTAGCTCTGGGTCAATTTCATTATTGAACGGAAAGCTTATCTGCATTTCCTCAGGAAGCCATGAGGGAACATACCCACCATGGTTTTGCATGGTTATATTAAAAATAAACTGCGGATTATTAGACTCCTCCAACTTTTTTAGAATCATTTTGTATGTCTCGAGATCACTAATGTGCCCCCGAAAGCGATGTTGGTTCTCAAAAGAATGTTGGTGAATGAATTCATCAAACCCCAGTTGATGGTAAACAATGTCTCTTCTCCAGTTTTCCTTTGACTGCGGGTGAATCGCTAGGGTCCTGTAACCGTAGTCGCCAAAGAAACTCACCAGGCTGTCCACTTTATCAAAGTCATAGGCAGCAAAAGGATAAACACCGCCACTTATTAGCCCCATAGTGCTGCCTGTCAAAAACTCGAACTCTGAATTGCAGGTTCCCCCACCTTGTACTGATGCATACGCTGTTCCCTTTTGAGAACAGTCTGAAATTGAATTGTAGTAAAGAGGTCCCTCATAGTT
>Ga0209755_10002051_pt1 | contig 28725 bp, 24 predicted proteins | sample TergutCo191P1_FD_187301 | JGI IMG/M metagenome (GOLD analysis project Ga0209755, IMG submission 187301) | Cornitermes sp. P1 segment gut microbial communities from Petit-Saut dam, French Guiana - Co191P1 (SPAdes) (version 2) | ecosystem: Host-associated > Arthropoda: Insects > Digestive system...
GCGTATCTTTTTGCAAGACAAGGCTACGGCTGGGATGTTCGGATATTTTTCCCAAAGTGCCCTTGCGATTTCATCAGTGTCATTCCATGTTAAATCTTTCATTGCATCCTCTATTGTAGTTGCTTATATAAAAATAATCCAAACTGTAAAAAATGTCAACCTGTACTTAACTTTCACTTTTTACATTATTGTACAATTTAAATTTTATACATTTATTACGCCATTTCGCATAACAAACGGTAACTGCAAAATGCCCTGTTCGGGCATTTTGGGTTTCGTTCGGCTAGGTCGCCTAAAGGCACCCACGCCTCACTACACCACATTTTTTGTGCCTGTAAAATGTTACGCGTATTCCTTATAGGGCACAAAAAACGTCATATATCTGGCGGTTAAGTGCAAGTTTTGCAGAGTGTGTACAGTAGAATTTATAGGAATATATCAAAAAGTAAACTTTTCTTACCTTAATTTATGAAAAAACATAAAAAGTATACTTTTTCTTACCTGTTTTTTAATAAATACTAAGCGATAATATAACAGAGTAACCAAAGAAGGAGGTTCAAATGTTGAACAGAGTGAAAATTTTTGGGATTATTGCTATTGTTACAATAATTGGATTCGGTTTTGCCGCTTGCGGCGGTGATGATGACACTGGCGGTACGCATACCCACACATATGGTTCAGAATGGTTAAGCAATGAAACACAGCATTGGAAAGAATGTACAGGCGCAGGCTGTGATGTTAAAACAGAAACCGCCAATCACTCACCAGCGGATGGTATTTGCTTAATATGTCAATATGACAACACGCCGTCCCATACTCACACTTATAGTACAACATGGTCAAATAACACAACGCAGCATTGGAAAGAATGTACAGGCGCAAGCTGTAATGCTAAAACAGAAACCGCCAATCACTCACCGGCGGATGGTATTTGCTTAATATGTCAATATGACAACACGCCGCCCCATACGCACACTTATAGTACAACATGGTCAAGTAACACGACGCAGCATTGGAAAGAATGTACAGGTGCAGGCTGTGATGTTAAAACAGAAACCGCCAATCACTCACCGGCGGATGGTTTTTGCTTAATATGTCAATATAACAACACGCCGTCCCATACTCACACGTATGTCTATACAGTAACCAGCATATCATATCCGGCTCAATCAATACAAACCTGTAGTTGTGGTGATACAACAGGAACTGCACGCAACACCATAATTGGCGACACGGGACCTGCAGACGGAATTATTTTTTATTACAGCGAAGAAGGTTTTATAGTAACAGGTACAGACTCGTTTACAGCGCACTATCTTGAAGCCTCTCCTGTTAATTTAGGAGCAGTGGCATGGGCATCACCAGAATTTATTCATACGAGTTATGGCGGAACCGGTAATTGGGGAGATATAAAAACCGGAGATGCAATAGGAACAGGCAGAGAAAACACAAAATTAATACTTGCAACAGACGCAAACGCGCCTGCCGCAAAATCGTGTAAAGATTATGACAGAGACGGCAAAAACGACTGGTTTCTTCCAAGCAGTTACGAACTAAATGAAATGTATAAAGCAAGAACTCATTTAGGCATTTCGTCAGGTTATATCTGGTCTTCGTCGCAGTACAGTTTAACCAGCGCATTGGGTCAGAGGTTCGACGATGGCTATGCAGGCAGCGTCGGCAAGTTCTTCAACGTACACAACGTCCGTGCTGTGCGAGCTTTTTAACCATTTAAGGGGGAATTTCCCCCTTAAAGATTTTACCGCCGTTAGGATGTCGAAAAAGTTTGTTAGTTAGAGAGCAAAAAATATTTGAATAATTAACATGATAATTTAAAAGAAACTCCAATTTATTTTTCCATGTGGTTGTATTATATACCGCTCGTTCGGGTGGCTAGATTTCCATTCGGTTAGGTTATAACTAAAGCTATTCTTATGCTTCACTCCAGCGCATTTTTTAATATGCAAGAAACTGCTTCACAAATAATCCCTACTCTGCCCAGCCGCGGCTGCGGTCTACGGCTTTGTGCCAGTTTTTTATTAAGGTTTGGCGTTTTTCTGTTTCCATTGAGGGGGTGAAGGTTGTGTCTTTTTGCCAGCGGGTTTTTATTTCGTTTTCATCTTTCCAGAAGCCGGTTGTTATCCCCGCAAGGCAGGCGGCGCCCAGAGCGGTTGTTTCCCTGACTACGGGACGGATTATGGTTGTATCGCAAATGTCACACTGGAATTGCATCAGGAATTTATCGCGGCTGGCTCCGCCGTCTACTTTTAATTCTGCCATTTTAATATTGAGATCTGTTTCCATCGCTCTTAAAAGATCCATTACCTGATATGCGATTGATTCCTGCGCGGCTCTTATGATGTGCGCGCGTTTTGTGCCGCGGGTTATTCCTACAATGCAGCCGCGGGCGTACATGTCCCAATACGGCGCGCCAAGACCGGTGAATGCGGGCACAAGATAAACGCCGCCTGTGTCGTTAACTTTGCCTGCATGATATTCGCTGTCCGCGCTGTCCGTGATTAAGCGCATTTCATCGCGCAGCCATTGGATCACAGCGCCTCCTGTAAAAACGGAACCTTCAAGAGCGTATTGAACCTTGTCGTTAAATCCCGCGGCTATTGTCGTTAAAAGACCGTTTTTGCTTTCTACGGCTCCTGTGCCTGTGTTCATCAAAAGGAAGCAGCCTGTGCCGTAGGTGCATTTAACTTCCCCTTTTTCAAAACAGCACTGACCAAACAACGCCGCCTGCTGATCGCCTGAGTTACCTGCAATCGGAATTTCAACTCCGTTTATTAAAGCGCTTCCAAATATAGCCCCTGATGGTTTTACTTCAGGCAGCATACAGCGGGGAATATCAAGAGCTTCCAATAATTTGTCATCCCAGTCCAGTTTGTGTATATCAAAGAGCATTGTTCTGCCTGCGTTTGTGTAATCCGTTACGTGCACAGGGGAGCGTCCGGCGCCGCCTGTCAATTTCCAGATAAGCCATGTGTCAACGGTGCCGAAAAGTATTTCTCCTTTTTTCGCGCGTTCGCGCGCGCCGTCTACATTATCTAAAATCCATTTAATTTTTGTTCCTGAAAAATAAGCGTCAGGTATAAGTCCTGTCGTCTTTGTGATGTAATCGCCAAACCCGTCTTTTTTTAACTGATCCACAATATTTGACGTTCTTCTACACTGCCAGACAATGGCGTTATAAACAGGCTGTCCGGTATTTTTATCCCACAGAATAGTTGTTTCGCGCTGGTTAGTAATGCCAATAGCGGCAATATCCTGCGCTTTTATATTATTCTTGGCAAGAATATCAGTCATCACAGAATGCTGGGTGGAAAAAATCTCCATTGGGTTATGTTCCACCCAGCCTTCGCGCGGATAAATCTGGGTAAACTCTTTCTGCTCCGATGCGGCGATATTCTGCTCATGATTAAAAAGAATCGCCCTTGAACTCGTAGTCCCCTGATCCAAAGATAAAATGTATTTACTCATCTGCATAAGATAGCACTAATACAGGAAATTTTCAATAAAATATTTTAGGCGAGGCGCGCGGATTAAATTACTTTCTGCAGACCATAATCAGTTTACTTGCGTACTGGTTGTAGGGGCTCTCGTCCCAGTCGCCGTAGATGTCGATTTTTTTAAAACCCGCTTTTTGTAATGATTCTCTTAATTCTGAAGCGCTGTAAAGTCTTTGTACAAATTTTTTTTCAAGCCTTTTATTATCTTTTATTATAATCCAGCGGTTCCCAAGAAATGCCCAGGAATCAAGAGGTTCGTATTCCGTAAGCAATGTGGCGCCTGCGCGTTCAAACCATTCAGCTTCAATAAAATCACGCACGGCAATTTCCTTGCCCATAGTTTCAATTATGAATGTGCCGCCTTTTTTTAGGGATTCATATGCATTGCGTAAAACCTTTAAATCATCATTCTGATCGGAAAAATATCCAAAAGAGATATAAAGATTTACGATTGTGTCAAAATATCCCGGACGAATAAAATCTCTCGCGTCGGACTTGATATATTCAATATTTAAATTTTCGTATTTTGCGTCTTCTCTGGCGGCGTTTAAAAAACTTTCCGTTATATCTACGCCTGTTACGTTAAAACCCATCCGCGCCAGCTCCGAGCTAATTCGTCCAAGCCCGCAGCAAAGATCAAGAACCTTCGGCGCTTCTTCCAAAGGTTTTCTCCATTCATCGGCTGATGTCTCGCCATAAAGATTAAAATCTGACAGCCGGGTTACAGCGTCGGCAACAGAGGGAACCTCTCTCCAGTGGGTGTCGTCAAACATAATGGGAGCGAAATGCTCCCAAAATTCAACGTCTTCGAACCATTGCACTTTGGATCAGGCAACAGAACTTTCTGTCATTGGGTTTAGATAACCGGTCTGCAGGCAGATATTAAAAAGATGCCTTGTGATCATTTCCTCGCTCGTTTTAATGTTCCCATTATTGTTGCGCGTAAAACGAACAAGATATTCGCTGTCCAGTTCCTTCAAAATATCGATGTACTCTGTACATCCCGGCAAACATTTAATACTATAACGTTTCATACATTCCATATCGGAAAAGAATCCGCCCCTCTTGAGATATTTCGCCGTTTTATTTACAATTGTGTAATGAAAATCAGGCTAAAAATGTTTCTTGTGATACTGCCCCTGATCATCGTTCCGCTGGTCCTTGCGGAGACCGCCTCGTATTTTCAGGCGGTAAACGGAATCACCCGCCTTGCCCGACAGCTCCTAGGCTTTAAACTCGGAGAACTTGAAAAATACGCAAACAACCAGTGGGCGCTCCTTGTCGATAATAATTATGCCGGAAGACCGGAAATGCTTGACGCGGCAAAAAAAGCCGTGGAAAATTACGGGCGCAGCATCCTTCTGAGCGATAGTGAAATAATTTTTGCCGTCGATAATCAAGGCAGCCTTGCCATGTCGACTTCAAACCCGGGGCTTTCACCTCCTGAAACGTCGGTTCTTTTGCATATTCTTAACAGGGAAAATCAGGGGTTACAGACCGCGGCAATGGGAGCGGAAAAACGCATTTTTCAATCTTTTTATTTTACTCCCTTTAATTGGCATATTTTAATAACCGAAAAAGAAAATGTATTTTTTGCCGACGCGAGAAAAATAACGACACAGACATTTATTTCACTTGGCGCGGCGCTTGTTGCCGCCGTTCTTTTACTGTTGCTGACAACCCATCATCTTACAAATCCGCTTGGACGTATTGTTAAAACCATGGAATCAATTATTGATACGTCCGATCTTTGCGCTAAGGTTGATATTGAATACAACGACGAAACCGGCGTCCTTGCCCAGACATTTAATAAAATGACTGAAGAACTTGACAGGGCGTATTCACAGATGAAACGCTACGCCTTTGACGCCGTTCTTTCGGGGAAAAAGGAAGAACGCATCCGCCAGATTTTCCAGAAATATGTTCCAAACAATGTAATCGAAAAATTTTTCGCCTCTCCGGAAAAAATGCTTGTGGGTGACAACAGAAAACTCGCAATATTATTCTCCGACATCCGCTCTTTCACTACAATATCCGAAGGCATGGCGCCGGATGATCTGGTTAATTCGCTTAACCGCTATTTTTCAGGTCAGGTGGAAATTATCTACAACAGAAAAGGAATCGTAGATAAATACATAGGAGACGCAATCATGGCTATCTGGGGCGCGCCTGAAAAACATGAAGACGACGCGCTTCAATCGGTGCTTTCCGGTCTTGAAATGATCGACGCTATTTCAGATTTTAATAAAAACCAGCGCCGCCTTGGTAAATGCGAATTTAAAATCGGAGTCGGCTTAAATTACGGCGAAGTAACCGTCGGCAACATCGGCAGCGAGCGCAAGATGGACTACACTGTAATCGGAGACGCCGTAAACCTTGCGTCCCGCATGGAAGGACTTACCAAAACGTATCATTCGGATTTATTAATTTCGGAAAGTTTATTTGACGAACTCAGGCAAAAAGCGCCTAACGCCGGTCTTCACTACCGCCTTCTTGACACGGTAGCTGTAAAAGGAAAAACAAAGGGCGTAAGAATTTTCACCGTTAAAAAAACCTTAACTCCTGCGGAACAAAAATCATGGTCCATTCATAATCAGGGAATGAAACTCTACTACGGAAGATCCTTCAGCGAAGCCGCCGCTAAGTTCAAAGAAGTTCTTACATACTTAAATGACGATTTTAACGCGGACAACCTCTATAAAAGATGCACGGAGTACGCATCCTCTCCGCCGCCTGCCGACTGGAACGGCGTAGAGGTGATGAAAACCAAGTAACGCGTCAGCATCAATTACAGCTTTTTAACATTCTCAATACCGATTTTATTTACGTTTAAATTTTAAATCTTATCTATAGCTTTATAAGTTTTATATCTACTGCTGATTATCGGTCAACAGCTGTCTGATTGCAGTTAACTGGTTATTCAAATCTGTGAGGCGTTGTTCGTTTCTTGTGTTTTCCTGTTCGAGTCTTGTGTTAGATGCAAGAAGGTTCGCGTTTTCGGTTTCAAGCTGCGACGCTCTTGTTTCTTTTTCCGCGGCGCCTGCCTGCAGAGTGGAAACGCTTTTTTCCAGTTCGTTGATTCTGTTTGAAAGACCTGAACCTCCGCTGCTTAGCGCGTCGATGGTTTTCTGCATCTCTGCGATATTGTCCTGAAGCTGCAAGTTCTTTGCCTGCAGTTCAAATTGTTCCGCGTTAATAACAGAGCCTGTGCTTGAGCGAGCGTCAACAATCATCGCTTCTATAAAATCAATCGCCTGATTATAAAAGTCTCTCCTTGACTGGAATGTGCGTGACATTGAAAATGAATTGTTGTTGCAGAAATGACGCAGATTCACAGCTATTTGAACAGCCTGATCGTAATGACCGCTTTGAATCAAGTCTCTTGCCGCGGCAAGACCTCCCGACACCTGCGCGTCAATTGCAGCTATTTTTTCCTGTTCATTTGAAAGCCGCTCCAGTTCGCTGACCGCCTGATCCAGCTCTCCTGTTGTTTTTTGAACAGCGGCGGTATATTCCCTTGCCCTCTCGTCAAGCTGAGCGCGAAGACGCGCTTCACGTGAACGGGATGCTTCAAGTATTTGCGACCTTTCATCCTGCAGGTGAGAGAGCTCTTCGCGGAATGCGGATTGCGCCGCCAGCAGTCTCTCCTGCGCCGCGATTTGTTCCGCTGTAAGCTCCTTGTTACTGGAATAAAGCTGCGAGAGCTGATCGTCAACTTCGCCAAGACGCGAAGCGATTCTGGACATTTCCATTTCTTTAGCCGCGATCTTTTCGGCTGTATCTTTTCTTATTTCCTCGATAAGAGTGCGTTCTGTCAGATTGTAAACGGCGTTACCCGTTCTTACCTGCGATTCTGTTCTACCATTAAAGAAAAATAAAAGAAAACCTCCCGCAAGAAGCAAAACAAGAGCTGCAATATTTACGGCAACCGGAAAAACCGCGCCGTTTTTCGCGGCTTTTACAATTTCCCTGCCTTTTTCGTTATCTATTTTTGTGCTAAGTAAAGTGCCGCTTCTTTCCGACATGCTGTTAATTTTATCGATTATTTCCTGTTGTTCTTCCTCGGAAATCCCTGAGTCTTTGTCAATTATAATCTCATCCCTCATAAAACTCCCTCTTGTTTTAATCCGCGCTAATTAGTACAACAAACTTTAATCCGCGGCTCTCTTGTCCCAATAAAAATTAGCAGCTAACTTTCTCGGCTTCTTTCGCGGCAAGCCGGATGCCGCCTGCTTTTAATCCGCGCACATTGTAATCCTGCGCCTTGAAACTTTCCGTAAGCACTTTAAGACGCGGTTTTGGCTTGTATTTAACGGTAAATGTAAATTTGGGTTTTATATCGATATGTAAAACTTCCGCGCCGTCGGGAACCAAAAAATAATCCTTGTTCATTATCCAGCCTTCGATTACGCACCTTTTAATGCACGGATAACCGCTTCCCGGCTCTTTGTAAATAATAGTAAAAATTGTTTTAGAAAGAATATCCTTGTCAGCGGCTCCGATAAACCACGCGTCCGCGCCTATAAAAGTTTTATCGCTTAAATCCATAACGGTATACATCCCGTTTTTGCGGATCGCAAGGATTCTGTCGAACGGAGAAACTTCCGCGATTTTCGCGCCTGACACATTTGTTCCAAGGTAGCCTGTTTTTATATCGTATTTTAAATCAACGTCGCGCTTTACAACTTCCTTCGCGATTACTTTGTCAAACTTGCCTACGACAGTTCTTCTCTCCCCGCGCCCGATTTCTTCGTTATTTTTTATTTTAGTTATAATTCCTTTAAGATAGGAAACGGAATAAGCCGTAATATTTTTTAAATGAGAAATAATTTCTTTTATGCGCGCGTTAATCTGTTCCATCTCGTCGCGGGCCTTGTTAATGTCGTATAACGATATTCTGCGGATTGGTATGCGCAAAAGGTGTTCAACGTCGTCTTCAGAAACGCCGCGGGCGCCTATTTCTTTTAAGAACGGTTTAAAGCCCGCAAGGACCGCGTCCTGCACGCCCTTTGCGGTTTTCATTTTCTCGATACCCTTGTAAATGCGCTCTTCTATAAAAATTCTTTCCAGAGTGCGAAGGTGCAGTTTGTCCTGCAGTTCCTTTTTTTCAAGTTCAAGCTCTTTTGTAAGAATTTTTACAAGCTGTTTCGCGTGGTATTTAATAATTTCGCTTACAGTCATTACAGATGGAAGCCCGTTTTTAATTACAAGAAGATTCACGGAAATTGACTGTTCGCACTCTGTAAACGCAAAAAGAGCGTCGACAGTTTCCTGCGCGTAAACGCCGCGCGCCAATTTAATTTCTATTTCAACTTTATCAGTCGTAAAATCGTTTATGCCAAGGATTTTAATGCGCCCGTTTCTTGCCGCGGCGTCGATGCTGTTCATTATGCTTTCTGTTGTTGAACCGAACGGAAGTTCTTTAATAATTATGCTTTTTGGATCCGAAGTATCTAATTTAGCGCGGACCAATACCTTGCCGTTGCCGCCTTCGTATTCAGAAACATCGACATAACCGCCCGTGGGAAAATCGGGGTACAAGTCAAATTTTTTGCCTGTAAGACAGGCGATTTCGGCTTCAAGGACTTCAAGCACATTGTGCGGCAGAATTTTTGTGGACATTCCTACTGCGATGCCTTCAACGCCCATTACAAGCACTACGGGGATTTTCGCCGGAAAGAGCAAAGGCTCCTTGTTGCGTCCGTCGTAGGAATCCACCCATGTTGTAAGTTTTGGATTATAAAAAATATCTTTGGCTAATGACGTTACGCGACATTCAATGTAACGGGGTGCGGAAGCGTCGTCTCCCGTAAAAAGGTTTCCGAAGTTTCCCTGTCTGTCGATAAAAAGATCTTTATTGGCAATGCCGACAAGAGCCGGGTTTATGGACGCCTCTCCGTGAGGGTGGTATTTCATGCACTGACCTGAAACATTGGCGACTTTATGAAACTTGCCGTCGTCCATTTCGAACAATGTGTGGAGAATACGCCGCTGGACAGGTTTAAGCCCGTCTTCAAGATCAGGAATAGCGCGGTCTTTTATAACATAAGAGGCGTATTCCAGAAAGTTACGATCGAAAAGGTTTTTTATATAAGCCATTACTTAACAGTAAACAAAAGAGCGGCTCCCGTCAATATTCCTTAATCCTGTTTCTTTTTTGGGCAACGCCGAATTTATAACCAACTCCCAACTGCATGGAACGGCGTTTAAATTCATTCGGCGCGTCGGGTAATTTTGAATAGTAAAAATCCATGGCAAAGCGGGGATCCAAAAAGAACACGCCGGAACCTGCTCTAAAACCAAATTGAAAACCGGCAAACCATGAAAATGTAGACGGTATTATCGTTCCTAAAATCGATATGTTAAACAAAGCGCCGCCATACGGTTCCAGCATTAAATAATCGGACAGCTTAAACACAAGTTTAAGCGAAACGGGCAGTTCGATTAAAATATCCTGATGCACTTCTTCGGGAGCCAGCGGAAGAACAATCGATTCCTGTATAACCTGCGCTCCCAGCCCCAGAGACATAAAATTCGCAAAATGCAGTTCGGCGCCAAATTTAACGCCAAAGTTCATCCAGTTAGGGGTAAGGTGGCTTTCATAACGCGGCGCCCATAAAGCGCTTAACTCAAAGAAAACCCATTTGTTGCGCCAATCCATGGCTTCATATTCGTCAGTTAACCCTGAAAGCATATTGTATACAATGATGGCAAGCAATTCGTTCACAGACGCGTCGGTGGTGTAATAAATGATACTTTGCTTACTAAGAATATCGCCCGTTTTGTTATTAATCATTTCCAGTATAAAAATATATTCCTCACCATCGGGAACAGAGACTTCAGGTTCCGGTTCAGGAGCCGGCGCGGGAGCGGAACCGGGTTCATAGTTTTCTTCGCCGCTTGCATCGTAGAATAAAAGGTTATTGTCAATTTCCCACGAAAAGAATTCTCTTCTGTGCGCGGATGCCCTGACAGCCGGAATCGGTCTTGATGGAATAGGGCTTAAATCATTGACTTGGGGAGGTATTTCTTCAACCGGTTCATTGTATTCAATTTCAAGTTCAATGCCGCTCATAGGCTCAATCGAGCCTTTTAGGATATAATCGCTGCCGTTTTTGGTTCTTACTACCGTATGATATTGAAGTATTACCTCATAAGTGAGCTGTTTATAAAAATATACAACGTCTTCCGCCCTGCCGGCGCCGTCTATAGGCGGGACATAGATTTTAGCCTCCAGGAAATTCTGACCAAAAAGGACAAGACATGCGAGGAAAAACACGATGAAAAGAGAGAATTTCTTCATATTTTAATTATAATTCCTAAAGATAAATAATTCCACCATCATGGTTTAGTATAATTTCGACTTTTATTAATAATTCATTAGTTTCATCCTGACATCTTTACAAAAAATGTTTTTATAATGTAGAATACTGCCATATTAAGATTGTAAGGGTAAAATGACAAATATTCCGTCGGTACAGTGGGTGCATCTACAGGCAGATCAAAGGCAAAACTTTGAGCAGCCGGAGCGCGAACAGGGCGATTCTGTCTGTAAAAAGATGCTTCGCAGCATAAAAGGCATCATTTTTGATTTTGACGGGACCCTTTTTGATCATTCACGCATCGCTTTTCACATTATCGCCGATAATCCGATTGCCACAATGCGTATTTGGAAGGAACGGCTCATCAGAAGCGGCTTCGCGGGGCGGGATTTTTTAACTTCACAGAATTATTACAGGGCTTTTTTCGCAGAACTTGGAAAAATCTGCCATCTTCCGGCGGAAAGGCTTCAGGCGTGGTATTTTAACCACTATATGCCGCGAATGATCCGCGTTTTAAAGAAATTTTACAAACCAAGACCTGGCTTACAGGAACTTTTAGATCGTATCGATTCGCCCGACAGCCCGATACAGGCGGCAGTTTATTCCGATTATCCCGTGCTTAAAGAACGTATGGAAGCCCTCGGTCTTACCCCCCTGAAACATATAAAATTCTACGGTCCTGACACCTTCGGCGCGCAAAAGCCTGCGGTCAGACCATATTTACAAATAGCGAAAAATTTTGGTTTGCCGCCGGAAGAAGTTCTGGTAGTCGGAGATCGCGAAGAAACAGACGGTCTTGGCGCGTTCAACGCCGGTATGCGTTTCTTCTGTCTTGAAACGGGAAGAAAACGGTATTTCAGAATGGATCCCTACCGCAGCAGACGCGATATGCCGCAGGGTCCTGCCCTGCTGATGTATGCCGGCAAATGGGAAGGATTAACAGATTTATTAACAGAGAGGCTTGATAGGAAGTAGATACCGATTGTGCTGTGACGTATGCCTTGCACACGGGATGACCTGACTATATACCATAAGGAGAAGCTTTTATGAAAGAACGAAGAGTAGAAGGATGGTGGCTTATCACTATGGCGCTTACCCTCGTTGGCAAAATTGGAATCGGTAAATTATCACGGGAATCAAAAAACGGAAAAAAAGCTCTTTCTAAAACGCTCAGGCATATTCTGACTGAAGCGAAGGACACTGTTTACGGCAAAGAGCATTATTTTAATGAAATCATCAAGGCAAAAACGCCGGAAGAATTATTCGCTCTGTATCAAAAATATGTTCCTGTTAACGATTACGAAGATCTGCGCAAATATATTGACAGGCAGAAAAACGGCGAACCTGACGTAGTAATTCCCGGCAGACCTAAGATGTACTGCACAACAAGCGGAACTACAAAAGAACCGAAATGGGTTCCCGTATCGGAACGTTATTACAAAGAAATTTGCAAAACGACAAATCAGATATGGTTCTACGCAATGCTTGCGAGCAAACCTAAAATATATCATCACCACAGTCTTTCTATAGTTGGAAAAGCTATTGAAGGCGCGGCGCCTGACGGCACGGTTCACGGATCAATTACAGGCGTCATTCAAAGAGATGTTCCGTTCTTCTTAAAGAAGACCTACTCGGCGCCCCATGAAGCATTCTATATCGACGATTACAAGGCAAGGTATTACGTTCTGTTCCTTATGGGACTTTCCAAAAATATCAGCATACTTGTAACAGCCAACCCGAGCACTCTTATCGAGCTGGAAAACAGCGTCAACGAATATTTTGAAGATTACTGTAACGACATTGAACACGGAACAATAAGCGATAAATTTTTAATAACGGATGAAATACGCGCCGCTCTTTTAACACACACAAAACCAAATCCCGCGCGCGCCGCTGAACTTAGAAAACTGAAAGAAAGTTACGGAACCATTCTTCCAAAACATTACTGGCCGACTCTGCAGATTGTTTCCTGCTGGTTCTGCGGCAATCAGAAAGTATATTTTGATAGAATCCGCGACTCATATCCTTCCGATTGTATTTTCCATGAATGCGGTTACAATTCCACAGAATGCAGAGTCGGCATTGCATTGAAGAGCAACAGCACTTCAACCGTAGTGTTCGGACACAAGAACCATGTTGAGTTTATCCACGAATCAGAAATGGACAGCTCAAACCCTAGAATTTATCAGGCATACGAAGTCGAAGAAGGCAAAAGGTATATTATGCTTGTTACAACATGCTCAGGGTTATACCGCTACAATACAAACGATCTTGTAAAAATAACCGAATTCTACAATGAATTCCCGTGTTTTGAATTTATCCAGAAAGTAAACGGCACAGTCAGCCTTACAGGCGAAAAGCTTCATGAACAGCAGTTTATAGAAGCGGTGCGCGAAACGGAAAAGAAAACCGGAAAAATAGCGTCGTTCTTTGTAGGTTTCGCGGATCCGCAAAGATCACGTTACAAGTTCTATCTTGAATTCGCGGATCAAAGCATTTCCGTAACAGAGGCGCAGCAGTTTACAGCATACATTGACGATTGCCTTAAAGAGTTTAATCCCGAATACCGCGATAAACGCGGCTCCAACCGCCTAAAGGAACCTGAAACCGCCCTTCTTGGTCCTAAAGCTTTTGAACGCTTTAAAGAAACATGCGTCATCAATCACGGATACCGCGACGGACAGTTTAAAGTAAACCTTCTTATGCAGGACGCAAAACGCAACGCGTTATTTGAAGAGCTGGTGAAGAAATAATAACTTTGTAATTTAAAGTAAAGCGCATAAGGAAACCCTTATGCGCTTTTTTTATTTCATTGTCCAGCCTATTGACGCGATCAATCTACTGTCCAATAAAATATCAGCTACATCAGCTACATAGAAACCTACATAAGCGCCAACGCGAAAATATATGCCTATTCTTGTAACAAATTTATAACCGCCGTTTATACCTAACGAAAAATCAGATCCATTTAACTCATCAAGACCTAACTCGGTATAATCAAACTCGACGTACCTTATGCCTCCGCCCAAATATGCGCCTCCGATTCTGCTATGCCAAAAATAATTGGCAGCGGCTAAAATCCCAAATTTTTCTCCAAAACCCGCTATTGGGAAGAAAATATCAATCTCTGTGCTAAAATTACCCTTGCCGAATTCTAAACCTAAACCAATAATATGAGCGTTAACTCCAAAGATAAATTTATTAGGATCTATAATGGATTCTTGAGCTGCTCTTTGTCCTGATTTTTTAACGACAATGCCTAATAAAAGCGGAAGAAGCTGGTCGTTTCGAAGATCTAAAGCAGCTGTATGTATGGATTTAATTTCCGCGTTCTGCGCGTCAGCCGTGTTAAGAAGAAAAATGTATTCAGCGCCAGCGGAGTTATCAATTGAACCTGTAATAACGTGACTAACGCCAAGGAGCTCTTTTATAAACCGGACAGATTCTACAGTTACTTCACCGGATGGGGAAAAATTAAGATTACTTTGTATGCTTCCTAGCTGACTTTGATCAGGAATAACCGGCAGAACTCTTTGGTTTCTTAACAGATAACCTTGAAGCTCTTCAATTACATATTTGCTTAATTTTTCTGAAGAGGAAGAAAAATTTACAATCGCAGCTTTTGAATTTGCTGGTAAATCCCTGCCGATTTTTACCGCGGCAGCCAATATCACTTCATCAAGCGACTGCGCGGCAAGCGGCATACAGAAAAAAGAAAAGTAAAAAAACACAGTAATAATAAATATTTTATTCACCTAATCCTCCAATTTATTTTATTCTGTATTTAATTGCGGTGCCGCGCATTATCCATGATGACTTAATGGAAACAAACCAGAAAAATGTCGTCGTTACCCTTCTTTCGTCGATCATTATATCTAATATATAATCACAGTCAGGATACATCTTTCTTGCCGCTCTTAGTAATTCAATGTAACCAACACGATCGGCGCTTTCATAAATGATTTCACCAAGAATATCAAAATTTGTGTTCTCGTTGTTTGAGTAGAAATACGGATTTGTTGTAGTAGATGTACAGCCAATGGCGGACAGCATAATAAGACATAAAAACCCAATCAAATAAACCTTTTTCATAAATAACTCCTATAAAAGATGTTTAATATTATCCATCTTTACGATGGATAATATCATCCTATGTGATGTTTGTTATTTTGTCAAGCCCAGAGAATAATTCTATAACTCTGAAAGGTGGATAATGACTGAAAGAGAACTTTTAAAAATACTAAGCGCAAACATCAAATTATACCGTGGACGTTATAAATGGACTCAGGCTGAACTGGCGGAAAAAGCGAATATATCAATTAATTTTTTAAGCGATATGGAGACAGGCAAGAAATGGGCATCTCCGACAACAATGGTAAAACTTGCCGCGGTTTTTAATATTAAAGCTTATGAGCTTTTAATACCCCCGGAAACAATTCCTGACAATATTAATAATTTTATGGAAAAATATACGGAAGATATTATTTATGCAGTCGAAGCGGTTCACAATAGTTATCTGACAAATTTAAAAAAGAAAAAAACAGGCGTAAAAACGCCAGCCCATTAATCAATCGCCTTCGGCGGGGTACGGGTTATCTGTAATTCCCGCAAGGCGCACAATGGATTCATGGCACTGCTTTCTGATTTTTTGAACCGCCTCTTTTCTGCCAAGATTTTCGTCGAATAAAATCGGCTCCCCTATCCTGATTGTAATCAGCGGGAGTTTCATGTCTCCTTTTTTCGCGCGGAAAAAATTGATAATCGTAAACGGGAAATGGGGTTTGCGGTAAGAAATTGCAAGCGGAACGATCGGCAGATTATAACGGTGAGCCATTGAAAAAACGCCTTTTTTAAAAGGTCTTATCGGAACAAAATAATCAAAACGCCTGCTTTCAGGATAGGCGTGTATCCATATCTTCTTTGCGTGGATTTCATCGAAAGCGCGGTTAAAACATTTAATTGTGTGAATGTCGTCGGGAACAGGAATTCCTCCGGCGTTTTTTATCCAGTGGGCATCACGTCCTTTAAGATGTTCCTTCCAGATCGGAAAAAACAATCTGCGAATGCGTACGGCAAGAGCTACAAAAATAAAATCCCATCGCTGAACATGGTTGCTTATTGTCATAGCTCCATTTTTAAAAAGTTTTCTGTATTTCCATAAATTTTTTCTTCCTTCAATTTTAATGCCGTAACGCACAATGCAAAGAAGGAATACCAGCGTATTGATTCCAATATAAACAAGAAAATTTTTAAATTTAAAAGCAAATGATTTATCCAAAAACGCGTAATTTTCGTCTACAATTACATCCCTCACGGGGTTTACGTCCACCATGTGACCGTCAGGCTGCTCAGGATAAACTATTCCAAGATCAGGTATATAAGGCGCTTCCATTATTCCTCCATTATTACTCAGCTGCTACTCAGCCACAAGTTTGCCATAGGCAAACTTAAAGTTAAATTAAAAATCATCGAAAGATCATTTTTATTTTAGCCAGCGTCCTCAATTAAATTTTTCATGATATATTCGCGTCTTTCGGGCGTGTTTTTACCCATGTAAAAGTTAAGCACCTGCGGAACAGTTTTTAACGTACTGACAGAGACTGGCACAAGGCGTATATCCTCTCCTATAAACTGCCCGAACTCTTTAGGACTGATCTCTCCCAATCCTTTAAACCGGGTTATCTCGGACGAAGAACCAAGAGCGGCGGAAGCCTCGTCACGCTCTTTTTCCGTGTAGCAATAGCGGGTTTCCTTTTTTGTGCGGACGCGGAAAAGCGGCGTTTCCAGAATGTAAACATGACCCGCGGTTATTAATTCCTCAAAATAAGAGAGGAAGAAAGTTAATAAAAGGTTACGGATATGAAAGCCGTCAAAGTCCGCGTCCGTGGCGATAACTATTTTCGCATAACGCAAGCCTTCGATGTCGTTATCAATGCCCAAAGCCATCATAAGGTTAAAGAGTTCTTCGTTCTTGTAAATTGCCGCGCGTTTTTTACCGTAAACATTTTCTACCTTGCCGCGCAAAGAGAAAATCGCCTGAGTCATTACATCGCGGCTGGAAACGATTGAACCGGATGCCGAATCGCCTTCTGTTAAAAAGATCATTGATTCTTCGCCGTCTTTACCGTCATCAAGGTGGTATTTACAGTCTTTTAATTTTGGAATCTTTAGGGCGATTTTTTTTGCCGCGTCGCGGGCCTCTTTTTTAACGGCGTTAAGTTCTGTGCGAAGCGATTCGTTCGCGGTTATTTTTAGTTCCAGTTTTTTGCTTGCTTCGGGATTTTTGTGCAGCCAGTCTTCAACGGCATTGCGCACTTCCTGCACAACCCATGCGCGGATATCAGAGTTTCCAAGTTTGTTTTTTGTCTGGCTTTCAAAGACAGGGTTTTTAAGTTTGATGGCAACCGCCGCTGTTGTGCCTTCGCGCACGTCTTCCGAGCGGTAATCTTTTTTATAGAATGTTTGAATACCTTTTAAAAAGCCTTCCTTAAAAGCGGAAAGATGGGTTCCGCCGTCGGATGTGAACTGTCCGTTAACAAACGAAAAATATTCTTCGCCGTAATTGTTGGTGTGGGTAAAGGCGATTTCCAGCTGCCCGTTCTCTGAATGCTTGCCCTTGTAGTAACCAAGAGAGTAAAGGCAGTCTTCGCCTGTTTCTTCCGTAAGAAGATCGTACAATCCGCGGTTTGATACAAATTTTTTATTATTAAACGACAGTGTAAGCCCCGCGTTAAGGTACGCGTAATTTTGAACGCGCTTCTCTATAAACTCCGCGTTAAAAAGGTAGTCTTTAAAAATTTCAGGGTCGGGGATAAACTCCACCATTGTACCGTCTTTAATTTTTTCTTTTAACTTGCCTTTACGATCGCTTTTTAATTTCCCTCTTTCAAAAACAGCTTCGGCAAACTCGCCGTTACGAATCGCTACAACTCTGAAATGTATGGAAAGAGCGTTTACAGCTTTTGTTCCGACTCCGTTTAACCCTACAGAAAATTGAAACACATCGTCATTGTACTTCGCGCCTGTATTAATAACGGAAACGCATTCAACAAGTTTTCCAAGAGGGATTCCGCGCCCGAAGTCGCGCACCTTTACAAGAGCTTTACCGGGTTTATCAATATCCTTAATAACAGTCTCGATAAGTTTACCGTTGCCCATTATAAATTCATCAATGCCATTATCAATAACTTCTTTTAATAAAACGTAAATACCGTCATCAGGATTAGAACCGTCTCCAAGCCGCCCGATATACATACCGGTACGCAGCCTAATGTGTTCAAGAGATGATAAAGTTTTTATTTTTGATTCATCATAAACAGATCCGCCGCTTGCGGCAGGTTTTGCGGCAGATTTTGCAGCTGCCTTCTTAGGCGCCGCCTTAGCAGCCGTTTTTTTCACCGCCGCCTTTTTCGCTGTAACCTTCTTCACAGGTTTCTTAGCCATAATACAACACTATACTTGGAACACAGAAACCGTGGTTCATGTGTACCAAGCCCCCCCTTACAGTTGTTTCTCAAGTTCCTGAATATATCCTTCGCTTTCGCGGACGCTTTCTTCCAGATCGGCAATGCCTTTTTGGCAGTCGACAATGCGCTGTTTTTTTTCATCAATCGATTTTTTATATTTTTCTATTTTTACTCTTTCTTCGTCAATCGCAAGAGACGCTTTAAGTTTGAAAATGGCTTTTTCATTATCGTTTAAAGCCTGATTAAGCCTTACAGCCCTGCCGATAATTTCTGAATCTTCCGCGGTGACAATCGTATCGATAAAATATTTTCGATCCGGGGTGATGTCTTCGTCGATTCCTGAAGCCTGCAAGCCGAACTTTCTGTAAAGAGCGCCGAGTTTTTCTTTTACCTGCGTTATGTGATTTTTAACCGATTGAATCTGTTTTTGCGGATTACCGTCGATTCCGAATGAAGCTGTGATTATGCGTCTTTCGTCTTTCAGGGCGGCAAGTTCATCCTGAGTGGTTTTCATTACAGATCGCAGCGCGTCAATCTCGCCGCGGATAACACAGACGTCATCTTCCTCGTTTGCGCTGTCGCGTGTGCTGTAGCGTTCGCCGATATTCAGGTAGAGCTGCTCCTGACTTTCCTGGGCTTTAGACAGGAACGATTTTAAAACAAGCCCCTGGGCGCTTTTTCCAATCCACGAAAAAACATTGCTGCCTTCTTTGTTATCGAGCTCTCCTATGCGGGCTTCAAGCGATTCTCTTTTGGTTTTTAACGCGTCGGCCTGCTCTTTAAAAAGGGACGTATAATCGTCGTAGGCGCTGTTTTCAAGAAGCGCCTTGCCAAGCCTGCGGTAGATAACCGCCATTTCCTTAGCCTGCTCTCTTTCCTCGATTTCCTTGGCGTTAATCGCTTCTTCAAGCTCTTTAAAACGCCTGTTTTTTTCCTCGATTTTACCGATAGATATATTTGATTCCGCGATATCCAAAAGGTGATTTTTATATTGATTGATGTCGTCAAAGTCTTCCTTCATTTCCTTTGTGCGGGAATAAAGGCTTTCCCCGAAATTCTCTAAAAGGGTGTCCAAAGAAGCTCTGCTTTCCTGAGTGTTTTTCTGCAGATCCTCAATACGTCTCTTTCTATCATCCATATATATAATATAAGCAATTTTTCGCTATTAGTGAATAGGTGCGTGCGTTAAATATACCTTGATAAATCGGGGATTATGGTGTATAAGTATGTATTAAGTCGAATTTTGAAAAAAACAGGAGTAAATATGAACTTAAACGAACTGAAACACGCGAAATTGAAGAGCTGGGTAGAAGAGGCAGTCGCCCTCATGACCCCGGATTCTGTTGAAGTCTGCGATGGCAGCAAAGCGGAATACGAAAAAATGCTGCAAATCACGGTTGACGGCGGAATCGGCGTCAAATTAAATCAGGAAAAAAGGCCGGGCTGCTACTGGTTCCATTCCGATCCTTCGGACGTAGCAAGAGCCGAAAGCCGCACTTTCATTGCAAGCAAAAACAAGGAAGACGCAGGTCCCACAAATAACTGGACAGACCCTGCCAAGTTAAAAGACGACATGAGGGCGCAGTACAAGGGCTGCATGAAAGGCCGCACAATGTACATCATTCCCTTCTCGATGGGACCTGTCGGCTCTAACATCGCCAAGATCGGCGTTGAAATCACAGACAGCCCGTATGTTGTATTTAATATGCACATAATGACAAGAGTCGGAAGCAAGGTTCTGGACGTCCTTGGTTCCGACGGTTTCTTTGTTCCCTGTCTTCACTCAATCGCAAAGCCGCTGGGCCCCGGCGAAAAAGACACAAGCTGGCCGTGCGAACCTGATGTCAGCAAAAAGTTTATTTCCCATTTCCCGGATACTTACGAAATCTGGTCATACGGTTCAGGCTACGGCGGAAACGCTCTGCTCGGCAAAAAGTGCCTCGCGCTTCGTATCGCGTCAGTTCTGGCAAGGGACGAAGGCTGGCTTGCGGAGCATATGCTCATCCTCAAGATCACAAATCCGCAGGGCAAAGTAAAATATATCGCTGGCGCGTTACCGTCAGCCTGCGGAAAGACAAACCTCGCCATGTTGATTCCTACCCTTCCGGGTTGGAAGGTCGAGACAATCGGCGACGACATTGCATGGATGAAGTTCGGCGCGGACGGACAGCTCTACGCGATCAATCCCGAAGCGGGATTCTTCGGCGTTGCGCCGGGAACCAGCGACGCTTCGAACAAGAGCGCGATGGATTCAATCAAGAAAAACACGATCTTTACAAACACTGGTTTAACCGAAGACGGAGATATCTGGTGGGAACAGATCGGCTACGGCGCTCCCGGCGAAACAATCACAAACTGGAAGGGCGAGAAAGTGCCTGCTCCAAAAACCGACAAAGCGGTTGCAGGTCAGGAAATCGCACACGCCAACGCGCGTTTTACAGTGCCTGCGGCACAGTGCCCTGTAATCGCGGCGGAATGGGAAGACCCCAAAGGCGTGCCAATCGCGGCGTTCCTTTTCGGCGGCAGACGCCCTGCGACAATTCCATTGGTAAACCAGAGCAAAGACTGGATACACGGCGTGTTCATGGGATCGATCACAGGCTCGGAAATTACAGCCGCGGCTCTCGATTTAAAAGCCGGAACAATCAGACGCGACCCGTTCGCGATGCTTCCTTTCTGCGGCTACCACATGGGCGATTATTTCGCGCACTGGCTTAAGCTCGGCAAGAAAGCGCAGGACGAAGGAAAGGGCGACAAGCTTCCAAAAATTTTCTTTGTTAACTGGTTCCGCAAAAGCGCGGAAGGCAAATTCATGTGGCCCGGTTACGGCGAAAACAGCCGCGTTCTGGCGTGGATGTTCAACCGCTGCGACGGCGCGGATAACTTTATAGAAACGCCGATCGGCAACCTGCCCAAACCAGGCAGCATCGAGCCGCCTGAGGGCGTAAGCGCCGAAGTAATGACGGAACTTACCAAAGTTGACGTTGAAGGCTGGAAGAAAGAAATCGCAGACGTACGCGAAAACCACTATTCCAAATTCGGCGACAGGCTGCCCAAAGTGCTTTATGAACAATTAGACAAAATGGAGAAGGGCTTAAACAGCTAACAACATTTTGTGAACAAAAAGCCTCAAAGTAATTTGAGGCTTTTTTTTATGTTTAATAATTTCCTACGGTTTCTCTGTGGAGTTCTCTGTTTAACATTGATAGGATGAGGATTGTTCCTACCGGCTGCTTATAGGGTACCGAGAAGCTGCCGCCTGTGAAGTTGACTGTGAAGAGGCGCTGTCTTTCCCCGGATGGGGCGAGCGCTTCTAACCTTACCGACAGCGGATAGGGGTTCTGCGGGATTGTATGCGTATAAAGACCGAAAATTTCGTTGTTTGCCAATTGCGCCGGGCGCGTTACCGTTATCTGAACAGGCGTGTTTAACGAGACTGTTGTATTTGCGGCAGGGTTCTGCGATACGACAGTCTCGCCGCTTTCATTGTCACCCTTATCTTTTAAAACAAATTGAAAATTTATCCCCGTCGAAGAAATTAATTCAAGCGCTTTGGCAAGCGGCAAACCTGAAAGCTGAGGAACTGAAACAGTCATGTTCTCTCTCCCCCGGCTTACGACAAATTCAAGAGATATAGGACCTGATATGTCCGCTCCGAATTCAGGTTTTTGCGCAAGAATGGTTCCTGGATTTTCCGATGAAAACTCGTACATAATCGGCTCTTTCACGGTAAGAAGCGCAACGCCTCCGGCTGTCGCCTGAAGAGTCATTAAATCCATTCTGACTTCGTCAATGTTTCGTCCTATGAACCGTTCAACTTTGTTGACAATTACGCCCTGACTGACCACAATGCGGATTCTGCGCCCGGCTTTTACAATTGTTCCAGGCTTTGGTTCCTGTTCAAGAATAAAACCTTTGTCCCTTGAAGTTTGCGAGTAACGCAGCTGAAGGCGCGGATACAACTCTTTTACCTGTAGTTCAAGCAAAGCCTGCGTCAGCTCCTTGCCTGTAATATCGGGAACCATCGTCTGCTCTTCGCCGCGCACGGCGACAAAAAAAACAGAAACTGCGACAATGCCTACCAAAACAATAAGAGCCGCAACAGAGATAATAAAAATTCTTAAGTGGTTTGCCACATAATCTTCGACTGAACTTAAATCTAACCGCATATCTTTTCCTCGTTATAATTGGGAGCCCAAAAAATCGCGCGCTCCGTTTAAAAAATCACGCCAAAAAAGCGCCTTTTTTGTCTGATACTGCAACCTGGTTACAGCGAGGACTCCGCCCCCTGTTTGTATCAGTATACCACAATTTTTATCAGTTCCCAAGACCTTACCGGGTAGGGCGCAGGCGGCTGCGGTTTCACAGCCTGAGTATTTATCGGATTCCAATATTAATAACTCGCGCCCGTTATGAGTGCAGCAGCAAAGCGGCCACGGGTTAAAAGCTCTGATTTTAGCGTCGATTTCCTCTGCGCTTTGACTCCAGTCGATAACGCCGTCAGTTTTAGTAAATAATTTACAGTAAGTCGCTTCGCTGTGATTCTGTTCCGTTTTTTTAATAGTACCGTCCGCGATTTTTTTAAGCACATCAGGCAGCATGACGGCAGCTTTTTGCGCCGCCATTTCGCTGAGTGACGCTGAAGTCTCCCTGCTCGTTAACTGTATCTGTTCGGCTGCAAGAATATCGCCGCAGTCCATCTTATCGGCAAGCATTTGAATTGATACCCCTGTTATTGTGTCACGGTTTAAAATTGCAGCTTGAATCGGAGAAGGTCCCCTATGTCTAGGTAAAAGACTTGGATGGATATTTATCCCGCCCATTGGAAATAACGCTAAAAATTTCGGACCGAAAAAATGCCCGTAAGCGAATGAAACAAGCAAATCGCATTTTAACGCGCCAATCTGCTCTCTTGCTCCTGAGTCTAGTTTTTCAGGTTTTAGTATAGGTGAAATATTTAATCTTTGAGCGGCTTCACCAACTTCTGTCGGCGTAAACGTGCCGCTTCTGCCTTTTAATGAATCAGAATTTGTTAGAACTCCCGCAAGCTCAATCCCTTCGGTACGGCAAACTGCTTCCAGCGCCGGAACAGCAATTGCGGGACTACCTGCAAACAGAATCCTCATTTATTTAAATTCTTCTCGTATTTTTCTATAAGTTTTTCGCGTTTTTTTTCCGGAACATGATCTAAAAATAAAACGCCTTCTAAATGATCATACTCATGAAGAATTACGCGCGCAAGAAGCCCGCTTGTTTCCAGAGTAAAAGGACGCCCCTTAATATTCCATGCCTGTACTTTGATCGATTCGGAACGGATAACATTCGCGTAAACGCCGGGAACAGAAAGACAGCCTTCTTCAAACTTGGAAGTTGTATGAGAAGTTTCTAAAATCGACGGATTGATAAATACCCGCTCATCATCGCCTTCAACATGAGTTACAAAAATCCGTTTTAAAATGCCTACCTGCGGTCCCGCGACTCCTACGCCCTTGTCGCGTTTAAGGATCTCCAGCATCTGTCTTGCGGTATCAACGATTCCATCATCGATTTTATCGATCTTTTTCGCTTTTTGCCTGAGCAATTCATCGCCCAGGGTAATTACTTTCATATCATCAATATACAAAAAAAAAGTATCTTCGCCAAGACTTGGAATTTTAATATTTTCTAAAAGAAAGAAATACAAAAATTGACAAAATTCCATATATCAATATAAAATAATACATGGCTATTTCAGATTATTTATTAACATCCACGGTAACAGGATCGCGGAAAAAAATTATTTATGTTGACGATGTCCAGTACAGCCGGCTTACTTTAAAAAGTAAACTCGGCGAACGTTATGAGGTTTACACAGTGGAATCGGCGGTCAAGCTTTTTGAAGTTCTGGATAAAATCGATCCTGACCTGATTATATTGGATATCAATATGCCTGACATAGACGGGTTTGAAACTATTATAAAATTAAAATATGACAATCGTTATTCCATGATACCGGTAATTTTTATTACAAGCTGCAGCGACAAGGAAAGCGTAGTAAAAGGTTTAAAACTCGGCGCCGCGGATTTTTTTACAAAACCGTTTGATACGGCAAAATTATTGGACAGCATTGAAAAGCAGTTAAATCCGAATAAAGACAAAAAAGTCAAAGCCGATGAAAACAATGAAACAAAACCTAATATCCTTATTGTTGACGATATTGCGATAATGTTAAGAACTATACATTTTTCTTTACATAATAAATATAATGTGACTTTACTGTCCAGATCCGAACTTGTAATGGAATATTTGCAAAACAATGAAACCGATCTAATATTAATGGATTTACTCATGCCGGGTTTAACAGGATACGAACTCATCCCCATGATAAGGGCAATACCTGAATTTTCTTACATTCCCATTATTATTATTTCTACCGAAGGAAGAAAAGATACAGTGAACAGCGTACTTGGGCTTGGAGTTAGTGATTTTATTACAAAACCTTTTACCCCGGAAGAGCTCAATGAAAAGGTGGAAAAACACCTGAGAATAGGGAAACACGCCCAAAGAATGAAAGATGAAATCGACTACTTTTTGAATTAATGGCGGCTATTGACTTATACCGTTGTTTATGGTTAAATTAAGCACATGAGCGTACTTTTAAGTCAGAAAATATCGGTACTCTACGACCGTTTCAAAGATATCTATGTGACCTTTACTAAAGAAATAATTCAGGTTACAGGGCTTTTAACGCAGCAAATACATCTTAAATGCGGAAATGACTTCTGGCCGTGCGTGATTTACACATCTTCGTTCGAAGGCGCCAAAGTGGTCGCCAATATAAAAACAGGGCTTTTAGGAAAACTTCAGGCGACTAATAATTTTGTGAACCTGCGTTTGTGTTTCAAACCTGCGGGAGAGTCAAATACGGTAACGTTCTTTGTAGCCGCCCGCGTAATGGCGAACGCGCCGTACGGTAACTCACCTGATGTAAATATGTTTTCTCTCCAGTTCTCCAACAGACCGCCTGATGATTTCATCGAAATTATGGGCCGCATTTTAGACGCAAATGTAAATTCGGTTAAACGCAAAGACGACAGAATCCCTTTAACACCCGACAACATGAGAAGACTAAATATTCTTTCTACGGAAAGCGCTGTTTTTATTCAGGCTGTGCCGCGCCGCTGCATATTAAGAGACCTTTCGTTTTCAGGAGCGAAATTAATCATGATGGGCGTTCCCAAATTCCTTTTGGACAAGGAAGCGGCGATTCGCGTTGACTTTAACGACCCAAGAGAAATTTTTACAATCAAGGGAAAATTTGTACGCGCTGAAAGTGTCGAAGGGAAAAAAGAAATGGTAGCGCTGGGTCTTAATTACGATGAAAAAACGATTCCAATGGGTTACAAGATACGCCTTAACGATATGTTAACCTCATCCCGCGCTTCTGACCGCGGCGCCGACTTAACGGAAGAAACCAAACCTGCCTCATGAAAAAAAGAGTGATTTTTTTACCTGTTCCACAAAGTTTTAAAAAGCAATATAACAAATCAGGACAGGCATTTCCCATAGACCCGAATATCCCGATTCCCGTGGAAGTAGACGAAGAAAATCAGGAAACTGCGATATCGGAATTAAACATGGACATGATCATTTCAGGTATGTTACGCGCCATCGAAGAGAAAGAAGTAAAACAAAAATGGATAGATTATTATTCCGGCTTTATCCTTTTTATGCGCCCCGACATTCTGGAAATCTGCCAGGAAGAAATAAATAAAAAGATTTAATCCGGTAAAGCAAGCGCAAGAACTTCTTCGAAGCGTTCCACAGGATGAAACTCTATTCCTTTTTTTACATGATCCGGGATTTCATCCAAATCGCGCTCATTTTGTTTTGGGAAAACTATATGCTTCGCCTTATTTCTTCGCGCGGCTATCGTCTTTTCTTTTAATCCGCCGATTGGAAGCACCTGCCCCGTAAGGGATAATTCTCCTGTCATTACAAGGCGCGCAGTGATAATTTTTTCGCGCGTAAGCGATAAAAGCGCCACCGCCATTGTAATGCCTGCGGAAGGACCGTCTTTCGGCGTCGCGCCTTCAGGAATGTGAAGATGTATATGATTTTTTTCAAACCATTCTGTATTAACGCCGTACTTGGTAACAGCCAGTTTGCGCGCTACAGTCATGGCGATTTCGGCGCTTTCTTTCATTGTATCGCCCATTTTACCGGTGAGGGTAAAACCTTCTTTACCCGGAACAGACGCAGCCTCGATTACCAAAGTGTCGCCGCCCATGCTTGTCCACGCAAGACCCACAGACATTCCCGGCTTGTCCGCCGTTTTAATATCGTCTTCGCGAAAGAGCGGTTTACCTAAATGTTTTTCAAGCAATTTTTTATCGATGTTAAATATTTGACAATTTGATTCTTTTGTGTGTTCTACAGGGAGCGCTGCTCCATCCAAAGCTGGCGCGCATTCTTCACTCTGAGAACCATTATTGTTCGCCGCGCCCTGCAGCTTTTTCTCTGCAGCGCTGTTTGATACGGCGTTTTCCTGGGCGTCAACAATCTGCTTTGCTAGCTTTCGGTGAATCTTGTCAAGGTTTTTTTCAAAGTTACGTACCCCTGCCTCGCGCGCGTAAGCGTTCGCGATGTGTAAAAGACTGTCTTTTGTATATTTTACCTGATTTTTTTTAAGGCCGTTTTTTTCAAGGCTCTTTGGTAGAAGATAGCGTCTTGCAATTTCCAGTTTTTCAGTATCGATGTAACCGGGAAGCTGAATTATTTCCATGCGATCAAGAAGCGGCACGGGAATTGTATCCAAAGTATTCGCCGTAACAATAAAAAACACATTTGAAATGTCAAACGGCAAATCAAGGTAATGATCCCTGAACGAATTATTTTGCTCTGGATCCAATACTTCCAAAAGCGCGCTAGCAGGATCTCCCTGATAACTCGAACCCATTTTATCGATTTCATCGATCATAAAAACAGGATCCTTTGTCTTAACAATTTTTAATCCCTGTATAATTTTCCCCGGCATCGCGCCTATGTATGTGCGCCTGTGTCCCTTTATCTCGGCTTCATCCCTCATGCCGCCTACAGAAAAGCGGAAAAATTGTTTACTCAAAGCGCGCGCGATTGATTTTCCAACCGATGTTTTTCCAACGCCGGGAGGTCCTACAAGACAGACAATCGTACCCCTTGTATCTTTCCGCAGTTTTCTTACCGCCAAAAACTCTACTATTCTTGCCTTTACGTCTTTAAGACCGTAATGATCCGCCTCAAGAATCTCCTGTGCTTTTTTTAATTCAAAGTTTTCAGGTTTAGGATTGCTCCACGGAAGAGACGCGATAACGTCAAGATAATTTCGCGTAACGGTAAACTCGGCGGAGTTCGGCTCCATCATGGAAAATTTTTCCATCTCCTGCTCCACAGCTTCCTTAACTTCGCCTTCAAATTTAAAACTGTCAAACTTGTCTTTAAAACGCTGATAATCAGAACTTTTAGCGTCTGTCGTAAGACCAAGTTCCGTTTTAATCGCCTTTAACTCTTCCTTTAAAAAATAATCTCTCTGGGATTTTTCAATCTTTTCATTTATCTCCCGCTGAATCTTTTTTTGAATACGCAGAAGTTCCTGTTCTTTTTTTATGAACACAAGCACCTGTTCCATGCGCTTACGCACATTTAAAACTTCTAAAATCTTCTGCTGCTCCGCTTTGTCGATATTCAAAATACTCGCGATAAAATCCGCAATCTTTCCCGGATGATCAATGTTGATCATGTTAAGGCGCATTTCCTCGGAAAACAACGGATTATTTTCGCTGATCTGCTTCATCTCTGAAATAAGAGCGCGCGTAAGAGCTTTTACTTCGCTTGTATTGTCTTCCTCTTCTTCAAGGTATTCAACAGCGGCGACAATCGGGTTACTGGGATGAAGGGTTTTTTTTACTTTAAATCTTTTTAATGTAGAAATAAATATGTTAACTCCGCCGTCAGGCAGATTTATTTTCTTTACGATTTTGGCGACAGTGCCGACTGTGTATAAATCGGTGATGCTCGGCGCGTCGGTTTCATTTAAAAGCATAACAAGGCCGATAAGCCCGTCGCCTGAATTGGCGTCTTCCACAACCTTCACGTCAACCGGGTTACCGATCATAATGGGCGTAAAAATCCCCGGAAAAATGGGACGCCCCATAAGAGCTACAAGCGGCAATTTATGAGGAAGAAGCTGATCTATAGGTATTATTTGATCTGACATAGAAATTAACATAAGAAACACGGACTCACACGGATTATTCAGATTTACGCGGATTTAAGGAAAGAGTTTCTTCTAACCTAAAAATAATCCGCGCTATTCCGTTTAATCCGTGCTAATCAGTGTTTCATGTGTCCCAATTATTAACCCTTGATGCTATAAAATGCTTTTTTGCCGGCGTATTCTTAAAT
>Ga0209755_10002052_pt1 | contig 28718 bp, 30 predicted proteins | sample TergutCo191P1_FD_187301 | JGI IMG/M metagenome (GOLD analysis project Ga0209755, IMG submission 187301) | Cornitermes sp. P1 segment gut microbial communities from Petit-Saut dam, French Guiana - Co191P1 (SPAdes) (version 2) | ecosystem: Host-associated > Arthropoda: Insects > Digestive system...
TATTGAGTCGGTTCTGGAAGAGCGGGAAAGGGATTCGTTTTTTGCCAGTAAACTGTTAAAGAAAAGAAAGGAGCAGCAAACCGCTCATGAAGCCGCTGATTTCAAACATTCTAACCGCAGTGACAGGTACTGACGCATCGATATTCGCGGCAAAATACGCCATCGTTCTTTCAAAACAGTATCATTGTAAATTAACCGCGGTCTATGTCGTTGACACAGCGACAATCAAGCAGCTGACGTTAAGCAAAATCTTTATTCAGGAAGAAGCCGCCGATTATATTCAAAACCTGGAAAACAACGGCAGCCGCTACCTTACATATATAGAAGAGCTTGCGAACGCAAAGGGCGTAAAAATCGAGAAAGTAATAAGAAAGGGATCGATATGCGCGGAAATCCTTAACGCGGCGGATGAAAAAAGCGCTGATTTAATTCTGCTTGGCGGATGGGAAAAAGACATAAAAACGCGCGATATAATCGGCCATTCCCACCGCGAAATTTTAGCGAACGCGAAATGTTCCGTTATACTTGTAAAAGAACCGAATATCGATCAAATATATAAACACGCATAGCCTGACGGCAGAAAAAAATCAAGTAATATCAGGAGAGTATATGAGAATAGCAATAATAAGCGCGCCGGCTTCACGGATGTCCCCGCCGGAATATATAAAGTCATTGGCAAAGGGAATGGAGTCAATGGGGCACAGGGTTGATATAATTGACGCGTGGACAGAAGACGGGTTCAGGCTTCCCGGTTACGAATATATCGCGGTGGTAACAGAGCCAAATTCTTTTTTTTCAGGAAAGATATCGGTAAATATTCAAAAAATACTTGGGGCGGGAAGCGGCTTGGTCGGGAAAAAAAGCGCGGCGTTTGTAAAAAAATCCGGCCTTTTCACAAACCGCGCTCTTTTTAATTTAATGAGGGCGATGGAAAAAGAAGGGATGAGGATTAACTGGAGCGATATATTATTTAATCCTGAACACGCGCTGGCGATGGGAAAATATATCGGCGCTTAAAACTTGGAAAAGCACTACAATCTCCTTGGCGTAAAACCAGGAGCCTCTACAGCGGAAATAAAAAGAGCGTTCAGAAAAAAAGCAAAACAGCTTCACCCCGATATCGCAGGCTCCGAAAACGCGGAGGAAATGCGCAGGCTTCTTGCGGCTTACGAAGCGTTATCTGACATTGAGCGCCGTTTTGAATACGACAAAATCCATTGGCATAACGCGGACAAGTCAGATTTTGATTACCGCAGATGGCTTAACGAACAGAACAATCCTGAAAGCAGGGCGAAACTGATTTTTTACGAACTTCTGCGCCTTAATGAAGACCGCGCCATTGAAGTCTGGCGGGAATCAGGCGGTCTTGGCTTTAAATTGGACAAGCTGATGGAAAAAGCCGACTGGATGGACTGTCAGTACATTCTTGCGGAAGAACTTGATAAAAGGGGTTTTATTTTTGAATCCTTTAAACTGATGTCCGCGATTCTGGCGGAAGAAAAAAAGCGCCCTTACTTTAATCTATTCACGCCGGAAATAAAACATTATCTTTTAACTATGACGAAGAAAAGACTCAGAAGCCAGGTTGATGATGAAACATGGATTGACTGCATGCAGTCGCTTATCGGCGCAGGTTTTACAGACACAGAAGAAAAATATATTAAAGACTCAATCGCTAAAACATTAAAGATAATAAGGGCAGCGCAATGATTAGGCTGAAAAATGAAAATCAGATTGACGGCATCAGAACATCGTGTAAACTGCTTTCGCAGATGTACAGGCAGCTAATCCCGCTTGTAAAGCCGGGCATTCAGACAATCGAAATTGACAAGTGGGTTCAAGACTGGATAAAAAAAGCGGGAGGAAAGCCCGTATTCTTAGGATATTGTCCCAAGAAAAAACCCTACCCCGCTGCAATCTGCATTTCGATTAACGAAGAAGTCATTCACGGCATTCCGTCAAAAAGGCGTATCCGCGAAGGTGATTTAATTTCGCTTGACTGCGGCATAGACTACGGCGGCTTTATAAGCGATCAGGCGGTCAGCATAGAAGCAGGCAAGGTATCAGGCGATGTAAAAAAATTAAACAAGGTGACAAACGAGTGTCTTTACCGCGGGATCGAAGCTGTCAAAGCCGGAGACAGGCTGCTTCAAATAGCGCGCGCCGTGGAAAAACACGCGCAATCAGGCGGCTATGGAATTGTCGAAGAATACTGCGGACACGGAGTCGGCCTTGCCCTTCACGAAGATCCTCATGTGCCGAATTATCCGCACGGCGCGAATCCGAAAATGTGCAACGGAATGGTCTTCGCGATTGAACCGATGATCAACATGGGATCAAAGGATGTCGAAACGCTTGAAGATGACTGGACAGTTGTCACCTGCGACGGAAAAATATCGGCTCACTGGGAACACACTATCGCGATATTCGCAGGCAAAACGGAAATACTAACAGACAGCCTTGAAGACCTTGTGTTTTAGGAATCTGCAATGAATGAAAATGATGAAGAACTGATTTCTAAACATAAATTGATTAATCATTCTGATGATTATAAAAAGACAAACGCGTTAAGTGTAATTTATTCATTTATTTTGTTTGCAGTCTGCCTTGGAATCAGGTTTTATATGGAACATTTAAAAAGCGGCGGAATGGAATTTGCCGAAAAATCCCTGCCTGAAACAATTTATTATATTTCATCAGGGCTATCAGTTATTTTCGGATTGATTTTTATCATCGCTCCGGTATCAATAATGCGAAGCTTTTATATCGACGCTGTCGATATCCGCCAATACGGAATAAAAGTAACAAACGCCAAAAAAAACGAACAGAAATTTTTTACTTACGATAAATTTACTTTGTCGCCTGCAATAAACAAAAAAAACGGCGATACAGGATTCATTCTTGATATAAAGAAATTTACTTTAAAACGGCATTTGTTTTTCTATATCGATTTTGAAAATCCGGCGGAAATGGAAGAAAATTTAAAAAAATTCGCCTGCTGGAAAAACGGCAAATAAAATAAATACAGCAATATGCATGGCTTCATATCCGTTAATATTCTTGTAACTATCAGAGCTTAAAAATATTTGATATTATGTAGGGAGCTATTTTCTCAATATCAGGAGTCATTATGAAAATAATGAAAAATCTTTCGTCAAGAAACCTTTTTATCTTTAATTTGGTTCTTATCGGCGCCATTTTCGGCTTTTCTCTGGCTTTTTTATCGTTTTCCTGTACTACGCCGCAGGCGAGGGCGCAGGCTCAGCAAAACCCGGTAATCATACCGGAAGACGCGCTTACCGCAGCCGAAGCGCTGCAGACGGTTTTTAACTCGGTAACAGAAAAGGTGCTGCCGTCTGTCGTAGAAATAAAAACCGTTTCAATTACAACGCGCCAGTCGCAGGGTTATAACGGAATCCCCTGGGAGTTCTTCTTTGGACCGCGCGATCAACAAACCCCGAATCAGGAACGCGAATACCGTTCGCAGGGGCTTGGATCAGGGATAATTGTCAGGAATAAAAACGGGCTTTATTACGCTCTGACCAATAACCATGTTGTAGAAGGAGCGACAGAGATCACTGTCGCGGTAAGGGACGGAAGGGAATATCCGGCGGAAGTTGTCGGCATTGACGAGCGAAAAGACCTTGCGCTTATTTCTTTTAAAACAAATGATTATCATCCGCTTGCGGTTCTTGGCGATTCTGACAATGTCAAAGTCGGGAACTGGGCAATCGCGATGGGGAACCCGCTTGGCGAACAATTTTCTTTTTCAACAACGCTTGGAATAATCAGCGCAGTGGGCAGAACAGGCGGCCCGGGAAATAACATAAGCGATTATATCCAGACAGACGCTCCGATTAATCAGGGAAACTCAGGCGGTCCGTTAATCAATATAAAAGGAGAAGTGATCGGGATTAATACGTGGATAGCGAGCAATCAATCAGGCGGCGGAAATGTCGGCCTTGGATTCGCCATACCGATTAACAACGCGAAAAGATCGATAGATGAATTTATAGAGACAGGCACTGCTTCCTACGGCTGGCTTGGCGTACAGTTAATGGAAACATCAAGAGAAGTAAACGACGGTCTTGGACTTGGCAGCGCGCGCGGCGCTTTGGTCTCGCAGGTGTTTTTGGGCGGCCCCGCCGATAAAGGCGGAATTAAGCCGGGCGATTTTATAACGCATGTAAACGGAAGGGAAACACGCACATACCAGCTGATTCAGCTTGCGGTAAGCGATTTAAGAGCGGGAGAAACCGCGGTGTTCACAGTTATCAGAGACAGGCAGCAGATGGATATCCGCGTCACCATCGAAGCCAGGAATGAACAGACCGCCGCAGACAATAGAGGTTTATGGCCGGGTGTTACTGTTTCTCCGCTGACCGATCAATTAAGACAGACATTAAATCTTGGAAGGAATGCGACCGGCCTTGTTGTAACGCAGGTAGCGTCGGGAAGTCCGGCCGATATTATAGGATTACGCGCAGGCGACAGAATACATTCGATAAACGGACAGTCTATAAGCGATATCGCTTCGTTCTATAAAACGTTACGTGAAAGAACAGCGGCGACGCTGTGGTTCGGCCTTTTCAGGGGTGAATCATCGCTTGAATCGCTGAGGTTTAACCGTTAAAGATCGATTTTAAAAGCGGGGCGTTTTGTGTGGATTTGATCAAAGTCAAAAATATCCGCGTTAAAACGCCTTTCCGCTTCCAGCGTTGATGGAGGTCCGTGCCCCGGCAGCACGACATAATCGCCGGGAAGCGACAATAAACGGCTTCGCAGTTTGCTCATTTGCGTCGCCGCTCCGTAAACGCTTGCCGTACTGCCGATAAGCCCTGCTGTAAGCACATCGCCTGTAAAAAGCATATTGTTAATTTTGTAAACAACCGAATCCGATGAATGTCCCGGAATGGAAATAATTTCTATCGTAAAGCCGCCTGCTACAATTCTGTCGCCGTCCTTAATCATCGTTGTTTTATGATTCATTATACTCTGATTAACCGCGATTACTTCGGCATTGTAAATGCGTTTTAAAGTCCGCAGCCCGCGCGTATGATTTTTATGGTCGTGGGTTATAAGAATCGCTTTTAAATCAAAATTGTTGCTCTCTATTATATCCAATGTTATTTTTTCCGTGCTTCCCGGATCGATAATAATTGCGGCAGCTGCTGCCTGATCCTTTCCTGCTGCATCAGTTCCAAGAATGTAGCAGTTGCTGAAACCATAAGAACAGTATTGAAAAAAAAGTTTCATCGTTCTTCCGTTTCATTCAGGGTTTCCGCTGTATTAGACGATTTAAAAACAACGTCTTCCCGTTTTGATTTGGCGAAATGCACGCGCTTTAAATTACAGTTGATAAATGACGCTTTGATCAAATCCGCGCTTATAAATCTGCTGTTGTATAAATTTGAATTCCTGTAAACAGTGTCCTTTATGGACGCTCCTGTAAAATTTGAATGAACAACTTCGCAATCATTAAAACGGCAACCGTATAAACCCGCTCCGGCGAATGACAGAAACTGGATGTCCGAATTCGGAAAATAACAGTTTACAAAACCGGCAAAGTCAAAAAAACTCATCTTGATTTTAACTTTGGAAAAATCGCAATTAATAAAGGAAGCTTCTATAAAATTACAGCCGTAAAAATGATGATTGGAAAAATCGAAATTCTCAAAACGCATTCCGCTGACGCATAAATCTTTTATAACAGCGTTCTCTTTTATACAATCGCAGATGCGGATATATTCCTGTTCAGGATTTGCCTGATGAACAGAGCACAAATTAATTCCCGTAATCGCAGGCCTTCCGCATCCTGCGGCGCATGGAATAATTGTAAACATTTTTTTATATTAACATGGTTTTACCTTTACAACCAGAGCAAAAGTTATGTAAAATGTACTCATGTGCTGGTACTGCGGCTCTCCTATTACCGACGCTATTCCAATCGGACGCTCACAGAGGTGTCAGGACTGCGGAAAAGATCTGCGTTCATGCAGAAACTGCAAGTTTTTTGTTTGTGGCGCAAGAGGCGACTGCAGGGAAACAAACGCCGAGCCTCAGCATGACAAAGAACGTGCAAATTTCTGCGACTGGTTTTCCTTAGACGAAGAAAAATACAGAAAGCAAAGCGCGGGACAGAAAAAAGAGAAGGATAAATCCGATGCGTCAAGAACAGCATTCGATAATTTATTCAATTAACAGATTTTTTAATAATCATCATGAACAATAAGCCGGTTTTATTTTTTGACTCAGGGACAGGCGGACTTATTTACTGCGGGGATTTCATGAAAAAAAACCCGCAAGAAGAAATCTGCTGCGTAGCGGACAGGCAGAATTTCCCCTACGGACAGAAAACAAAAGAAGAACTTTCATCTATACTGGTATCGTTAACAGAAAAATTAATAAAATTAATCTGTCCGAAAATAATTGTGCTTGCATGCAACACCGCTACTGTATCATCGATAGAAATACTAAGGCGCGCATTTCCCGCGGTCCCGTTTGTCGGAACAGTCCCCGCCGTAAAACCTGCCGCTTCCATGTCAATAAAAAGAAAAATAGGACTGCTTGGAACAACGCGGACAATAGAAGACCCGTACAGCCTTCATCTTGCTGATGAAAATATTTTTGACAATACTGATAATGAAAAGAAGGCGCGGTGCGAAATTATCGGCGCGGCCGCGCCGGAGCTGGTGGAATTTGTGGAAAATAATTTAGAAAAAGCGGATAAAAATGAAAAAACGGCAATGGTAAAAAAATACGTTAATTTTTTTAAGGAAAAAGGAGTGGACGCTCTTGTGCTTGGGTGCACTCATTTTTTATATTTACTTGATGAATTTAAAAAAGAAGCGTCTCCTTCAATCGCCGTATACGATTCATTGGAAGGAATCACAAAAAGGATTGCCTTTCTGCTTGATGAAAAAAATCTCCGTGCGGAAAATAATTTTAATCCGGCGCATAGATTAATCCTTACAGGAGCGCAGCCGCCGCAGACATCATGGGAAAAACGCGCGGTATCGCTTGGTTTAAAAATCAGTCTTTTACAATAATTTGCGGCACACAATGATGAATAAAACAGAAGCGTTAAAAGGATTAGTAATACAAAGCAGCCGCAACATAATGATTGTAAAAGCCGAAACTGAAAAAGGCTTTGAGTATCTTGAATGCAGGATAAAGGGAAAAGTTTTAAAAGGACAGGAAAATCTTTATAATCCCGCCGCGCCGGGGGACATTGTAACAATGGAAAGAACCGCTGGAAGTCCTCAGAACCGCGCGATGATTCTTTCTGTAGAAAAAAGACGAAACGCGTTTTCGCGCTTTAATCAAAAAGGCAGCTCTTCCAAAAGCGAAACATCGCGCGCAAGCCAGCTTCTTGCCGCGAATGTCGATCTAGTTTTATGCGTATGCACCCCCCTTTCGCCGCCGTTTAGGCCGCGCTTTCTTGACAGGGTTCTGCTTCAGGCGGACATCGCAGGAATTGAAACGATCGTTATCTGCAATAAAATTGATCTTGACTGCGGCGATCCGGATGTAAACGAGCGGCTTGATGAATACAGCCGCTTGGGTTATAAAGTTTTATATGTTTCCGCAAAAACCGGAGACGGCATCGAAAAGCTGCGCGTTGAAACCGGCGGAAAAACATGCGTGCTTACAGGCCAGTCGGGCGTGGGAAAATCCAGCATAATAAACGCCCTGCAGCCGGATTTGAAAATAAAAGAAGGACTGTTAAATGAAAAATATGACAGGGGCGTTCACACAACAACATTATCAATTATGTTTGAACTAGATAACGCGCGGATGATCGACACGCCGGGCGTCCGCCGTTTTATCCCCGACGGAATTGAAAGCGCTGATGTTATCGCGTACATGCGCGAGTTCGCTCCTCTTTCGGGAAAATGCAGTTTTGGTTTATCATGTTCCCATAGAACAGAGCGCGGCTGTAAAATAATGGAAGCAGTGCATGCGGGCATCATACACGAAGATCGTTATGAAAGTTTTCTGCGGATTATCGGCGATCTTGAGGGCAGAAATAATGACGACTAACAGAATAAATATTGACAAAAACGCTCTTGCGGAAAAAACCCAGAATCTTCTTGAATACCCGCGCATTATGGAAAGCGTCGCTTCATACGCGGTAAGCGAAGAGGCATCCGAAATAATAAAAAACTCGCGCCCGGTTTATGACGAATCCGCGGAAAAAACAAAAAAAATTGTAAACGCTGTTTTTAATTTAATAAAAACAGGAAGCGATGAACCGCGCTCATGGCTTCCTTCCATCGGAACATTAATTCCAAAGATAGAAACGGAAGGCGCTGTTCTTGACTTGGACGAAGCGTTCGCTGCCGGGCTTTTTACAGAACGCGGAACGGAATTATCAAAATGGCTTTCCAAAGAAAGCGAACAGGAGACAGAAGGCAGGAAAGAACTTTTGTCGATCTTAAGCGACCTTCCCGATTGTTCGGATGTCGCGGCGCAGATATTTAAGATCATCGACAAAGAAGGCAATATGCGCGATCTTCCCGCGTTACGCGCAATCAAGAAAAGGATCAGCTCGCTTGAAAAAGATTTAAAGAGCGCTGTCTCCCGCTACTCTTCTGATGATGATTATAAGCGGATGCTGCAGTCCGCAATTCCGTCGCAGAGGGACGGAAGAACCGTACTTGCAGTTAAGGTTAATTTCCGCGGCAGAATCCCGGGAATTGTTCATGAAGTATCGTCAAGCGGGCAGACAATTTTTATTGAGCCTTTGGATGCGGTAGAAAAAAACAACGATATACTTCTTGAAAAACGAAACCTTGATGCGGAAATTCATAAGATACTCCGCGAATTAACAGAAAAAATTTCTGTCCGCTCGGATGATATCAAAAAGTTTCACATAACAATTATTGAACTTGAATGTCTAAGGGCAAAGGCGAAGTATTCGGTAATTACAAAAGGCCGCTTCGCTCACGCTTTAACAGGTTTTGAAACGCAGCAAAACGCGAAGCAAAGTCTTTTATTAAAACAAGCTCGCCATCCTCTCATTAAAAAAGCGGTTCCGATCAATATAGAAATGAACGGCAGCACGCGTACCCTAATCATCACAGGTCCAAACACAGGAGGGAAAACCGTCGCGTTAAAAACTTTTGGTCTTTTGGCGATGATGAACCAAAGCGCACTCGCCCTCCCCCTTGATGAAGGAAGCATCCTGCCCGTGTTTGACGGAATATACGCCGACATCGGCGACGAGCAGTCAATCAATCAGTCTTTATCGACATTTTCGGGCCACATTACAAATGTATCCGCGATTACAGCTAACGCGACGGAAAACTCTCTGGTTCTTCTTGACGAACTTGGATCCGGAACAGACCCGCAGGAAGGCGGCGCGATAGCGATGGCAGTCCTTGATTATTTAATCGAAAAAAACACGCGGATGATTGTAACTACCCATCATGGAATTTTAAAACATTACGGCTATACAAGGCAGGGCGTAGAAAACGCGTCCGTCGAATTTGACGCGCAGACTTTATCGCCGACTTATAAAATAATTTCCGGCCTTCCCGGCGAAAGCAGAGCGATCGATATCGCCGCGGCGAACGGCCTAAAAAGCGAAATTGTAAATGCGGCGAGAAATTATATAGACGAAGAAAAATCCGACGTATCTGAAATGATCAAAAGCCTTGAACAAAAACAAAGAGAACTTGCAGGGTTGGAAAAGAAGAGCGGAATTGAGCAGAACAGATTGAAAGAGGAAAAACGAAAAGCGGATTTAAAGGAGCTGCAGCTGCGTCAGAAGGAAGCGGAATTAAAACGCGAATCTGTCGGAAAACTGCAGCAGTTTCTGCGCGAAAGCAGGAAAACACTAGAAAATCTTGTGCGTGAACTTAAAGAGGGCGAGGTTACCCGCGAAAAGACATTAAAGGTAAAAGAATTTTTAAATGAACTTGCACGTAACGCAGAAGCCGAAAGCGATCATCTTGCGCGGGAAGAACGCGATATACGCGATCAAATAAATAAAAAAGAAAAACCTGACAATGAAACGGCGGTTTTCGCTCCCGGAACTGAAGTTTTCGCAGGCCCTTCAAAACAGCGCGGCATTATTATAAGAGCGGATAAAAAAAGCGCATCCGGCTTATCGTGGCTTGTAGAAATCGGCTCTTTAAAGGTAAGTTTCCCAGAAAGCGAACTTTCAATCCCGGCATCTTCGGCAAAACCCGCGGTGAAAAACAAGAGCGCCTCATTTAAAGACTGGTCAGCCGAACACGGCTCAGCGGACGATGTCGTTTACGAATTAAGAATCAGGGGAATGCGTTTTGAAGAAGCGATGGAAAAAGTGCAGCGTCAGGTAGAAGGCGCGATTTTATCCGGCTTAAAGAATTTCGCCATTATTCACGGAAAGGGTCACGGCATTTTACAAAAGGGAGTTCATGATTATTTAAGAAGCAATCCCGCTGTCGCCGATTATTATTTCGCTCGCCCCGAACTCGGCGGATTCGGAAAAACAGAAGTTGTATTAAAATAAGCCGTTTCCAAAACTCGGTTAGTTTTGGAAAAGCCTCAAATGATTTTTACATATCGACTAACGGTTCATCGCTGTCCATTAAATCAGGAATCGCGTAAACAAGCGCTCCTGACTGGCGCACGCGCAACTCGGCGTATCCTTTGGAAACCAGTATATCTAAATTTTTCTTCGCTTCTTCTATCGGAATGTTAGCTGAAAGCGCCACCTCGCTCGCAGTAAGGATGCCTTTGTTATCTTTGCCAAGTCGCAGAATAACGCGCTCAATGCTTTCTTTTTCGCGGACAACGCGCGGCTGGCCGTCCTCTATCATGCGCCAGTCAGGACTGCTCTGGAGTCTTCTGTTACCGGCTCTGCTTCTGATAGATTCTTCTAAAATTGCCTGACGAATATTCGCTTCTCTAACCTGGCGGGGCAGCGTAAAAAAATCATAAAAAGAGCCAATCATCGCCATTCCGCCGGAGAACATCCACAAAAGCCCGGTGCCTATTTTCCCAAGATAGAAGCGGTGAAATCCCAGCGCCCCAAAACCGGAAAGAAAAAATAAAAGATAGGCAACAAAGGTATTGTACATATTAAAAGACTACAATCTTTCATTATGACAGTCAAGGTTGCGCGTGCTGCTGCGTATGCTGCAGCGCATTCTTTACTCGGCGCCAAGCGCTTTCGGCGCGGTTTCCTTCCCGCTGAAAACAACCAATGTTAAAAGCGTAATTATGTACGGCAGCATATTAAATAAATCTGACGGAAGAAAATCAAGGCTTCTTATGTTAAAAACATTTACAGCAAGGCTGGATGAAAGTCCGAATAAAAGGCTCGCGCCAAGAACGCCGGCAGGCAGCCAGCGGCCGAAAGAAACCGCGGCAAGAGCGATAAAACCTTTTCCGTTAATTGTGTTAACAGTAAATTGTATATCCTGAGTAATGACAACGCAGGCGCCTGCAAGACCTGCGAGAAAACCGGAAATCAAAACAGCGATGTATCTGATCCTGCTGACGTTTACTCCGGCGGCTTCAAGAGCCTGCGGATTTTCTCCTGCCGCGCGCAGACGCAGTCCTTCGGGGCGTTTGTAAAGCACAAACCATGAGAGCGCAAGAATTATTAGTGCGATCCATATAGTAGGGTAAATTCCAAAAAGGCCAGTGCGCATTCCCATTTTGTAACTCATGCTGCGATCCATTTTAAAGACAAGCTGACAAACAAAAACTGTTAACCCGTTAGAAAGCAGGTTGATGCCTGTTCCTGAAATAACCTGATTCGCTTTCAGAGTAACGGAAGCAAACGCGTGTATTAAAGAAAACAAACAGCCTGTAAGGGCGGCAAGAAGCAGAGCCAGGGGAATCGAATAGCTGACAGCTGTTTCCAGCAGTACATGTGTAACCGCAGCAGTCATCGCGCCGATAGACATAAGACCTTCAAGAGCGATGTTTACAACTCCTGAGCGCTCGCAGATCATTCCCGCGGTCGCGGCGATTAAAATAGGAGCGACAATCATCAATGTTGACGGCAGCATTCCCGCAATAAACAGCTGGTTCATCAGATTATGCCTTCCGCCTGTGTTTGGCTCTTTTCGAATTTTTTCCTGTCAAGATAATTTCTTAGCATAGAAATCCCCGGGCGCAGTGAAATAAAAACTACTACAAGTCCCATAATGATGGTAACAATTTCACGCGGAATCTGGCGAGACTGCATTAACGGCTGCGCGGATTTTAACATTCCGAAAAGAAGCCCCATTAAAGCGATGCCGCCTGCGGTGCTGTTGCCGGCAAGCGCAATCGCGATTCCGTCAAACCCGTAGCCTTCAAACGCAGTAAGCACGCGCCCGTAAGAAAATAAACCCAGCGCAACTACAGCGCCTGCAAGGCCTGCGAACGCGCCGGAGACCGCCATCGATATAGTCATATTTGTTTTAACGCGGATGCCGGCGTACATCGCCGCGTCTTTATTAAAACCAGCGGCGCGCAAATCAAAGCCAAGAACGCTTTTTTCCATAATAAGCCAATAAATAATAACAGCGGCGACTGTCAGCCAAAGTCCGTTATTCAGCCTTGAGTTATTTGTAATTGAAGAAAGCAAAGAATTAGAAAGAGAAGCGGAAAAATCAATTGTTCTGAACGTATTGCTTCCGGGAATGTTTAAAGTAATAAGGCGGTGAGTATATAAGGCGATGTAATTCATCATTATAGTGGATACAACTTCAGATACTTTAAAACGCGCCTTAAAAAATCCCGATATGCCGCCCCACACAGCTCCCGCGAGCATTGCGCATAACAAAATTATAATGATGTGAAAAACATTAGTCTGCGTTCCCGCCGCGCGTGTAAAGAAAACAGCGGCTGTCTGCGCCGCGGTTAACCCCGCAATATACTGCCCTTCGGCTCCGATATTAAAAAGCCCGGCGCGGGCTGCGAATCCCATGCTTAAACCGCACAAAATTAGCGGCATGGAAATAACAATCCACTCTCCCACATAACGGGAGTTCCATGTGCCGCGGCGCGAATCGAATCCGCTTACTACCTGAACAATCGCCTGGTACATTCCTGACGGATTTCTTCCGATTAAAATAATGATTAATGTAGCGATAAGGAAGCCCAGAAAAACAACCAACGCGGAAACAGCCGCGTTGGAGTTAAGTAATTTATTAATTATTTTTCCGGGTTTAGTCGTCAATAGCTCTTAAGTTCTGGGGAAAACCGGGAAGCCGCATAGCACCGGCAAGGGTAGGCTCAACAACTATCTGACCGCTTGCAATCTGTCTTTTAATAACTTCAAGCTGCTCGATAATATCCCTGCTTAACGCGGAATTAGCCGCTGAATATCCAACGCCGTCAGCCTGTAAATCAAAGACGATTACCCTGGGAGTAAAAGTATTTGTTTTAACCGCGTTCAAAGCGTAAAGCACGCTGTTCTCTACGCGTTTAAGCATCGATGTAAGCACCGCCGACTCTGTATTGCTGTAGATGCCTTCTTCATATTGATCTGAATCGACGCCAATCGCCCAGACGTTTCTTCCGGCGGCGCGGTATTCCCTGGCCTGTGCGATCGTACCGTTGCCGCTGTTTCCCGCGGCGGAAAAAATCGCGTAGACTCCTCTTGAATCGTACCAGTTCATCGCTTGAATTTTAGCAAGCGCAGGCTCGCTCCAGCTTCCGACATAATAATCAACTATCTGCGCCTCGGGAATAATATAAAGAATTCCCTGCACATAGCCTACTTCAAATTTTGTTATAACAGCGCCGGGCATACCGCCGATAAATCCAAAACTCGGATTTACAATTCCGTCTTCAAGCGCTTTTAACGCGGCCGCCGCTCCCACAAGAAACGAGCCTTCATGCTCGGCATAAGCAGCCTGCATAACATTTCCGGCTTCCACCCAATCGACGTCAACAATTAAATATTTTTGTTTCGGGTTATCATTTGAAACCTGCGTAAGCGCTTCGTCCCATGTAAAACCGTTAACAATTATCAGATCGTATCCCTCGTCGGTTACCTGCCTTAGAGCGGGAACATACATGCTTTGATTTTCAGTGGCAAGCCAGCCGTAGTCCTCTCCCTGTTTTGATAACGAGCCGAAAAACTCAAGTATGCCCTTCCACGCCGCCGCGTTAAATGACTTGTCGTCAACTCCGCTTGAGTCGGTAAGAAGACGCACGGTCGGCAGACCGGAAACGGATCGATCCGCGGTTTCGCCGGTTTTTTGACATGAAAATAAAACAAGCGAAAAAACTGCGAGAATAAAAATAAACTTTTTCAATTTTGCCTCCACCTTTGTGCTGATCGGAAACCTTAGTTTCTGAACAAGTCCAATAATGGGCATACCCGGATTCGAACCAGGGACATCTTGCGTGTAAAGCAAGCGCTCTAACCAGCTGAGCTATACGCCCTAATGACCAGCGGCTGACCGAAGGCAGACGCTGTCATGTTCTTATTTAAAATAAGAAAACAACCCCTTAAGCGGCTGATGGGAGTCGCCTTACAGCCCTCAGCCTCCTGCTTCGGGCTTACAGGCCGACTACGCCGCTAAACCGGCTCCTGCCGGTTTACCTCTCAGACGCTTTCGCGTCTTCGAGGCCGCGGCTTCGTTTCGACTCCTGAATTATCCTCTATTTAAAATTCATTTCTAATGAAAAATCAATTCCCTTTCAGGAATCTAGCGGCTGATGGGAGTCGAACCCACGTCTCCAGCTTGGAAGGCTGGGGTAATAGCCGTTATACGACAGCCGCATATTTATTGATGTTTACAAAAAAAGCCGGATTTGTCAAGAGGACTAAAACGTGTCTACTGTTCAAGAGAAGCGCGCGGCTCTATGATTTAACTTGAGTGCCTGAAAGCGCAGTATTGTCCGGACGGGCGGAATTCGGAGATACTCATGCCGGCTCAAGAGGAAAAAGCTCTATTCTTTATCAATTTTCATAACAAAAGCAAGAACTTTCGCGGCGGCTTCCCAGCACCAGGGCGGAATGTAATCACCGGGCTTCGCGCTTGTGTCTAAAAGTGCAGCTAACGCCGCGTCTTCTACGACTGTTACACCCGCTTCCTCGGCGATTTTAATGATCTTGTCCGCTTCTTTGTCCCTTCCTGACGCAAGAAGCGAAGGCGCAGGATCACCCTGTTTGTAACCAAGCGCCGAAGCGAGTTTTCTTTTTTTCATATTAAACGGCCTCATCCACAGACTGAACCGGCTCAAGCAGCTCAGCTTCAAAAGGAAAGGTATTAGATGCCGCGCTTTTAAAAATAATTTTATCATTGGGAATATTAAAGATGCAGGATAAATCTTTTAAAAACTGAATCTGCCCTTTTTTTGACAGCTCAGGCTCAACGATCACTTTAACACTTACAGGTTTGTTATCAGCGAATTCAATAATAAAAAGTTTTCTTTTATTATTATTCAATTCCTGTTCTTTGCTTATAGATATATCCAGCGCGAACATAACAGGATTCATATCAGCATTTAAAATTAATTTGTTTTCATCAACTAACACACGCATTGTTACAAAATATTCATTGTTTCCATCAGAAAAATCAAAAGGGAACACAACCCATCGCTGTCCGTTTCTGCACGGCAGCCTGTTCATAATATCAACAACCGGATTAATCTGAGTATAATCCATATACATATTTTTTATTTTTTCTGCTGTTATTTCTTCTGTTTTTATCTGCTCTTTTTCATTTTCATTATTACCGCGCTTTTGTCTTCGCTCTTCATTATTCCGCTGCCTGCGCGAATCAGGATCAACTGCTTCGGCATATAAATCTAATCCTCCGTTATGCGCAGTCGACAGTTCAGCTCCCTTGCTCTCTGCCGCCGCTGCGGCAAGTGAAAAAGCTGCTGTCCGCCCGGCAACTGTCATCTGCTTCGCAGCTGTCATCTGCTTCGCAGCTGTCGTCTGCTTTGCAGCTGTCGTCTGCTTAACATCCGCTATTTGTTTCGCATTAGAAGGCAGCGAAAAAGCGCGGCGGCGAATGTCAGCTAACAACTGCGGCTTTAATGGCAGCGAGAAAAAACGCGCGAATGAAACAATAGAAGCGGAAAGTTTATCCGAAGGAAGCAAGGCAGAAGCGGATTTTGCCGAGGACTCAGCTGATAAATAATTGTTCGCCTTTTGATTTGCGCGCGCTTGTACATTTGGCTTATCAGCGGTTTTTCCGGCATTAACATACTGTTTTTGATTATTTATACTACTTAACACTTTTTATTTTAACGCCAATGAATCAAAATACGCTGATACAAATATCGCGGGACTGTTCCAGTAAATTGCGTTTTCGTTCGCAGACGCGGTCCATGTGTAATCAATATAAAATTTTGCAGCAGGTGTCTGCGGCGGAATCAGTTTTTTACAGTCAGCGTCAGGAAACATTTTATTAGGGCCGCCTGAAACAAGCCCCGGCACAGGATCGTCAATATTATCAGCGTAAGAGGGCCTGTGATGTGGAAAGCGGATTGCGTTTTCGCCGAATCCTGTTACAAAACTGTAACCTGTCGCGTTCATTCCAAGCATGTAGTCTAACTGCGCCTGCGCCGCGTCATTATAGTCCTGACGCTTTTCCGGCTGTGAATCATCAATTAATAACTTTGCGCAGATAAAAACAATCGCGTTATTCATAACTGATAATATTGAGCCCCAAATATATTCATCTTCGCTAAGCGTTGTTCCGTAACCGCTTTTTTTATATTTTTCCAGTATGCCGTCCGCGACGGCAAAAAAGCGTTTTCTTAAATCAGCGATAAAATTAATATCAATATTTTTTATTTTAAAGAGACAACAAAGCGATCCAAGGCCGCCTACATTTCTCCAGCCAAATTTTGATATATCAACTTTATCAGCTAATAAAAGCATAGACTGCCGATAACGCTCCTCCCCTGTAACGCTATACAATTCGCAGGCAGCCCAGAAAATTTCATCATCGCAGTTATCATCGCCGTAAGCGCCTGATCTTACATCCGGCGGATTTACAAACGGCGTAAACTCAGGGTTTTTCTCAAGCCAGTTCCATGCGCGGATAGAAGCGGCAAGCATTTTATCAGCGAATGATTTATCAAATTTTTTATACACGCGGTAAGCCTGAGCCAAAGAAGCGGCGAATGCGGCGGAGGCTGTATGCGTTACGCGAAACAGAAGCAGTTCCTCTTTGTCATCTTCCGGCATTATAAAAGGAGCAAAATAGCGCGTAGCTACTTTGTGATAAAGCCCTCCGTCTTCACGCTGCATTTTCATCATCCATTCAAGCTCATAACGGCATTCGTTTAAAATGTCCGGCATTCCGTTCCCGCTCCCTGGAATATTTAAATCATCAGTAAACGCTTTTGGAAAAAATTCAAAAGCATAGAGCATATGCGCGACAGTAACCGCGGCGGGAACAATATATCTTCCGTAATCGCCTGCGTCATGCCATCCGCCAGATACGTCAAGCACAATGTTTTTATCATGTTCAAGCGCGGCTTTGCCTGTATGACAGATTTTATGCGAATAACATCCTGCGTGTTTTTCTTCAAGCGCGCAACCGCAGCGCTGATAATACATTCCCTTTATAAGCGCGTTTTTAAGAGCGCGGTAAGGCCGCTCTTTAATATAAAACTTTTTAATCAAACCGTCAGAAACTAAAAAATATGTTCCGGGTTTTTTGATTTCAGAAAAATCCGCAGAGCGGACAGTATCGCCTGACGCAATGTCAAAAAAAGACTCTGTCATTTTCGGAATAAAAGTAAATTCATTATCAGAGGAAACAATGAAACAGTTTTCGCCTTTTCCTGTAATAACCGCCTTCTTTGGCAACTCAATATCAAAGCCAGTCTGATTCAAATGAATCATATTACTCTCCGTGTTATGAACAAAGCTCTTCGGCTTTATTTATTATCATTTCTGTTATCTGCTGAGGCGATATATTATCGGTTTCAATAATTAAGTCCGCGAATTTATATTCGTTTGTGTCAATTCCGTATATGCGCAGATACCGTTCCTGATCGCGTTTATCGCGGTTTGCGGTAAATACGCTGACATCATCAGGATCGCCGCCCTCTCTTTTTACAATTCGCGACGCGCGCGTTTTAAGGCTTGCGTTAAGGTAAATTTTTATATCCGCCTCTTTAAGCATCCAAATCGCAAGGCGCGAGCCAAGAACGCAGCCGCCGCTTTCGCGCGCAAGCTGAATCTGACGCGTGTCAACTTCCTTGTCTATAGAGTCATTTTTTGCGGCAAGATCAAGAATCGCGATTAAATCCATGTCACGCTCTTCAGCTAACGAGCGGAACGTAAAATTGATAAAGCGCAGGCGAAGGCTGTCAGCTACCAGTTTACTGACAGTTGTGTTTCCGCAGCCGCTTTTCCCCGATATGGCGATCATCACATTTTTTTTCATTTAACTTCTCCTGTTTCCGCCGTTATATAATTTTATTCTATATTCCTAAGCTGCTCCCTTATATTTTCGAGGGCTTCTTTCATTTTTACAACTTCTCCGCTTACATCCAATATAGCGCTTTTTGAGCCTATTGTGTTTACCTCTCTGTTGATTTCCTGGCACAGAAAATCGCATTTTTTCCCTGGACGCGCATTATTTTCCGCCTCATTTTTAAATTCGCTTAAATGAGACGTAAGCCGCGATATTTCCTCCGATATTGTATACTTTAATAAAAGAGACGCGGTTTCCGCAAGTATTCTGTTTTCATCAATTTGGCTTCCAAGAAGCTCGGTAAATCGCGCTTTAATATTTTCTTTTAAAGTTTTTTCTATTACAGGAACAAAAGAAGAAATTTTTTCAAGCGATGTTTCAATTTTTTTTAAATTTAAAATAATATCATCCTGTGTGTGCTTTCCTTCCCTTTCACGCTCTCCGCAGAAAGCTTCAACCGCCTCGTTTAATACTGGTTCTATCTCCTTCCAATAGCGATCATTATCTCGTTCTTTTTCAATTTCCAAAACGCTTTCCATTTCAAGCAATGCCGCGACGCCCGGTTTTTCTTTTATCCCAAGATCCCTTGCCATATCTTTAACCGCGTCAAAATAAGCTCTTGCGGCGTTTTTATTTATTTTTATTTTAACAGGCACATTATGTTCGCGGATACGGATAAAAACTTCGACTTTTCCCCTTCCGCAGCATGATGAAATTTTTTCGCGGATTTTTGCTTCATACATAGATAGCCACGGAGGCAATGTTGTAAAAATCTCAAGATAGCGGTTATTATATCCTTTTATTTCCGCGGTTACCGATAAATCCTGCCCAGTTTTTTCACGGTACGCGTAACCTGTCATGCTGATCATAGGGCAGCCTCATTAATATATTTAAAATGATCGAATAACTTAACGCCAAGCGGCCAGTTGTTTCCCGCGCCAAGAGTGATAAAAATATCACCTGGTTTTAATATTTCGCATAACGGACGGAAAGCTTCGTCAGGTTCGTCTGTATAGCGGGTCTCTTTTTTACCGCACGCTGTATCAGCAACAGCGGCGCGGACAGCGGCGGCTTTCTCAAAAAGCGTCTTCCCGTTAACGCCGCCTTTATAGTCTTCCCTTGCCGACGCGTAAATCTTATGAAAGAAAATAATATCAGCTTCATTAAAGCAGTTTGAAAATTCTTCAAGCAGGGCGGATGTGCGCGTGTATGTGTGCGACATAAAACTTACAATAAAGCGGCGCTTCGGATAAAAGCTCCTTATTCCGCTTAGAGTCGATTCTATTGCAGTAGGATGATGGCCGTAATCATCCATGAAAATAACGCCGCTTGCTTCTCCGATAATTTCGCTGCGGCGCTTGGTGCTTTTAAAATTTTCAAGAGCGGCTGTAACAGACTTTATTTGAATTTCGTTTAACGTTGAATTTTCATTTTTTATCAATGATAGCGTAAGCGCAAGAGCCGCCGCGGTATTCAGCGCCTCATGGCGGCCGGGAATACGCATTTTAATTTCCGCCGGAAATCCTGCTATACTAAAAGCCGCTCTTTCATTTTCTACTTTATAATAATTAATTTTAAAATCGCCGCCTGCTGTAAAGCCGTACGGAACAATTTCTATCCCGCGGTTATCATCTTTTATAATACGCGCAACTTCGCTTGCTCCAAAATCATCGGCGCAGTAGATAAGCTGTCCGCCGTCGGGAAGAAGGCGGCAGTATTCAACAAACGCATCGCGGATAGATTCATAATCGGGAAAATAATCCTGATGATCGCTTTCAACGGCTGTCAAAATTATCCGCTTCGGGCGGAATGACATAAAATGTTTTCTGTATTCGCAGGTTTCAGCGATAAAATATTTACCGCCTATGCTTAAGGTAGACCTGCCTCCAAAATCAAAAACAGCGCTTCCCACAAGCACCTGTGCGGGAAGATTCGCGGCTTTCATTAAAACGCCGCAAATCGCTGTTGTTGTGGTTTTTCCGTGAACGCCGCAGACGCCCGTTGAGTCAAACTTCGCCGACCACTCGCCCAGCGCATCGGTGTATTTTAATACAGGTATATTAAGTTCCAGCGCCCTGGCAAGTTCAGGATTTGAATCGGCGCTGTATGCCGCCGAATGAATAATCATATCGATATCTTTTGTGATATGCGATGCGTCAAAATCAACATGATATGGAATTTTCAATGCGTCAAGAATCGCGTCGGTATAAAAAACTTCAGCAATATCGCTTCCGCTCACTTCCATTCCAGCGTTATGCATGAGCTCTGCAAGGGCGCAGACACCTGTCCCTTTTATCCCCACAAAATAAATCTTTGAGCCCGGAATGAAAAAATCCGCATTCCCCATATTAATCATTATATAAAATATAACAAACTAATGTAATGGGGAAATTGAAAATTTAAGTTTTTGGCTGTTCTTTTGCACAGAAGGGTTTGGAAAACTAACGGCATGCGCTTTTAAAGCGAGTAAATCCTCCTGCGTCGTATCCGCTTGCGGTTTATCAAGCGGTAAAACTTTTTCCCCGCCGGCAGAATAAAGAGGATCATTTTTAATTGGAACGCCAATCCAGCAAAGATGGCATCGTATCTGATGACGGAAACCGCGTTTTATCCTTGCTGTAATTATATTATTATTTATTTTAATAATTTCAGTTCTGTAAAAACCACCCTTATCTTTCGCTGTTTCCTTGTGCTTTTTTCCATTTCCGGTTACAGGGCGGACGCTTTTCCTTCCCGGTCCGAACGGACGAAAATAACTTTCAACAACAAATGTTTTTTCAGGCGAAATGTTATCCGACGTAAAAACCGGCGGCTCAGGGAAACCAGGCAATGAAGAATGAGAATCATTTATTAATAAATCAGATAGATAACATTCCGCAGAATATTCTTTGATGAACTCGCCTTCATCCTGCGCCTGTTTTAAAAAATTATAACACTTTTCATTTTTCGCGAATAAAACAATTCCATGCGTTTCAAAATCCAGTCTATGCAGTAATTTGATAAATTTATTTTTACCGGATTGATTTTTATACCATTCAAAAAGCGTATTAAATTCATTTTCATTTGATTCCCGGTATAATTCCTGTGTTTTAACTGTTGTATGCATTTTAGGCGGTTTATATACAACAGCGAAATCCTGCGTTTCTTCTATTATATACGGGCTATTCATCAACAGATATCCTGTTAAGTGTTTTAATTGCTTCTGTGAAACGTTCAGGCATTTGCGAAGTAAAGACTCTCTCTTCTTCTTCGCCCGGTATTGTAATGATAAGTTTTTTAGAGTGAAGCATTAAACCTGCCTGCGGAAATATTTTATCTTTTCTGCCGTAAACAGAATCTCCTAAGATTGGACAGCCAAGATGGCGCATGTGAACACGCAGCTGATGAGTGCGCCCGGTGCGCGGGCGAAGAAGAACAAGCGAATGGCTTCCCCAGTTTTTTATAACCTTGTAAAAAGTAACGGCTGTTTTTGCGTTAGCTGCATTAGACGTGGAATTTAAAACCGCAAACTGCTTTCTGCTACCGGGATCTCTTGCGATAAATGTCTCGATACGCCCCTGCGTGTCCGGTTTTCCCTGTACTATCGCGATGTAATACTTCTTTACCTTGCGTGATTTAAACTGTTCCGATAAAAACTCATGCGCCTCTTCATTGTAAGCCGCGATAATTATCCCTGAAGTATCTTTATCAAGACGGTGAACAATTCCGGGACGAAGGCTGTCCTTAAACACTTTTCCCGCGCTTGCATCTTTAGCTGCAATTTTTTTCTGCTGTCTGAAAAAAAGCGCATTCGCAAGAGTTCCCTGCCTGTTTCCCGCTCCCGGATGAACAACCATCCCTTGCGCTTTATTAACTACAACACAATTTTTATCTTCATATATGATATCAAGGAAAATATCCTGCGGTATTAAATACAAAGGCGGGGTTTCTGTCCAGCATAATTCAAGCAATTCCCCTTGTTTTACATCCCGGGAAAGTTTAACGTCCTTTCCGTTAATTTTTGCCTTTAATTCCCTTGCTTTTATCTGAGATCTGGAAAGAATACATAATTTTTCTGACACATAACGATCAAGGCGAAGAGGCAAATCAGGATACTCAATTATGGTATGCGATAAACTGGGCATTATTCTGCGTCATCCGGCGGATGGGCGTCATCAGGTGCGTCCAAAGAAGGCAGATCCTCTCCTTGCGCGGGAATTCTTTTTATTGTTACAGAACCCGAACTCCGGCTATCCACACGCCGGCGCTCGCTATTCCTTTTTACAACAGTAATTATCAAGTCAATAAGAGCAATTGTCATAGAAAAACCGGCCGCAATTAATACACTCCTTCCAAACTCGTAACTTGACATTTCAAACGCGCCCGCTGATTTCAGCGGCCATGGCGCATAACGCCGCCCCGCGCTGGAGAAATCCATTGCGTTGGCATTATTCCAGCGAATCATATCCGTTGTAAAAGTGACCGCGAAAAGCGTAAACGGGAATAAACCAAAAGTAATTATATCCCAGCGCCTTAGATCCTGCACCCACTGAGGAAGGCCACCGGTATCAAAAGCAATGCTCGTTGTTTCGCCTGAGTGCGTACTCTGCGCCGAAGCCTGAAATGACGGCGTAAGCAGAAAAATAAATAAAACTAAAATAAATAAAATATTTTTCATATTAATCCCTAAAAATAGCGCTGCCAATCCTAAGCATAGTAGAGCCTTCTTCTATCGCTGTTTCATAATCGTTTGACATTCCCATGGAAAGCAATTCCCAGTTTTCCGCGGGAAACCGCTTTTCAAGTTCTTCCTGCGCTTTTACAACCTGCCTGAACGAAGCGCGGATCAAATCCGCATCTCTTGTAAAAGGAGCCATCGTCATAAGCCCTGCCGCTTTTAAACTGCCGCAGGCGCAAAGCATATCCGCCGCTTTAAAAAGATCGTCTAACGTTAAGAATCCGCTTTTTGATTCCTCTCCTGTGTGCATCTCTAAAAGAATTTCCACAGGCTTTTTTCCCGGCAAATTTTCATCACTGCTGTGTTTAATAAGCTCTGCGATAAGCTCAATCCTGTCTGCGGATTGTATACAGTCAAAAAGCCGCAGCGCCTGCTTTGCCTTATTGCGCTGCAATGAACCAATCAAATGAAGCTTAACAGAAGATTGTTCCTCAAACCGGCATGTAACCGCCGCGTTTTTTTGTTCACTGCTGAATTTCTGCGACGCTTCCTTGACTCTGCTTTCACCGAAGCAGCGGATTCCGCAGCGATAAGCTTCTTCTATCATATTAACGGGCACAAATTTTGTTACACCCATCAAAGTGATTTCCTCGCGTTTTCTGCCGGCCCTAGCGCAAGAGCGCAAAATACGTTCTTCAATTTTTATTATATTTTCCGCTATTGGCATTCCTTATTTATAATCGCATATTCTCAAGCGATTTTGCAAGTGATAAAAACACATTTGTTTCCAGCGTTTCCGCTCTTTCTCTGCCGTCAAGTCCATTTTCTTTTAAAAATTGCGCACAGATATCCTGAACTGAAATTCCGTTTTGAATTTTATTTCCAAAGCAGGAAGCGATAAAAACTGAGAAATTATTTTTAATTGTTTTCCTTCTTGATGCAAAAAGGCTTCGCACAAGAGGATAAAATAATTTTGGAAAGTCCTGCGCGTTTTTATTTTCAAGAAGAACTCCCATACTCTCTACATTCGGAACAGGAAAAAAAGCCTCCCTGTTAATTAAAACAAAAGGTTTTATTTTATATACCGACGAACACAGCACTGTAAATGAAGAATAATCTTTTGTTCCGGTTTTGGCGGTCATACGCTGCCCGACTTCCTTTTGCACCGTTACTACCATGCGCGAAAATATCCGCTGCTTTTCAATCATATCGGCGATCAGAGCAGCCGCGATATTATACGGAAGATTTCCAAGAAGAAATGATGATGGCTTTTGTCCCTGCCATGTCTTCATCACATCGCCTTTAATTAATTCAAAATTTTCTTTATCGCCAAAAATATTATTTAATACGCGGATGAAGCCTGTGTCTATTTCAAATACTTTTAAACTAAACCCTCTGTTTAAAAGAATTTCTGTCATCGCGCCAAGACCTGGTCCGATTTCCCACACATCATCGCCTTTTTCAGCGCCAAGAGTGTCAGCAAGCGATTCCCTAATCTGCGGATTAATTAAAAAGTTCTGGCCGAATTTCTTCTGCATTCCAAGTCCTTCCTTCTCAAGAAAAGAACGAAGGCAGCTTGGCGAATTATAGTTAAGTGTCATAAAAACGCTTCCGGTTTTAAAACAGCTTTACTGCGTTTTATATCAATTATTATTATTAAAAAAGATAACACCAGCGAAACAGCAAGGACTGCGGAAAAGTCAGCTGAAATCCTTGATACGTTTCCTGCGGCAGCCGCAGTAAAATCCATAAAACGGTACAGTAAGGTCATCGGAAAATTAAGCAGCGCAGAAAAAGGCAAAAAACTTATAAGAAGCCAAATCATTGATCCAATCATAAAAACTGTTATAAGAGGAACAATTATAAGGCCGGCGATAATTCCGATTGGAGCAAGCGATCCGAATGTGTAAATGCAGATGCCGGCTGTAGTCAGAAACACGCCACATGACAAAGACAGCGGCTGAAGTAAAAAATCCGGAATCTTTCCCGAAAAAAGCGAAGAAAGAGCGTTACCTGTAATTACGATACCAAGAAGCGCGGTATAAGATAAAATGAACGAAAGCGATGATCCTGCCTGCGGGGTTAAAAATATTTGTATTAAAAAAGAAAGTGATAAAACAGAAACTGTGCTTTTGGGAAGAAAACCGAGTACCGCGATAACTCCCAGAACATACATTAATACCGCGCGGTTAAGACTCGGCATTGGACCGACAAGAACGCAGTATATGATAATAATAACGGCGCTTAACACGGCGGACAATTTAAGGCCGAGCAGCTTTCTAAAAAGAAATGTTATAAGTGCAGCTAACACAGCCAGGTGCATTCCTGAAAGCGCCAGAATATAAGATAGGCCTGCGTTCCCGTAACGCGCGGTAAAGTCAGTATCAAGATTATCCCTGATTCCAAGGAGCATCGCAAGCGCGAGGCCGCCCCATGGTTTTCCTTCAAAGCGTTCAATTAAACCAAGCCTGATACCGGTGCGCATGCGTTCAAACGGCGGGGCTGGCTTTGTTACATGCAATGATACAGCGCTGAATGAATAGCCAAAATTGCTTTGGCGCAAAGAGCCCTCAGCGAAAACTGCCGCTGCCCTTCCGAACTCTTTTATTTTTTGCGCGTTTACCTGCGGAAAAAAAATCGTAATAACGCCCGATGCGTTTGCGCGTAATCCGCCGCTGCCCGCGCATTTTGTTAAAGAAACGGATACCATCGCCGTTCCGTTAGGTAAAATTCTTGGGTCTTCTAAAAGCACGGCTTCGACAGCGGTAATTTTATTTTCCGCAATACCGGCATTTAACTCATTGCTGCCTGCCGCCGCGGCGCACATCCCAAAAACCAAACCAGCGGCAAAAACTGAAGCGCAAACCGCCGTTAAATGCAATCTTCTTGACTGTAAACAAAGAGAAGAAAGAACCCGGAAAAAACACAGAGCCGCGGTTAAGAATATTAAAATAAATACTGTTATGTGTAACGGGACTTTAAACAGAACATAAAAGCCTGCAGCTGCTCCAATAGCCGCGCAAAGGACAGGCGTGAGACGCAGTTGATTTACCGACCCCCCCATTTAAGCTTATCAATAGCCTCCCTTGCCGCGGCGTGAATATCGTCTCCGTACGAATAATTTAGAACGTACAATAAATGATCAAAAGCGGCGTTATCACCGATAAGGCCTAGAGCGTGCACCAAAGAAAACGTAATTTCCGGATCAAATAAACCGGTGTATTCCATTCTGTCATTTATAAGACCAAGCTGCAAACCAAGCACCAAAGCCGCCTGTGAATTCCCGACAGCGCCAAGACATTCAATCGCTTCTATATATCTGTCTTTAGAAACATAATTTGCAAGATAGTCTCTCTGAACGCGGTAGTAATGCCGAATCGCAAGAGTGTTCGCGCGCGTCCATCTTAAATTGGTCAGAACAATAACTGAAGAATAACGCATAGCGTTTAAAATATTGCTTTCTTCCGTAGAGGCAAGCGCCTGCTCAAGAGCGAGTTCGGCAATCTGCCCCTTTTCAGAAGCGCTTAATCTTTGGCTGTTAATGCCGGCTCTGAAAGCCGCAAGCTTTTCATCAGACGGATTATTCCAAAGCACATTTAAAAGAAACTGATAAAAATTTCCGGGAATCATTTCAAGTGCGCCGTACGCTTCGGAGGCGATCACTTCCGGGTATCCGGCGCAGTACGCGGAAAAAAGAGCCTGATACGACGAACTGTCACCTAACTCCATGATCGCGGAAATGCAGGCCGATACAAGCAGGTAATTTACAGAAGCTCCCGATTTTACAAGCCTGTTTTTTTCTATAAGATAATTATTAAGGTTATCGATTATTACACGATTTCTTTTCCCTGTTGTGCCAAGAGAAATAAGAATATCGGAGGCTCTCTGCGAATCGGAAGTATCAAGGAAAAGCCTCCACTGTCCTTCAACTCCGGAATATGAAACAGGCGGCGCTGAAACGGCAGGCTCGTCAATATTATCTGTATTGATATTATCATCCTGACTAAAAAGCGGCGACACGGAAAAAATCAAAACGATGAGTATTGAATATAATCTGCAATACTTACTCATTCATAACCTCATTGTATCTTGAATTAATATTGCCTGACGGCGCAGCCGAAACAACATCAGCTTCTTCTTCAAGAACCCTGAATGGCAGCTCTTCCTCATCTTCATCCTGTAACATATTAAATACTTCACAAAGGATATGGTTACGCACGGCGATCGGAAGAGGGTCAGCTTCCATGTGAATCAAAGAGGTATTTAAATCCTGATTAAAATCTACAGAACGGACTGTTCCGGGAATGCAAATCGGGTATTTATTTAATGAAAACTGCACTTTAAGGCGAAGACCGGAGGAAGCTTGCCCGCTGACTTTATAAGCGCAGCCGGAATCCGAAATGTCATCCATCATACATTTTAGCCCGGGTGATTTTTCCAGCTTGTGGGGGTTTTCAATATCATTAATAAGATACAGAAACGCCGGTTTCTTGAATTTCATGCGCATGGACTTGCGTTTCTGCGTACGGAAAAGCGAATCGTTATGCTCAACTTTTAGCGAAGAAATTCCCTTGGAAAAAACTTCGTCAATTACTTCGGTATCAAAAACATAACCAGCGTCATCTTCCCGCCAGAAATAAATTGATATTTTAACTCCGCTCCATTGAGTAGACATATTTGTTTTGCTGTTAACAGGGCGCGATATTGTAAGATAATTGCCGAAATTTTTAACAACTTCAGATTTAAAAACGCCTGTTCCGGCTACAAGAATCCTAAGCGTCTGCCCTTCGCTGATTTGGCGTGAGTTTGTTATGCGGATTTTATTTTCCGATGTTTCCATCTCTATCTTTTTACAGAAATCAAAAAGCTTGGAAAGAAACATCTGCACCGAAGGATCGTTTAATTCGCCGGAAAGCCGCATTGCGTTAATCATGGAACGTATAACAGTTTCAAATTGTTTTTGGGATTTAAAAATACCGGCAGGATCTTTAATGTCACAGTTAGTGACAATTTTCCTGATTTGCTCAAGATCCTTGGTTGTAAAACCGGCTTCTTTTCCCTTAGAAAAGAAAGCAATCCAGTTCCCTGATTTTTCCCTGCTAAAATACATAAGGAAATAACCGGCGACGAGAATGATGGCTGTTACAACAAGAATAGGAATCAACGCGATACCTCATGATTTATTTCTATATAATCATTATAATACAGAAATAAAATTATGGGTATATACGCGGAAGCTTTAATTCTTTATATTCTCATCTTTTTCTCCGGATCTTCGGTAATTTCTGCGTCCGGTGATTTTTCATCAATCGCAGAAATTACAAAATTACTGGTACGCGTTATCCCCTCTTTGGCTTTAATCTGGTACTTGATACATAAATCAACATTAACAAATCTTAATTTAATCAGGGGAAAATATATTCTGGCAAGTTCGCTTGATGTTCGCTTTAAAAAGAAAGATTTGATATCCGCCGCATACGCGTACCCTTGTCTTTTAGCCGCGGGCTTCGCGGTTACATCCGCGTCAGCTTTAAGCGGCACAGCAATATCAGTAACAGTTCAAATGCCGTCTTCACAGCCGCAGTGGTTAGTCCTCTGCGTTTCGTGCCTTCTTTCCGCGTACCTTGAAGAAAGCTATTTCCGTTTTTACCTTTTATCAAAAAGAGATGAAATGA
>Ga0209755_10002054_pt1 | contig 28693 bp, 21 predicted proteins | sample TergutCo191P1_FD_187301 | JGI IMG/M metagenome (GOLD analysis project Ga0209755, IMG submission 187301) | Cornitermes sp. P1 segment gut microbial communities from Petit-Saut dam, French Guiana - Co191P1 (SPAdes) (version 2) | ecosystem: Host-associated > Arthropoda: Insects > Digestive system...
AAAACTGGGCTGACGCGTGGACGGTCGGATATACTCCTTACTATACAACGGCGGTTTGGTACGGATTTGATAAGCCCGGCAATTCGCTTGGAATATCTCAAACAGGAGCCGCTCTTGCCGCTCCGGTCTGGGGGAATACTATGCGCGTACTGCATCAGGGATTACCTCAAAGGAATTTTTCAAGACCGTCTTCCGGTGTTGCCGAAGTAACTGTTTGCAGAAAATCCGGACGGCTGAGAACTCCTAATTGCAACGAAGGCGAAACAACCCTTCCTTTCCTTGAGGGAACAATACCGAATTCATATTGTAATATTCACGGAGATTCTTCTCCCTATCAACCCAGCATTTCGACTACTACAACCCGTCTTGGCGTTGACAATACACTGTTGGACGTTCTATCACCGATGCCGACATTGCCGACAGATCTTTTCCCGGAGCTTTTGGAAACTCCGCGCAGAAATCAAAATACGAATCAACCTGCCGGAAGAACTCCGACTCCGAACACAAGAACTCCTACAACCAGAACGCCGGGAACGCAGCAGCAGAATGATCCTTTGTTCAGCAATCCATTTCTTGATGATGATGAACCGTTACCGCCGATTGAAAGTACTCTGCTGGAAGGAGAGCCTGAGTTTAATGAAGAAGAAAACGATTTGCCCCCATGGAACCCTTTGGATTAAAACTTCGTTTTTAATTTAATTTCCGGAATTATTTAGAAATACTTTTGTAATTATCAATTATTCGTTTATTATCCAGTAAGCTAATTTGCGTTTCGATTCTTTTTTTTACAAGCGTTTTATTAAAAGGTTTTGTTATAAAATCCGCGGCTCCGAGCATTATGCCTTTTTCTTCGCTTTCCGCGTTATTTAAACCGGAAATAAATATAACCGGAATATCTTTCACGGTTTCCGATTTTTTCAGTTTTTCGATAACTTCATATCCGTCCATATCCGGCATAATTATATCAAGCAGAATTAAATCCGGCATATGTTTTTCCGCCGTTTCAAGAGCGGTCAGGCTGTCAATAGTTACAATAATATCGTACTGTTCTTTCAGAAAATGCGCTAACGCGAGTATGTTTAATTTTTCATCATCAATGATAAATATTTTTCTTTTTTTATTCATTTTCTTTTTCCAGCTGCTTTTTGATTTCCGCGAGTGTCTCGCGCGCAAGTTTGAATTTCATATTCTCTATTTGACCGGCAAGTTTTTCAGTTCCGGGAATCGATCTTAAATCGTTTACAAGATTTAAAACATCGAAACTGTCCGCTTCAAGCAGAGAGTCAACAGTAGTTAATTGTTTTAACGCGTTTTCCTTGTCGAAAGACGCATTAAAAGGTATTTCTTTTATTTTTTTAACGTGATTATCCGCGATTGGAGAAAGTTCAATAAGAGCCGCGTTTAATTCTTTTTCCAAAATATTCATCTGTCCGCTCAGTGAATTTGTATTATTATTTGTCAATAACTGCTCGACAACCTGCGCTGCTGCCGACAGCTTTTTCTGCCCTACCAAATTCGCGACGCCTTTTAATGTATGCGCCAGTCTGTGCGCAAGTTTTAAATTACCTTTATCAAACGCGTCGCGAATATCCGTATATGTTGATTGATTGCTTTTCACAAAAGCCGTTATCAATTCCATTTGTTGTTCATCTTCTTCCGTATAATCAGCTTCATGATTAACCGGCAGCATACTGACAGGTTTTAAATATTTTAACAGGCATGACCATAAATCGTTAGCGACAAACGGTTTAGGCAGACAATCACGCATTCCAATTTCTAAATAAGTATCTCTGTCATGAGACATAATATTTGCCGTCAATGCGATTATCGGCGTTTTTACATTCATTTCTACAATATTTTTTGCGGTTTCCAAGCCGTCCATCTCCGGCATATGAATATCCATAAAAATTAAATCAAACGGTTTTTCTCCGTTTGTGATTCTGTTTTTTATCAGTTCTAATCCGACTTTGCCATTAACCGCTATATAAGTTTTTAATCCTACTTTTGACAGATGATCCGTTATAACCATTTGATTCAGCGAATTATCTTCGCATACCAAAACTTCTCCGTTAAAAACCGGTTTCTCGCCGGTGACACCCGGAACATCCGCAAATTCTTTTTTTTCCGTTATTTCAACAGTTTTAAATGTTATTTCAAAATTGAATCTAGTGCCTAATCCGGGGGTGCTTTCAACATTCAGGACGCCGCCCATAAGCTCAACAAGGTATTTTGTAATTGTAAGTCCAAGCCCCGTACCGCCGAATTTTCGCGTAGTGCCGCTATCCGCCTGCATAAACGGCTGAAAAATCCTTCCAAGCTGCTCCTCTGTCATTCCGATCCCGGAATCTTTTACTTCAAAGTGCATTGTTATTGTATTATCGGTCTTTTCGGTAATTGCCGATAACAATTTCACCATACCGTTATTCGTAAATTTAATCGCGTTAGATATCAGATTGATCAGTATTTGGCGCAGCCTTGTCGGATCGCCTATCAAAAGGCGTCCGACCGAAGGTTCCGCGTAACAAAAAAGCGAAATCCCTTTTTCACGCGCTTTCGGCAATGAAATCAAACGGCAAATTTTAAAAACATTGCTTATATCAAAAGGAATGTTTTCCAATTCCATTCTTCCGGCTTCTACTTTTGATACGTCAAGAATATCATTGATGATCAATAAAAGGCTTTCAGCGCTTATTTTGATCTTCGATAAATAATTTCTGGTTTTTGCAGGAATGTTGTCGTCAAGCGCAAGTTCGGAAAAACCTATGATGCCGTGCATCGGAGTTCTTATTTCATGACTCATGCTTGCGAGAAAAACAGATTTCATGCGCGATGTCGCTTCCGCTTGTTCTTTTTTGCCCGCGAGTTCATACGCTTCATTTACCGCTTTTAATTTTTCTTCCGTAATTTTTTTTATCTCTGTGATATCGAATGAATACTGCATATGCACTTTGTAACCGCTAAGCCATTCGATATAACAGTCTGTATGACTGACAATCCTTCCCTCTTCTTCGCTGTTTTCTTCCCATACGACAGGAGTGTCAGGATCTATATCAAGTTTGTCACATGGACAATTATCACACTTTTTATTAATTCTTCTGAAGAGTTTGTAACACTTTTCTCCAATTCCTTCTTCATCCTGAAGTTTAAATAAGCTTCTAAGCGGCTGATTGATAAAAAGTATTTCGCTTGTTTTTGGATCTGTTATGTAAATTAAAACATCTATGCCGTTTAAAATATTTTTTAATATTCTCAGAGACTTTTTTGATTCATCTATATTTTCCTCAATACGTTCAGTCATAAAATTTACGGTATCTTTTAAAACCGCGAACTCATCACGGTAACTGCCCTCTACTCTGATACTGTAATTTCCCTGGGCGATTTTACCGGCGACATCTTTGAATTCCTTTAACGGTTTTGCCAGTTTACCTGCAAGTAAAATAAGAACCAATGTGATCATGATCAAAACGGCGGCGCTGATTATTATTACAATAACCAATAATCTGTTTCCTTCTTCGTTGATTTCATCAAAAGGCACAACGACAGTAAAATAGAAGCGGCTGTTAAGCAGCGGAAAATAAATTGTTTCTCTTGATAAAAGGGTATCCTTGTTATTAAAAACAGATTTAATTTTAATTAATTCGGAGCTTTCCGCAATTGACTGAAAAGATTTCGCTGTTATATCAGGTGAATAAACCGCGGACGGAGGTTTTGACGGCACCGCGCGGACAAGTCCCGCTTCTTCGCGCGTTTTTCCGATATCGTTAAATCTGGAACTGTAAATAATTTTTCCGTTATCATTAGTTATAATAATATTACCTGTCTTATAAATTTTCTCAGCTTGAAACTGTTCGTATATCCCGCTTAAGTGAATATCCGCGGTAATCATTCCGAGAAATTCATTATTTATTCCGAGTATCGGGAATGTAATAACAAACATGAAAATTTTTTTACCGTCAATTTCAAGTTCAAAAGGATCGGTATATACGGGCGCGATTTTTTCTTTTGTTTTAACATAATGCGAACGGATAAATTCAACATAGTTATCAGGAGCTTCGGTCTTAAATAATATATTTCGGTTGTTTGAGTAATAATAGTAACTTATTCTTCCCGTTTGAACGGATCCGTACTGTGTACCTATATATTGAGCGTCCTTACCGTCATACATATTAGGTTCAAAATATATACCGGAACCGTTAATATCACAGTTACTTTCTAATATTTCTATCATCATTCTTTGCATTGTTTCTCTGTCCGCCATATCCGCGTGAATCTGAAATTCTAAAACACTTGCGACAAACGATAAATATTCCAAAACGCCGGTGATTTTATTTTCAAATATTTTTGTATGATTTCTAACAATATTTTTAAATTCGGATTTTGCGACATTTTGATAAGCGTTAAACAATGAAAAAAATAAAATAATACAAATTACACAAAAACTGATGATAACAGGAATAATTGTATATATAACGGTTTTTGCCTTTATTCCGTAAGAAAACTTCATATAGGCTCCTTAATTAATGTAAAAATTTAAAACATTAACATATTTAATTATATTGTCAATCTTTTACAGAGTCAATTTTTTTACTTATTTGTTTTCTGTTTTTTGAATAAAAACAGCTTCGGATCGGGAGATATTTACTGATTTTAATATCAATTTAATACTCTCATTTGGCATAACGTCTTTTTGCAAGGATACCTGAGTTTCCAGCGCAAGGGAAGGAATTATTACCTGCATACGGTTGCCTTTTTTCTCCAAAGCCGCGGCTTCCCACACAGAGTCTTTCATATTGCCGAGATAAACCATAAGCCAATGGTTATTTGAAGCGCGTTCAGCCTGAACGACGGCAATCGCCGCCGCCTCGCAAAATCCAAGACGCGCCGATATTTCATCGGTTGTAAGGGTTTTTTCGCCGCGAAGAAACGCGCGTATCTGCAAATGCGCAAGTAAATCCGTATACCGGCGCAGAGGACTTGTCACCTGCGAATACGTATCAAGCCCAAGCCCCTGATGATGCCCGGGTTTTGAAGAAAGAACGCGCGGTCTCATGCATTTTCGCAATTGCCACGCTCCCGCAAGTCCGCCGATAATTTCTCCCTGCAAATCCACTTCCTGACTGATGTACGGAAACGCAAGCCCTTTCTCACAAGCCCATGTTCCGGCTCCTTCTCCGGCTGCAATCATACATTCCCTGACAAGAAATACGGAACGAAAGAAAAAAAACGGTTCAACATTAACTTTTTCGTTTTTAACCGTTATGTGCACATCGGGAAGATCAATGTTAATTGCGCCGTGAGCGATACGGCGTTTAAATATTTTTTCGGCGGCTTTGTAAATTGCGCGTAACGCGTCAGCTTCTTCTGTTTTTCCGTTTTCAATTTGATTATCCGCTTCTTCGTATGTTATGCGATCTACTCTCACGGTAGAAGGGAATATTTCTGTATCTATTACGGCTCCGTCATCATCAATTGTTAATTTGAATGTCAACGCCGAAGACTCTTCGGAGAGTCCCAGCGCAAATAACGGAAGCGCGTCTTCCGACAACATTCTGACGGCGCCTTCGGGAAGGTAAAGCGTAGCGCCTCTGTCCCGCGCTTCTTTCTCCGCGGGACTGTCAAATGCAATGGAAGCGGCAGGATCCGCAACATGAACATAAAGAAAGGTTTTTCCGGCATCGATTTTTTCAATGGATACGGCGTCATCAGGATCATTGCTCCACGGACTGTCGATTGCGAAAGCCGCAAGGCGGCGGAGATCGCGGCGATCTTCACGTAACGGCGCGTCAGGACAAATACCCACGCTGCTTGACGGCATCCCGAAGCGGCTGGGATGTGGATTAACGAATGTTGACCAAAATCCTGTTTTTAACAGGAGAGAGTGCGCGTCTTCGGGAGTTTCGCTAAGACCTAAATCTTTCATGGTTCTGCTCTTTATTGATTTGCCGTAAGCAAGCGCCTCAACATCCTGAAGATAACGCGCCGCTAAAGCGTTATTCGCGGCAAAATCCGCGTTCTCAAAATTGTGCGTATCTTTCATGTCATTTTGGATTTCCGGATTCTTTAAACAGGTTTTTATTTGTTCCAGATATTTTGAACGTTCGCCTGTTTCGCGTAACTTTTCATTTCGTTTTAATTCTTCCGCTTCCGCTTCTTGTTTGGTCCGCGGCGTTATCGTATCAATATCGCCTGTAAAGAAAAGACCGTCTTTCAGCAGGGTAAAAACACCAAACGCCGAAGATGGCGTAAATTCACCGCCGATTAGAGACGCTAATTCTTTCAGGGACAGAGCCGCGTCTTCGTTATCATCCAAAAGCAATTCCCATGTTTCGCGGATAATTTTTTCGCTGAATCCGCTTTCGATCTGTTTGAAATCTTTCACCGGTCCCGGATGGATAAGCTCAATATCCTTGTCGCGCACTTTAACCTGTTCGTTATTCTGAAGAATAATGGTAAACTTTCCGTCTGCCCTATCTTTCACAATCGCGGGTTTGTTCTTGTAAATGACGAGAGCGTTTTCATTTATCATTTTTTTATTATAACTGATTTATGTTATTTTATTACATTGCCTCAACGTAAATACATTCACGTAATTCTTCGGCGTGGACGCGTATTTTCCGCAGGGCGCGCATTTCAATCTGACGGACGGTTTCGGCGGAGATAGCGAGTTTGTCGCCGATTTCACGCAGGGTGTAGCGCTCGCTGCCGTTTAGCTGGTAGCGGTAACTGAGGATGCGTTTTTCGTTTTCTTTTAGTCTGCTGAGAATACGCATGGTACTGTCGCGGGATGCCTGTTTCATCAAATTGCGTTCCGGACTGTAGGTGTAATCCTCGTGGATATCCATGGTGCAGATCGAATCATCGTTATATTGATCAAAAGGGATCGAATCGGCAGCCATATTGATAAAAGAATCAACATCTTTAACAGAGATGCCGAGTTCTTTCGCGATGTCGGAATTTTTCGGCTGATGCATCAATGTTTGGCAGAGTATATTGTAAGTGCGCTGAATTTTACGCAGGGTTTCCTCTTTTCGCTGAGGGAGACGGACAAGGCGGCGTTTGTTGGAAATGTACCGGCTTATAAACTGGCGAATCCACCAGCTGGCGTAAGTGCAGAAACGCACATTCTTATTGTAATCGTATTTTCCGGCGGCTTGAAGAAGCCCGATATTCCCTTCCTGAATAATATCCATAATGTGAATTTCAGGGATATTAAACAATCCGGCGATTTTTACCACCAGACGTAAATTGGAATTTACCAGCTTATGCAGAGCCTCAGTGCTTCCGTTTTGGATTTGTTTGGACAATTCCAGCTCCTCCTCAAAGGATAAAAGAGGATACATTTTAATCTGCCTGAAGTATGTTTCAAGTAAATCTTCGGTGTCTTTCTGCGCTTTCTTCTGCATACTAGTCTCCCTGCCCTATATAAAGCAAATACCGTGCCAAGCTACTTTTATAAATCAATATTTTACGTAACTCTTTGCTACATAAGGAATTATCAAAACCGTTAATGATGGTTAAACATCAATCTAAGGCTGGTGTGTATCGTTTTTCATACAGGTGTTATTATATATTTCCTAAGGTGACTATCCTTGTGACTGCCTCTGTCCCTGTGACTGTCACCGCTAGAGTTGTACATCAATTGCAGCTATGATAGAGTATACAAATGGATTACGGCATTAAAACATCTGAAAAAAACAGAGATATTTATTATTTTGTACAATGGTCGCCGTTGTCAAAGGCAGAGCGGTACGATATTATTATGAAAGTTCCGGCAGTAGCCGGTGTTTTTGAAATTTACTGGATGGATGATAATAATCATCTGCGTTTGTTTAATGTCGGAAAAACCGATTACGGCGGACTGAGAAGCGAAATACGCCGTATTACCGATCCGGAATTGTGTCCCTACGACAGCAACGCAAGGAAAATTCTTGAAGAGAAAGAAATCTGGTACCGATACTCGACAACGGATTCTTCCAATGTTATGGCTGATGTTTTGTGGTTTTTTATGAAAACTTATATGCCTGATGATACTTCAGTGAATCATTCAGGGCGTTATGAAAATATATTTTTAAAAGAGTCCGCCCCTGATAAACTAATTTGGGTGCCTTAAAAGTTGAGAGTTGTTTTTTCAACATGAGGAATTAATGAAATGATTGAATATATAATCCCGTCAAATATTGATGACAGAATAATATATCGCGCGGTAAAGGCGCTGACAGACGGCGGGCTGGTTGCCCTTCCTACTGACACAAGCTGGAGCATAGTCTGTTCGGTAAAATCTCCGGCTGCTATAAAAAAATTAAGAATGCTTTCAGGCGAGAGAGATGAACGGCACTTCACGCTGTTGTGTTCTAGTATTTCTCAATTCGCTGAAATGGCGCTGCTTGATAATACCCGTTTCAGATTGATAAATCGAATCTCTCCGGGTCCTTATGTATTTATTCTTAAAGCGCTGCTTGGAACAGAAAAAATTCTTGATATCCGCAGACATGAGGTTGGGGTGCGTATTCCGAATCACAAAGTGCCTCTGCGCCTGATCGAAACCTTGAAAAATCCGCTGTATTCAATAACGGCAAAAAGGAGCATGTCAGGCAATAAGGATTTTAACGGCGCCGATGAAGAACACGGCACGGAACTGCCGCCAATTCCCGAAGATGAGCTTTTTGAAAGCGCATGGGAACTTGATGATATCGACGGTCTTGATATGATCATTGACAGCGGGGAAGAGAGAGAACGCGTCTTTTCCACAATCCTTGATCTGTGCACGGAAGAGGTTATAGTTCTTCGTCAGGGCGCAGGTCAGTGGCCTGTTTGATGGGAGACTTTATTTCTTGATGAATTCGTCAATATTATATATATTATTATAGTAAATGATTAGAACGAAGTGGTATAAAGTATTATTTGGCAGACGGGCGCTTGTTTTACTGTCTCTTGTCGTCCAAATTGCCTTATTCTTTTCTCTGCTGGTTGGAACCGGTATTTACGTAAAAAACATTTATATATTTCTAAATATAATCAGCGTATTTGTCTGTATCAGTTTAATAAATAATACAAGAAAAGCCGGTTATAAATTGATATGGATTTTTTTGATTTTGCTTGCTCCGTTTTTCGGAGGTTTACTTTATATTGTTTTATATTTCTGGTCAAATCCGAGAAAAATAAGAAAAGAACTCGACAGAAATATAAGTGATTCGAAAGACTCTTTTTTACTTCCCGGAAACAGGCTTTATGAATTAGTAGATACTTTTCCCGATTTCAGAACAAACGCATATTATTTGCAGGAATGCGCGGGCTTTCCGGTTTATGGAAATACAAGACAGACATATTTTTCGTCAGGTGAATCTTATTTTTATAACGTGCTTGAAGAACTTGAGAAAGCGGAAAAATATATTTTTCTGGAATTCTTTATTATTAAAGAAGGACATATGCTCGACTTTATTCTTAAAACTCTCGAAAAAAAAGCCGCGGCGGGTCTTGATATCAGAATCATGTATGATGATCTTGGCTGCTTTTTAAATTTACCTTCTGATTTTCAAAAAACTTTAAAACAAAAAGGAATTAAAAGTTATATATTTAATAAGTTCCGTCCAATTGTTTCTTCATTGCAGAATAATCGTGATCACAGAAAAATAATTTCGATAGACGGTAAAGTCGCGTTCACAGGCGGTTTGAATCTTGCGGATGAATATATAAATGTTGTTAAGCGTTTCGGTCACTGGAAAGACGCTGCGATAATGATCGAAGGAGACGCCGCGTGGGCGCTTACGCTGATTTTTTTGCAAATGTGGAATTTAGGCTTAAAAGTAAAAGACGATTACGCGTCATTTTTTCCGTGGAAAACAAACATCATTGAACACACGGAACAAGGAGTAGCCGACGGTTTCGAAGAGTGGGGATATGTTCAGCCTTATGCCGACAGCCCAATCGATCCCGAAAATGTCGGAGAGCATGTTTATTTACAAATAATAAGTCAGGCAAGAAAATATGTTTACATCAGCACTCCTTATTTAATTGTAGATGATAATTTATTATCCGCTCTCACTCTCGCCGCAAAAAGCGGCGTAGATGTGCGTATAATAACTCCTCACCGCTGGGATAAAAGAATAGTAGAAATAACATCCCGTTCATATTACCGCAGATTGATCAATGCAGGCGTAAAAGTTTATGAATATTCATCCGGTTTTAATCATGGTAAAACATTTGTCGCCGACGATAAAATTGCAACAGTAGGAACAACAAATCTCGACTTTCGCAGTTTATATCTTCACTTTGAATGCGGCGTAGTGTTATACGCAAGTAAAACCATCGCGGCAATTAAAGATGATTTCCTTCACATTTTACCAGGCTCAAAAGAAATCACGATAAAAGACTGCGCGCGCAACTTTTTCCAAAAAATAATTCAGGATGTACTGAGGATATTTGCGCCATTAATGTAGCTTATAAAAAAATAAGAAGAAAAAAACCTGATAATAATGTTTATCTCTGATTCTACTTCATTAATTTACAGGTAAAATAGAACTTTGACCCTTTGCCTAATTCAGACTCTACCCAAATTTTTCCTTCCATCATTTCGACAATGCGTTTTGAAATAGAAAGACCTAAACCTACGCCGCCGTATTCTCTGTTTAAGCCGCTGTCTGCCTGTTCAAAAATAGAAAAAATATTTTTCTGCTGTTCTTCGGAAATTCCAATTCCGTTGTCGGCGACTATAATTTGAAGCGTGACTGTTTCGTTATCTGAATTAGTTACACGGACGTCAAAATTTATTTCACCGTCTTCATACGTAAATTTAATCGCGTTATCCAGCAGAATTGTAATTACCTGTTTCAGCCTTTTGCTGTCGCCTGTCAGTAAATCCGGTATTGTGTTATCAACTTTACATTCAAGAAGCTGACGTTTTTTTGTCGCGATTTCGTCTGTTTCACGCAATATGTCCCATGTCATTTTTTTGAAGTCGAAAGCCGCGTTTGAAAACTTAAATGCTCCGTATTCTATATCAGAAATTTCAAGCACATCATCAATCAGGTGAAGCAGCGTATGCGCCGAGTTGTTCATTACATTACAGTGTTCTTTAATATTATCAGGAACTCCTAAAAGATCGAAAACCTGTAAAATGCCGATTATGGCATTTAATGGGGTGCGCATCTCATGACTCATACGTGAGAGGAATTCCGATTTAGCGCGGCTTAAATATTCCGCGTTTTGAATCGCGTCACGTTCAAAAACGCCTGAAAAAATACTTGCAAGAAGGATAGCAAGACTTGTTTCACTCTCATTCCATTTTACATCTTCCGCTCTTGAAAAAACAAGGAGCGCGCTCATATTTCCTTTAATAAATATCGGCGTAACGATATAATTTTCAATATGCTGTCTCCGCACTTTTATATGATCTTTTAATATTTTATTACTGGAGTGAGAAAATAAAACTTTTTTCTTGTTTAGCAATAAATTATTAACGATATTATATATTTTTTCATTAAACTCAACGGTATCGCCGATGCGTGTTTGAAGATTCAATTTCGGGTTTAGCCATTCATTTTGACATATTATTATATTTTTGCTTTTATCAAACTTGTACAATGAAATTATCGCAATATCCATAAATTCGCCGATCATTCGAAGCGTATCCGTATATAATGAGTCATTATTTGCGTTCGCTAGAAAGTTATGTGCAATTTCTGTCATCAGCGCCTGCTGACGAAGACGTTCAACAAGCTGCATTTGATGCTGAACCCTCAATTTGACAATTGCGGGATGAAAAGGTTTTGATATATAATCAGAAGCTCCTAAAGCAAGACCTTTTATTTCCGCGTTAATATTATCAAGACCTGTAATAAAAATAACGGGAATATCGCGTATTTTCTCCGAGTTTTTTATAACAGTTATTACGTCATATCCGTCCATATCGGGCATAAGCACGTCAAGTAAAATAATGTCCGGCATAAATTCAAGAATCGTCTCAATTGCTTCCTTGCCGTTAGTAGAAGCGTAAACAGTGTATTCGGGACTCAGTATTGTTTTTAAGGCGCTGATATTGTCTCTTTCATCATCTACAATCAGAACATTGTTCTTTTTTCCGCTGTTCATTTTTTACTCCCATTCTTTTTTTAACTTAGACAATTCTATGACTGCCTGTTTAAAATTAAATTTATCAATTTGCAGAGCAAGTTCTTCCGCTCCCGGGATTGTATGAATTTCCGCGATTAATTCTTCACATTCCGGGTTTTTATTTACCAGCATAGGTTCCAGTTTCGTTAGTATCCCGCGTATTTTTTCAGCGTCGTTAATTTTAATTATTTTACTTGCATTAATTTCATCTATCAACGGAGACAATTCGGCTAACACAAGTTTTAATTCTTTTTCAAGAATGGTTAGTTCCTCTTTTTGAAGAGGATTTAAGTCCTGTGCGAGTATGCCTTCAACAGCCGCCGCTGCTTCCTGTAATTTGCTTTTTCTGATTTGCCCGGCGTTTGTTTTCAGCGTATGCGCTAGTCTATGAGCCAATTTAATATCGTTATTTTGCGCTGCCGTGATAATATCGGCGCAGGTAGATTGATTATTTCTGACAAAATTAGTCTGTAATTGTTTTTGAAATATTTTATCTTTTTCGGAAATGTCCGGTATTGAATCACTTTGACCTTTTTCTTCCTCTGAATAATAAAGAACAGAAAGATAAGTAACAAGAAGTTTCCATAATTCCTGTGAAGTAAAAGGTTTTCCCAGACAATCGGACATTCCGCTTTTTCTGTAAGTTTCAATTTCATCGGGCATAATATTTGCAGTTAGCGCGATTATCGGAGATTTTACTCCCAGAGCGGTTATTTTTGAAGCGGCTTCAATTCCGTCTATCTCCGGCATATGTATATCCATAAAAATTAAATCAAACGGTTTTTTTCCGTTCTTAATTCGATCCAGAGTAAAATTAATGCCTTCTCTGCCGTTATGTGCAATTATAGTTTTCAAGCCTACTCTCTTTAGATGATCGTAAATCACCTGTTGATTCATTTTGTTATCTTCACAAACAAGAACATCGCCTTCGAAATTCGGTTTCTCAAGATCATTTAACGCCGTCTGGTTTTGATTAAGATCATCCTGCAAATCGACAGGCGCGATTTTCGGCTCAATTTTTCCCGATTCAATTTTTGATATATCAAGAATATCATTAATTATTTTTAGCAGCCATTTAGAACTCTGTAAAATGTTGGAAAGATATTCCTTCATTTTTTCCGGATTGTTGCTAAGCTGCGCCAGCTCCGCAAATCCGACGATGCTGTTCATCGGAGTTCTGATTTCGTGGCTCAAATTCGTAAGGAAAGCGGTTTTTGTCCTGTTAGCTGTTTCCGCGGCATCCCTGGCGCTGCGCAGATCTTCCTGCGCTTTTTCAATTTTACCAATGAACTCTTTTTGATCTCTTAAATCACTCATATAGCCGGCGACAAGATATCCTTCTTTGTTGTGTTTAACCCGGATAAGCGTAATTTCTGAGGGTAAAAGCTCTCCGTTTAAATTACGATGCATCCATTCAAATTTGCAATAACCTTCTTCAAAAGCTTTATTCACAAGCATATGCGCTTTTTTCTCGGAGTTCTGTCCGTCAGGCTGGTATTCGGGAGAACATGAACCGATGAACATATCAAAATATTCATGCATTACTTTAAATCCGAATAAATCTAAAGCCGCTCTGTTGTAATCTATTGTTTTTAGATTTTTATTCCATAACTGACAGCACATTGGCAGAGCATCAAGCAATATATGCATATTTTCATCGGCTTCCTTTCGCGCTGCCAGTCTTAAAAAAAACATCATACCGCTTACTACAAATAAGGATAAAGCCGCCAATACCAGCATTAATCTAAATTGATTCGGATTTGATTCCCAAATAGGAATAGGACAATTGATAATTATATGATCTTTCGGCAAATCCTTTTCCTTTATTTTGAATTTTTTAATAACCTCATGATCGAATTGCCATTGATTGAGAGATGATGAGTCGTAAACGATAGGAAACCGCGAAGGCGCCGTTCCTTTTAATATTTCCAAAGCCATAGAAGCCGTTTTTTCGCTTTGCAGCCTTGGATTGGAAATTAAACCGCCCAATACGCCGTTTCTGATATAAGATGACGCTAAACAAAAAACAGGATTTTTTGACGCGTTCGAAACCATTTTTTGCACTTCTCCTTCCGAATAAAAAACGCCGCCGCTGTCGGAAAGATAATATCCAATTAAAACAAGCGTGTCAGATTCAAAATTATGTATATCATCAATTATTTCCGTAAACGGTTTATTATCATTAAATATAAATTCCACAGGTCTTTTTAATTCATTCTGAATATTTTGGCTTTGTTTTACGGATGTAATGTTGTTTTTTATATCTTCCATTAATATTTTACTTTTATTAAAAGAATAATCATTTAAAATATATATTCGGTTTGTTTCGGGAAAAAGGTCGAGCATTTTCAAAACAGTTTCATTAAACGAAACTGTCTGAGAAACGCCGGTAATGTATTTTTCAAGTCCGTATATCATATAATCCCGCACTTTAATAACGTTGGTAAACAAAACCGGCAAATTGGGAAATAATAAATAATAATTGCTAAGCACATATTCAAACGCTTCATCTCCTGACGCAATTATTAAATCAGGATGGCGCGTAACAAATTCCGCGCGAATCATACTGGAAACAATGTAGTTTATACTGGCGCGGCTGTGAAATTCATTTGAATTTAAATAAAAATTATAATATTCAAGAGCTGTGTTTCCGAAACTTTCAATGTTTCTTCGTATGGATTCCATTTGACCGCGCTCCCATTCATTCTGCGCGTTATATGAATTAATATATAAAATAATCCGCTTATCTGTATTATACTCACGTATTTTTTCTTCTGTATTTTTTATATTTGTGTTTTGTAATAAAGCCGCAGTTCCGTCTTCTAACATTTCTTTATATCCTCTTTCAAGAAGAGGAACTAAATGCGTATATTTATTATTTACATAAGTATATACAGGCTGTCTTTCGATCACACCGGCTCTTTTTATTCCATGCGGGTATCTATATTCATAATGCGACATACGCGGAAGGAGCGCTGCATCAATCTCTTTGTTTAACAAAGACATCCATAATTCTTCAAGACTGTTAACGGTAACAAGTTTGCCCGCTCTTGCTCTCGACACATTATTCGCAACATATTCATTCTGCCAGCGATACCCAAGTTTTAATCCTTCAATATCCTGCCAGGCGGAAAAATTATAATTTTCGTCAGATCGAACGTAGGCGGTAAATTCTATGATATCAATGGCGACCGGCACTTTGATCAGGTTGGGATATCTTTTGTCCCATCCGTCTGTTTGCGCCGGCAAAATAACGGCATCACCGTAATTAACATCCGCTACAGCGGTTCGCATTCCGGTCGTATGGGCAATCATTTGATAACCTGCGCGTTTTAAACATTCATACAGCATACGTTCGATGATAATTGACTGATCATCGCTCATCGCGACTTTAATTGCGGACAATTCGGAGTTTTGCGCAAATTCTGCCTGTCCCCAAACAGGTAAGCGCAAAAAAAAGACGCAGAAAAAAACTGATATTGCGGTTAAGAGCAATTTATTTTTTATTTGCAATTTTAAAATCCTTGTCTCTAATAGTATTACTAAAATTTATTTCTATAATGAGACACTACTCCTTTATTGTACATTTTGTTGTAAATTTAATCAATAGTTTTTTTTAATGAAGAAAAAAAAGATGTTTATATTTCTACAATTACTTACACAATTTTTCGTTCCGCGGCGATTCTTATCGCTTCCGCCAGATTTTCCGCGCCTAGTTTCATATACACATTGTTGATAAGCATTTTCACTGTATTGATCGACAGATTTCTGCTCGCCGCGATCTGCGCCCGTGACAAACCTTGTGAAAGATCTGATAATATTTCACTTTCTCTCGGAGAAATAACCGCAATATGCGTAAGTCCGAAAGCCTGTTTATATTCTGTGACAATATGCGCAAGGCGTTTCGCGTAAGCCGCGGATTTCCGGTTGATTTCTTCCAGCCACGATTTAGGAATTTTTCCGCCTGACTTTTTAAGCGCGAAAACCGTCAATGTGCGCATATCTTTTCCAAGTTCGATGAAAGGCATGATTATATTATTCGGAGACGAAGTTAAATACGCTTCTTTGAGCGTGTTATACGCTTTTTCTTTTTCTTTCATTTTGTATTGAATACACGCTTCAATCGCCATCATTTCAACGCGTCCGAATAAAAACGACTCTCTTTGTTTCATGTCATGTATATAAGACAGTAACTGTGAATAATTTCGCGTAACGTAACAGTATCGTCCTTTCATCTGATTTGCGTAATTTTCTATAAAAGTCGCATATGCGTAAAGAGAGAAATTTTCTTTCAGCCATTCAGGCGTATTTTCCGGTATTCCGAGAGCGCAATAATACCAGCATAAGGTGATATCATAATCGGTGAATCTGGCGTAATAATTGGGATCATCAAGCAGTGTCTTCATCTCTTTTAATATATGCTGAGTTTGCGCATAATTCCCCTGCGAAACAGCTATTCTGAGCATATAAAACAGCGCTCTGTGCGCAAAGTAAGGTCTTTTTCTTTCGCGCGCCCGGTTAATTGTACACTTAAAATTTGATTCCGCTTCGCTCAATTCACTTTGATAAAATTTATACTCTCCGTATAAAAGCGCGTCATCTCCTGAGTCGAAGTTTATATACCAGCTTGATAAATGCTCGTTTGACCTTTTCGCCGCGTCAATATAATTCTGTACAGAACCATGCGCGGATGAACCGACAATGCATGCCCACGGTCCCTGACTTCTTGTTATTAAATTTCCGGGATCGAAAGGAGAAGTAAAACACTTGGATTGTTTTTCATAAATTAAATCGAAATCATAGATATCGTCCGTTAAACACAAAGAAGAACGTGATATCGCCCAACAATAGTAAACGCCGCTTAACGCGTGCCGTTTAAATTCGCTATCCGGAAGATTGTTAAGCCTTGTTTCATATAATTCAGCCAGTCTTATCGCTTCTTCCCAAAGTCCCTGACACATTATTGTACGCATATGTGTGCTTGCAAGATAAAGAACCGTATCAAACGCTTCCGGCGGCGCTCTTCCTAAAATTTCCGATGTATAACACGCAATATCATAGGGAATTTGCGACGCAACCCCGATAAACATATTAACAATTGATTTATAATCGCCTGTTTTCTCATAATAAGATAACGCGTCGATTTTAAAATCATTTTTCTTGCACCATTCGCCCGCAATTGAGTAAGTTTCAAATTTTTGTTCCTGAGTAAGAAGATTTTGTTTTGAAGCGAGGAATTCCAAAAACAAAGGATGAATCAGATACGCGTTTATATAATTGTCACGCCGCATATAAGCGTTTTGTTTTTCAAGCTGAGTTAATAAATTTTCTTCCGCTGTTTGTAACGCGGAGGTTTCGGCTGTTTGATCTGCCGGAGTTTCCTTTACGGCTAAAAGCGACATAAGCTCAACAGAAAGATGATCGATCAAAGAAAGGCGTACAAGAAAATTTTGAAGGCGTCCTGAAATATTATTCCATATTTCCGTTTCCATAAATTTAAAAATATTTGTTTTCATTGCGTTACGCAAATATCCTTCGTAACCGGGCGCTTTATTATATGATCGCACAATAAAGTTGAGCGCAAACGCCCATCCTTCGGTGTCATGCATGATCTTGCGTAAGCTGTCAGGCTGAAGAGAAATACTCTGTTCGCGAAAGTATTGAGATAGTTCATTTTCCGTAAAACGCAGTTCATCCTCACTGATATTAAATACTTTATTGCTCGCTACAAGTCCTGCAATATTTATATTCGGAGTAGTTCTGGAAATTAGAAAGAGAGTTATTCCGATCGGCAGTCCGCGGATAGCTTCTTCCACAAATCGGATTACATCCGTATTTTCTATACAGTGGCAGTCATCAAAAACAATAATACGCCGCTTATTATCCGCGTGTTCGCGAATAATTCTATTATATTGTTTTAATTTTTCATTAGAATCGGGAAAGCCAAGTTTTTTAACTGAAGCCGCAAACGCTGAATTATTTACAAGCGTCATACTGTGAGAAAAATTTTCCCAAAATCGTCCGCCGACATTATCACGCTCCGAAAGCTGCATCCATACCGTAGTTGCGCTGTATTCCTGAACAAAATCAAGAACCGCCGTTGTCTTGCCGTATCCCGCTCCGGCGCACACAATGATAATCGGATATTTCATAGCCTCCATGAATAAGCTGTTTAACCGGGGACGATTGCAATGATATTCGCCGCATATTGCGTCGCCTGCTGAAATATTACACGCTTGCTGTGCAAATTGTGACATCTATTATTTCTCCCTGTTACTAAGTAAATCGTAATTTTATAATTTTTATATGTCAAGAAATATTCACGCTTTTTTTAAAAAAATTGGGTTTTTTTATTTATATATAAATGTTTTAACTCTGTAAGTAGTATTTATACAAACTATCAGTTTGGTACTTTTTACAAATTCTTAAATATTGTATCATCAACACATGGAAACATTATATACAATCGTTTTTTCATGGATGCCTCAGCTTCTTGAAGGCGCGAAAATTACCGTAAGTCTGACGATAGCTTCGGTTTTTGCGGGTTTAATTATCGGCTTCTTTCTCGCACTGGGAAAAATAACTAAAAATATTTTTCTTAACAAATTGTGCGGCGCGTATATTTTCTTTTTTCGGGGCACTCCTCTTTTAATGCAATTATTTTTTATATATTACGCGTTACCGAAAATATTTCCGTTTTTTCTTATAGGCAGCCGTTTTCTCGCCGCTTTTATCGCGTTTTCATTAAACTGCGCCGCGTACTGCGCTGAAATAATCAGAGCGGCAATTTTAAGCATTGATAAAAAGCAATTTGAGGCTTCCCGCGCCCTGGGATTATCTTACGCGCAGACAATGTTCTTGATAATTATTCCTCAGTCAATAAAACGGCTTATTCCCCCCGTAGGCAACGAATTTATTATGATGTTAAAAGATGTTTCTCTCGTTTCGATGATAGCGTTAGTTGATATTTCAAATGTTACGAGAAATATAGTAAGTTCTTCAGGATCAGCTCTAGTATACATTCCTGCGATGATGCTTTATTTAGCAATTACCGCCGTATTTGAATTTATTTTTCGTAAATTAGAAAAAAAATATTCTGTTTGGAATAATTGACCTTAACAGATATTAATAATATAATTAAAATTGACTGGTATACTATGAATATTGTAATGTTTACAGACGCGTATTGGCCTAGGGTTAATGGCGTAACTGTATCGGTAGATTCTTTTTCTCACGCTCTCGTTAATGCGGGGCATGATGTACTAATTGTTTGTTCGTCATATCCGCAGGACGCGGATAATCCGATAACATTGCAAAAAGAAACGGAAATAGAAAAAAAACCTAAAATCTTAAAAGTTCCTTCATTACCGGTGTTTATTTCAAGTGAAGACAGAATTTCAAAATTTTACAAATGGAATTGGGTTTTTAAGCATGTTGATCTTTTCAAACCGGATTTAATTCATGTAAATACGGAAATGGTAATTGCTGAATTCGGATTTTTATATGCCAGAATCCATAACCTGCCGGCTGTATATACTTTTCATACTATGTGGGAAGATTACGCTCCCGGTTATTTTGATTTTCTTCCCGTTAATGTTGTTAAATATTTTGTCCGAAGGATTTTAATTAACGTATTAAATCGTTCTTATCGGGTAATTGTTCCGACTCCGCAGATTGAAAAAGAAGTTCATAAATACAAAAGTGACATAATAACACATCTTCTTCCAACCGGAATCGATATAAAATTATTTGAACATAGCAAAGAAGAAAGCGATGTTTTCAGAAAAAGAATAGAGGAATTATTTCCTCAATTGCAAAATAAGCGTATACTTCTTTTCGCGGGACGTGTCGGAAAAGAAAAAAATATCGGTTTATTATTGGATATTCTTCCGAAAATACTGGAAAAATATCCTGACGTTATTTTACTAATTGCCGGAAGCGGTCCTGATCTTGAATATTATAAAGAAGAAGCCCGTAAAAAGGGCATTGAAGAATCATGTTTGTTCCCGGGATATTTTTCGCGTAACGATCTTGCGTTGGTATATACAATCTCTGAAGTATTTGTATTTCCCTCATTGACTGATACTCAAGGGCTGGTAACGCTTGAATCAATGATTTCCGGCACTCCCGTCGTTGCGATAGGCGTTCTTGGCACTCTCTCTGTTATGGGAGGAAATAACGGCGGATTTATGGTAAAGAATGACGCGGGTGAATTTACCGCCAGAGTGCTTGATCTGCTGGGAGACAGAGAACTTCGCATGAAAAAAGGGCAGGAAGCTAAAATACACGCAAGCTCATGGTCAATTGAAGAACTAACTAAAAAGCTAGTAATGTTTTATAATATGGTAATAAAAGATTACACGGAAGATTACGGTAATCGCGTAACGCCCGCCTGGGAAGCGATAATAAACAAAAGATGGTGGAAAATTAATAATATGATAATAAAGAAAAGAACAAGGCAAAATTTAGAAAAATTATTGACAAAATTAGGGATAAATAAATTATCATGGGATATAGGTGACAATTTATAATGAATTCATCTAATAATAGTTTTTCAGAAATGAATATCGCGCCTTGTTTTATTAAACGGCTGGAAGAACGCAATATAGTAACGCCCACCGATATTCAAAAAAAAATAATTCCGCGCTTAAGTTCGCGTCAAAATGTTTTTTTTTCTTCCGCTACAGGTACGGGAAAAACTTTCGCTTATCTACTGCCGATATTAAGCAGTCTAACCGGTAATATTTCTCAGGGAAACAAAGAAAGCGAAAGAAAACTGAATACCAAAACCAGGAAATCACAGGATACCGCTCCTCGCTTTGTAATTATCGCGCCTACGCTGGAACTAAGCGCTCAGATTAAAACGGAAATCGATTTTTTACTGGAAAGCGGCTCTGACGAAGTTTCCGGCGGTATGAATTTAAAATCGTCCCTTGTAATCGGCAGCGCCGGTATTGATTCTCAGATTGAAGAATTAAAACGAATCAATCCGGATATAATTACAGGTAATTTGAGCAGGCTTCTTATGCTCTCGAAAATGGGAAAGATAAAATTTTCTTCTCTTGAATTTCTTGTTTTTGACGAAGCCGATCGGCTTGTCAGCGGCGAAATGTTAGACGACACATGCGAGTTATGTGAAATAATACGCCATGGCGCGCAAAAATCCGAAAGTGATTTTATTTTCGCCGCTTGTTCCGCGACAATAAACGAAAAATGCAGGGAAAAACTTTTATCAAATTGTTTTGGAAGAGACACAGACGATTTAGATAAAATAAATATTATCGAATCCGATAACAATGAAATTCTCCGCGAAAAAATCGAACATTGGGCAATATTCAGCGAAAAAAGGCGCAAGGATCAAACATTGCGCTCTCTTTTAGCCGCGTTGAACGGCAGCGCGCAGGAAGGCGGACAGATTTCGAGAAAAAGCAAAAAAACAAAAATAAAAGCGTTAATCTTTACAAGCAGAAACGATGAAGCGCTTTTTGTTCTTTCGCGCCTTCAGCATCACCATGTAAGCGCAGCGGGTCTTTTCGGAAAAGCCGGAAAGAAAGCGGTGTCCGGAGAAAACCGTAAAGAAGCGCTCGACTTGTTCCGCGAAGAAAAGGTAACAGCGCTTGTTTCTACGGATCTTGCGGCGCGCGGTCTTGATATTCAAGGCATCACTCATGTAATCGCTCTTGATGTTCCGTCGGACAAAGAAGTTTACATTCACCGCTGCGGAAGAACCGCGCGCGCCGGAAAGACAGGCGTAATGGTAACAATAGGCGACGAAACACAAATGCGGCTTTTGTCTTCGCTGGAGAAAAAACTTAAAATAAAAATATACCCGAAAGAACTGCGTTACGGGCAAATTTGCGCTCCCCTAATTTAAAACCGCTTTTTTTGACATTTCCGCCCATTTGCCTTTTAATCTGTGAAGACTTGCGTCTACGGTTCCTTTTGAAATTCCGATAATTTCGGCAATTTGTTTATTTGTCGCTTCCGTGCGGATACTTGTCAGGCGTTTTCTCATCTTCTCAAGTCTTTCTCTTGCCTTTTTAAGTTTTAATTTTAATTGGCTGTACGCGTTCGCATTTTCTTCAATATAGGATAGTCTTCTTTCGTAGACAAGGCATCTGATAAATTGCGTGTGAATTCCTTCTTTCATTAAAAATATATCGTCATCTTTTTTTTGTCTTGAACTTCTAATCTTATATAACATATCCAGTAATTCAGTCTTTTTAATTCCTAGTTTTGGAGCTATTTTTTCCGCAAAATCATCAGATACATAATAATAACATTTAAGAATGAGCGTTAAAACGCGCCTTGTGTTTTTTCTGCCGCTTCTGTCAATAGTTAATTTTGTAATTACATCTTCTGCGCTGTTAGGTATATAAACGGGAGGCTCTTCGCGCGCGTACATGGCGTACATATCCGGAACCAGCGCGCTCCACGCCGAATATTCGGTTATAGCGTTAGTTGTCATTTTTGTACGGTATTCCTTTGACGAGATTAGCAAAAATCTCGCTATAAATCCTTCGAATGTTGATCCTACATCCTGATATGAGTCAATCGCTTTTTGAAGGCGCGGATAAAACCATGAAATATAATCATCGTAATCTTCGTGTTTCCAGTGATTAAGACTGGTTTTTTCCTGGTTATTAACAAGATATGTGTAAATACATCCTTCCAATTCCGAGCGCGATAAATGACCCAGTAAATAATCCGAATAAAAATCGTTTAAAATTAATTGCTGCATTGCTAACCTCTGTTACCCAGATATCGGCTGTAAAGAAATTACATAACAGAAAAAGGCAGGAGAAAATGAATTTAAATGATATTTGTCATATCGTAAAAATTTTATTTTTATTTGAAAATGTTTTTAAATGAATTCAAAATTATTTCTTTTACATAAGCAATGTCACCCTTCATCGTCAGACCGGACGCGTTCTTGTGACCGCCTCCGCCGAATAAAGAAGAGATTTGCGCGACATTAATTTCGTCTATCGATCTTAAACTCACAGTACAATGTTCGGCACACTCTTGGCGGATAATTACAGTTACTTTAGCGCCGTCAATCGAAAGCATTAATTGATTTAAAACATCTGAATCTCTGCTCTCAAAACCGAATTCATCAAATTCTTCCAGAGTTTCGTGGGATAATAACAACTTTCCGTCATAATGAGTTTCGATTCTGGAAAGAATTCGACCTGTCATAATTCTGGAACAAAGACTTTTTCCGCCGTTCATTATATTAAAAACTTTTTTCGGATTAGCTCCGCAGCGCACGAATTCAGCCGCTTCCTCAAGAATATGCGCGCTCTTTTCCGTTAGGTGACGAAAGAAACCTGTGTCGGTGCACAATCCGAATAAAAGCAATTCCGCTTCTTCTTCGTTAATTTCAAGACCAAGCGCTTTTATCAATTTGTGAATTATCAATGTGCATGAAGGCGAATTCGCGTCAACATAAACAGGTTCATCGGAAGTTGAGGGCGGATGATATACAGCCGTGTGGTGGTCAATATAAGCGCATGGAAGTTTTTCAAAACATTCCTGAATATCGCCGGTTCTTTCCAAACCCGCGCAGTCAAGAATAAGAACCTTGCAAGGCGATTTATCATCAGCGCAAAAATTCCGAATTTCCAGAGGAGAAACAAATTGATTTGGAAAATCCCGCAGCTCAGTCCGCTTAAAAGGACCTGCGGAGCAAACGATGACTTCTTTTCCGAGACGCATTAAGGCGCTGCGCAGGGCAAGCTGGCTGCCCACACAGTCTCCGTCAGGTTCTTTATGTCCCGCGATTATAAATCTGGAGCAATTATTTATATACCGAACAATTTCATTAAGTGAAACCCCATTTTCTACCGTTTGCGCGGCGTTCATTTAAATTGAATACGCAGAGCTTCATCATCCGGAAAAAATTCGGTCAGATCAGCGCCAAGCGGCACATTTCCCCATGAAAGATGACCTTTGTATGGGTGAACGTATAGCCGTAAATGCGAGAATTCGCCATCTTCATAAAAAATCGACAGAGTAGGCCAAGTAGGTCCCTTAGGTAAAGTAACAAAATCCGCTTTGCCCGCCGCATCTACAAACCATGAATTGGGAATACCGACAGTCGCGACTCCGTTTTGTGTCCGGTAACGAATGACATAACCTTTATTGGTAGGATAAACCTTTTCTACAGGTATATTAACGTAATAAAAATTCGAATTTTTTCCGGTGTCAGCACTCGAAGTGCTCTGGGCAAAAACCGGCGTTACGGCTGCCAGCAGGGTTATTAAGGTTAACAAGATAACTAATTTTTTCATTTACGACCTCCAGAGCTTAAATGATACTTATATGATAACCGATAAGCGGGAAAATTTCAATAAATATCTAGGTAAAAATAGTAACTAACACAATGTTGTATATTACAATATTATGCGGTTATGTAATAAAATCACTAAAAACGCCCTCCATTGCATTGTTGACCCTCTTAGTCATTGCTTTTAAAAGGCGCTGTAAAAGTTCATTATGGTCAGTTGAAACAATGATGGGCGCAAAGTAGTTTTTAATGAAAAAGGAGGTCTTTCTATGAAAAACATAAAAAAAATCTTTGGAGTTATTGTTTAATTTACTTCTTAATATGGTTATAAAAAAAAATCAATTTTGAATCACACCCGCCAAGGAATGGCGGATGTGATCATTACATACTAATAAGCTTGCTCGCCAAAGAGATCGCCTCTATTCCATCTTTCGAAACTTGTCCAATATTTGTAGTCCTCATTGTATTCGATTATTTTTTCACGAAGTGTATTCTGTACGCCGCTTATAAAACGATCTTTATCAAAACTGCCGTATGGAATGAATTGATACACTAGATTAGAACGAAGATCTCCGCAGGTTAGCGCATAACCCTTTCTATCATTTTCATCTCTTTCAAGTGTAAATACGTAAAAACAAAGTTCAGTTGAATTAGGCTGACCCGATCTTGTTACAAAGCCGGGATTCAATATAGCGCTGAAGGATTCCACACCTGTTACACGAAGCGTCGAATTCGTAAGCCGCCCTATCCAATACTTTGACTCAATATGACGCTGCATATCTTCCTGCGACACATAAAAGTTTTCTTTTTCCCACAACATATCTTGTTCAAATTGTTCTTGTAGGCTTTTAGTATTACCTCCGGTACTACCAGAAATTCCATGTTCAAATACACCTTGTTCTTGCTGAATTTTTGTATCGTCAGAAACGCCGCAGCCGGCGATAAACAACCCAATTACCAAGAAAACCGCTAATGTCATAAGTAATTTTCTTTTCATTTTTCACTCCCTGATTATGTTTTATAATCAATATATTTACGTGTGTTAAGGGTTGTTCCGTAACTAGCCAAGTTCCAGAACAACCTCACTATACCAAGATACTTCTTTACAGTCTTTTATAACGTAATCTCCCATATTTAATCCTCCTGGAAGTTTTATTATATAGACTCTGTATACACTAGCATTATATAACTTTTTTTTATTTATGTCAAAAAATAACAAATAAATATTGTATTTAACTGAGGCTTTCCCAAAACTAATAATTTAAATTAATTGAAATCTAAAGTAGTTTTCCCAATAACTGAAGTTTTGGGAAAGCCTCAATTAAAATAGGAATAATATTTACGTTTGCATTTTAATTGTTTACAAATGTAAGTTATGCTCACTATGTATAAAATTGGCAAATTTTAGCCTTTTTCCAAGTGGTGACGCAATGGTGGCAGCCACCCAAATTCACTCCGAATTCCGATTCCTCGAAGTAACAAGGCACTTGGAGGTACCTATTATGGAACAAGCAATTAACGCTTATTATAATATTACAGCCGAATCAGAATTCAAAGAAAAAGTACGCTTATTAGAAAAAGCCCGACACAATGAAGCTGAAGCATTACGCCATGAAAGAGAGCAAGCGCAAAAAGAAATAATTGATCTACTAAAAAGCGGAAAATCTCCTATTGATGACCAAAAGATTAAAGTTTTTCATGCGATGAAATGTCAGAAACATAATTATAAGAAATTGGAAGAACAGGGGATAATATGACAGATAAAGAATATAACGAACTTGACGAGCGTTGGACAAAAACAGCGCCAAAAGTTAACTTCTCGCGTCCGGGGGTTTTTGCTCAACAACGTGCATTACTCAATGTTCTTGACAAAGTTACGACAGACTACATTTTAACACGAGCTGAAGCGACAAGCCAAACCCCGGCTCAAGTTATTAGCAAAATTGTACATCGAGAGATTGCAGTAGGAATGTAACACGTACCATGTCGCCTAACAGTATTATATACAGCGTGATTTCGAACTTTTAATTCACACAGACCACGCTGTTTTTTTTGCGGGATAGAAGAATTTTTACCACGAACAACACGAACAAGCGCCTTTGGCGCTCACACAAACTTTCAATTCAATATTTTTCCTTGATCACAAGAAATCATTAATTAATAACAAAGATAATTAATTTTAAAGAAAAATTTTCTCGGATAAAAGGTTCGTGTGGTTTGAGATTATAACATATACGCCAAATTACCAAATATATTTAAGATTATCTTTTTTGTAAATTTCAAGTCCGGAATCGACGCTGATTAATGTATAATCATTTTTTATACATTGATATATCAACATCCTGTCGAAAGGGTCTTTGTGATTGTTTTTTTGCGGCAGCTTCAAACTATTTAGAGCATCAATCGGATCAAGCGGTATTAAATCAAAGCCCATTTTTTTGCAATATTCCGGGATTTTTTCTATATTAAAATCAATTTCCAGTTTTCCTATGCTGTATTTTATTGATATTTCCCATAAAGAAACCGCGCTTACCAATATATCGTTATCCGGATTTCTAATTATTTGAATTACAGTTTTTGATAATTCTTTTGTATTTCCAATAGACCATAATAAAGTATGTGTATCCAGCAAATATTTTAAAGGCTGCATAATTCTTCTGCTGTCATCTCAAAATCATCTTTGAATTTAATAGTTGTTTTACCGTCCAATATGCCGATTTTACGTTCTTTTTTTTTCTTTTCCTCGTAAGGGATAATCATGGCTACAGGTTTTTTAACACGTCCATAAAGTATACTGATACTTTCACCATGCCTTACCTTTTCCAGTACCTTAGAGAAATTTGTTTTTAACTCACCGACAGACATTGCTTCCATAATTTTAATATAACGCTTTCTTGACAAGTTGTCAAGAACCGCAATGATAAATGATAAACCTTAACTCACTCATTCACCATCTGCGACAGAACTTTTCTTACCGCTCCGGTTCCCATCAGCATCTGAGCGAACAGATTCTCAACCCGATCGCCTAAGCCGGCATCGTAAAGATTTACTCCGAAATATTTTGAGTCGGAAAGTATCGGTTTTATTTTTTCTGTGAATGGTCCTGTTTGACCGAGAGCGATTCCTGAAAGAGTGTTTTTTAAAGTTTCATAATTTGGATCCGGGCTTACTTCAAATTGTTTGCCTTGATCGTCGGTGCCGAGAAGATAGCGCAGCCAGCCTGCGAAAACGAGAGGTATCAATTTTAAATCAGAAAAATTTTTTCCTGATTTTTTGTATTCTTTTAAAGTTTCGCCGAAGCGGATCGGTATTTTAAGTGAGGTGTCGGATGCGATGCGCTGAGGAGCGTCGGGCATGAAAGGATTTGGAAGCCGCACCTTTATAACTTGATCGATGAAGTCCTTTGGTTTGATGATGCCGGGATCTGTTACAACAGGCAGCCCTTCTTTGTAGCCGACGCCTTCTATCAATTTGACGAGGTCTGCGTCTTTCATCTCTTCGCTGATGCGTGTGTAGCCGAGGAGGCAGCCGAATACGGCTAAGCTTGTGTGCAGCGGATTGAGGCAGGTGCAAACTTTCATTTTTTCAACTCTGTCAACAGTTTCTTTGTCTGTGAATAAAACTCCGGCTTTATCGAGCGCTGGTCTTCCGTTCGGAAAAACATCTTCTATGATGAGATATTGAGTCTCCTCGGCGTTTACAAACGGAGCGACGTATGTGTTTTTTGATGTGACAACTCCCTGCATATCTTCAAGTCCGCTTGAAACGAGCATGTCGCGTACGCTGTCGTCGGGGCGCGGAGTGATTTTGTCGATCATTGACCACGGGAAAGAAACTTTTTTCTTGTCGCGGATATAGGCGAGGAAGCCTGAGTCCGCCGCGCCGTTTTCCGTCCAGCCTTTCGCGATAGATTCCATCGCGGCAAAAAGAATGTCGCCGTTATGTGAACAATTATCCATGCTGACCAACGCGATCGGGAGGGCGCCTTTCACGTAACGTTCATGCAGGAGAGACGCGATGCGCCCTAAATAGCTTTTGGGAGAAGATGGTCCCGCTTTTAAATCCTCCGCGATGTCCGGCATAATCGCGACGTCTCTGCCTGTCAGGCTGTAACCTTTTTCTGTGATTGTAAAACTTGCCATCTGCAGAGAGGGAGCCGCGAAAATTTCTTTTAACGTTCCCATTTCTTTATCCATTCTGATCGCCGACGCGAAAGAGGCGACAACCTTTTTTTCGGTGCTTCCGTTCGCTTTTAGCGTAACAAGGATCGTCAAATTATCGAAAGCTGTAAAACTT
>Ga0209755_10002055_pt1 | contig 28682 bp, 23 predicted proteins | sample TergutCo191P1_FD_187301 | JGI IMG/M metagenome (GOLD analysis project Ga0209755, IMG submission 187301) | Cornitermes sp. P1 segment gut microbial communities from Petit-Saut dam, French Guiana - Co191P1 (SPAdes) (version 2) | ecosystem: Host-associated > Arthropoda: Insects > Digestive system...
TCTTCTTCCTCCTCCTCCTCCTCCTCCTCCTCCTCTAACTAACTAACTAGTCTGTTGACATCACTAACCTCCACATCTAATTCAGTGTCAGCAACCAGAATTTTACTGATGGCTTCCCCCTCAAGTTTTATTTTTTTCCTGGCCATGGCTCTGAGACCTACAATCATCTGCTTTGTTTACACTATATATGACTGGCCAGAGTTGCAGAAACATTATACCTCTAAAGATACGAACATCTTCTACATTGACAGCAAAGCATATCGAAAGCTATGATGTAACTGCGTATGAATTTCCAGCTATTTGAGGTTGCCCATGACTTTGTTACTAGAGTGACGGCTGTGTGTTGTATGTTACTACCCCACAACCCCTACAGATTACCACAGCACTACAAGAGACATGTCTATGGACCCTTCTTTAGCTGTAAACATCAAGTTTTGTGGATATCTCTGATTTTTGAACATTAGTTTTGTCTGAATTATATGGGTACAGTATGCCACTGACAACCTTTCTGGTCAACAAATAGAGTTCGCTTCATAGGTCAGTGTTGATATTTCAACCCACAGTGAACCACAAAGCAAGCGATAGTGAAAGCAAGCAGTGTCAGAATCGTATTAGTCACCTGGGAATAATGCGCAGTTACTAAATTTCTACGTATGTATCACTGTTTGTGGAGAGGTTAGGAGGTGGAGGGGATACATTCTGGCTCCTGAATGAAAGCATCACCTTCAAGGGCCCTGAAGTATAGCAATCCACAGCTGTTAACCAAATAGGAGTGAAAAAAATTCCACCAAAATATGACACACTGTTTGCAACAAATTTAGAAGTCATTTGGCTATTTAAAGGGTTCAGTGTGTGATGTATTCAGAAGTTGTTTGACGTTAAAGGGTTAGAAGAGTGACATCATACAAAAGGTAGTTACATAACATGGTATAACGAGATCATTGAAATGTAGATCTTATATGTGACAATGTGATAAATGGTTTCTGATATGGAAAGAATATTAAATATTTTTAGCCATTATATAATCTGCTTCTGGACAAATGAATAACCCCAAGGTTAAAATATGTATGTGCATACATACATGTATGAACAGATTTTGGAAATTGTGGAGATGTGTCTTAAATGTTTGTGTTTCAGGTCCAGGAAATCCTAAATTTCGAACTGAAAGTGTATTTTTTAAAGTAGAATTTTAATCATTAGGTGATTACAGATCAAGCACATTTTAGCTATAACTTCCATATTCAAGTAATCAGTGTCCTGTAGATTCGGTATTCTTGGGGCTGCAACAATTTTAATGCAATTGAAATCAGATACATTTAAAGTCAGATGCTCAGAGTGGAACAAAAATGTGAGAGCTTTCAGTCCCTGTTAACTTTTCCATGCACACCCATCTGTCTCTAATGACATGAAGGTGAATTCTCCATATTTTCTTCTTTTAGAATTGGCTCCCATACTCCAGCAGGCACATTTGCTGACATCAGAGATGGTTCACTTTGTCCATCAGATGCAATACTATATACTTTTTGAAGTGCTGGAGTGTTCATGGGATGTCCTTATCAAACAAGTTCAGCAAGCAGAATCACTTGATGACATCATTGCTGCTCATAAGAACTTTCTGCTTACTGTCAAAGCAGGAGCTTTGTTAGATGATAATTCACGGGTATGTCATTTCCATAATAGTTTAAGTAAGTAAGGCTTCAGTGGCAATGTTTTAACTGTCACTAATAGTAACACCAAAGCCATCCACTGAACACATTACCTAGTACGGTGAGTTGGTGATCCTCATAAACTACTTCTATATGATCCATGATAATGTTACCCTCTCATTTTCCTTGGTGTTCCAAATGTCCATTAAAAAAAAAAATTATGTGTATTCCTCCTTGTCTGTACCGTTTTACCTGACAGATGAACCAATTCCATGGAGAAATATTTGTGTGAAGTTAATAATCAGGTAATTAAGAAATTTTCCACTTGTTATAGAATCTGGAGGTTCGTTACATTATTTACAAAAACTTGCCATTGGACCCTGTCTTACACCGCATGAATTGAAGTTACATCTTCATGACTTTCATCCCCCCATCTACATATAGGTCCCCCAAATGGTCTCATCCCTTCAAGTTTTTTGACTTAAGTTATATTTTCCATTCATGTTTTATGACCTGCTGAAGTCATCTTCTTCACTTGGAATATGCTGTTGTTTTTCATTGGAGAGAACAATTACAGATTTCCTCATTATGCTTTTGTCTCCATCCTCTCCATCTTTTTGGACATATGTAAATGTTTTGACCTCGTTGCAGATTGATGAAGTTCTAGTGTTAGCTTATTGGGTTACTCTGTTAATGATTCACTTTTTGTTAAAACATAGATTACTCTTCTGACTCTGGCCTTTTTTTTAAAACAGTTTTTAAAGAATAATATTTTCTAAATTGACATTTAAATGACCTGCAACTGCCTGTGGAGTGCCACTTCAATCAAGGATCGCTGGCTACTGCAGAGGACAATTTTCTTGGCAATCTGAGGACATGAACAGTAAATTTATGTATTGATGTTAACAGTTCCTTTTTGCTAGTTAAGTTATATAGAGGAGTTTCTTCTCTGCCATATGTGACTGATAATTGTAAAATGTAATGCGAGATTTAAAGAAAAAAAGTAAATGAAAGTTGTCCCAGTATATGCCATGAAAGCATGTAGGGAGAATGGAGGTGTAGATCCACCCTTTCTTGACTTTAGCACTAGGTGGAGGTGAGTGGTCCGCCTCACGCCCTGGCCACTTTACACCCAGACAAATATTTCCCCTTCCATTCACACACACCACCCAGCATACTTGACATACTTGAGTGACTAAAAGAGGTGCGTAATTGAATATTGAAGGATTCTATGCTATGATGTTTGATGTTGTCACAGTAGTGTTATTGAAGATGTAAGCCTACTAGATGTTGTGCCATGGGTTCACACATTTCAAAGTCTTAGACTCAAGCTGTCTGTGAATAGCAGCATTTGGACTGCTTGACCTGAAAGAGGGAGGCACTGTGATTCTTTGAAATATCAGGACTCAGCAATGTGGCATAACATCCAAGATCTGGATCTTCCAAATCATAATAGTTCTTCCAAATTCCACACCTGCCAGTGAGGTTTCTGTAGTTATCCGTTTCAGAAACTTGGGGGCATCATTTGACTGGACTTCGGTTTGTTATCAGTATTTATGTATTTATATGTCATCGAAACAGAAAATAGTATACATGTACAAGAGCCCATGGTATCTGTATCAGAATATGTCTAAAGCTGAAAGAAATTTTAAGAAATGTTGAAAACTGACTGGCATAAAAACATGTGTCTACTTATCACAACACCTCAGTGCTAAACACAACACGGTGACACTTCTCATATTGTTATGTTTTATTGCCACTACATTCACAAGTTTAGGATTGCCACTCATTAACTGTAAACTTGTGCAGTTTAAGCAGGAGTTTCATAATAGTTTTGACAGAGTATTAGTGACATTAATTGTAAATGTATTGCTACCCAAATGCACAATGTAAGGCTGTTCCTAATTTTTTTAAATAGTTTTCACTGTATTACTTTTTATTCCTTCTGCCTTCATTTCAGGAATTGGCAATTCAATTGCGTACCGTGTATGAACTGATTCTACAACTTCAGACTCATGAAGAGGAACTGCATGCAAGGTCTCTGTCAGAACTCCAAGCACTTGCCAGGCATGATGAACTGGTGGAGGAAAGAGGAAAAGTAGGGCAGTTTGGGACATCATCCCATGAGGAAGAAATGAGCCAGAAGCAAAGTCAGGACTTCACACAGAGATATATCACCAGTGTTCGAACACGGTTAAGAGTATTGAACAAAAGCTACCAGGTAAAATATTTCATTTGTTGAATTAGCTTTTACCTATTCAACAGATTCGTAGATGTTACACTGCTTAACTAATTGTTAAAATGCATAAAGATGCTTTCTTGAACATAAACACAGATGATTGAGCACTTATGAAACTGTGATATAATATTTTTTCATTGGGTTCCTTCTCTACTTTCATGTACCCATTCTACAGGAGTGCAGTTTGGTTTAAAAAATAGCATTTACATATATAATTTCATATTTCTAATCTAGGGTATAAGATTGTGGATATGCTATAAAAATGCTTAAGCATTTCTGTTATGTATTTGTGTTCTGTTTCCTAGGATGTTGTGAAAAAGTTCCTTCTGATGTTGGCTAGCCAGTCAGATGTGAGTTTACAACTTCTGAGTTTCCGGCTGGATTTCAATGAGCATTACAAACGACTGGATTCTCGTCTGACAGCCCCACTCACTTACCAACATCGACGCTTAAGTGAGATGGGAAGTGGGAAGAATGTACCAGGAATTTCTCAGCAGAAGGTTAGAATTAAATGACAGTCAGCCCTTGGAGCAGCAGCACAAACCAGTAGGTCTGAAGCTTCAGTTGCAGTGGGTATATATCCCAGTAGAATGGATGGTACACACAATTGCACTGAACACAGGGACAGCAGTGCAGGAGAAACCATTGTACATGATGACAGTTCACATATAATTATTCACAATATTTTGACCCAAATATATGCCATAGATAACATTTCTGATGCGCTGGATAATTGTGATAACCTCATAACAGTTCAAGGTAACAGGGAAGCAGAAATAACAACGAATGATCAGCTCATTGATAAAGAGAATGAGAGCATAGAAACAAATCATGTTTGTAGCATAATCCCATCTTCACATACTGAAGCCATGTTGCTTGAATTGAGACAGTTACATATGAATAATAATTACAGAGGTGAGGAGTTTGAAAATAATAACGACAGTGAAGTGGATGGTGTTGATAATAAACTAAGTTTTCAAACACAGAAATCTGTCAGTTTTACAAAGGAACATGCTAATGATAAAGTAACATGCTTTGAGATTGACTTAAATAAAGCTGGACCTGGAATCCCAGTAAATAATAATGATTTAGGGATAGAACTGAAAGATGTTGGAAATCTGTGCAGAATTTCCAGAGCTCCATATATGACATCAGAAAGTTATGGCGATAATGAGAAATTTGAATATTCCGTTATGGTGAAAGGCGAAAGTTACAGAAGTTCAAGCATAGGGGAGTGCGGCAACACAGAGTTTGAGGGAACTGGTAGCTTTGGCAGTATGGATGACATTGGCATACATTCCACGTACATAATGAACGGCAGTGATATACATTTTGACAGCACTAGTCCTATTGCAAGAAGTTTATGTTCTGATTTGAACATTGATGTTTCAGAATCTTGCACAGATAAGGATGCAGAAATGTTATGTGGACAGGTTGAACATTCTGATAGTCATTCCAGAGTTACAGCCTTTCCCACTTGGCATTCTTGTATTCAAAACATTATACCTGAAACTGAAGGAATTATTCATAATGGGAGACAAACAGTTGGTATTTATTCGGTCATAAATGATAACAGCTCTCTTAGTCTTTATGACAGCATTGAACAATTTTTCGTAACTGAGCATCATCAGATGGTAAGCTGTAACTTTGAGAGTCATACCAATGAAAATAAGGATGTTCAAGGGACTGAGATACTGCAGTCAGATCAGGAAACTGGCAAATCCCATGTGAAAACTGTGACAGTGCTCAAGCAAAGTAGAGTGGATGTTGAGAGTCCAATAGTTGATTCTTTGGAGCATTCCAATTATGGGAGTACATCTGATATTAAGATGGCATCCCTTGATGGTGGTAAATTCTATTGTAATGGTAGTGATATTAAACTGACTAAACGTACAAATCATAAGAAAAAGGAACCAGGCATCACCTGATGTTGTGTAGGGTGAGTTGTCAAGCAGTAGTCGTGAGTTGTTCTTTGATGCAGGAAGTTATATTTCATGGAATTAGTAGAAAGTATTAGAAACAACAGCAGTATTGACTTTTCATCAAAAACATGCTGTATAGTTAATAATGATACTGACATGTATCGCTGTAAGTGTTGCAACTTTCTTCCATTTCAGAATAACCCGGCTATTAACGACTCACCCTGAGGCCAACAGTTAATGGCCATGATCTATTTCTCCGTCACTGTATCAAAATTACTATAGTGGCATGATATAAGTACTTGATTGTTCATTTTTTAGTTTATTTAAGTCACACACCAACAAATGCACATATATAGTCTTTAATAATCTAAAATTTACATTAAAAACACTTAAAATACTCCTACATGTTTCGATCATATGATCATCTCAGATAGCATACTGTGTTCCTTACTAAAGTTACAGTTTAAAACACTCAGTTATTTACTTAACGAAGTAAATAACCAAGTGTCTTAAACTGGAACTCTGGCAAGGAACAAAGTATGCTCCCTGAGGATGACTGTATGATCAAGACATGTGGGAGCATTTTAAGTGTTTTAATGTAAATTTTAGATTATTAAAGACTATACTTGATTGTTCGTTTTGTTCACCTATGTTATAGTTTTATGGCAGTGTGCTAGGTGATGTAATATTGACCATTCTGTGATTTGGAATTAAAAAGTACAGAATGGTAGTAAGTCAAGTGGTATGATTCCAATGTGGATCCACCAAATAATGGTTAATGTATAAATTGAACAGTCAGATGGTGTACATTTAATTTAATAGCTGTATTGCATATTATCACATTCAAAAGAAAACTTACCATAGGTATTTAGGTTCAGTACTATGTTTTCAAGACCCCACCTTTGATCCTATCCTGAGCTAGCTGAATTCAGTCCATGTCCTTATGTTGTATTTCTTTTAGATCCATTTTAAAATTAGTCTCCTCTGTGCCTTGGCCTCTCCAAGTCCCAGCCAATATATTATCAAATGTTATTATGTGTAGTGATGCCATTATCGAATTACAGGGGGTTTGCTGTGTAAGTGTTCGTCTGCATAATGTTGTGTTTAAAGTTCAGAGGTATTGATACATTAGGGATGACGAAAAAGTCAATGTGTAGGGAATTCTCATGAAATGAATGTAATTGTAGGCATGTCGAGAAATTCTAGACTCTCTTCAGTTGCTGAATACTCTATTAAAGTGCTTTTTAAGTTAATTTTTTTACACTGCTTTGAATGTCGCAGATGTAATTTACATTTAAAAAACATTTTCTTTAGAAGTACCAAGTTTTTTATGATTTCTCAGATTTTCAGAATATTGAATGAAATACCATCATATTATTCATTTCTTTTTTTTTATGCATGTCTGTTTTTAAACTATTTCCTCTGTTATTTTATGCAGTAATTTTCAGAAATATCTAATTTTAATATCCCTTAATAATTGAGTTGGCATTACAAAAATGCGCATCAGGAACTTTTAAATTGCAGTTAATCTTCTCTTTTTTTTCTTTTTATTATCTTGTTTTAATTTTTGGAATCCATGTTTGTTTTATTTTTCAGTAATATCATCCCTGCTTTGCACATTCCTGAAGACTGCCTGGCAGCTTTCAGTAAATCACGACAGCAGAACCGGAATTATATCTCTGTGTCAGTTTCTGGTCCAGATGTAGTTTTCAAGAATTTAGGGGATGACAATTTTGATTGTATGTGTTTTCTTTAACAATGTTGCACATTTTGTTCACTTTTTGGTAATCTACTTTTATTGGTGATTCTAACTTTAAAGCATTTGTGAGTTGTAAATATATATACCCAAACATAAGATAAGAATTTTTGCATAGTTAATAATCTGAAGAAGGGAGGGTTGCCTTATAATTGCACGGAAAGTTCAACATGCTCTGTGTAGGTATTTTCATGGAAAGTGAACATTATAAAATATAGTAGTGTTATATTCAGGTAAAATGTGGTATTAGAGTGCTGCGTATCATAAAGTGCTGAATGAATGTGTGAATGTCTGCTGCAGTGTATGTCCAGTGGATTAAATTTTGCATTTTTTTCCCCCCCTCCCCCTTGAAACTTAAGGCTGAGAAGCAGGGCATGGGTGGAGGAAAAAGTTGGTATGTAATTAGCAATACTGTTAGTTCTGTTGCGAAGTAATACTAGTGAGGCAGTAAAAGATTGAACCTCTATATGTATTTTAATGTTGTTTAGATGACTGATATATTTTCGTAAAGTTTTAGTATAATGAAGACTGTTACTTAACTTCATTTCTTCCAGCTTCCATTTGTTGTGTATATAATATGACTTCAGTTACCCCATTCATACCCTGCCTCCCCACGTGACATATGTTGTAAGTCACTTTTTTTTAGACTAACTGGCAACTGCAAAGCACTGTCAAGTACAATGGAATCGGAACTGTCACCAAAACACAGCAACAGGGAGGAAGTCTGGCACTACTGGCCTTCTCATATGGGACACTTCGTTTAACTGAACCACCTGTCAGCTGCGAATGTGGAATGTTTTTTATTTCTTGCTGTGTTTACCAGCCATTCACATAAATTATAATAATACCTGTTCATAATGTAAGCTGTAATATATCTGGTAATTCATTGGTAAAATGTAGATCTAATTGTCCCAGAACAAACACTTTTGGAGACAGAACTGTGATATAGTGGGGAAAGGAGTATGAGGTACAGCTGATTTGGTGATCCATAAGCACATCTCCATTCACTTTGTTGGAATAACTTGTGGTGCTTCATGTGGTCTTGCATTCTTATATGTGGTATTCATGTTCTGCTCCTTAATTTTATGTTGACTGTGGCATTTCTGCAGTGCATAAACAGTAACAGTACACATTTTGCTTAGTTTTGATCTGATATCAGTGGTGTGTCCTGCTGAAAAATGCTTGTTTCTTCCGCATTAATCAGGTTGTGTTCTGTTGAGGTGGTGTTTTAAAAGTACCTAGAATATGGCCAAAATTGGACCATCACATGACTACTTTTTTTTTTCATGTATCCTAACATGCCTCATAAAATATTCTAAGTGATAAGTTTATTGATATTATTGCTATGTTGATATAGAGTTGCCTCACTCTGCAGTTGATGCTGAATTACCAACACACACAAGAAATGTTTAATGTCAATCAACCATCTTGCTGCAACATTTTCCCATTTTTGAAGTGCCATACTTCTGTAAGTAAGGACAGTTTGACGTAAGCCTACATCGGGTATTAATTTCCTTTTCTGTAATATTTTTTGTTTGTGACAGGCTAGAAGAATGTACTTTTGCTGATCTTGTGTCACCGTCTCATTAAACCTTTTTTAAACTGCCTAATGGTGCCATATGAATTTTATAACTATATAGTACTATACTAGTGCACTTGCATTTTGTTTGGAATATCATATTTAGAAGAATTCCTTGTTTAGGATTAAAATTTTGATTTTATATTATTATTTCTTCTTCTTCTTCTTCTTCTTCTTCTTCTTCTTCTATTGACTCTACAACCCTAGGTGGGTCTTGGTCTGTTCAACAGTTCTATTCCATTCCTGTCTGTCCTCTACCTTCGCTCTCCAACCAATAATTTTCATCCTCTTTTATATTATTTACTCAACTGATATACCTGAGCTGCCTCTAGCACCTGTATGGCTTTTTAATTAACTTCCCTGACATCTCAAATGAGGCAGTTTTGTTCCACACATTTTTAGTAACATATGTCAGGTTATATGGAAGGACAATGTGGTTTTGCTGTTGAGTGTAATTTTTAGTATATTTGAATGGTTAAAAAATACTTGTATATTTCATTTGTTATGCATACGTTTTGATATAACTACAGAGAATGAGCGTAACAAACTTAAATATGTAAATACTTTTGTACCAACTTTGTGCAGAGTTTCCTGTGACTTGGAAATACCATTGTAAAAGTAATTCTGAGGTGTATTTGGTTTACTTGGTACTTCAGACATTGATATGCTCTACTCCTGTCTTCTTGTGGGTGATTGTCATTATAGTTTCATCATTTTTACCATCAATCGACACCATTGACAACAGTTGATTCCTACCCCTATCCTCACTTAATGGACAGTGTTCAACATAACATTGGTGTAACTATAGAAGTGGTAATGGGCAGAACCGAAGGTTTCATCGTAGGCCTGAACATTGTTGGCTGGAATGGACAAAGTTGTAAGTATTTGCGTTCTTTAGTATTAAACTTTTTAATCTGAAAATTTGTTTGAGAGTACGTTGATGATCAAGAAACCCGAGTTTGTTCAGCAAACAACTTATGTTCATTGTTAAATCAGTAGATGGTTCACACTGTACAGACTCTCCACATATTACATAATTTCAATTTATGCAGCTTCAGACAAGCATCTTTTCATATGAAATAACATTTTTGAAATGCACATTGAATTTTCCTAAGAGGAAGTGATTGCAAAATGAGATGAAAGTGGTGGAAGAATACCGCTGGGTAATAACACAGGCAGCAGGGTGGTCATGCTGCAGTCTGTCAGGTTCCAGTGTAGTGGAGTTTAGTTACAGTTGTACTCTCTTATATATACATATGTACTTGACCATATGTACGCTCAATTCTGACATGTACAAAATTTGACTAATGCCAGACTTTCCAGAATGTAAAATATCACATAAAATGGGGAGTGTCTTTGTATCAGTAAGCTTTTTGCATAATGTATAATAAGTTCGGTATGAAGTGTTATGATGTGCCTGATACTGTTTGTCCAGATATTTGCTAGTGTCTTACTGAGAGCGGATGGCCACCTGGTGGCACACCAGTTTTATCCTGCTTCTGTGGTTCTGTAAAAGCAAATGGCTTGCTCATATCCAGAACTAGTTTTCACTAACATACATAAACATTAGTTCTGTGTAATATAAGTAGCTTGTAGTGTATTGTGTTTGCTGGATGTTAACAGCAGAATCTGATAGAAGCATGTATTATTGACTTTGAATTGTTTATGTCAGCATACACAACATAAATTTTCTCCTGGAAAAGACTTGTGTGATAACAGGTTCAGTGGTAGCAGTTATAGATTCATTACTATTCATTAGTGTTGCATTCACCTTCTGATATATTATCTCATTAGTATAATTTGTTGGCAGTGGAATGCTTGCTTGTTCAAATAGCTGTTTTCCAAAACATCCAAACCAGCTCTGGGCTGTTTCCCCATGTGTAATGTGGCTGGGAGGTAAAGTTGAACACTCACCTCCATAAAGTGCAGAGGTGAAGAATGAGTAGTGCTATATTTGTAACTGCTGCCACCTGCAGAAAGTTTCTTTTAATCACAAAATCATTTATTTTGTTCAATTAACATATAAAGCATGTAATGCCATGCATTGGTCACTCAGTTTCTGAATCACAAGAGCATAGTCATGTGTTTTGGAGTTTTAAATTCTGTTTGGTAAATGAAGTAGTCTTTAAAAACTTGTTACTAACAGTGAATTGACATATTAGTTATTAATTGTTTATAAGAAATATAAAATTTCATGCAAGGAAGCATGCATGCTCCATCTTAATACATACTGCATCCAAACTTGGGTATACCTACCTATATATATATGCGCTTGTACTTACATGGGATCTTCTGTCAGAAATAATGTCATAAATTTGTTGTGTAGTCAAAAAATGACATAAATTTGTTATAATTGTAATTAATTAGTAGAGATGTCAGTTTGAGAATATTGTGTGATAGGTAAAAAAACTGGTGAATGGTGTAGAAAATTTATTAGACCTGAAGCTCAGATCACTTATGCAGTGCACATCAATCGGCACACAGGATACTTCAAGAGACATTTTCAGACATAACATTTATATAAAATATCAGTGTGTAATGTGACAGTCAGTAGAGCCTTATCTTTGGAGACATCAACAGTGTGCCAAACAACACTGGTGTGTATTTCCCACCTAATAGTTTTTACCTAATGATATAGTTTAGGTGATTGTGTTTGCACCTGAATCACTGCCTCAGAATGCCATTTAACATGAATGTACCTAAACTGATAACATTTCAATCTATGAGAGTTGCTGTATTGATCTCATTATTTTTCAGACTGCTTAATCAAATAGTGTTATTTTAGTGCACAATTTCAGATTAACTGTAAAACTGTTAAGAAATGTCTTGTACCATAATTGTATTTGATTGATAAATCTAAATGTGACTATACTGGACATTATGCTATACTATGTGCACTTTATTGTTTTGTCTGATTCACTTGTCTCTGTGAAGCAGTTATGTCTATTTTTAATTGCATTTGTTGAATGATATTTGTGTGTGAGCAAGTTCTTTATGTCGTTTCTGCTGTTGTAACACAGCTACAGAGGTTCTTTATTACTTTTACTTGAAGTCAATAGCCTAACAAGGTTTAAATGGGAAGATCTGATGGTGTATGTAGGTAATGTCATGTTTGGGTTGTCTGATTTTGAAAGTGGGATTGAATGCAAAATGTTTGTGTGATCTGGAAAGAAATGTATGAGTACCAAATTTACCTATCACTTCTTTTTGCAGTAACAGTACATATAAATATGTGCTCTGTCGAAGAAATTCGCAGAAAGCTTTATTTTTTGTGAACTGTCTAAACCTTTATCTTGTCGTAGCCTGCAATATTGTGGAGCCTGTAACATTGGAATATTCAAGTTCAAGTGGTTTATATAGCTTAATACCAGAAGTGGTTATTTGAAATTTAAGTCCAGGAATTTTGATTTTCTAGCTTATAGTCCTGTGCACAGACAATAAATACAGTAAAAACTGCTTGAGACATTTTTTGAGAAATTCAACAAATTAGGTTTATGTAATGGGAAAGCATTAAAGTGGAAGCTGATAAACTGTATTTTGTAATTCTGTATTGATATTGACATTCTCTTCACTACAATAGTATTCCATATACATTTCACATAAGATGGTTCATTTTCACTATCGAATCACGTTTTAGGTCGTACCTTCATTAGTCATTTTTATTCATCCTCAAAAGCAAGCAAGACAGGTTTTTTTTTTACAGGTACAGAAAATAGATGAGGAGCCTGTTCTTGTCAGAACTGTTATGTAAATACTGATTATGTTTTCCTATGTTTTGCTGTTTCCACCTTTTTTTTGGCTTGGTTGTTTACTTGCTGACTCATTACTCTGTGTTTTAACTTCCCACAGATATCCAAGTTCTTAAGCAGATTTTTGCATGGAGAATTTTATGTAGCTTCTTCCATATGTATAATACCCAGTTTTTCTTGAATTGAGAGCAGTTTACAGTTTATGCTGGTAGCTGTAGTAACCATGCTGATCAGGTGTTCAGTAATTAATCACGGTGCGTGATTAAAGCCCTACACCCATGCAGTTTGAAGTGAACACAAAATGCATATGAATTTTGCACACAGAACCCTTAATATTATTGAAATTAGGGCAAAAAAGTTACACTGCCACCACAAGATGTATAAACCATTGCTTATTCATGTTGTAGATTTCACGTGCACCGTGACTTTGTGTCATACTGTATAAATACACATGTGCAAATTGATGGCACTGCAGTCAGAATGTGATGTTATTTCCTGCCACACTTTTTCATGTATTAACAAGAAGGGGTCTGTACCTCTGATCCTTGATGAAAATGACCATTGACATTAATACCCATGAACTGAGGACATAATGTTGTCACTCTATGTTGGAAACAAATTGAATGTGTGGAAAATCGTTCAATAGTTTGATATGGAAACATATTAACGGGGGAAGAAATTTGTTGTGTTGTGAACTTTCCATTCTTCATAGGCGAAAAACCCTTTTAAGCGAAGATCATATGAAGTGGGTAACATATGTGTTGATCATGTGGGAAAATTTTGGTACTAAATTTTTTTTTAACTTCATAGGTGGGAAAACTTCTAAAGAGTCAGTACTTTGAGTGGGTTTTACTGTGTGTGCTTTTAAAATTCAGATGATCGATGGCATGCCATAGACAAAATAAGCTATACGTTCATGGATTGAACTTGAAATATTGCTTGCTGAGCTGAAATTCATGTGCAGGCCCCAGTACCTTAAAAGATGCTTCATGTTTGACCATGCAGTATTGTGATATCATTTTAAAATAAGATACTGAGCACGTGTTATGTTTGACTCTCATGATGGAGATGTACTTCACGGACATCTTCACACACAAAAGTGTATTTTGTTTGCCTTGTTGTTCAAGTGTTGAAACTCAGTAACAGTATGGCATACTGTTAGTAGTGTTTGAATGTATCCTCGGGAGTTGTGGACTTATTTTCACATATTATTGGGTTATTTGCAAAGTTGACAGTAAATCTATCAAGGACAGTACAATGTCACAACCGATACTACATTGGTGTATTTTGAAATTAAGTTTGGGTGTTTCTGCTTGTGCGCTTAAAACATTTTTGCATAATGAAATTTTGTTCCACTTTACCTATGTTTAATTTTATATAACACAGTATATCCTTTATTTTTACACATGGTACTGGAAGTTAAATATTTTAAACAGTACTCTGCATGAACTAATGTTCACCACATTACTGAGTAAGCTAAGCCCTTTGTTTTGTAGTTTAAACATTCTTGTATTTTCCCCATCTCCCCCACCCCACCAAAAACAAATGCTGTACCGCCAACAGAGATTGTCTTGTAGGTGGCATAGAAATCTTTGCACCAGTACATTTTGTGTCTGAAACACAATGCAAATGACTATTGGTATTCGTATAATTTTTCTGCTTTTGAAGTACACCTTCAATGATTTTGATCATTGAAATTCCACTGAGAAATTAAAAAATTTTAATGTGATTGAATGCTCATAGAACATTCATTCAAGATTTAAGTAAAGTATTATTTCATTTAAATGATGCCAAGGCCAGTAGTTTTAAGAATAATTTCAGCTAGAGGATGCACATTACCAAGATTACATGTTTAATAATTTGAAGAATAAATAAATGTTTTATTCTTCTACTACAAGATGTGCATCAGCCATCAATTAATACCAAGACCAATGTGATATGTGTACAACTAAAATAGAAAATAATTAATGTAAAAAAGGTATGCAATTCAAACCAGAGTACAACTTTTCTTTCTGAATTTATGTTTGTACTACAAATTATTTTACAGTTACCATTATCTGGTATGCAGTTAGTTATTCTCAAATCAGCTTGCTTGAATTGAATATTGTTGATCACAGTGTTTATTTGAGTAAATGTAGGCAGTGTACAACAGTTTGATGAGTATTGTGTTCAGAAATGATCCTCACATATTAAAAGGACCATTGGACATTGCACTTTCAGTGTTACACATAGATTTCTAATCTCGATGATATATGCACCTGTGACCTTGTAAGTGCTTCAGAAATATTATTGAAGTACTGTGCTTTGTTCAATTTTATGTATACAACATTACCATTCATTAAAGATGATTGATCATTCAAATGTATTAGACATAAAACTGATATGTACTCAGTGTCTGTTGTCATTTCTACTGCTTCATAACCCTTGTATTTGACCACTGAAGTTCCTGTGTATATCTTAGTGTAGATATTTGAGTTGGGTTTGAGTAAAATATTTGTTGCCATAGTCACTAATTAAAGCCTGGTGTTGATATGTTTAATTTTCCAAGAGTTCTTTGTTGATGCTGGTGGAGCAGGACTATTCAAACACCATGAATTTCTACATCAGACCAATGGTAAGCTCACTGTTACTCTTTACAATGTTATTTTTGGGTGCTGTTACTACTACCAGTAATATGAAATTAATTATTTTGAATTTATTTTGTGTTTATAGTGCTTCTTTCTTCTAGGAGGTTATGTCCTACAAGGGCTACTCCTGCTGATGGTGGTGGTGTTATTCAGAACCCATGCTATGATGCAGTCATGAATGCCTTGTTTTTATTTGTTTATTTACAGCTTCCTGATAGCTGGAATATAGGGAGGGGAAGAGGGGTATTTAACAATGCTGTCAACTGCAAAGATTATGTAACATTAGTATTAGATGAATGAATAGGGAAAATTGATGGAATAATATGAAGAGAGGAAGGCGAAGCATTGGTGGAAATTTAACTCATCTTGTGCTTCAAACCTTGATGTCAGTGAAAATTTGATGAGATGATGACATCAATACAATTTCATGACCTTAGGTGATGATTTACTTGGAGGGTGCAAGTACCTACTTCGAACTATGAACATTAAAATGGAAGGGTACATATCATGCAGTTTCACTAGATAGTGTCGAGGATATTAGCAATAATCTCAACTGAATAGTGTGATAAGGAAGTAAATTTTTGAAAGACAGATTTGCATTTTGAATTTGGCTGCCATTTGACTCACATTTCAGAAATTAGTACTTATTAGTTGTATTTGTAGAGGTTGAGGATCCAGTGACCTACATATATAGTATTTTGAAGAATGTCTTGTCATTGTTCATTTTAATATTGTTAGTATGAAGGAGACTATACATATAAGGAAATTTTAACAGACTGTGACATTTAACTTTTCGTAGTTGTAAGTCACTGCCCACTGATTTTCTTCAGACTGCAGTATGGGACATCATGCCCTTCATAAGCTGAAAATTTATTACTCAAGTTTGTTTCAATAACCCAATGAGTAAAGAAGATATGTAATGTTTACATTATGCTAACCTTTCTTCTAAAATACTCATTATAGCAGTAATATTAGTTGATAAGTGTAATAAACCCTTGTATGATACAAATAAAGATGGTTTTAAAGGAAATTTTATAGTTCAAATGCAGTGACCCTAAAATTAATGAAAATCTGTGTTTGAAATTCATATTGCTGTGCATATCTGTGGAAAGATCGCATTCATCCTGTGTGGACTTTTACTCACACCTTTCCATTAATTGCATGACATAACAATTAAATAACTTTCCACAGCCAGGAGGTTGCTATGACAACTGACAGTGTTACATTTATTGATCACAGCTGAATATTATTTGATAAGGTGTGCATGGAGGTATTTATTTTTGTATGCTAGTAGTATAGCACCATTTCTTAGTTTACACATACTGTCCTTCATTTAAATAGAATGCTTCAAAATATCCAGTTACCGCTTCTGCCAGGGACTTCATTCAAAAGAAATGTAAGTTACTCATGGTATTGTTTTTATATATTAAGGAACATAACATGCAATAATAAGGTTAGATTTTCAGTCAACTAGGATACTTACAAGGTCTGTTTGTTAATCAGCCTTGGTATGAAATGAAAAATGGCAGTCACAGACTCTTTAGTATATACTGTACTACAATGGTCTGCACATTGGACTGTGAAAAATATGAGTAACAAATTTTCAGAAGTAATAATACAACAAAAAATGATACCATACTTTTTGATGACTCTTATGCATTGTGTACTGGAGCTCTTTCCTTGGGAGTAAAGCAGCCAGAGCATGATGCTAACCTCTAAGCTCCATCCATTCCTGAGGTCTATGATGCTGTGTGCCTTTGTGATATGGTGCTTAAACACAAGCACAACTTATTACCATCTTATATTTTAGCAAGTTTATTAATACTAACTGTAACAGCTGTAATCATTCTACATTGTACATTTATTTTTTTAATTGTTCCAAAATTATATTACTTGAACAACTAATGTTTCAGCTGCTCCTGTGGCCATCTTTAGGGTGGTAGGAGCAAGAATACATGTCGGTGGTCACTATGTAATAAAATTGCATTCTTAAAACCAAATTGCATTTGTTGGTCTTTTTAATAAATTGTATGTATCTATTTAATACACATAATGAACATGGAACATACCAATTTGTACTTTCATTTCAGATGAACTCATTTTTCTTATGTTTCTTTGTTATCTCATGCTGAACCCTTTAATTCTTATTCAAATATTAACATGATGCACATTGCTATCAAAGTGGCAAGATTTATTATTACTTGTATACAAACAAATACTATCCAAATATTAAAAAGGGTTATTTAAATCCAGTGAAATGAAATGATTAAGAAGAATTAAAAAAATCACGTAAGGGGTCACAATCACAACCTATGCAAAATCTTTTTAAAAAGGGTGTTAATTTGAAAGAGTATTGTACCCACACAGATGTCAGTTATGGCTACATTTTTGTGTATTCACATTTCCCATGCCAATAAAGTAATTATGAATAATTAATTCCTTAATAATGTGGCTTCAATTTTGTATGGTCATATTTAAAACATTGATGCTAGAAATAACTTTGTTTTTTAACCCATTTTGTGAATCTTGTTGCTTGAATTTACTCCTAAATTTTGTTTGGAAATTCTTTACTTTTCAAAATAATTTCCCATGAATGTAAATATATCTAAAGAAAATTAGAAATTATAGGTTTGTGTTTCAAGGTGGGGTAATTGATTTGAGGAAGGTACTACAAAATATTGAATGCAAATGTTATGCTTTTTTTAGGACAGTAGGAGAGCATCTGTGCTGCATGGAATGACCTACTTCCACTTTTAAAACTGTTTTGAGACCTGAGTGTGAACACTGCCCAGACTAAGTGCTGTAATCCTTAAATCAATTGTACTTATGTAATAACCTTGGACATTCGTTATTGTTTCAGGCTGGACAAACAAAATTTCACAAGTCACAACACTTTGAGCGAATTAATAATGTACCAATGCTAACAGAGAAGATTAAACCTGGTATTGGAGGAGTGCCTTTACCATTCACAAAACCAAAGAGGTTTCCTTCTTTGTTTGCAAGAAAAGACACTGGACTTCCAGCATGGTTAGCGTTTGATAAACAGGTTAGTAATCACAATGTAAACAGTCGTGCAAGATAAAATTGTGACCATTATGACACAGCTTTATATAATACTCTGAGATGCAGTATATTCCAGTAAGTAAAAAGCTAGTATTTAACTGTTGCAGATTAGGTACCTTGAACTCTTTTTCATTCAGAATTAATTCTGAAAGAGTGGTTGTATTAGAAATACAGTGAATGGGGTTGTCTCTCCAATACAATACCTCTATTATCGCCAGTACCATATCGTATCACATGCGTTATCATCTGTGTCCTGAGTGAGTTTCAGACCCATTATTCCTGTCTGTGAGCAGCTTGAAATTGTTTGTGTCTTAATCACATGAATACTCCATTAGGCATCAGAGACTTTTAAGTTGAAAAGAACTTTTTTATTAAGGTGTAGAATTGTTACTGCAGTCAGGGACAGTAATGAGAGGCTGCGTAACACAGCTATAGAACACTGATTGCAGTTGGATTATACATACATGTGCCACAAGCTGTGAAGGCATGGGAAAGGGTACAATTATAGCTCCACCCATTCTTCAGCCTTGGTATGAGATGGGTGTGGTGATTACCACCACACCCTGGCTGCTTTTCTTCTGGGAAAGAGACCCAATATTCCTTGTACAAGAGGATGTGTGGACCCCAGAACCAGTCTGGAGAGGTGTGGAAAATCTCGCGCCTGCCAGGGTTTGAACCCCGAACCGTCTAGCATGTAGTGAGTTGCTATTCCAACTACAGTATGCAATACACTTATATGAAACCAATCACAGTCAGAGCAATTGCTATTTTAAGCGGTTGGTACTGTAATTTCTGAGTATTTTGGTACCTGCGGTAACTTACATGGACCCTCTACACATTGATTAGTGCTGTAGCCCAATTTGGACCATGACCTCAGCTCTGTTCTTTCCTAACTGTTTGTAGACATTCAAGTCTCTGCAGTTGTTAGACTGATTCGTAGGTTGTGATAAAACTGTGTGTAGTGGTAGGTGATCACGTTATCATAACTGATACAATGGTAATATAATGACAAAAGAAAAGAAATAAGCTTATGCTTGGTAATATGTGGAATTTTTATGGATATTTTGATGAATATAATGAAGAATAATCAGCCATAACCATCCACTATTCAAACCAAAGACCTCTTTTGTTGTTGATTTGACGTTCTCGTTGAGGGCTTTTCTTGTATCTCTTCTTCTCTGGTATGTGTGAAAGCAGTGCAAGTTCTCTCCTTTTTTCAGGTTTCAGAATCTTAGTGCTATACATCTGGTAGGACATCTTGACAGGATATTGGCCTGTTACAAGGCCGCTGCACACATATTAAAACACAAATGTGAAGAACTTAAACACATCCTCATACCCAAAACAGGATTTGAACATGTGATCACATTGTTTGCAGGCAGGAATACAGCAGCCTTAGACTGCTTAACCTCTGTGTTTGGCACTGAAATTCCAAATTTTCTTAGTATTGTTGAGTGATAAGTAAAACATTGTGCTGTGTTTGTTTCTTCATATGAACTGCAAATAAGTTTTCTTATTGCTCATTGCATGTTGAGGCCTTCTCCACTGAAGTTCATAGTTCCTGTGGTGTCACTATTTTTAATTCATACATTATTTGAAGAATTGAAGCAGCAGAAATGAATATACTGAGACCTCTGGCAGGTTACACCGTTTATGACCACAAAACAAACGACTACATACGCCGCGAACTGCGGATTACAGGCCTACTAGACCAGATAGATGAATTCAGATGCAACTGGCTTCTACACTTGCAAAGAATGTCACAAAACCGAATCCCTTTGAAATCATACCACTACAGACCACAAGGAAGGAGAACAATTGGAATACCAAAGAAGCATTGGTGCGAGCAACTGTAACTCTGGAAACAGAATGGATCACAGGGTCCAATCCTTGATGTTTATGATGGTGATGACATTATTTGCATGAAATATATATTACAGGACATCCCACTGAGGGGTTTTTAGTATAATGTTTGTGATAAAGAGGACAGACTGATTTGTCATTGGACTTTTATAACAAAATGAAGATACTTCAGGTCTCATAATACAACTCAGTAAAGTCTCCTACCAAAGAATTCATCGAGTCAGTCAGAACATTATTATGTTCCAGTCCGTTTCTATAACTGTTACCCAGGTTACCGTGAATGTGGCACATTCTTTGCCATAAAACATGTTGTACTGTAACACTCTGTTTTCTCATATTGAAACTTCTTATTTAAAAAATTACTGTATTTTCACAATTATTGTTAATAATTAACGAAAATATGCTCGTAATTGGTTTGTATTCATTGTAACATAAATTTAAATTTTTTTTCCCCGCTATGTAGATGCTGTGTTTTGAAGCTTTCTTCCAAGAAACAGCCCAGGAAAGGCTGAATTTTGTTTATTGTATTCGAAAAGTGAAGATTTTCTTCTTTCTTGAAGATGGAACAATCCAAGTTTTGGAACCAACAATTAATAACAGTGGAATTCCTCAAGGAACATTAATCAGGCGGCAGCAAATTTCACTTCCAGCACCATGGAATGATGACTTCTACAATGTTCTTGACTTCAACATTGGAAAAGAAGTGGAGCTATATGGACGAGTATATAAGATCACAAACTGTGATAAATACACCAGAGTTTTCCTTAACAGAATTGGAGTTCATGTACCTGATGCCATCAGTATACCACCTGATCCTTATACTGTACAGCGAGAAAAGGTGAGTTTAACACCTTAGTAATGGTCAGTGTATCATTTCTTACATCTTTCTGAATTCTTAGATAAGTTCCCTTTTCAAGCTGTATGTGAGATTTCAGTGGCAATGGTGCTTAAGATGGAGACAGTATGTTTCTCTGCAGTGTTAAAACGTTTTACCTCACTACATGCTATCATGTAGTGGGAGACATTCTTCATAGCTGCATGTATTAATATCCTTTATTTGAAATTTAGACATTAATGTAATGGGCACTAATTGTCATATTGCTGTCAAAATCAGTATGAATGGAATCTAATTGGAATGTAACTCTTCTAGGTATTTTTCACTCCCTGTTATCAGTAATACAGATTGTCTGTCTTGTGAACTTTTCTATGAGAAGAGCATTATCACCACTTAGAGTAGGTTTTTGAATTTACGTATGAAGTTTTATTGGATGGATATGAATATGTCAGAGAATGCTTGCATCAATACTGTAGAATTTAAGTAGAACTATTAAGAGTCAGATGCTTTGTTTCATATACCTATTTAACACTGGATGATTTAATACATTCATTATTACTAATGAGTATGTTGCTTTTTGTAATTGTATGTTGAAAGAGTTGTGAGGAATGTTTGCATCACTGTCTTGGAATATTATTTGGTATTCCATTGTTTTTGTATTAATAATTTCAATTTTTATAAAACCTTGGATATTGCTCTTTGTTTTGGCTTTCAGGTTTTTTGTATTGAGTTATGAGTGCTTACATATCTGAAGGCCAGTCCTTCATAACCCTAAATGCAGTATTTCAATGACAGATGCCTTACAACATTTTAAGTACAGTAGTCCCTTGGTCATTGGGAGTATACAGAAACGAGGGTTGGTCCAGATTCCCAGGTAATCTGGACCACCAAGTGGAAACACCCTGGTATAGCTAACATACAAAAAGTCATCACTCAGTGCTAAAGTAATACTGTGAAGTAATAATTCAGTAAGTGTTTAGTAACATGCAGGCTCAGCAGCCCAAGTGGCAGTTATAAGCCAGCAAAAGAACACAAACACAACACAAAAACAGTACAAATAGACAAAAAACAGTAATAATGATGATACTAATAATAGTAGTAGTAGTAGTAATAATAATAATAATAATAATAATAATAGTAATGTACTGTAATAATCATTTCAATGGGAAATACTGGGCTGTATTGGGCCCAAAATTGTCTGGATCACCAGACAATCCAGATTACCAGGGTATGGATTGCTGAGGGACCACCATATGTGCAGCACCATAAGTCAGCCATCGACTGCTGCATCCCAGAACATGTTCAGGTTTAGTTGTTATTTAAATCATGCAGTTGAGAGTCAGCAGTGTAAAACAACGATGAACATGTGGAGGTGTCGTCTGGTAGGTTTACATTAAACATGAACACTTAATATTTCTTCATGGAATTGCATAGGGGTGGAAAAAATCACCTCATTATAGGTACAACCATGCATACAGTTTTAGCCAGATGAATTGAATTTAATGTAATGTAAATTCAGATACTTTATGATGTTACTGATTTTAATTTGTCTTCAGCTATCTGACAGAATGGCACTGAAGAAGCCTAAGAGAAGCACTGACAAGTTGGGTCAGTTTCTTGATTTTGATCGAAAAGTATTGAGATTCTATGGCTACTGGGATGATCGTGAGAGTCTGCACGGAGTGTTACATGACCTCGAATTACATTATTATTTGGCTGATGACACTGTTGAGATTAAGGAGAATATCCAGCCAAATTCTGGGCGTGACTTAGGCTTTATGTTTCTACAAAGATGTAAGCTTCCTAAGGTAAAATTTCAGAATTGCTTTTGAAATACTGTATTTAATCATTAAATTTGTAAATATACTATTTGAAGTTCAACATATGAGAAAAGTGGAAATTCTGAATCAGAATAAATGGATATTAACAATTCCAAATGAAGTGAAGTTCTGGTACTAAGTACTTACCTATTTCCATGTATAATATTAAGGATTTCAGTGTTAATAAGTAATACACCTGTCAACACTTAGCCACTTGCACAACTATCTGTTCCATCCTGTGTAAAACAGCACGTGTGTTTGAGTTTTCCACTGGCATGTGAATACCAGAAGGTGGTGGAAAATAACATCTAGTGACTTTCTGACAGCAGTCTGCATCAATTTAAGAGGTTGTTCAGTGGTTATATAAATGTGTTCGTGGTTGGTTCAGAATAGTTTATAAGTTCGTCCACACAGGTCATTCCCTTCACATGTTCAGAATTATTTACTTTTTGCTGTGCAGGTGTATGAACAACTCCCACCTCTAGGATATGATGATCCACACACTGTGTTGAATGTTCTGAGCACAGGATTTCTGAAAGGGCGCTATTTAGTTGATGCTGTCAACTGTGGTCAGCAGCCTGTTGAATATTACAAAGAGTCTGATCTTGCTATTGGTGCAGCTATTAATGCATTTGGCAGGAAGATTGTACTTACTGATTGTGACTCATTCACCAAGGAGTATTATGCAATGAAATATGGTCTTGGTATGTTGCATTAAAATGTCATGCTGTAGTACATTAAATTAAGTGCATAGTTTTCTGAAAGGTATCACTAAAAGTGCCTTTAAGCTCTGATTATTTATCACATTATGCCCTGTGATCACATTAAACCAAATTTAAAATAGTAATACTTTTGTACATCCAAACCATGAAAGCATTAAATTAATCATGAAATATTAAAAAACATCTTTGTTGTTGTCCCTCTGTATAAAGAGGAGTTCCATATTTTATTTCTTGCATATTTTGATATAAAAACATGGTAACTGATACTAATGTGCACAACAATATAATAGTGATAATAACATTTTATAAATAGACGGAGCTGTACAAACAGTGCAACTCCACTTGTTTGCAGAAGACATCATAATATATCTATCATATGAGGCTTGCAGCAGTAGAAACTAAAGAAATCATAGTTTCAACAGAGGGTGTGGCTAACTGCTAGGGCATAATATGTGGATAATAACTGGTGCCATTACAATTTAGTTTGTTTGATTCTGTCAGTTTTTTAGCTGCCCTTTTTGTAATGAGCAGTTTAGGGAAAGAGGGGGTGGAAAATATATTCACCTTACTGTCTTCCTGCAGCTACTAGTAAGAGTCAGTCATAAATTTATGAAAGTCTTAGCATTTCATTGGAGAAATAAACTTTCAGAGTCAAATGTTATGAACAGAATATCTGATTTTGTCTTAAAAATCCAGCATCAGGTATATTTTGTGTTGTACATCAAATGGATTGTCAATTTGGCACTAGTTAACACATCTCGCTTAAAATTCAGCCTTAGCATAAACCACACAATGATTAAGGCTCTTCAGTCATTGAAGAAGACTTAGCAGTTCATGTTGTTGACCATTTAGTGACTTTCAAGTGATTATGCAGGTAACAAATTGCCACTTTTTGTTTGTCCTATCCACTGCAGATGATTTCACACCACTTGAACTTCCCAGAGCACATAATGCAGTTTTGATAGAACAAGGAAAACGTCAACTGCCTCCATACAATGGGTATGGCACGTACGAAGATTCAGCAGCTAATTGCAGAAACCTCATTCCAGTGCCACCACACAGAGATTTCAACAAGTTTTTGAACAAGGACAGGTATTTTTGGCTAGTTTGATGTGCATAGTCTTTTGCAGGTACTTACAAGGCATTAAAGTAAATCTACTTTCCATAAACGGTGACAAAACTCATTACATTCAATTTAAGACCAAAAACAAGCCCACACCTAAAATTAAGTTCTGGGAATATATATACACGATACAATAAACTGGAGTTGCCATATTGAATATATTATCCCAAAACTGAGTTCAGCATGTTACATGATGAGGAGTATTAAATCATTTATGTCTCTCAATACTTTAAAAACTGTTTACTGTTCTTATTTTAATGTAATTATAAGTTATGGTTTACCTTTTTGGGGCAACTCCCCCCATGCTATGAAAATATTTAGAATGCAAAAAAGAATAGTTAGAAACATGATGGGTTATAAAAATAGGGTTTCATGTAGGAATCTGTTTAGAAAGTTGGAAATTTGACCGTTTGTATCTCAATATATCCTCTTACTTATGCTTTTTGTAGTTAAAAACAAAAATCTGTTTACTTTGAATTCAGAGAATCACACTAAAAGTACAAGACAATTTAATAATTTTTACCAGCCCATAACTAATTTTGCTGTATATCAAAAGGGAGTACATTACTTGGACACTAGGATTTTCAACAATCTTCCTCCATACATTAAAGATATATCCATTAATGTTAGGAAATTCGAAATATACTTAAAACGATTCCTACATATACATTCTTTTTACTCCATAGAAGAATATTTTCAATATAAATCTATTACAGGTTGATCATTTGCCTTTAAATGTCTTTCATAAGACAAATATACTTAATACATAGTCATAATCTATGTTTGTCACTAAGTCTCAAAAAAAAACATTGTTATGTTAATGTTATACATATGCATAAATTTGCTGTCTGTATATATTTGCTGTCTGTACTTGACTTGTTTCTCTGCTTGTTAACTATAGCCATATCTTTTTGTGCTTTGATGTTACACAGTGGTTTCGTCCCATCTGTGTTAAACGTCATTCATGTACTTGACTTGGAATCAGTTTGTTTTGATTCCAAATGTTTATACTACATATTATGCTTGACATGTTCAATATCCTATATATTGTTATTGTGGATTCGTGGAATGTAAATAAAATATCAATATCAATATCATTGTCATTAATTATTATCAAGCAGCAGGATGCAGTGGAGCTGTCAAGTAAAAATGTTCATGACATCTAACAGCTGAAGTTAATTTCAAAGGATTACCAGATGCATCAGGTGCTTGTGTGACAGTACTGGTATCTGTTACAAGATTTGTGACTGTAATCAGTTTGCATTATGAAAAAACAGGATTTATTGTAGCTGATTAATAATATTCTAACCTTCACTTATCTTATTAGATGCAGGATTCATTATTTTGTCGTATGCCATTGTCTCATGCATAAGTTTTACTATTTTACACTATTCTGTTGTAAAGTGGTCTGGAAAAAAAAAAAAAGCTGGAAAGTCAAGCTGGCAGTGGGATGATAGAAGAGAACTATCTCAGGCACAGTAGACTGGTTTCAGTTGGCTTTGTTCGCATTACAATTACAGATATTTTACGTGATTGTACACTTGTGGATTGCTGTACCAGTGAATTGGCAATACAGTATTATGAGTTGCAAGCACTACAAATTTCAAAGAGTGGTATTTTCCTTGTTTATAGTATGTCTTACAGTGAGTAGCTAGAAGCAGAATTTGTCCAGGAAAACTAGTGGAAGGACTGCAAAGTAACTTTTATAACTTTCACCACCTTTACTACTAGAGTTCTTGTTTTTAAGTTTGCACTGAATGTAACACCAGCATATTTTTGTTATTTATTGCATTAGATTATTTAACCCTTAGCCCACTAATGTAGAGAATATGGCAAGCTCCTAGTAATGCCAGCAATTTTAATGTGTACTATTTGGTGACCTATGTTTGGCAACATTGACAGTCCTCTGTTTTTATTGTCTGCACAATGTTTCAACACTGAATAAATTATGACATACGTCCTGTGTCATATTTGTGTGTAAGAAATTAGTCAGTTTTTTCGAAAAGCATGGGCAAAATTTAAATAGTCCGCCGAATAATTCGGCATGCTGGGACTTACAAATGTAATTTAACTCACCGTTTAAAGGGTTAATGCATGCTTTATTCAGAAGGTATAATGGAGGCCACACTGATGTGCATCATCCTGTGGTTCTTTTCCTTCAAGAACCCAAGTCAGAAATCTCTTTTTATTACATTACAGGCAAGGTTTAGATAGCCACATCCTAAGATTCAAAGCAGTATTGGTCTCCAAAAGTCCAGCAGACAAGGATCGGCAATATGTCATCAGTTACTACCTTTGTGATGACACCATTTCTGTATATGAAAATCCATTACACAATACAGGTAATGCTGAGTATTCATGTGTTATTTTTCCTTTAAACAAGTATCTGCCTATATAACCCCTGAAAGTAAAAAAAAAAAAAAGTTAAATGAACTTGGATTCAATCAGTTAGTTGGGAAAATTCTCTTTTCAGTGTGCATCACTAACCTTGTTCTTCCAAAGAAAGTGTTTATATGTCAACATTGTTAAAATTAGTAAAGTGTTTTAACACAAGGTTTTTAGACTTTTTGGTGTTATTTTATGCTGTCATTTCTTTGTGTGATATGAAATACTGTTAATGTGTTATCCCACTGTTCTTATTTGCTGTAGTTGTATAATGCCTTTTAGCATTTCCAGTTTTTCTTTTATTTTCCTTTATGTCACAAACTTCTGACCCATATGAAAGAAGAGACTTTGCCGTTGTCTGCAATGATTTTATTTGAATGTCCATAATATCTGTGTTTATAAAGTTCCTTTCACTGTGCTCTTTAATCTCTGGAATTCTATGAATTTGCTGCTTCTTTGAAAACAAGAATTCTGAAATAATTTTTCAGATTTTCATGGTAGATATTACTCAGATGACAGCCTTCTGGGTTTTCACACTGTGTGGTGTAATGCATTTATTAAGATGTTTCGGAGGAACGTTTCGCCTCCATCTTCAGGGTAACTGAATTTGGTTCTTGTGGATGGTGAAGTGATCTACTGGAGGAAAATATGTCAATTACATGGGAAGTTTTCCAGAGATATTGCCCCTTAGAGCTAGGGAAAGGGGAAGAGGGAGCACAGCCTGCACTGAGCTGGGAGCAATTGAGAGTTGCAAGTTAGATAAAGAGCAATTTTCAGGGCCACAAACAGTGGAACTTGTGAAAGAAGCAGGCTGTTATGCATATAAGTTGGAAGGTGGAGAGTATTGAACATTATACCTGTATTAATGTAAGGTAGTGCTGCCTTAGGAGGATGAAATTATTCCATTCTTGAAGGATGCCTAATCCCCTTTTTTTCCCCTCTTCCCCCCTCTTTTTTCTTTTTCTTTCTTTCTGGGAATGGATGAGAGGTTTACAGAAAACCTGTCCTTCCAGGTTATGAGTTGTTTTATTGCTTGAATTTTTTGGCTAGGATGCTGATATTTTTGAGTAGGGTCTGGCAGCGAAGGTCAGCTTTGTGTTCTGCTATCACCTTCTTCTCAGCATAGTACCATCATATACAATCGATACTCCCCCCCCCTCACTTGTCACCCAGAAGATGGAGGCAACTCATTCTTCTTCCAACACATATATACGTACATTTCAGTTCGTTGGTCCACAAATTGAAACAAACACATTATACTTTACAGTGTAATAGCCAGAATACCATCATTTGAGAAGTTTTCTGAAGCTAAATGTCATCGTAATTTGTAGTGTGTGCTTGCAGGTTTCATTG
>Ga0209755_10002056_pt1 | contig 28668 bp, 27 predicted proteins | sample TergutCo191P1_FD_187301 | JGI IMG/M metagenome (GOLD analysis project Ga0209755, IMG submission 187301) | Cornitermes sp. P1 segment gut microbial communities from Petit-Saut dam, French Guiana - Co191P1 (SPAdes) (version 2) | ecosystem: Host-associated > Arthropoda: Insects > Digestive system...
TATTTCATTGGGATTTTGATTAAGAGCGGATCTTCTTCGTCGAGAATCTCACGGAACAAATCAAACACCTTGTTCCGTTCAATCTGTGAATCGCGATTGCGTTTAACCATTCTTACCAAACCCTTGAAAAGGGTAACGAGTTCTTCGCTTGAAAGAGGTGTCATTATATTATTTTCGTCTAATTTTTTTGCCATAAGGCATTATAATACGTTAAGTGAAATTTGTAAAATGGTAATTGTAAAAACTAAAATTGCCCGAGTGGAAAAATTCGTGCAAACTGTGTTTATAAATAATTTATATTTTATGTCCCAAAAGTGTTGACATTTGTCCCAACAAGGAATATCATATGGTTATGACCAAACAAAACATTTTAAATCTAATCAAGCACCATGTGGACGAGAACGACTCTGCTTTCCGCACGGAGGCGTACGAAATTGCGAGGCGCTTAGACGAAAAGGGAGAGCCACAACTTTCTGAATACATCATGTCGCTACTCTCTGGAGTTAATACGTTTGTGCCCATGTCAGTAAAGACCAGCGAATTGCAATACCTACAGAAAGCCGAGTCGAGAACTTCTAACTCTCTACATTTGCCGAAACCGATTATGGACGATGTAATGGGAATAGTGAATGCAATAACACATGATGCTGGAGTGAATAAATTTTTGTTTGAGGGTGCACCTGGGACGGGCAAAACAGAATCCGTAAAGCACATCGCAAGGATATTGGAAAGAAGTCTTTTCATAGTTAATTTCGACACCATCATTGACAGCAAATTAGGTCAGTCGGTCAAGAATTTGAGTGACCTTTTCAATGAAATTGCAATAGTTTCTAGAATTGAAAAGGCTATTTTTTTGTTCGATGAGATAGATGCAATCGCGATAGATAGGATAAATTCAAATGATGTGCGCGAGATGGGAAGAACTACGTCGGCGATGTTAAAACACCTTGACAACCTCAATAATAGTTCAGTGATAATCGCGACTACGAATCTCATGCGGTCTTTCGACAAGGCGCTTGTACGACGTTTCGATGCAATCATAAATTTCGATAAATATTCCAATGAAGACCTTGTTGAAGTCGCAGTCGAGATGACAAACGGGTTTTTATTGAAATACAAGAATGCAAGCAAGAACACGAAATTACTGGTGAAAATACTGACAAATTCAAAATTGCCTTATCCGGGAGAACTTTGCAATCTGATTAAGGCTAGTATCGCATTTAGTGATCCACTCAAAGAATTTGATTATATAAGGAGGATTTACGAGTCTTTGAACCCTGGACTAAGCAAAACCGATATAAGGGATTTTAAAAAGAATGGGTACACTGTCCGAGAGATTGAAATATTGACCGAAACACCTAAAAGCAGCGCATCAAGACTATTGAAGGAGGATTCAAAATGAATAACATATTGCATTTAAAGGGTATCTTTAGCGACAAGCCACAAGCACCTAGGGTTGTAATGCCCAAGTTGCCCAAAGATGGTAAAGTGAGTGCAGAGAAAGTGGGTGATCTAATCAATGATTTAGAGGATGTAAAAAATTTCTGGAGCGCACAGACTTTAATACCTGACATACTGATAAGCGTAAAGTATAGAAAAATCGTTGCCAAATCAAATAGGCTTACTCGCATTTTCGCTTTTGAAAAACAAGAGCCAGTAGACAGCGTGAGGGGGGCTAGATTCGACACTAACAAGAAAAAGCATATATTTACTCATTATATATCTAGGCCGAACTTAAACAATACGATTGCGACTCTCCGCAGGGTCAAGGAAATTATTGAACAATTCTATCAGGGTGAAATTAATGCTACCCAAATAGATAACATAAAAAATACTGTATTAAATTCAACGTTGTCTAAATCTAATTTTGCGTGGCTTGTTGTAGACTGTTATTATGTCGAAAAATTTTATGTCCATCGAGATGTTGAACACATTGATGATGTTGCCCTCGTAACGATTTACGATGTAGGCAAAGATTCTATTTCTTGCTTGCGGCAAATAGGCATCCATGTTGAACCTGAGGCTATTTTAGATAACACGACATTAAGGCTTCCGCCAAGCGACTTGGAAAAATTGAAAAATCTTGCACCTTATCTCATTTCAATGGGCGTTTCAGATTTGTCCCTTATTACAAGTGATAACTACAAAAAACTTCCTGATACAAGTTTCTCTATCCCAAAGCCCGATAAAGAACCTATAATTGGGGTTATTGATACGATGTTTGATGAACGTGTGTATTTTTCGGAGTGGGTGAAGTTTGAAAATAGGTTAAGTACATCTATAAATCTTACGCCTGAGGACTATGTACATGGTACCTCTGTAACGTCTATTTTAGTTGATGGTTCTGCATTGAACCCTAAGCTTGACGATGGATGCGGTAGGTTCCGCGTGCGCCATTTCGGAGTCGCACAAGCAAGGCGTATAAGTTCGTTCACAGTAATGCGAGAGATAGAAAAGGTAGTAAAAGAAAATCCCGAAATAAAAGTATGGAATCTTTCTCTTGGATCATCTGCGCCAGTAAATGAACATTTTATCTCGCCTGAGTCTGCGTTTCTGGATAGGTTGCAACACACCTACGATGTAATTTTTGTTGTGTGCGCTACGAATAAACAGGGGGACACGGATACAAGAGTTGGCGCACCAGCAGATTCCATAAATTCTATAGTTGTTAATTCGGTCGATGCTCGAGGTGGACAGCCTGCTTATGCTAGGAGTGGACCAGTTTTGACATTCTTTCAAAAGCCAGATGTAAGTTATTATGGGGGCGATGAAACTGAGGGTATTAATGTATATTCGCCAATCGGGCTGTGCTCAAAAATGGGTACATCATATGCAACACCATGGATCACTAGAAAGATTGCATACTTGATCCACGTGATGCGTCTAACCCGTGAAGAGGCAAAGGCAATTTTGATTGATGCCGCGGCAGGTTGGGATTCCAAAAGAAATGAATTCGGCGGATTCGGGATTGTCCCTGTTCATATCACGGATATTTTACAATCAAAAACGGATGAAATAAAATTTTTGATAAATAGCGTATCAAAAAAGGAAACAATTTATAATTATGAAATCCCTGTTCCGATAGAGCATAATAAGTTCCCGTATATGGCGCGAGCAACGATATGTTACTTTTCTCCATGTTCAAGGAAATTCGGCGTTGATTATACAAATACAGAACTCACACCTAAGCTCGGGAGGGTGGATAGCCAAAAGAACAACATTAAATCTATAGATAAAAACCAACAGTACGAAAAAGGCTCGCATACTACAGAGAGTAAGGCTCGTAATATGTTTGGGAAATGGGAAAACGTAAAATTGATTCGAGAAATTGGAGACAAACGGGCAAAAGAAAACCTGTCTGACCGTGGGATGTGGGGACTTGAAGTTAAGGCTCTTGGGCGTGGCGGTATTGACAGAGGCGAATCAGTACGTTTCGCAATAGTTGTCACGTTAAAGGAACTCAACGGAATAAACAGAATTAAGACATTTATGCAACAATGCCGTGCATCAACATGGATTGTCAATGAGATTGATATGAAGGCTCGAGTGGACATACAAAACCTCGCCAATCAAGAAATTGAATTTGATGATTTTGTGTAACTTTCAAAATAAGTTTTTTACACTTTTATTACTCATTCATATGAAAAGCACTAAAAAAGCCCGATATATATAGAAATGCGGGCTTTTGAAATGGTAAAGTATTTATATGTAAGCCGAATGCTCTACCAACTGAGCTAAAGGAGCGTATATCACGTTGCGACTAAATACCTTAACATTAAAAATGCATATTGTCAAACAGGAAATTTATGTAATCCCCGGTGAGGGGGATTTTGTTGGGCTAGGGTCTGTTGCAGTTTGTGCATGGCGGGCGATGATTGTGGTGATGCCGTTCAAAGCGGGTTTCAAAAGTTATATTAACTTCTGTGCCGGCTTGAAAGTGTTGCAAACGAAACTCGATTGCACCATGATTAATTGTTGGGTGTTCTCTACGACCGTTTACTCGGAAAGTGTGCGGTACATATACAAGACCGTGGGGCAACGGGTCGCGGAAATCAACGTTACGAAGATTGACTTGGCTGTTGTTTCTCATTGAAATGCGAAAAGAAACGTTCTCGCCGTTGATGATGTGACCACAGGCAGGACCGAATTTTTCAAACTCGATATCGAATGGGTGCACAACAACGGGATTAGTTTGAATAGTTCTTCTTTGACCGCAAAGTTCAAAATTCAAAAATGCTCTATTTTCCATTTTTACTCCTTTTAATTTACATACCGACTTTTAAAGACCGATATGTGCCTTGAAAGGGTTTTTGTTTCAGTGTATGATTTATTGAAACAATCTGTTATAAGTATTTTTGGTGTCCAAGTCTTTTTCCTGTACGCGTTTTTGTATATTGACAAGTTCGGATTCAAACTTTGTTTGCAGTTCCGTTGTGTCAAGGATTTCATGTATAGAAATATCTTGCCCTTGGTGGAGATGCAAGTCTGCAATACGAAAACTTAAAAATGGGCGATGTTGCGGTTGGTTTGACGGGCGGCGTATTTCAAATCCAAGGCACATATATTTGCCGGACACTTGTCTTATAATTGCTTGGACTATACAAGTCCTTGTTAAAAACACAATCGCCTTTTGGTTTTGGCAAATTGCTATGCGTGGGGTTTTAAAATCTCCAATCAAAAAGACATCTTTGAAGAAAATATAATCGCCGGGTTTTATACTCTCTGGGTTCAAAATCTTTATAACGTCCGGGTGATTCTTTAAATGTTCCATGATTTATTTTAATTTCCGAACTATGAAATGTCAAGTTTAATCCGTTGTGCCGTCGCGGTCGTAGGCGGCACGTTTGGTTTCGTCGGAAAGTATCTCATATGCGTTGTTGATTTCTTTGAACTTGCGTTCGGCTTGTGGGTTATTTGGATTTCGGTCAGGGTGGTATTGCTTTGCAAGTTTCCGATACGCGGATTTAATCTCGTCCGCGGTTGCGGTTGTCCCCAGCCCAAGTTTATTATAAAGTTCGGTGTAGGTCATTTTCTTGGATTTGGTTTGGGTATTTTTTTGTTCCCGCCACTCTCTGTGTTGATGTTCGGTATATCTTGGTCGTTCGTAAGTATCTTCTGTTTGCGGTCGTTTGCCGGTGATATAATAAAAGCACTTTTCAAAATCGTAGAAATTAAAAACGTTGGCGTCTTCGTAATAGACATTTGCGTGTCGGTCAAGGTAAAACAGTGTAACGGTAAACATCAAGTCAACCTTTGGTTTAAGTTTGTATCGGTCATATATAAGTTGGTCGGATTTGGTGGTGATGTGTTTTTTGATTTGAATGCACTCGCCCATATATTGCTTGTAGAGTCTTATGTTTTCGTTTACAAGTTCGATAAGTGACTCTGCCGCGTCAAGTTGTCTTTTGACATAATCAATGAAAACGTCGGCGGTGCTTGTTTCTTGGAAATCGCGGCGGGTTTTGAAAACCTCTTGAATTGGATAGTTATCGTCAAAATCATAAAATGAATATCTCTTGTTTAATTCCAAAAGTTTTTTATAGACGATGCTGTTTTTCTTTGTGCGACGAATTGTGATAGAATTTGCCACACGCTTGATACGCTCGAACCCGAAAAATATCAACAAGACAAGCCCGCTTATCCCGCCAATCAACCAAACAAAAGTATCGTTCACAATCTAATTATAGGGTTATTGTTTGATATGCACAACTTTTATTTTGGGTCCGACCGTAACCTTTAACGGATACGGGTCGGCGGAATTGCCGTCAATGTCGGTAAGGGTAAAGTTCAAGTTGACTTTGTCGGTGGTGTGTTCAACCAAAAAATCCTTGCCTTGGATATGTGTGACGTTTCTGTTAAGGTGAAGTTTGCCACGGACTTGGGCGATTGCGATGGAAATCTTTGAAAAGAATCCACATTGCCGAATACAAACAAGGTCAAGCAATCCGTCGTTAATGTCAGACACAGGGCAAGAGTTTTTTAAACCTCCCACGTTTTTTGAATTAAGTATATAAAACAAATAAACCCCAAGTTCAAAACTTTGTCCGTCCACGGTGAATTGCATAACTTGGCTTTCAAGACCTAAAGACGAAATCGCGGCTTGGACGATATAGGCAAGTTTGCCAAAAAACCGCTTGCCTTTTTTATTGTACCGCGTAACGCCGTTTGTAAACGCACCTCCGCATGCAACATTGATTGCGTGGGTCTTGTTATTGACAAGCAATGTGTCCGCGGGGCTGTGGTTATTTGCAAGTATAATCTGTGCCGAGCGTCGGGGACTTGTATTGGTGGAAAGAAAAGACGCAAAGTCATTTGCCGTGCCGCGTCCGTATAAATACACGGGAATATCAACATTGTTTTTAATCATTGCGTCGATAGTTGGACCCACCGTGCCGTCGCCGCCGATTATTGCTATGCAATCAAAATCTTTATCAAACGTCGCAAAGAATTTCAACATTTCTTCAATCGACCTTGACGCATATAGCACTACGCTTGCCAAGGCACTTTGTTTTAAAATTGCACTTTTAAGTTTGCCCGCATGGATATGGGCATTGCACTTGCCGGCTTTTGGGTTGTACAAAATTAAAACTTTCATTAAAATTTAATTTATAGTCTTGCAAAAAAATTGTCAATACTATAGAATAGTAAAGCATGAAGAAATTAAAGCAAACCCTCTGTGTAATGTTGACCGTCGTATTTGCGGGGGCGTTTCTTGCTGGTTGTGCATTGTTTGGTCGGGACTATCGCTTTTATTATGAAAGACCTGTGGCCCGGGTTGCCGGGGTCGAGATTACCCGGCGGCAACTCTCCGATGCGTTTAGCAATTTCGGGCACCAGTTCTTGCAACAGGGCATGAACATGGAGCAAGCCCACGACGAAACCCTTAACATGCTTATCAATCGCATTATCATAGCCGACGCAAGTCGCGACATGTTCGGCGATTTAACCTCGGACGAAATTGCCCAAAGAAACCGCGTTTCATATGACGTAATTGAAAGAAGATTCAGAACACTGGAAACACAAATCCGCGAAGAACGCGATTGGCAGGGTACACCCCTTTTCCCACAGCCCGAAGCCGGCGACGAACCTAACGGACAAGTCCACAATCCACACACTCCCCAAGTCGTAAGGCGAATTGGCGGTAACGGATTTGTGTTGAATACCGAACGATTTATTAACGACCGCCCGGCACAAGGGTCAACACACCAACAAGAACGAATCGGCGACAGATATTATGACATTGCGTTTATTGATTCATTGCTACGTCCGCGTGGGTTTACTTCGTCTGTGGAAAGGTCAATTGCAAATGAAACTCTTAACCGTTTTGTCCGTCAATTACAACAAGCCGAACGTGGTTTTGGATATCGTTACAACACGGAGGCCGAAAAACGTGCGGCAATTCAACGCGAACTTTGGAGAATCCAAATTGAAGAAGAAAAAAATATCCTTGTCCGCCGAATGCAAGACGCATTCAACTTTGGTATTACGCGTGCACCCGACCCAGATGTTTTACGCGGTACATGCAATCTTGGGCGTCCGATTAAGGTCGACGAAAACGGCGACCCGGTATTTCAATCATTTATTGATGACGATGGGAATACTCAATACCTGCTTGACGAAAGTGGCAACCGAATGAAAATATCTTTGCAACGGACATTGCACGAACTTAATGATTTAAGGTTCAATGGCAATCCAAATGAATTCTCTTGGGAAGTTCAACGAAACACTCAATTCGTGGTTGACGATTTGGTGCGTCGTGCAAACAATGATTTCCGCAACAGATTGGTTACCGCACGCTTTCGTTACGACGCAGGCTATGACAGAAATATTGACTTTGGGCAAAGGTTGCTTCAGGGACTTGGCGGAACTTATTTCGTTCCGCGAAATGTTGCCGACCAATTTTTTACCGTAAGCCATATTCTTGTCGGTTTTAACGATGCACAGCAGGCGGAACTTGAGGCAATCAATGCTAGGTACGCCCAAGACACAAACACAAACAACCGCGACAATGCAATCTTGGCATTGCGTAACCAAGTAACCGTAACAGAAAATATCAACGGTCGCCCGGGTAATGAATTCACCGCCGCCCAAGTATTGGAAATTGTAAGGCAAAATACAACCGGTCACGCAATGACACTTGACCAAAGGCAAAGCAACTTTCACGACCTTATCTATCGGTTTAACGCCGACCCCGGTATGTTTAATGCTCAATTTGAATACGTCATCGGAATCGACACACGACAACGTCACCCCAACGGGGAACTTGTAAACATTCACGAAGAAGACACAATGAGTCGCATGGTTCCGGAATTTACGGCGGAATCACGCCGACTTCACGCAACCGGTCAACGGGGTGCGGTTTCACACGAACTTATCTGGACAGACCATGGTGCACATATCGTCATGTACACACGGAACATAAGCGACTTTATATTTACAAGCACCGCACGACCGCACGACCTTGGCAATTATATTGACCAGCACCTTCAACACTTTTTACATTCTACAAAAACAAGTTACGGAAATTTAACGTTCTTTGATGCGACCATTGACCGACTTTCACGACCTGCGTTCACACAATTTGAAAGCCAAATTCTTCGCGATTTCAAAGGTCAAAACGAAATAATAATTTATCAAAGCAGAGTAAGGGACTTGACAAGAGGGCGTTAATGTGGTATAATACCTCAATTAATAAAAGGGGTATAAACAATGGACGAAGAAAACATGACACCTGAATACATCGCATTGACTCAAATGCTTGTTGGGCATAATCAGCGATGTCAAGAACTTATTGCACGGCGAAACGCGGGCGAGAATGTTACCGAGGAATTAAAACGGGCGAAACGCGAAGTTATTAATGCGTTAAGTGCCGATGGTTTTGCAAGTGCATTGCCCGAAGACGTACAGGAATTCCTTGCACCGCAAACCAAGAAAATGCGTGGTCATTTGACGGTAAGTCTTTTCGACCACTTGCCAAGCGATACGCGTCAACAAAAAATTGATTACCTTAATTCATTACAAACAAACGACGAGTTCTTTGTTGAATATTCAAAAACATTTTCATACGCCGCCGCCGAATTGTTTTACGGCGAAGATAATGTCCCGGGCGTCAAGGCGGTCGTGGCTCCGGCTAAACGCGATATTGACGCAATTGTAAATCGACTTGGTCGGGCAGTGGAAAGATACCTTACCAACAATCCGCCACCTCTTGGTTTATTTGCAAAATTCAGTCCTTCCGCAAAAGCCAAAAGAGTTGCGGACAAAGTCGCCGAATTCAAAGCAAGACTTCGTACCTTTGCGTTAAGCGGTGCGGCTACTGAATTTTCTGACAACTTGTTCTCAAGGACTTTGTCTGGCTTGGGCGAACTTGAAGACGGTGACACACCAAGCGAAGGTATACCGAAAAATATTGCTCGGGCTGTAATCGGTGCAGGCATGGCAAAGGGAAGTTCAATCGAACTTGACAAAGTTGACTCTGAATTTGAAAATTTCTTGGGTGAATTCCTTTGTGGCAATGCGGCATCAAGACGACTTCGACGCGATATCTTTAAAGGTGCTGACGAAGTTCGGGCATATCAACTTGGCTGGACTTTAAAAGTCAATCCGCACCTAATGAACGTTTGCGACATTGATAATTTCGAGGAAACCATACGCGATTGTGGAAATCTTCAAGACGCGTTTGACCGTTCACAACAAGTCCACCAAGGTCACGCAACTGCGGAAGATTTATTTCAATCCGACGACCAATTAAAAAAGAACCAAGAAAGAACACGCTTTTCAAACGAAGACGTAAAAGAACAAGGCAAGAAAAAAGAAAAGCCAAAGAAAGAAAAAAAGAAAACTCCTCCGGGCTGGAAAGATGTTAATTGGCGAGCGATGTTTACACTCTTCCAAGCGGTTCGTGACGTTTGCCACACACTTTTCCCACAAACCGACCGCGGTGGTTTGGCAATGAAAATGCTTGCGGCAAGCAACGAATCCGACCGAATAATGAACAAAGACTTGCCAGACGAAATCGAACCCGAAGATTTGCTTGACCAATTTTCGGTGGAATATTCACACGCGAAAGAACTTCACGCAACCATGACCAATGTTACTGCTCCGGCTGTGCCTGACCCAAGGGCCGCCTCTGTTGTAGAGCCGTTCATGAACGGTCTTATGAGATTAACCCAAGAGTTGCGTGCCGGTAACAAATCTGTAAACGAAATCTACAGCGAGTACGAAGAACTTAAATGGAACGCAAGTGGGGCACAAACTGAATTAAGCGACGCCACCGGGCGATATGAAACCGTCTATCCGGCGAATGCGTTGCCTCAACTTAATAAATCTTTTGAAGACGTACGTGCCGCCCGAATCCAAAGTTTGGTCAACCCTGCAAACCGTGATTACAACGGTATGGAAATTCAACTTGCATTTGAAGTGCCGCAAACCGAAGCCGAAGCAACGGCACTTGGCATGACGCAATGGTCGGACAGAATTTTGGATGCACTTGCAACTCAACATGCTGACGCGATGGCTGGTGACAACGATGCTAGAGAGCGATTAAATGCAAATACTGTGGCAATTTCAAAAAAACAACTTGAATACGACATTAACGAGCGAATGATTGACGCATCTACTCGAACTGTGTAAACTGAACTATATGACAATAAAGCAACAAATTGAAAAAGACCTTGGCTTTGCGATAAGCCCGTCGTCAATCGTCGGCGTAGATTACCAATGCAACGCGTGTTTTCAACTTGCTAAACAGCAACAGAAAAACCCAATGGAAGTCGCAACCGAAATCGTAAATAAATTCAAAAGCACCGTCGCAACCGCCGCCGTTTCAAAACCTGGTTTTGTAAATTTAACGATTGCCGACCATACCCTTAACGACGTCGCACAACAAATTATCAAAACCAAAAGCGTTCCACTTGCAAAGCAAAAGCCGCGTACAATTTTCTTTGACTATGGCGGTGCAAATGTCGCAAAGGAACTTCACATCGGGCATCTGCGTCCGCCTATTGTCGGTGAAGCCCTACGTCGCGTTTTCAAGGCCTTTGGTCACAAAACAATCGGCGATACGCACCTCGGCGATTTCGGTTTGCACATGGGGCTTATAATCGCGGAACTTGAATTAATGGGGGGAGTTGGAAAAAATAAAATCACGCTTGAACTTCTTAACGAAATCTATCCGCGTGCAAGCAAACGAAAAGAAACCGACGAAGACTTTAAAAAGCGTGCCCAAGCAATCGTTCTTGAAAAGCAAAACAAAGTCGAGCCGTACTATTCAATCTGGCAAAAAATCAAAGAGGTTTCCATTCCAAAAATCCGCGAGAACTATGGACGACTTAACTGCACGTTCGATACGTACGAGGGCGACAACTGTGAATACGCTCCCGAGATGTTTGCCGCGTTAAAACCCAACACCACATTTATCGACAAGGGCTGTGTTGTCATGGATGTTGAAATGAACGCCCCGGCAATCCTTAAAAAAAGCGACGGAGCAGTCTTGTACCTCACCGGCGATATGGCGACAGTTCACCGCCGACAAAAAAAGTACAACCCTGACGAATACATCTATGTCGTCGACGCACGTCAATCCTTGCACCTAGAGCAACTTTTTAGGGCTGCCAAAAAAGGCGGACTTGTAGACGACAAAATAAAATTCGTCCACGTCGCTCTTGGCACGGTTAACGGCAACGACGGAAAACCATTCAAAACAAGGGCAGGCGGCACAGTAAAACTTGAAGACATCATGGAACTTGTAATCGACGGGGCAAGAAAACGTCTTGCCGAAAGCGGACGCACCGCCGACAACACGACCGCGGAAAGAATCGGACTGTCGGCTTTGAAATTTGCCGACCTCATGGGACACGTCAAAAGCGGTTATATTTTTGACGCCGAAAAGTTCACCGACTTTAACGGCAAAACCGGACCCTACCTTCTTTACACCGTTGCCCGAATAAATTCAATCCTCGAAAAATCCACCGATTCAAAAAATCCCCTTTCTGGAAAAGACTGCATATCAAACGATGTGGTTCGCGGAGTCCTTTCTAAAATTGCCCGCCTCTCCGACGCGTTCACCGCTGTCACCCAAAATTACAGCCTAAACGCCCTCGCCGATGCCTTGTTTGAACTTGCCCAAGAATTCAATAACTTCTACGCAACGACGAATATCTTAAACGAGCCCGACACACAAAAACGCTCCGCATACCTAAACCTCTGCCTCGCCGTCAAAACCGCCATGCAATTCACCCTCGACGCCCTTGCAATCGACACCGTAGAGAGAATGTGACTATTCCACGGTGACGCTCTTGGCAAGGTTCCGCGGTTGGTCAGGATTAAGTCCAAGTTGCTCTGCAAGATACAAGGCGAAAAGTTGTGCATAGACCATTTGTGCGACGTCGCAAGTTGGTGGAATTTCTAAAATATGACTTCCACGTGCCTTGACCTCGGCGATGGCGTTTTGCAATTTTGATTGCATCTTGGAACAACTTGAACCGAATACAATCGTCAATGTTTTGTCATCAACAAGGCTTAATGTTCCGTGCTTTAATTCACCGCTTGGAAACCCCTCGCAATGCTTGTATGTGATTTCTTTTACTTTAAGGGCAGACTCTAAACTAATCACCGCTCCTTGTCCTTTGCCAAGAAAGAAAATGCGGTCGAAGTTATGATATTGCCTAGCCCAAGTTTTAATCTGCGATGACTTTGACAAGACATCTTCAACCCGCGTGGCAGTATTGGACAGTTCGCCTATAGAATCCGCCGATGAGAGCAGCAAGCCAACAAGAACTTGTGCAATAAACGCCTTGGTGCTTGCAACCGACACTTCGGTTCCTGCATGGGTAAGCATGCAATGGTCGGCATAACGCGATACAGTCGAACCCTCTACATTGCAAATGGCGATAATAGGAATGCCCGATTCTCGCATGAAATTCATAGCCGACAAGGTATCCGCCGTTTCACCGCTTTGCGATATTACAATCCCTATGTCGCCTTTCTTTATAAGTGGGTCGATGAAAGGAAATTCGCTTGCAATGTATACACGGGTGCGAATTTTCCGTTTGCTCTCTAACCCAAGGGCAAGCATCAAGCCCGCATGGTATGCAGTTCCACAAGCGGCTATATGAATGGTTGCATTATTTGACAAAAGGGGAAATTTAAATCCGCGATAGTGTTTTTGTATTTGACGGATAACATTTGGAATGTCAAAGATTTCCTTTTCCATAAAAGTCTTGAACTTACCCTTGCAAACAGGGACCAGAGTGTGGGAAATTTCAAGCGGTGCTTTGTTAATCTCTGATAAATTCTCATCAAGAAAAGCCAATCCCGAATCGTCAAGAACGGCGAATTCACCGCTTTCAAGGGAATATATCGTTTCGCATTTTGCTTGTGCCGTTGGGCTGTCGCTTGATATGAATACATTGCCACTTTTTGTCTTGCCAAGTATTAATGGTTGCCGTCCACGCCTTGCCGCGATAACTGTGTTAGGATATTTTGATGAAGTGACCAAGATTGCAAAACTGCCGTCCAGTTTCTTGGTGGCGTTTGCAACCGCAGAAACAAACAAGTCCGTGTGTGTCAACTCCTGTGCCACGAGATTGGGAATAACTTCGGTATCTGTCTGGCTTTTCATAACAATGCCGTCCTGGGCAAGAGTTTCAACCAACTCGTGCCAATTTTCAATGATTCCATTATGAACAACGGCTACTTTGCCGTCACATGATATATGTGGGTGACAATTTGCCTCGCTTACACCGCCGTGGGTTGCCCACCGTGTATGACCAATGGCAATTTTGGTTGATTTCAAATCAATACCAAGTTTGTGAACCTTGGCTTTTAACTTCTCGACATTGCCAACGGATTTAATTGTATTGAATTTGTTGCCTTGTAAAAAAGCAATCCCGGCACTATCATAACCACGATATTCAAGACTTTTTAAACCATCGACCGTGTGACCAACCGCATCGCCACCAATTCCCTTGAATCCAATTATTCCGCACATATATTAATTTATATGAAATTTGTGTGCAGTTGTTAATCTCTGCATGGCGGTTATGACATCTTCGCGTTTGCCAAAGGAACTTAATCGGAAAAATCCCTCGCCACATTGTCCGAACCCCGCCCCAGGCGTACCAACAATTTGGCATTCGCAAAGCAGATAGTCAAAAAACTCCCACGACGTCATTCCATTTGGACATTTAAACCAGACGTATGGTGAGTTCTCGCCGCCCGTAAACCATATCCCAAGTTTGCGTAAAGTATCCACGATAATCTTTGCGTTCTCGCGATAGTAATCAAGATTGGCATGAGCCTGTTTGATACCTTCTTCAGAAAGGGCGGCTTGTGCCCCGCGTTGGGTAATATACGAAACACCGTTGAACTTTGTCGTTTGACGGCGGAACCACATTTTGTTAAGACTTGCCGGTCCACGTTTTAATTCGTGTGGTACAACAGTAAATCCGCAACGAATACCTGTGAACCCTGCATACTTGGAAAACGAACAAATCTCGATTGCACATTTCTTTGCTCCGGAGATTTGGTAAATACTTGTGGGAAATGATTTATCCAATGGAAACGCCTCGTACGCCGCGTCAAATATAATGACGGCGTCGTTCTTGTTTGCGAAATCTACCCACTCTTGTAATTGTGCCTTCGAGTAAACCGCACCAGTTGGATTGTTAGGCGAGCATAGATAAATAATATCGGCAATCGTATTCTCGTCAGGCATAGGCAAGAAGTTATTTTCAATATTACCTTCGATAAGAACAACCTTGCGTCCTGCCATAAGGTTTGTATCTACATAAGCGGGATAGACTGGGTTAGGGATAAGCACGGTATTATCCATATCAAACAATTCCGAAGTATTACCAATGTCCGTGCCTGCACCATCACTTATGAATATTTCGCCGGTTTCCAAGTCAACGCCTTTGCGTTTGTAGTAACCTTGTACCGCTTTTTGCGTGAATTCGTATCCTTGCTCTGGACCATATCCCCGGAGGGTCGATGCTTTTGACATTTCGCTTACTGCTTTTTGCATGGCGTCAATTACCACGGGGCCAAGCGGCAGGGTCACGTCACCAATACCCAACTTGATGATTTGTTTGTCCGGGTTGTTTTTTGCGTATTCGTTTGTTTTTGTTACTATTGTCATAAAGAAGTAACTTTGTTCAAGTCGTGAAAAGTTGTCATTGATTTTCATGGTTAATCTCTCCTTTGAATACTTCTATTGCATTGCCCGTCATGTAAACGGTTTCATCTGTGTAATTGATTGTAAGTCTGCCACCAAGTAAATCTACGCGAACATCTACACCTTTGTCGCAATAGCCTGCAATCGTTGCTACGACGACCGCCGCACAAGCCCCAGTTCCGCAAGCCAAAGTTTCACCGCTGCCTCGTTCCCACACACGCATTTTCAAGTGGTTACGGTCAATAACTTGGATAAACTCGTTATTGATGTCCTGGCGTCCTTTGGACAGGGTTTTAATGTCCAATGAATCAATGTCATCATGGAACTTGACATAGTGTGGATTACCCATGCAAATCTCTTTGTCCGAGATTATCTTGGCTTTGCCCATATCGACTTGAAACATATCCGTGTCAACACGAACGACTTTCTTGATTCCGCTTTTGGTTTCGATTGTGCATTTGTCTTTGTCAAGCAACTTGGCAACACAACGAATTGCGTTGCCGCACATATTGCCTTCTGAACCGTCTGCATTAAACATTCGCATTTGAGCATCGGCAACTGATGACGGCAGTATCAAAACAAGCCCATCAGAGCCAATGCCTATATGCCTGTTCGATAGACGAATAGCCGACTCTTTGGGATTTTTCACCGTTTGGTTACGGCAATCAATATAGATATAATCATTGCCGCACCCGTGCATTTTTGTGAACTCCACAGTTGTTTGTATGAATTAATTACGCCTCAAGTTCCATATATTATGAAATAATAAATTAGCACATAATTTGGTTTTTGTCAATATAGAAAACCATGTGTGGAATTGCAGGATGGGTAAATTACAAAGCAGATTTGCGAGAAAAACAAGATATCTTAATCGAGATGAGAGATGCGTTACATCGGCGTGGTCCTGATGCGTTTGGGATTTATGTCGAGAAAGAAGTGGGGCTTGTCCATAGGAGATTGGCAGTCGTTGACATCGAGGGCGGCAAACAGCCAATGACGCGAGGCGTCTATACGCTTACTTACAACGGTGAACTATACAATACCGAAGAACTCCGCACCGAACTTAAAAGTCACGGGCATGAATTCAAAGGACACTCTGACACCGAGGTATTGTTATTGTCATTTATCCAGTGGGGCGAGAAGTGCCTAGACAAGTTCAATGGCATTTTCGCATTTGCGATATGGAACGACAAAACAAAGCGATTGTTTGCTGCTCGTGACCGCATGGGTGTAAAGCCATTTTTCTTTAAACAAACGGACGACGGAATAATCTTCGCGTCCGAGTTAAAGAGCCTGTTCCAAAACCCAAATTGTCCGGCAATGCTTGATAAGCATGGAGTGAATCAAATATTTTTGCTTGGTCCGGGGCGAATACCCGGTGACGGTGTGTTTGTTGGTATAAAGGAACTTAAACCAGGCGAATTCATGTGGGTAGACAAACAAGGAATTGATGTAAAGCAATATTTCTCTTTCAAAGCCAAGCCCCACACGGAAACATTTGAACAAACGGTGGGAACACTTCGCAGTTTAGTTCTTGATTCAATCGACAGGCAACTTGTGTCCGATGTTCCATTGGCTTGCTTTTTATCAGGTGGCTTGGATTCAAGCATAATCTCGTATGTCGCCGCCAAAAAATATAAAGAAGAAGGAAAACGACTCTCGACCTATTCGGTGGACTTTCGTGACAACGACAAGAACTTTATCAAAAGCAAATTCCAACCCGACACCGATGCCAAGTACATAAAACAAATGGTGGACGTTTTAAACACCAATCATACAAGCATCGTCCTTGAAAACGATGATGTAATTGCTTCGTTAAAAGAATCCGCGTTCGCAAGAGATTTGCCAGGCATGGCGGATATTGATTCGTCACTTGTGTTGTTTTCACGCGAGGTCAAGAAAACGCATACGGTTTGCTTGTCGGGTGAATGTGCGGACGAACTGTTTGGCGGGTATCCTTGGTTCTTTGATGAAAGGTCAAAGGAAGAAGTATTCCCATGGTCACGCAGTATCGAAATGCGAAAAAATCTTATTAACCCCGATTTTCTTGTTGACGACCCCGAAAAGTTTGTCCACGACCAATATATGAACACGGCAAGCAATGCCGACACATTGCCAACCGATACCGAGCAAGACAAACATATGCGTCGAATGTTCATGCTTAATGTACATTGGTTCATGCAAACCTTGCTTGACCGGAAAGACCGCATGACGATGTATTGTGGCTTGGAAGTCCGCGTGCCGTTTTGCGACCATCGCCTTGCCGAGTATGCCTATAACATTCCGTGGAATTTTAAAGCATTTGAAGGGCGAGAAAAAGGATTGTTGCGAGAGGCGTTTAAGAATATCCTCCCACATGAAATTGTCTACCGCAAGAAAAGTCCATATCCGAAAACCTTTGACACCAAGTTCTTTGCGGCGGTCAAAGGTAAGGCGATAAAAGCAATGGACAAAGGCGGGTTACTTTCTAAACTTGTCAACCGAGAATACTTTGATTACCTATTAACATTGCCGCCCGAACAAGCCGAACCGTTCTATGGACAACTTATGCGTTTACCACAAGTGTTTGCATTCTTGGTTCAAATGGATTATATCTTCGATGAATACAGGGTTCTACTTAAAGATTGAAAAAACAATCAACCCTGACGATGTAGTAAACGCCGAAAGCCTTAATATAATAAACGCGGCAAACCCGAACTCGGCGAGAGTTCGTTTTAGATCGCAGTTGGCGGAGAGTGAGGGATTCGAACCCTCGGTAGCGTTTCCGCTACGCATCCTTAGCAGGGATGTGACTTCGACCACTCATCCAACTCTCCACAGATGCACCCAGATTATTAAATTCGTGGTCGGCGTTGCGTTGCTCCTAGCGACCACTCATCCAACTCTCCTAAGATATTTGTATTATACATTGCATTTCACATTTTTGCAAGTAGAACAATATATAATATTTAAGTTAAAGGAGAAATAATGGACATTAACAAAATTGCATCGGAAATTGCAAAGAACAACGCAGGGGAACAGGACGCTATACGGTGGTATTATATGCTTTTGTCGGACGTCAAGGGTTTGCCGCAAAAGTTCTATGATGACATTCGCGAAATTATAAGCGACGAAATGAACCACAGCGAAAAGTTAAGTTTCTGGGTCACGCATCTTACAGGTGTCAAGCCGGCGACTGATTAAGCCTTTTGGTTATTTTAAATTGATTTGTGAAAACCGCCCGAGCCTTCGGGCGTTTTTGTTTTAGGCGAAAAGTTCGACCACAAGTTTGACGACGGCGATGATTATTAAAAAGACCCCGGCGATGATGTCAAAGTTTATCCTCGGGGTTTTTTCATGGTTGGAAAAGTAAAGTCCCAATTTGTTGGCAAGCATAAAGACAAGTTGGTCGGTCACAAGCATAACCGCGATTACGATGTAGATGAAATAAAACGGCATGCCGCCTACAGTCGTGCCAAGGCTTAACGCCGCCCCGTCAAGGGCAAGTACCACGCCAAGCAAAATTGATTGCAGCCAAGTGATATCTTTTTTCTCGTTGGGCTTGTTGCGGTTTATGATTGATTGAATTACTTTGAAAATTCCAAGTGCCATTAATATCGAAAACCCAAGCCAAATTCCGACAACATCGGGAATCACCTGACCAAGGAAATGACCGGCAACAAGTGCCGAGCCGATTATGACTTTGCCGATTATGTTTATGACAAGGACTTTTTTAAATGGCATGCGGACGTTACTTGAACCAAAAGCCAATGCTCCGGCGAAAAGGTCTATTGATACAATAGCAACGAAAATCAAAACCGCGGTAAAAACGTACATTAGTTCAGTATATGGCTAATAATTTTAATTAGATAATCGACATATGCATATACTATGCGAATGAACACAAAGCGTTTTGCGGTGGTGGCGTTATTGATTGGACTGTTTGGGGTGGCCGCCGAGGTCGTGCAAATTGTAATGTACGAAACGCATCTTTCAACAGAGTGGAGTTACCCCGGGACGCGGTGGAACTATTTAGCGTTTTTTACTGTGATTACAAATTTGCTTGTTGACACGTGGTTTATATTGCTTGCGGTAAGCGTGTTCTTTAAACGCGAAAGACTTTACAAGTTTTTGACAAGACCCGAAGTCCAAGGGGCTTTGGTTGTTTACATCGCGACGGTAAGTGTGGTTTATTGTGCATTGCTGTTTTGGTTTGTCGGTCCTTACAGTTTGACACTTTGGTGGGCGAACATTATTGATATGTGGAATCATTTGATATTGCCGATTATTATGGTGGCATTGTGGTTCTTGATTCCGCGTGAAAAGCCTATTAAATGGACGAATCTTTTGTATTGGTTGATTTTGCCGACTATGTATTTTATTTTAAGTCTGATTCGCGGACTTGTTTGGGATTGGTATCCGTATCCTTTTCTTCGTCCAAGTTGGATAATGTTTCCGGTTGGCATAGTGGTTTCGACGGCGTGCTTTGTGGGCTTTGGGGCGTTGATAATTTGGCTTCATAATAAGAAAATCCATAATGCAACGCAAATGCAACAGCGGTTGTCAAAAGACTGAATACCAAAAGAAGAATCGCACCGACACCTGGACTGTGCATATTAATACTGCTTTCAAGGCCAATAGGAATTTCTACCCTAAAGACCGCAACCATTATCACGGTTACAAGTGAAAGAAGTGTCATAAGCCCGCCCATTGTTGCAACTGCAATCAAATATACTTTGCCGGTAAGCAATTCGGTTTTGAAATCCAAAAGCAACATTGCCCCAAGAACCACCAAAGCAACAGCAATTATCAACGCGAAACTTAACGTCACGACACCCATAGTCATAAAAGATGGCAAGTTGATATTTTGGCTATAGTAACTATAATCACTCATGTTACGGAAAAAAGATGCTCCGGAATCTTGACCGGGACGTAGATAATCTGTTCTAACCGTTGCCATATTTAATGCTAACGGCCAAATCATGAAAATGCCTGCGATGACTGCGACAACTCCGTAGATATTTTTTCTTTGCATGGTTGAATGCTATCATATTTTATACATTAATACAATACTTTTTGCACAAACTATATCCGTGAAGAAAAGTGTTTATATTTTAATGGCGTTAATTTGCATTGTTCCGGCGTTTTTTGTGCTTGGCGGTTTTCAAAAAGCACCCCAGGAATCTTCGGAAATATCGGGCAAAGCGGCGGTTACAATCGACCTGCCGATTATTATGTATCACAATATACTTAAGAGCCGGACGGGAAAGTACGTAGTTTCGCCAAAGCAACTTGAAGCCGACTTTATCGCGTTGAACGAAAAAGGCTATACCACAGTCTTTATGAGCCAAGTAATTGATTGGGTAGACGGAAAGGGAACTTTGCCGGAAAAGCCGGTCGTGATTACTTTTGACGATGGGCATTATAACAATTTGCATTATGGGCTTGAAATTGCCAAAAAGCACAATATTAAATTTATGATAAATCCTGTGACAAGTTTTTCAAAGTTCACAACCGACACAGGCGACCACAGCAATCCAAATTACAGCCATATAACATGGGAGCAAATGAAACAAGCGGTGGAAAGCGGTCACATCGAGTTTGGTAACCACACCCACGCAATGCACAAGTTCACTCCACGCTTTGGCGTTGAACAGGTAAGCGGCGAGAGTTTTGAAGATTACGCCAATGTATTTAAAAAAGACATCAACCGAGCACAAGAATTATTAACATCAAGCGGCGTGCCAGAGCCAAAGACTTTTGCATATCCGTTTGGCAAGTATTCAAGGCAAAGCCGTGAACTTTTGGTTGATATGGGCTTTCGGGCTTTGTTGACCTGTAACGAGAAAAATAATAAAATAGTACAAGGCGACCCGACGACTTTGCACAGTCTTGGGCGTTACAACAGGGCGGGCGGAATAAGTACAGAAAAACTCTTGAAAAAGATTTCATAATTGCATATGCTATATCATGCGAAAGAAGATAATTGATTGCACCATAAATTTTGTCTTTGGTGTTTTAATTGGCGGCACGATAATCGTCCCCGGTTTAAGTGCCGGGACAATTATGATTCTTTGCGGAATTTATGGGATTGTAATCGGTCACGTCAATGGACTTTTTAAAAGCAAAAAAAATTTTCTTGATGCGATGATTTATCTTGCTCCTATTGCGGTTGGTGGAATTGTAGGGATTCTTGCCTTGTCACGATTGATTGAGTTACTTATCACACATTTTTCATTACCGACGTTTTCATTGTTTGCGGGACTTGTCCTTGGAAGCGTGCCTATGATATGGAATATGATTTACCGAAAGGGGGAATTGGTCGAGCCCGAAGAAAATTCCCCCTTTCCTAGAGCGGAAACCCAAATAGAAGAAAAAAGTAATACGGGGATTTTTAAATTCTGGCATATTGTACCTGTAATTATTGCCTGCGGTCTTGTGGTAATGTTTGCGTTGCTTAACCCAACGGAAACCGGGGTTAGGGAACTTAATTTCTTGACGGGTTTAATGCTTGTAATTTCCGGATTTGTCGCCGCCGCGTCTTTGATTTTTCCGGGCTTAAGCGGGGCGTTAATGCTTGTGCTTTTAGGATATTACGAAACCATACTTAATGCCGTTAATAATTTTAACTTTGGCGTGTTGGGGCTTGTGGTTTTGGGGGCAATTATTGGGCTGCTTTTAACCGCGAAATTGGTAGGCTTTTTATTGACGCGGTTTGCGTTAATTACGCACTTGGCTATCATAGGTTTTTTGATTGGCTCGGTCGCCGGGATTTTTATTCACTCGGGCACATACGAATCCGCCACCGACACCACAGGGATAATTCTTGCTGTGCTGTTTTTCGGACTTGGGTTCATGGCGACATTGTTTCTTTCCCGATTCCAAAAGGATAAAGAGAGTTTGTGACTATCACGACTTTATCCGCCCGCCTTCGCGGACAAGCCACTTGCCGCTTTCGAAGTCGCCTTGAGGTCGCGTAAACCGCAAGTCAAGTCTTATGTCGATGCTGTCGCAGTAATCAAGATAGATTGATTTAAATATGTCATTCAAGGTACTAAAGTAGACTCCTTTGTTGCTTGGAAAAAGTTTTTCGGTTTGCTGCTTTGTCATGTCGGTTTGCATGTCGATATGAATTGCCACCATGTTGGTAAAGTCATCATAAACGATTTCAAACTTTGGTTCGCGTAGCAGGGTGAAATCGGTAATCTCGGCTTTGTGTTCGGCTTGGGTCGCGGGCAACACAAACGGCCAAGGCTCGCCCGACGGATAGTTATAAACATTGCAAACGCCTGCAAGACGTTTTAACAAATCGTTCCACTCGGCTTCCGTATAAGAACTCATTGGCAGATTAAAGCCTGTATGGTCGACCCGGTGAATACGTCCGGCAAGTTTGCTTAAAACTTCATCGCCGGAGATTCGCTTGACATCAAGCGGTTTTTTCGTATTGCGGTCGGTAAGATTGAAAAACTTTGAATCTCCGCAAACCAAATGCACATAGTTGGCATCGTCGTCCAGCCGGAAAATTGTGACGGGTTTTAACTTTGCGTCACCTATGTGGATTTCGCCCTCACGCGGAGTATTCACATACTGCACACCCTTTAAAAGTTCAAGCAATAACTTGAACAACTTTTTGTTCTTGCCCGTGGCAGGAAATACATATTCAACCTTGTTTAACATTTCAAACCGCCTTTTAAAAAATTCTCGAAATTCTTGCCAAGTTTTTCAAGGCAAAGAATATTATCGTCGCCCGGGATATGAACAAGGACGGATTTGGCTTTAAGATTGTTGTTGCTAATATATTTCAAACAATTAAAAAACGCATTGTTGCAAAGATAATTCGTGGACTCGTGCGTAACATTGACCGAGTACCCAAGGTCCATAAAAAAGTTCCTCATGCCCGTAAAGTCAAAGTTGGACATGTAAACCTCTGTTCCTTGCGACGCACTTTTTTCAATGTCAATGCACCTTACAATGGCACTTGATTTCCCAAGCAAAATCACAAGGTCATATTTGTCGCCTTTGATTGCACTAACGATTTGTTGAACCGACTTGTCCATATCGTTCACAAGATAAACCTTGTCACCAAAATTAATCTTGTCAAGCAGTAACTTTGCCGTATTTGTTTCACCGCCAAAGCCGCAAATCAAAATTTCTTTTGTCATGATTAAATCATATCACATATATATAGAACATGAGAAACCAAATTCAGACGTACGGGAACAAATGCTATATTGATAAAAACTTGCCCGTCGAAACCACCCCAAAACAATGCGTAACTTGCCAAAGGGTGAAGTCTATAACTGCTCCGACAACCCCCAAACGCGAAAAGCCCGAACAGGTAAACCTTAAGTTCGGCAAAATCCGTGTCAAAGTCACAAACAGCAAACACGTCCAGGTCGCCCAAGACGGCACGACCATGATACTCCGCCTCGAACAAGAAACCCCAGAAGCCCCAGGGGCAGAGTAGTTTAGACAAAAGCAATTTGGGGTTTTTCTAACGGTGGCGGCGAAGCCGACGGGGGATTTTAATCCCGCCCCAATAAATAATCCGCACTCACACCAAAGAAATCCGCAAAAACATTCAGCGTATCAATATTAGGAACTTGTAAACCTTTCTCCCATTTTCCAATGGCGACATCTGTAAATCCAATCTTTGCGGATAATTGCCGCATGCTTAACCCGGCTTCTTCACGTAATTCTTTCAATCTTTCTGCGAATTTTGTCATTGCCTAGATATTAACCAAATGTTTGCGAAAAGTCTTGACTCCGAACATTTGTTTGCGGTATACTATCAAACACAGAATCCCAGAACCAAATTCAATTTGTATACTCGACGACGAAATCGAAGACATGAAACACCTATATGGCTACCTGTCCTGCATGTCGGAATTTAAAATCCAATTGCAACCGTTCCCACCCGAGTGACAAAAAGTCTCTACCGCCGCCGCTGCATCATCAAAAGCAAACCAAGAAACCGAAGCATAAACGCCATACTTGTGACAAGCGACGCCACATATGTCAAAGCCGCAGCCCCCAAAACTTTGGAAACGCCGTCGTATTCTTCTTCGTCTTGCAAATGTCCGCCATCACGCAAAAGTCGCTTTGCCCGCGAACTTGCGTTATATTCCGTCGGCAAAGTAACAAGATTAATCAAAAACGAAATCATGTACATCGCGGCAAATGCGGTAATCAAAATAAACCAAAAGTTCTCCGACCGAATTCCCATAATGGTTGAACCAACCGTGAAAAAGGACGCAATCAAACCAATGATGATAAGTGGCATCAAGACTTTACTCACAAGTCCCGTAGTTTTGATAACAAGTTGCCGAATCATAAGTGGGGCATATCGTTGCTGATGCTGAATCGCATGCCCAACTTCGTGTGCCGCAATCCCCAACGCCGCAAGAGATGTTGAACTGTAAACCTCGGAACTTAACGCCACGACTTTTGTCCGCGGATTATAATGGTCGGTCAAATGCCCTTGCGTCTGAATCACCTGAACATGCCCACAATTATTTTCGTCAAGCAACCTCCGTGCAAGTTGACACGCCGTCGTGCCCCTCGCCGACGGGATTTCGCTGAATCTATTGAACGCCCCCATGACCCGACTCTGTGCCACAAGTGCAAAAATTATCGCAGGGATTATAAGTACCGTTCCAACAACAAACATTAATTCCGCCATGTCCATAAGATATATTATTATTCACTATTGACAAATAGTCAATACTATGTTAATGTCATAACATGAAAACATTTGAAGAATTTGCAAACAACGTTCCAAGCACCGAAATCTCGCCAAGCCAACTTATTCCCGGCTTTGAATCTTTCCAAGGCAAATCAACAAGCACAATCCTCGCCGACCCAATTAAACGTGCCCGATTAAAGACACCAAATATGAACTTCACTATTGACAAATAAACAAAACTATGATATACTCCTATCAAAGGAGTTCAATCAAAATGAACAATGCTATTAAAAAACTGACAACTGCTGTAATTGTGCCAACAATGATGTTTGTTGCCGGACAAAATGCTTTCGGACAAACCCAAGGCGGTGCCCCCGGTCAAACCGGCGGCACACAAATCGGTGCACCTGGAAATTCCGGCGGGACTCAAGTTGCCCCGCCTGTAATAACGCCACCGCAAACTCCGGGAACGCCTATTGTTCCGCCGCCAATCGTTCCACCGGCACCGCCAATCATTACGACGCCTCCAAATAATGTTCGACCTATGCCGGCGGTTCAAACTTTGCCTACTAATATTATGCCTGCACAAAACTCGGCTTTAAGAACGCCTCCGGCTGAACGCCAAGAACGTACTGGAAATGCGGCACAGACTGAACAACCGCGTCGTCAAGAAGAAAGGTCTGCTACTAATGATGTTCCGGCAAGAAATCAAAATCCTGTAACCCCGGTGACGCCTGTTCAAAACCAAGTAAACGTTGTCCACAGCGGTCAAATCGAAGTTGCTCATAGAATAATGAACGACACGACACGAGTATATGGCGATTGGTCAAAGCGTGATTTGATTATCGCAGGTGGAATTGGGGCGGCAAGTGTTCTTACTTTGTTTGGAATAGGAAAGGGTATCCATGCAATTGCTACTCGCGAAAAAGACCCAAAGCCTAAACCTAAAAAGGGCAAGCAAAAGGCAATCGCGAAAAATGCGTACCGACGGGAAACAAAAAAGAGTTACGGCAATCTTTACAATCTTGTTAAATGATTTGCAGTTTGTAATTAATTTAAAAAAAGCGGTTGAAATGCCGCTTTTTTTGTGGTAGTATATTTTACTAGGTTAGCCGAATTATTTTTGGTTTCATGGTGTAATGGATAGCACAATGGTCTTCGGAACCATTAGTTGGGGTTCGAGTCCCTATGAAACCGCCAAATGAAATGCAGGCGGGCGACCAACGTTCTTGACGAAGTCAAGGTTGTTATGAAACTGCCGTCAAGATGAACTTGACTTGTTTGCCTCTTTGTGGTATATTGCAGGCATGAGAGATGATATTTTAAAATCGGTTGGTAAGGAAAACTTTGTGAACTTTTATTACCATATCAAAGCAAGAAGTTACAGCGACCAAGAATTACACGAACAATTTTTCGTCGGCAAGAAGGAGTCGTCGTCTTACCGAAGTATCTGCGGTGCTTATCAAATTTTCAAAAACGGAAAAGAAATCCAAGTCCTTAAGGATATCCTTGCAAGTAAAAGAGTTTCCCAAGAAACCAAAGACGAAGCACAGGTAATTTTAGACCGCGAACTTTTGCCGTTTGAGATAAGAATCGGCAAGAAACTTTCAAGAGTCAAACACCAAGCAAAAGCACGTTTGAAAACCTTTGGCGGCATTGCGAAAAAGGCTGTTGAAGAAGTACGTGCGGCTATGTTATAATTTGACATGCAGAAAATTGAATTCGACAAACCGACGGCGGTTCTTGCAAGTGGCTCTATGCAACGGGCGGGCAAACTTAAAGATGCCGGGATACCGTTTGTGCAAATCTTAAGTCCGGTCGATGACACCGACATCAATTATGATTTTCCTCATACCAATATAACCAAACGCCAAGAAAAGCAATACGCCAAGACTATGGCTCTTGCGAAATTAAAGCCCTTTATTGGCAACGTCAAAAATGGAGCAGTGATAACGGCAGATACGACAGTGCTTTGCAACGGGAGGATTTTGGAAAAGCCCCAATCAAAACAAGAGGCTCGCGAAAATCAAGAGTTTATAAGCGGCAACAACTGCTATGTATATACTGCGATTACTATTTATTACAACGGAAGAACGATTTGCAAAGTTTTAACTTTCAAAGTGAAGATTGCACCTTTGCCGCCACACATAATTGACAAGATTGTCGAGGAGCCCGAGATTTTCAACAATGCCGGCTATTGGCGGGGCGGGGCATTGGGACCTTATGCGACTTCAAAAGGCAAATTCGCAACCGGCGACGACGCTTTTGTTTATACCATTGCCAAGATGTTGAAGAAACTTAAGGTAATTGAAAAATGAAAGGCGTGGAACTTCTTGCCCCGGGTGGGGATTTGAATAAATTAAAAGTGGCGTTTATGTACGGAGCCGACGCGGTTTATGTGGGCGGAAGCAAATTCGGCTTGCGGGCAAGTGCCACGGTCGACGAGGAAAACTTGAAACAAGCGATAGAGTACGCCCACGCTTTGGGCAAAAAGGTTTATGTCACGGTGAATATTTTTGCCCGGAACAACGATTTTACCGAGATTACAAATTACATGAAATTTCTTGAGAGCATCAACGTGGACGCGATTATCGTATCCGACCTTGGGGTGTTGAAGATTGCCCGTGAGAACACCGGACTTGAAATTCATATCTCGACGCAAGCCAATATATTAAACAAGTACACCGCCGAAGAATACGTGCGACTTGGGGCAAGGCGGATTATCCTTGGACGCGAGTGTACTCTTGGCGAAATAGCGGAAATCGCACAACATCTAAAGAAAACTTTTGGCGTCAAGCAAGGAAATAAGCAGGGTCTTCCCGAGATAGAAGTTTTTGTCCATGGGGCGATGTGCGTAAGTTACTCGGGGCGATGCTTGCTTTCCAATCTTATGGTAAATCGTGACGCCAACCGCGGCGAGTGTGCCCACCCGTGCCGCTGGAAGTATTCTCTTGTCGAAGAAAAACGCCCGGGTGAATATTTCCCCATAAGCGAAGACCTTAACGGAACATATATAATGAACAGCCGCGACCTTTGCCTTATAAATCATTTGGACAAATTAAAAGACGCCGGCGTGACGTCCTTTAAAATCGAGGGTCGAATGAAATCCGAATACTATGTCGCGTCGGTGGTAAAAGCCTATCGCCAAGCCATGGACGGGAAATTGAAAACCGACAAAACTCGCATGGATGAAATCAACAAGTCATATCATCGCCCATGGACGACCGGCTTTTTGTTAAGTGAAAACAATCATTTATACCTTGAAAGAAACGAGCCTTCGTCTTCGCACGAAGTCGTCGCGACCTGCCTCGGCGGAAACTCGGTCGAACTTAAAAACGCCTTTAACGTGGGTGACGAACTTGAGATTTTGTCTTTTGGTAAAAACCACAACAAAACCTTCAAGGTCACAGAAATCACACAAGTTGCCGAAAAATTTTCCCGTGCCAACAAAGCCGGAGAAATTTACGAAATCAGTTGTCCTTACAAATTACAATCGGGGGAGTTTCTGCGAAAGCGTATTCATCATTAACATCGCCACGGTCAAAGGTCCGACTCCGCCGGGGACGGGCGTTATAAATCCGGCGACGTGTTTTACAGAATCAAAATCCACATCGCCCACCAGAGTAGACGCTGCCAAGTTTGGGCTGGACCCAGTATTTGGTTGTGCGTTATCCGGCACCCTATTTATGCCGACGTCGATTACGACTGCACCGGGTTTTACCATATCGCCGGTGATAAGTTTTGCCCTGCCAACCGCGACGACCAAAATGTTGGCTTGCTTTGTAATGGCGGGAAGATTCACAGTTTTGCTGTGGGCAATCGTGACTGT
>Ga0209755_10002057_pt1 | contig 28667 bp, 25 predicted proteins | sample TergutCo191P1_FD_187301 | JGI IMG/M metagenome (GOLD analysis project Ga0209755, IMG submission 187301) | Cornitermes sp. P1 segment gut microbial communities from Petit-Saut dam, French Guiana - Co191P1 (SPAdes) (version 2) | ecosystem: Host-associated > Arthropoda: Insects > Digestive system...
ATGCTGTTTAATTAATCTGAATATTTCTTCCATTCTGGGTTTTATTATTGATAAAATTTGAGAACGCGGAATAGTCATGGGAGGCCTTCCGCCGACACCTGGGATAATAACAGTTTCTCTTTGGTCTAACATCGCTTCCCAGCAGCAGCCGGCATCAATTTTTATTTTTTCCGCATTATCCAAAGAAATATTTCTTAAAATGGAAATATCGCTTGTTACCTGCGTCCCTCCTGCAGGGACAGTGTGAGTTGAATAAGGGCTTCCTTCAACATATACCAAAGTGTCTGTCGTCCCTCCTCCGATATCGATCAATGCAACTCCTAATTCTATTTCTTCAGGTGTAAGAACTGCGCGTCCTGCAGCAAGAGTTTGAAGTATAATATCATTCACTTTAAATCCTGCGCGGTTTACGCATCTAATTATATTTTGCGCGCCTGTTACAGTGCATGTTATTATATGCACGTCAGCTTCCAAACGCACGCCAATCATGTCCAAAGGATTTCTAATTCCTTTCTGATCATCAATTTTATAACTTTGCGGTATTACTTCTAAGATTTGTCTGTCTGTCGGAATCACTACAGCTTTTGCAGCTTCAATTACTCTTTCAACATCTTCGTAAGAAATTTCTTTTGTATTTTTCTTTTTTCCTGTAACACCTACAACCCCTCTTGAATTAAGCCCATTAATATGATTACCGCCTATACCTGCCCAGCAATCTGTCACTTCTGCACAGCTCATCATTTCCGCATCTTCAACTGCCGCTTTTATTGCGCGGAGAGTCGCTTCGATATTTACAACAACGCCTTTTCTCAAACCTGTTGACGGTCTTGTACCGCATCCGATTATTTTTAAAGTATTATCTTCATCGTATTCACCGATAATTGCACGTACATAAGTTGAGCCTATATCTAATGATGTAATTATACTATTACTCATAAAGATTTCTCCTTTAAGGTATATGAACCAATACCTGATCTAAAATCAATTTCATCCGGTATGTCGCTGCCTACAAAACTTTTTTGATCGTTAAAAACATTTAACATAAGCAGCGTGTACCGAAGAACATCTTCTGTCAGATTATTTTCTACTCTAACCTTGATTGAACTATGTACAGGGAAAAGCACAAGATCAAATCCATCCCATGTTTTCCTTTCAATTCGTATTTCTGATATTGCAGATAACAGTTCAGGCGAATTAACAGCCATTTTATTTAGATTTTCAACTAAGGGAATTAAAGCGGACGGCAGACGCATATTAAGCTGAGGATTTTCTATTCCTGAAATAACAGGCAATGAACTTTCATTCATTTCGTTCCCGCCAATTTTAAAAATAACGCCTTCCCTGTCTATATATAAAGGAATCTGCTTTGAATTAATTTTTGTAAGTAAGACAGCCGCAGGTTCACGGGCGGTAAGAAAGATTGATAATTTATCAGGGAATCTTTTCATTACAACCGACGATTCTACAAGAATATGCCCTGATAAAACTTTCTTTATTTCATTGACATTTGTTGATATAAAAGAAGATGTTTCATCAATTTTTGAAAGAGAAAGAATTTCTGTGCGGTTTAAACCCTGAATTCCATGCACTTCAATTACAGAAAAGGGAATAAAGGGGCTAATTCCAAAAAGCCAAACCAATTGCGCGATAAAAATAATTACCGCGATTATTAAAAGCCTTTTAAGCCCTTTTTCTATCTTTTTCGCGGATTTTTTTTCTGCAGTATGATTGGCATCATTTGATGTTTCAAATTCTGTCTGTGTATAAAAATTACTCACCTGCATCCTCCGCCATATTATAAATACGGTTTTTACCGCTTACTTCATAATCGGTATTTCTAACAACATTAGATATAAGCCCTGCGCAAATTAATGTTGTTAAAAGCGATGAGCCTCCGGCTGAAAAAAACGGAAGCGGAATTCCTGTCGCAGGAAGAGCGCCTGATACAACCGCGATATTAAGAAGCATCTGTGACACCAACATGGTTGTTAAACCCGCAGCCAGCAGTTTGTTAAAGACATTTTCACTTTTCAATGCCGCTCTGTATCCTAGAAATGCAAAACTAACCATTAAAATAAAAAATAATAAAATACCCAGAAAACCTGTCTCTTCTGCATATGCGCTGAAAATAAAATCTGAATGAATCTCCGGAACACTCGCCAGTTTATGAGTTCCCTCCCCTATTCCTTTTCCCAAAAAACCGCTTGAAACAATCGCTTCGCGGCTTGCGTTAACCTGGTAACTTGAACCTAGAGGATCCCAGTCAGGTCTTAGAAAGCTTACAAGCCTCCATACCCTGTGTAATTTTGTAAAAATTAAAAGCGCGGAAACAGGCAGTATCATTGCAATGGCAGCAAAGAAATATCTGAAACGAATTCCTGCAAGAAAGAAAATAATCATTGCGTTAAACACAATAAAAACCGCTGTAGAAAAATTATTTTGAATATAAATCAGAAGGAAAAATATTCCTGTTACAATAATCGGCGCTAAAATACCGGAAAAAAACTTATCAAGATTTTCTCTTTTTTTATCAAGCAAATGCGCTAAATAAAACGGAAGAACAAATTTTACAAGTTCTGAAGGCTGGTAAGTAAATGAACCTATTTCTATCCAGCGTGTCGCGCCGTACCTTTCAACACCGACACTCGGTAATAAAGTTAAACTGCATAAAACGGCAGTTATAAAAGCTGCAATGAAAGAAAATTTCCGTAAAAAATCAAGTTTTATAAATGAACAAATAAAGAACATTGCAATTCCTATGGCGGCAAAACCTAACTGCCTCTTTACAAAATAAATCCCGCTTGCGTAAAACCTTTGCGCAAATGAATATGATGCAGAATAAAGCGTTACAATCCCGATCCCTAAAAAAAGGAATACACAGAAATAAAAGAGGTGAATATTTTTTAATCCATGCAAGCCTGTTTTATACGCTTTTTCTACATCAAATTGAAACATCAATTTCCTCTATTGAATTTTTAATGTTGACAGGGCTATAATTGCAAATAACCCTCCGAGTATCCAAAACCTGATTACAGTTTTCGTTTCTGCCCAACCCATAAGTTCGTAATGATGATGTAACGGAGCCATTTTGAAAACTCTTTTTTTCCGTAACTTAAAAGATATTACCTGTATAATTACAGATGCAATCTCCAGCACAAAGACACCGCCTATGATAAATAAAAGTATTTCTTTCTTTGTGATTAATGATATGACAGCGATTACTCCCCCTAAAGATAAAGATCCGACATCACCCATAAAAACTTCCGCAGGATGAGCGTTAAACCAAAGAAAACCGACACATGCGCCTGCCGCGGCAAAACAAAATACAGTCAACTCCCCGGCTTCAGGAATATATGGTATACCTAAGTAGGAAGAATAATCGATACGGCCTGTAATGTAAGTTAATATTGCAAGAGTCAGAAAAACAATTATTAATAAACCTGCCAATAAACCGTCTAAACCGTCAGAAAAATTTACCGCGTTTGATTCACCTACAACAAGCAATATTGCAAAAGGTATCCACCAAAAACCCATATCTAAAACAGGGTCTTTAAAGAAAGGTATATAAAGCATTGTTGTTTCTTTTGTGCCTGTAAAGTAAATAACCAATACTATAGTAATAGCGACAGTAAACTGCCCAACCAGCTTCGCCCAGGCAGGAAGCCCTGCTGAATTATGCCGTTTCACTTTTAAGAAATCATCAATAAAACCAATCGCGCCGAATAAAACAAAAGCTGCCATTGTAATCCATGTTGTTTTATTTTGTAAATTCCCCCAGAACAACATAGCGATTACAACCGACAAAATTATAAAAACGCCGCCCATAGTAGGAGTGCCTGTTTTAATAAGATGTGTTTTCGGCCCTTCTTCGCGGACATTTTGCCCTATTTTTAAAGTACTTAAAAACTCTATAATTTTTCCGCCGAAAAGAAAACAGATTAATAAAGTAGTAAGGGCTGCAAAAGCGCTTCTGAATGTAAGATACGAGAATACGCGGAACGGAGTGAAAAAACCGTATAAATATTCAAAAAACTCATTAAACATTGCTTCCCCCTGTTAACATTTCTGTTAATCTTTCCAGAGTACAGCCGCGTGAGCCTTTTAACAGTACAATATCCCCTGTTTGCACATAACTATCAAGAGAAGCCGATATATCATTAATATTATCTGAATAATAATAAGGAATCTTTTTTATAAACTTACATGCCGCTTCAATTTCCTTGCCGAATAAAAATATTTTTTCCGCTTTTGATTCATTTAACAATGAGCCTAATTCAGAATGCGCGTTATGTGCAAATTCACCCAATTCAAGCATATCTGCGATAACATAAATTTTTCTGCCTGTCCAATCTACAGAATCGCAGAATTCGATACTCTTTGCAGTTGATTCAGGATTTGCATTATAACAATCGCATATAACGGTAGTACGCCCTTTTAAAACTTGAAGCCTTCCGAACATAGGTTTTACAGATTCAAGCCCTTGTTTAATCGCGTCTATACTGACAGGAATTTCCTTTGCAATTGCAATGGCTGCAATCGCATCATCTAAATTATGTTTCCCTGGAAGCGAAAAATTAATTTTTTTTCCTGCAAAAATAATTTCTGTCCCTCCAAGCCCAAGGCTTCTCGTTCCTTCAAATTCTTCAATGGAAGTAGAACTATAAAATTTAATATTGCACGTAACGCCCTCTGCCATTTCTTTTGCATACTCATCTTTTAAAGGAATTAGAGCGATATCATCATTATTTAAATATTGAAAAATACTTTTCTTTTCGTTAAGTATTTTATCTTTACTGCCGATATTTCCGATATGCGAAGAACCTATGTTTGTAATTAAAGCGATGTTTGGTTTTAAAATATTAGCGCTTTTTAATATCTCGCCTGTTTTGTTCATACCAAGTTCAAACACACCGACTTCATGATTATTTCTTACATCAAAAACAGAAAGTGGCAATCCTGTTTCAGAATTAAGGTTGCCTTTATTCATCACAGTATTTTTTTCGCATGATATAATTGCAGATGTAATTTCTTTTGTCGTTGTCTTACCTGCAGAACCTGTTATACCGATTTTTTTTAACTTATCAAATTTTTCAAGGTAAACTCTTGCTGAGTCCTGTAAACTTGCCAGAGTATCTTCTACTACAATTAAATTCTTTCCCATATTTCGGGCGATATCTACTAAATTAAAGGTATTTATTTTCGCCGCTTCCACAACAGCGCATGAAGCGCCCGCATTAAAGGCGGCATTTACATATTGATGTCCGTCGCACATTGTTCCGTTAAGCGCATAAAAGATAGAACCGAAACAAGCGGTGCGCGAATCAATAGATACTGATGAAAAACCATTGTCAGATGAAAAGGAGATAAGGCGGCCTCCCACTAAATGGGATAATTCGCCAAACTTCATAAGCTGTTCAGTATTCATGCCCCTTCCCCCCTATTATTTTTACCTGAAGAAAATGCTCAGGCGCAGCTTTTTGTAATTCAAGTTCATTTTTTGCAATAATTTCAATTCTTTCCGCTGATGAATATTCTGCAATACTTGCAACAAGTTTTTTATTACTTTCTATCCATTCTTTCTGCGTTTGCTCAAGACGTACTAAATCATTATTTAGATCGTGATACCTGTTCGACTGCCAAATTAACAGCCCTAAGAGAAGAGGAATACTTAAACCTAAAAAATAAACCAATAGATACTTTTTAATCATTGATATCCTCTTCTAAAATTTTTTCTATTACACGCAATCTTGCGCTTCTAGATGGCGGATTCCGCTCAATTTCCTCTTTAGAAGGGCTTATCCCCTTCTTTGTAAGCACATTAATTGAGCGGAATCCACAGTTACATATCGGCGCTTTTTGCGGGCAAATACAGTTTTTGTTCATTGATCTGATAAAATGCTTAACTATACGATCTTCGTCCGAGTGGAACGAGATTACTGCGAGCCTCCCCTTTGACTCGATTGTCCTAAGCGCCGCCTCAAGGAGTGTATGGAGTTTGCTTAGCTCTCCGTTGACTGCTATTCTAAGTGCTTGGAATGTCCTTGTTGCAGGATGAATTGATCCGTGCCTATACGCGGCAGGCACCGCTCTTTTTATTAAATCACAAAGAGCGGCTGTAGTTGTAATTGCGGATTTTTGCCTTTCATCTGCAATAAGAGAAGCGATACGCCTTGAATATTTCTCCCCTGAATTATTGTAAATAAGGTCTGCTAATTCTTTTTCAGGAAGGCGCGCAATTAAATCTGCGGCAGTTACATTACCGTTTTCATCAAGGCGCATATCTAAAATTTCATCTTTTTCAAAACTAAAACCTTTTGCGCTGTTTTTATAATGCCATGCACTGATCCCGCAATCAAAGAGAACAAAATTCGGGCGTTTTAATTCTGACGGATAATCCGCAAAAAAATCATGAGACCAGCCGTTATAAAAATGCACACGGTCTCGATAAGGTTCCAATCTTTTTTTTGCAATTTCAAAAATATTTTTATCCACTTCGATGCAAACCATTTTTATTTCCGGGAATGCAGCCAGAAGAGCCGCGCTGTGCCCCGCCTCTCCCGTATTGGCATCAATACAAAGTAAAGAACCTGTTTGCAGATTGGTATTTTCAACAGGGAAGAAGCTGAGAACTTCATTTAACATAACAGGAGTGTGTACATATTCCATTGTCATATAATTCCCTTTCTGCGTTTTATAATCTGACTCATTTCTTCAGATGCCGCGTCAAATTCTTTTTTATTATCTTCATCATCTTCATCAATATATTCATCATGAAGTTTTGAATCCCAAATCTCACAAAATTCACGTAAACCGGAAACTACACAATCTTTGGTAATGCCTGCATATTTACGAAGCGTTTCAGGAATTAGCAATCTTCCCGCTTTATCAAATTCAACAAGCTGAGAAGAACCTATATATTTTCGAATATTGCGAAGATCCATTGATGAAAAAAGGTCTGTGTTTTCTGCTATTGCATTTCCGAATTTTTCTTCCCATTTTGCAACGGTAAATATCCATATACATTTGTTGCGCCCTTTCATTAAATAAACCGAAAGCGCGTTTAAATCTTTCCGTAATTGAACAGGCAGAGTGAGGCGGAATTTTTCATCTAATATTACATTAAACTCGCCGGTCATCATAACCCACTCTCCCCCACTTTTTCCCCTAAGTATAGGTTTTTTCTCATTTTACACCTTAAAAAAATTAATGCAATAGAAATTTGAATAAAAAATAAAAAAAAATAAAATATTTTAGTATAATCCTATACATTCATGTAGTAATAAGGGTAATTGCACGATTTAATGGCATAGGTTATGATTATTCATGCTCTAGCCACGCTTGCGCGGCGTATAGAATCAAATTCATTAAGCTACTTTAGTAGCCAAGCTCGTCGACCGGAGGAAGACATGCAATTGTATGAATATTATATTGTTTTCCCTGAAGGAGACGCTCAGGAAATAGAAGGGCGGCTTCCTTTTAACGCCCTTGTAGATATGAACGGTAATGTGATTTCCCTGCCGCTGCCGACAAATAAAATGATAGTTTTTAAGGTAAACGGTATTAAAACCGAGGAGAAACTAGGCTTAAGCCAGACCTATCATTTTTTAGAATTATTAAGCGCGGATGAATTATTGGAATACGCCCGTTAATAATTAACAAAGTTATATAGATTTAAAAATAGAGAAAAAAACTGCGTATTTTTTGGGAGGGGAATACGGCTAAATTAATCGGAACAAAAAACGAAAGCTCTCTGCACAAAACATTAAAGTTTCATTATGCAGGTCCAAGCGGAAGAACCGAAGCTGAGGTCGGGGATTTTGTCGCTGACGGAATTAATGAAGACGGAGAATATATTGAAGTGCAGATAGGGAGTTTCGCCCCTCTTATAAAAAAAGTAAAAATATTTGCAAAAAAAGGCAAAGTGCGGATCATCCACCCGGTCGCTGTTTCTAAAATAATCGAAGTATATTCAAAAGACGGCAGTTTTCTTTACAGACGTAAAAGCCCGCACAAAGGCTCAAGCTGGGACATATTCGACGCTCTCCTTTACGCTCCCGAACTGCCGCTGACAAAAGGCGTAGTAATTGAACTAATCCTGCTTGAAATAACAGAAAAACGCATCAAAGACGGCAAAGGCTCTTGGCGGCGCAAAGGGGTGAGCATCTCTGATAAAGAAATGTCCGCCTTTCATGAAAGCATCCTCTTTAAAAAAAGCAAAGATTTCCTTTGCTTCATCCCCTTTAAAAAAGGCGAGGAGTTTACCGCCGCATCCCTTGCAAAAAAAACAGGGATACAACGATGGAAAGCTTCAAGAGCGCTTTATGTGCTAAGCAAGATGAAAGCGGTAAAAAGAGTGAGAAAAAAATCCAATGCTTGGGTGTATAAAAGATAAACGGTAAAAATCAAATTTATCAGATTGACTTCAAGTATTTTTCTATATCTTCTGCGCTGCTTAGCGATAAAACTTTTTCCGCTGTTTGTTTTGCATATTCTATAGAGATTGACGCTATTTTACGTTTAATAGGAGCTATGACGGCGGCTCCCATGCTTAGCTTTCTTAAACCTAATCCTATAAGAGCGGGTACCGCATAAATATCGCTTGCCAGTTCGCCGCAGATAGAAAGAGGTTTGCCTTCTTCGTTAAAGGCGCAGATTACATCTTTTAAAAGTTTCCACATGGAAGGATGATAACTTTGGTAATATTTTTCTACATCGCCGTTCATTCTGTCTGCGGCGCATAGGTATTGGCATAAATCGTTTGAGCCTATGCTGGCAAAATCTGTTTCTTTCGCCGCTAACTTTGCAATTAAAGCGATAGAAGGAACTTCTATCATAATACCTGTTTTTACATTTCCTGTCGGAATCCCTTCTTTTTCAAGATCGAATTTAACATCTTTAAGAAGTTCTTTTACTTTGCGGATATCATCAATTGAGGAAATCATGGGGAACATCAGCCAAAGATTGCCGTATAAAGAAGCGCGCAAAGCAGCTCTTAATTGGGTTTTAAAAATTTCTGTGACCTTAAAGCAAAACCTTATCCCCCTATTTCCTAAAAAGGGGTTGTCTTCGCGTTTTATTTCCATGTACGGAAGCTGTTTGTCAGCTCCTATATCAAGAGTACGCAAGATTACAGGTTTTTGTTTAAAAGATTCTAAGACCCTGCGGTAAACCGCAAACTGCTCTTCTTCCTGAGGCAAGGTATTACGCCCTAAAAATAAAAATTCGGTTCTGAATAAACCTACACCGTCCGCTGTATTTTCAAGGCCTCCTTCGTTTCGAGAGCCGTCATATTCCGTTTGCGCTATATTTACACCTATCTCGATTTTTTCACCGCAGGAAGTAAAACATTCTTTATAACGGAAAGTTTCGGCTTCCTCCATATCAAGACGGTAATCATTTGTTTTTTTAATAAAATCATTTTTTATAAAATCTGAAGGGTCCAGAATGACTGTCCCGTCCCCGGCGTTTACCGCCGCAAGCTGGCCTTGTTTTACTTTGCTTATAAGCCCTTCTATCCCCAGGACAGCGGGTATCCCGTAACTTTTAGAAATAATAGCTGTGTGGCTCGTTAAACCGCCTGTTTCAGTCAGTATAGCCAATACTTTGCTTTTATCCATATTTGCGGTGTCACGGGGTTTTAATTCATGGGAAGCGATGATTACAGGCTCTTTTAAAGATGAAAGCTCTTCATTTTTTTTACCGTACCATAAGCCGAGCAACAAAGCCCTCACATCGTCAAAATCAACCGCGCGCTCATAAAGCAAAGGATCGTCTGTTTGACGTAAAACAAGTATGATTGCTTCGTAAACCTGATAAATAGCCCAATCTCCCGCCCAATGTTCTTCTTTAATTTTAACGGGTATATCTTCGTTAATAATTATATCTTCTACTATTTCCTGATGCGCCCCAAAAATAGCCGCTTTATCAGGATCGATTTTTTCCATCGAATTTTTTATATCTTCAAGTTCGGACAGAGCCGCTTTTTTTATTAAATTATATTTATCTAGATGAGATTGAGTTTCTTCTTCAGAAATGAATGTTTCTATAGGGATTTTGTACTTTTCATTGAAGATGTGGATTTTTCCTATTGCCGCCCCGATAGCGGTGCCTTTTCCGGTTAATGTCATAGGTTTAACCCCTTGAATCTTCCAACCCAGAAGTCAAAAAAAATCTGACCGTAAAATACGGTCAGATTTCTATCTTACCAGCCATCAACCATGTCATCTTCATCGCGATGATGTTCGGTGAAGAGGTCTGTACTTGCTCTAAGATCGTCTAAATAAATATAATAACTCCCTCTTGATTCCAAGGGGTCGCAATCGATCCTAAAACCTGTAACCTTGATACCGAAGTTATTATGGTAATGATAATTTCTCTGCACTACGCCGCTAATTCCGTCTTCAGGCGCGGGCGGGATAGTGGCGTATAATTTTTGCCAACCTGTAAAATTAAGCTTGCCCATGCTGAACTCATAATACCTGCCGAAGAAATCTTGAATTAAAAGGATCAGTTCGTGGTTAAAATTACGTCCCGCTACCCAAATTGTAATGGTTTTAGTGATACCTTCAATCGGGATTGGGCGCATAGGTAAGATAGAAAAACTGTTATATCCCCTGCGAAGGAAATCCACTCTTGTACCTAAAACATATTGGTCTGTAATTTCCATACCTTCTTCATCAGGAATCCCTTCCTTTCCGGCAGGAGAGCCATAGAATAACCTTGATGTTGTATAACCTTCATCTTTGGACATCGTCGATCTCCAAAAACCGTCATGTTCAAATTTATCAACAGACACTTCTTTAATTAACTGCTGCGCTGATTCTATTCCGAGCCTTGCCGGGTCAGGTGTACCGACATCCCCCTGCTGTGCATAGAGAAAACCGCCCATTAAAAAGATTAAAGTAATGATTATAAACTTTTTCATTTTTTTCTCCTTAATTGCTAGAATTACTTGTCCAGAGATTATTAACCCGTGACGGATCGGCTAAATCGCTGCCGTCAAACAAGGGTTCAAACATATCTGTTAAGACTTTTAGCTGTTTAAAATAAATATAAAAATTATCGACTCTTTCAACAGGCAAGGTCCAGATGCGGAACTTGACAAAGGTTAAACCTGCATAAGAAGGCAAGGTTCTTCTAGCCTGCGGAATATTAGTCGGGATATTTACATTGAGGTTTCTCCAGCCCGGATATGAAATATCGCCGAGTTTGAGAGAATGGATAACGCCCCTGTAATCCCTTAAATAAACTTCCATGTAATATCTGAGGTTTGCGCCCCAAACCCAAACATCAATGTTTTGAATCGTACCCGGAATGGGTATTTCATAAGGGTTTCCCTCTGAATCATCTGCGAGTGTCGGATATAAATCGATCCAGTTATACCCTCTGCGGTCAAAAGCGCCTCTTAAACCGAGGCTTCTAATCTGATTAACAGGCTGCCCGCCGAAGACGGTGCTGGGCCAGGCGTTAATATACGAAAGAACAGGATACCTTGACGCATGACCGTTACTATCCTGTTTGTTATCGCCGTTTTCATCTTTAATTATTGAAGTAAACCTGCTTGCTTGAGTTTTCCAAATATACGGAGCGTCTTCGTCCCCGTTAAATGTTTCCAACATCCTTGTTTCCAAGCTGACTGCCCTATACTGACCATAACTTGAAAAAACCGTTATGCATGCCATAACAATAAGGCAAATAATTTTGAAACTTATCTGTTTCATCCCTTACTCCTTTTAAAAATACAACCTTGATAAAACCTGCACAAACAGGATTTGCACTTACAACGAAGTTTCCCGCGTACCTTAACTAAACCCTGCCGGGAAAAGCATAAAGGGCGCATTTTTTCATCATGCTTAATATTATATTTGTTTGCATTATCTTTGTCAAATAATAATGCTTCAATTCAGTCATTTTACCATGTTTTAGTCAGTTTACGCAATGTCTCTTTATCAAAATTCTTCATTTTTATAAATTGAAATTTGGAAGGAATCTTCCCTTTTTCCTCCCCTGCTTCTACCATGCTAACCGCTTTTTTTACCTGAGCAAGGGGCGAATCGTCAATAATAATGACTGCATTGTCCGGCGCGTACAAGGGTTCAATCCAAGAAAAGAGGATAATAGGGATATTTACCGTCCTTCTATCTACAAATTCAATGCCGATAGTGGTAACAACCGCACAGCTTATGTCATTTCTTTCATAAAAACTGGAATAATCAGAAAAAAACAATGATTCAGGGCCTATTTCGATGTTAAACAGTTCTTTAAAGTCTTTTAAACCTTGTAAAAAAGCAGTTCTCGCCTGCGTAAGGATGCCAGGCTCTATAAAAACAGCGATTTTACCGTTTTGCCCCTTGTCAATGATAAGCGCGGCTCCTGCAGCTTTGTAAAAATCGCTTTCTACGTCGTTTTTATATATAAAGTAACCCGATGTATTATTTCCCAGGCTGAAAGAAGAGGGGTTTGCATTTTCAGGGTAACGCCCTTCCAGAATAACAACCGGAATTTGAGGGTTTTTCTCACGGTAATACTTCGCGGCTCCTGCAAACCTTAAAGGGAAAAGCGCGCAATAAGGCTGAGCGGAAATTTCGCTGACAGCCAAAGCTGCAAGATCGCTTCCTGCGTCATTTGCTACAGAAACTGTTTTTACAGGCCGGAACAAATTCAATGAAATTTTTAACGCTTCTTTTTTAATACGTTTTACCCCGTAATAACTGATAAAACCTTCATCAGAAACAATTAAAACCGGCGCTTTATTAATAAAAATTAAATAAGGGACAAGAAATGCGGTTAAAATAAAAACTGTTATAATTATTAATATTATTATTTTTTTTTTCATGTCTATTTCTTTTTATACAGGCGGTAAGAAAATTCTTTCCCCCTGCTTTTTTTATATTTGTGTTTTACTTAACTCTTTTACTATCATGTCCGTTTCTTCAAATTCGCTGTGCAGCAAATGTTCGGCGATTGCGCTTAACTGATCCCTTATGGAACGCGGCCAAGTTTTTTGTTTTAAATCCGCAAGAGCGTCTTTAGCCGCTTTTTTATCAAAAGACGCGCATGCATCCTGAATTGCTTTTAATTTTTCCTGCAAATACACATTATCCCCGGTGATCGGCTCCCCTTCATCGCCTGCCTGGTCTTCATCAAGCGGTTCTAACTTATCGATTACTTTTTTTAATTCTTCGATAAATTCAGGGAGCGAGGAAAGTATCAATTTGATGTTTTTATCTCTTCCCGCCTGTTCAAGTTTTGACGCTTCCATTGCAAGATCGCTTTCCCCTACATTTGCAAGTGCGCTTTTCATTGCATGAACATTAATTAAAAATGTCGGGATGTCGTCTAACCTGCGGCAACTGTTTTCGCTGATTGCAGATAACACCGTCACCGCTTTTTTCGCGTCACGCACAAAGAATTCCGCTAACTGAGGATCAATTGCAAGGTTGTGGCTGCCTGCCGCATAGAGCATATTTTTTTGTTTTCGCGCTTCTTCAAGAGCTTCCGGCGTTTGTTTATCGCGGATCATCCTGTTTAAAATATTATTGAGCTGGCGTATATCAATCGGTTTGGAAATAAAATCATCAAAACCGTTATTCAAAAACATTTCCGCCTGCCCTGTCAGAGCGTTTGCAGTCAAAGCGACTATCGGTTTTTTATACCCAAGACTGCGTATTATTTTAACAGCTTCAATTCCGTCCATTCTGGGCATCATGTGATCCATAAAGATAATGTCGTAAGAAGCGCCGCTTCTGATTTTTTCTATCGCATCAAAACCGCTTAAACCGGTATCGATTGTAATCCCGTAAGGGGCGATAAGGCCGCGCGCTACATACAGGTTAGTTTCAACATCGTCGATAATAAGAACTTTTCCATAAGGCATATATTCCTGTGTAATTTGCGCGTTTCTCATTTTTGTTGTGTTCTTTAAATTGAGTTTCATTAAATTTTCCGCATGTTTTATACCTATCTTCTCGGAATTGACAAGTATTTGCGGCAAACGGACTGTAAAAACAGAGCCGAGTCCCGGAGTGCTTTCCACTGTCATTTCGCCGTTCATAAGCTGTATTAAATTGCGCGTAATATTCATGCCAAGCCCCGTACCTTCTGTTTTACGGTTTGCTTCCATGTTAAAGCGGCTGAATTTATCACCTAACTTACGCACTTGATCCGCTGTCATCCCCTGCCCTGTATCGCTGACACGGAAAACAAGCATACAATTTTTGTTATTATTATCATCGTATTCTGCAAAAAGGGAAAACTCAACCTGCCCTTCCTGTGTATATTTAAAAGCGTTTGAAAGCAAGTTGTTAAGTATTTGTTTTATACGCAGTTCGTCTCCTATAAGGTTTACAGGAACAAATTCATTTACTTCAAGCCTGAAATCAATCGGTTTGCTTTCATAGCGCAAAATATTTAATTTAACAGTATCGTATATTAAACTTGAAATATCATATTGTGTTGACACAAGTTCAAATTTACCCGCCTCTATTTTTGACAAGTCAAGAATGTCATTGATAATTCCAAGCAATAAATCGCCTGAATTGTAAATTCTTTCCAGCGCTTCTTTTGTTGCAAGCGGCAGGGTATGATCTTGAAGCTGGATTTCTGTAATTCCCATAATCGCGTTCATAGGAGTGCGTATTTCATGACTCATTTTTGCAAGGAAGTCGCTCTTTGCTTTATTGCTTTCTTCTGCAATTTCAGCCCTTCGCATTTCCGCTACCATCGTTTTAAGTTCCCTTAAATCCCTGATATAACCGGCTATGGCGTAGTCGCCTCTTAATTTTACGCGAACAAAGGTTACTTCCGTAGGGACTTGTTCGCCGTCCCTTTTTTGATGCATCCATTCAAATTTGCAATAACCCTCTTCAAAAGCTTCATCAATATACCGAACAAGCATATCGGCGGAAGCTTCGCCTGAAGGCTGGTATTCGGGAAAGAAATCATTGCTGTTTTCAATAAACTCTTTTTTATCGGATAACCCGAATAATCTTTCAATTTCCTGATTTGCTTCAAGGATTTTTACGTTTTTATCAAACATAAAGCAGCTTAAAGGAGTCGCGTTAAATAAAACCTGTGTACATTCGTCAGCTTCGCGCATTTTCGCCATAACAGCTTTTATTTCGCGTAAATCGCGGACATAACCGCAAACCATGTATTCATTTTTTAACCTTACACGGACAAGGGTGATTTCGCACGGCACTATTTCGCCGTTTAATTTACGGTGCAGCCAATCAAACCTGGAATAACCTTCGGCAAAAGTTTTTTTAATATATTCATCGCTTTTTGCAGATGAAAGATGCCCGTCCGGCTGATATTCAGGCGACAGATCGTTAAATCTGTCCATATATTCTTTTTTACTTGATAATTCAAATAATTTGATCGCTTCCTGATTACAATCAATAAGCGTATTGTTTTTATCCCAGAATGTAGCGCAAAGAGGCGTTGCGTCTAACATAACTTTTATCCGCTCTTCCGCCTTTTTTTTAGATGCGATAATGCTTAATAAAATCGCGCATACACTAACCGCTAATACCGATCCCATAATAATCAGCACAAAAGCTATGTCTCTTATACTTTTATAATATTTTTCCGCGTATGCAATAATCGCTAAATACCAGCCGTTATTTAACTTCCTTATAAAGGCGATAGACTTGTTTCCGTTGTAATCTGTCGCAGGCCTTTCGTTTATATCAAAACCTTGTTTTAATATTTCCATTATCGCTACGCCGTCATTCATTAAGCTGAGACTTCTGCCAATAAAAGCAGGATGCGGATGCGCTATTACATTAAAACTTTTATCAAATAATATACCGTAACTGTCTTCTGTTACAGAAGATTTAATCGCATATTCTTTTATTCTATCAAGATATACATCAAGACAAACAACCCCAAGCTGTTTCCCTTCATTATCAATGAGCTTTCGTGCAAATGTAATTAATGTTTCATTTTGAAATAAATTTTCATAAGGTTCTGTAACCCCTACATTTCCGTTTTCTTCCATAGCGGCAAGATACCACGGTCTTTGCTGAATATTAATATTTTCCGGCGCTGTAATATTTTTACCTATAATTACCATATCATCGAATATATCAAAAAAACCGTAAACAAGAGTGGTATAAGCTAATTTTCTGTTTTCCCCGGATAAGTAATCGGTGATATTATTAATATAATCAATCACTATATGATAATCTACGCCGTCAATAATCATAGCACGGATATTTTCAGAAATGACACCTAACACGGTTTCCGGTTCTAAAAGATCGACATGGATATGGTTTTGCGTGGTAGCGATTGCCTGATTTACATTATTAATTAAATGTTTGTATTCGATGCCGCTCATAAAGTAGTAACTAAAGAAAACCATCAGCGCAAAGGCCATAATAACAACAAGCACCTGCACATGCGATATTATTGACCACAATTTTTTTACAGCGGTGTGCAAACTCTGTTTTTGCAAACCCTGTTTTTGCAAACCCTGTTTGTGCAAACTCTGTTTTTGCAAACTTTGTTTGTTGTGCATCATAAGCCAGCCTTCGCCGCTTTTATTGTTTCTTTTATTTCGTTAAATAGTTCTGCAATATTCGGATCAAAATGAGTGCCTTTGTTATGCATTATAATATCTATCGCTTCATCGTCTGTAAACGCTTTTTTATATGGGCGGTCTGAAACAAGCGCGTCGTATACATCCACTATCGCCATGATTCTCCCGTGAAGCGGGATATCTGCGCCTTTAAGACCACGCGGATACCCTTTGCCGTCCCACCTTTCATGATGAGTGCCTGCAAAAAGTTTCGCGTTACGCAAAAATTCTCCTTCACCTGTTCTGGAAATAATTTCGTCTATTATTCTCTCGCCTTCCATTGCATGGCTCTTCATTATTTCATATTCATCATCTGTAAGTTTGCCCGGTTTATTAACGATAGTATCCGTAATGGAAATTTTACCAAGATCATGCATACGCGCAGAGGAGATCATTTTTTCTACATCCCAATCTTCAATTTCATTATGATACATATCGCGTTTTTTCATTTCATCAATTAAAATTTTTATATATATGGATGTACGTTCAATGTGCCCACCTGTACCTTTATCGCGGTTTTCTACCATATCTGCAAGAACTGAAATGATACTGTTTTGAAGCCTGTGTAATTGAGCGGTGCGCTCGCGGATTAATTCATCAATATTAAGGTGGGTTTTTATCCTGTTTAATAAAACAGGCGCGGAAAAAGGTTTTGTAATAAAATCTACAGCTCCTATTTCAAGCCCTCTTGCCTCTACAACAGCGTCATTCCTGCCTGTTAGAAACATAACAGGTATATCCTGCCATAAACCTTCGGATTTTAACTTTTTGAGCGTTTCAAACCCGTCCATTTCGGGCATTTCGATATCTAATAAGATTAAATCAGGGGTAATTTTTTCTAAAAGGGTAAACATTTTAGCTGCAGAGGGCATGGTCATTACGCGGTAATAATCTTCCAACACCGCTTCTGCCATTGAAAGGTTGGTATCACTGTCATCAACAACAAAAATAGTTTTCATAAAAATGCCCCTAGCCCCCCGGATAAACAAGCACCTTCAATGCTGTGAAAACAGTAAAATTAAAGTGATATTTATATTTTACAGTTTGATCATAACTGTCTTACAGCTTTACCGCTCAAATTCTATAGTAATTTAATTATAATGTAAAGGTTATTTCAGAATAAAGTATATATAAGTATTAAAAATTCAGAAAATCAAGTTTATGCAAACCGTATTTTGTTGATAACAGAGAAGCTTGGCATTTCCAGATCAATACATTTATAATTAGCTCATGCCGATAAAAATACCGAAAGAATTACCCGCTTATGACACTCTTTCCAAGGAAAAGGTTTTTGTAATAACCGAAGACCGCGCGGAATCTCAGGATATAAGGCCTTTACGGGTCGGGATTATAAATCTTATGCCCACAACTATCGATACAGAAATCCAGCTTTTAAGGCTTTTGGGGAACAGCCCCCTTCAAGTGGACATCACTTTTTTAAATATGGGCAGCCACAGATCGAAAAACGCGCCCCCAGGGCACCTTGAGAAATTTTATATAAATTCAAAAGAAATTGTCGCTAAAAAAGTGAGGTTTGACGGGCTGATTATTACAGGCGCCCCTGTGGAAACCCTGCCTTTCGAAGAAGTAGATTATTGGGATGAACTGGTAAAAGTGATTGATTATTCGGAAAAAAATGTTTTTTCCTGTCTGCATATCTGCTGGGGCGCTCAAGCAGGGCTTTACCGCCGTTACGGTATCCCCAAACACCCGCTTAAAAAAAAGCTGTTCGGGGTTTTCCCTCATACGGTGAAAGAACAAAATGAAGAAGCCGTAAACCACGTTTGCGCTCTTTTCCGTGGTTTTGACGATGAATTTCTCGCCCCCCAATCAAGGCATACGGCAAGCGACAGAGACGCAATCGCCTCAGAATCCCTGCTTACGATACAATCAGAAACAAAAGAAGCCGGTGTTTTTATCACCACTGCGCGGGGCGCAAGGGAAATATATATTTCAGGGCATTTAGAATACGATCCTCTCACCCTTGACCGCGAATACCGCCGCGATATATCGAAAAACTTAGCGATAGATATACCGAAAAATTATTACCCCGGAAATGACCCTTCAAAAAAGCCTGTTGTCCGCTGGAGGGCTCACGCAAATTTATTTTTTGACAACTGGCTTAATTATGTGTATCAGGAAACTCCCTTTAATTTAAATAATTTGAATTAATTACAGCTTCCCCATCAAATTTCTTATAAAATATACTTTTCTTACTTGTTTTTTATAATTTTAAGATTATACTATATCAAATACATAAAAAACGGAGATTTTTATGAAAAAAACAATAATGACAGTTTTAATTTTTATCTTTCTTTCAAATATAACTTACGCGCAAAACATTTTTTCTCAAACTGGGTTTGCTCAAACAGGGTTTGCACAAACTGGGTTTACAAATGCAGATTTGCAGTTACCGTTGTATATCCCCCAATCAGGAGCTGAGTTTTTAACTCCGATGGGCTATCATGCAGGGAGCGGTTTTTTAAATATTATCTTAGGGCTTGGTTCTTGGATGGCAGGAGATGAGAAGGGAGCTATTCCGATAACAATAGTTCAAGCGGCAGGCCTTATATGCGCTATAGGTTTTGGTTCAAGGGATATATCATCAGGGGAATGGACTTTTTTAAAAGCGCCTCTTACTAGAACAGGAATCGGTTTGGCATTCGGAATTGGCATCGGTTCATTAAGCGTTCTATTTTTTAAAGATATAATGGTACTGCCCTTGGTTGCCTTAGGCGGAAGCTTTATAGGTTATTGCACTGTATTTTTCGATAAAAATATTCATTCTTCAAGTAAAATGGCTGCAGCTTCAGTCGCGGTTTGGGCCTTAGGTGTTTTCGGAGGTTTCCTCGTACCCATGCTCTACCAAAGAAACGAAGCTCAAGCGCAAAGCCAAACCGCAAAACTAAACGATGCGCGTAATTGGAATTTCGCTTTTTTCCCGAATGAAAGCGGGCGTTTAACAGGTTATTTAGCGTTTACCGCTCATTTTTAAACAGGAGTAAATATGCTGTACAGACAATACGGTCAAACCGGAGAAAAAGTATCCCTTTTAGGTTTCGGGGGAATGCGTTTTAAAAATGTTGACGATCATGACGAGTGCGTCCGCTTAATGGTCGCAGCCGCAGAAGGCGGGATCAATTATTTTGATACAGCGCCGGGTTACTTTGAGACAAGAAGCGAAACGGTTTTCGGCAAAGCTTTTGCCAAAATGCGGGAAAAAGGGCTGCCGTATTTATGCTCCACAAAAACTTTTGAAACGACAGAAAGCGGAATAAGGCGCGAGATAGAAAACCAGCTTAAAAGGCTAAATATTAATACTATCGACTTTTACCATATCTGGTGCATTTTAAGTTTGGATAATTGGGAAAAAAGAAAAAAAGACGGCGTGCTTAATACTTTTAGAAAATTAAAAGAAGAGGGTGTTATACGCCATATTTGCATATCAAGCCATTTAATAAAAAATGATATTAAAAAACTTTTAATGGAAGATGTTTTTGAAGGAGTGCTTTTCGGTTATTCCGCTTATAATTTTAAAACAAGGCAGGAAGCGTTTAACGCGATCAAAGAAAAAAAACTCGGAGCTGTCGTAATGAACCCCCTGGGCGGCGGCGTAATCCCGCAGCACCCTGACAAGTTTAAGTTTCTTTGCCGGGAAGGGGAAAGCGTAACAAAAGCCGCGCTTGCTATCCTTTGGGATCATCCTGAAATTACAACCACCCTTGTAGGTTTTGACACCATCGAACACTTAAAAGATTCCCTGCAAGCGATGGAAGAATACAAGCCCCGTACACAAGCTGAACTTGAAAATATTATCGCAAAAGCTCAAGGTTCATTGGAAGGCATCTGCACAGGCTGCGCATATTGCGACAATTGCCCGGAAGGGATTCCTATCCCCTATTACATGGATGCCTACAATCAAAAACTCCTTGATAAAAAATCCGATGACCCCATAGGAAACAGATTAAAATGGCACTGGAGTTTAGAAAGAAAAGGGGTTGAAAAATGCACAGAATGCGGGTTATGCGAGCAATCCTGCACTCAGCATCTGGATATAATAAACCGGTTAAAGGAAATCAAAGAAAATAAATAAAGTTATACTTTATATTTTCTAAGATCAAATAAAAGAGATAATACTAAGGGTATATGCGTTATAAACAATAAACTGAAACCCATAAGCGTTTGCTGTGAAAAAAACGCCCAATAGGTAAAACAGGCAAGTAAAGGCAAGATTAAAATACCCAGAAAAGAAAAAAATACAGTATACCAGCGGAAATGGTTTATCATCAAACTGATAAAAAAAGAAACTCCTACGGCGAGGGCAGACCATAAAAGAGGGGTCATTATTAAATAAACAGGATCGTTGGTCGGGCTCCAGCTTATAGCTCTAAGAGCTCCTACAGGGATCAGCCAGAGCAATGCGAAATTGGCAAAATCGATACTCCCGGAAAATCTTTGAAAAATTAAAATTAATAAATAAAGGACGAAAGGGATAAGTACTGGGACACTGACTATATCTACAAAACCGAAAAGCAAACGGGAATAACCGAAACCTCCCGGGTTTATAATATTGCCAAGAAAAAATTGGATGATAGCTGTTATGCTCCCCAGAATAAGAGCCCAAACGCCTGACCCGCCGTTATTTGAAAAAGAACGGCGGAACAGGTAAAAAAGGGGGATCCACAATAAACAAAAAAACGACATTTTAAGAAAACTTCGCTATCGGTAAAAAAGTATCCGTTTTAAGAGAAGCGCCGCCTACTAAAGCGCCGTCTATATTTTCCATCGCCATCAACTGAGCGGCATTATCCGCTTTAACAGAGCCGCCGTATTGAATGATGATCTTTGACGCTGCATCCTCTCCGTAGAGGCGGGAAATCACTTTACGTACAAAAGCGTGCACGGCTTCCGCATCCTGAGGCGTAGCCGTTTTCCCTGTTCCGATAGCCCAAACAGGCTCGTAAGCGATCACGACATTCCCTAATTCTGCAACGCTGACCCCTTCCAAGCCTTTGACAGTCTGCCTTTCGCAAACTTCTTCTACCTTACCCGCTTCGCGTTCTTCTAAAAGCTCGCCTATGCAAAGAATCACTTCAAAGCCGTGCTTAAGAGCGAGTTTAACTTTTTTATTAATAAGCGCGTCATCTTCCTTGTAAATATGCCGTCTTTCGCTATGCCCTAAAATAACAGTCTGCACGCCGAGGTCTTTTAATTGAAGTATAGAAACTTCCCCTGTATGGGCACCCTGCTCTTCGCTCGCGCAATTCTGCGCCCCAAGACGTATGTTAGTGCCTTCGATAATAGCAGAGACAGTTTCAAGCAAGGTAAAAGAAGGCGCGACAAGATATTTGTGTTTACCGTCTTTTAATTCATTAACAAGCGCCTGTGCAAGTTCCGCCGCTTCTGCGCGGGTTTTGTGCATCTTCCAGTTACCGGCAATATAATAATATCTACTCATGATTATCCCCTACCCTTTGCAGACTTCAATACCGGGAAGTTTTTTTCCTTCCAGTAATTCAAGCGATGCGCCGCCGCCTGTGGAGACATGGCTCATCTTTTCTGCAAGGCCGAATTTGTTTACCGCCGCAACAGAATCGCCGCCGCCTACTACCGTGATGACTCCCCTGCTTGTCGCTTCAGCTACAAGTTTAGCGACTTCTTCCGTGCCTTTTGCAAATGCGTCAAATTCAAAAACGCCGACAGGTCCGTTCCAAACGATAGTTTTTGCAGTTGCTATAACTTCTTTGTATTTAGCAAGAGTTTTCGGCCCTACATCAAGCCCCATCATATTATCGGGAAGGTCAAGCCCGTCAACAGGAACGGGAGAGGAATTATTATCAAAAGAAGTAGCCGCAACATGATCGAGCGGGAGGACAATCTGCACTTCTTTGCTTTTTGCAGCGGCGAGAATTTTTTCCGCCGTGCCGATTTGATCGTCTTCTACAAGCGACTTCCCTACTTTATAACCTTGCGCTTTTAAAAAGGTGTAAGCCATCCCTCCGCCTATGACAAGAGCGCTTGAGTTTTTAAGCAAACTTTCCAAAACCGCAATCTTTGATGATACCTTCGCCCCTCCGATGATCGCTACAAGCGGTTTCTTGGGGGAAGTTACTATCGGTTCAAGATAGGCGCACTCTTTTTCCATAAGAAAACCGGCGACAGAAACAGGAACAAATTTAGCGATGGAAGCTGTCGATGCGTGATCGCGGTGTGCGGTGCCGAATGCGTCATTTACAAAAATATCGCCGTAAGAGGCAAGTTCCTTCGCAAGTTTGTCTAAATCTTCAGCATTCGTCGCAGTTTCTTCTTTGTGAAAGCGCGTATTTTCAAGCATGATGACAGAGCCGTCCGCCTGACTTTCAATGAAAGCTTTTTTACCGTAACAGCTATCTTCCCCTGCGAAAATAACGGGTTTGCCTAACTTTGATTGCAAATAAGCCGCAACAGGAGCCATACGGTGCTTTCCTTTGATATATACGTCTTTATCAAAGGTTTTCCCATCTTTTTCCGCTTTTTCCTGCGCCTTTTTCGCATCCTTGGAAGGATCGCCCAAATGCGACATTAAAGTGAGGGACTTAACCCCCTGCTCTAAAATATATTGAATAGTAGGCAGAGCCGCCGTAATACGTGTATCGTCCTGCACTACACCTTCTTTCATGGGAACGTTAAAATCAACGCGCATAATTACACGCTTGCCTTTTAAATCAACGGTTTTAACAGTTTTAATCATTATTTTTCTCCCTAATAGCAGGGACTGGCTTAGATAGGGACTAGGGAACGGGGACTAGGGATTGTTGCTCGATATAATCTCGATTATTCAAGATAAGATATCGAACATATATCCCCAGTCCCTGATCCCAAGTCCCTAACTAGTGTCCCCAAAATTAATTATAATCTACTTCTTGCTGCTGATGTATTTCAACAGATCGACGATTTTGTTTGAATAGCCCCATTCGTTGTCGTACCAGGAGACCAACTTGAAGAAACGCCCCGGATTGTCTTTACCGTGAAGGTTATTCTGAAGAGTTGCAAGGCTGTCGAAAATCGATGTGTGAATATTATGAATGATATCGGTGGATACAATTTCATCTTTGCAATAAAGTAAAACACCTTTTAAGTAAGTCTCAGAAGCTTTTTTCATCGCTGCATCGATTTCATCGATTGTTGTGTCTTTTTCCGAGCGGAAAACCAAGTCTACAACAGAGCCTGTCGGTGTCGGGACGCGGAAACTCATGCCGGTAAGTTTGCCCTTTGTGACAGGGAGAACCTCTCCTACAGCTTTTGCAGCGCCTGTTGTTGAAGGGATAATATTGATAGCCGCAGCACGGCCTCCCCTCCAGTCTTTTTTAGAAGGACCGTCTACTGTTTTTTGAGTCGCTGTATAAGAGTGGATTGTGGTCATAAGGCCTGTTTCAAGCCCGAAACCTTCTTTTAAAATTACATGCACGATAGGCGCGAGGCAGTTTGTGGTACAGGAAGCGTTGGAAATAACATGATCCTCTGCGGGATTGTATTTCTCATGATTGACACCCATTACAAAGGTTGGTATCTTCTTATCTTTACCCTTTGCAGGAGCAGAAATAATAACTTTTTTTGCGCCGGCTTCGAGATGCCCGAAAGCTTTATCGTCACAGAAAAGACCTGTACATTCGATAACATACTCGACACCTAATTTTACCCAAGGCAGGTTTTTAAGTTCCCTTTCCGCCATGACGCATTGAATTTCGTGTCCGTTCACCACAAGAATATCATCTTCTTCGGAACCCGCTGATTTTTTGGTTGAAATATCAGCTTTCATCTGACCCTGAGTTGAGTCGTATTTAAGCTGATAGGCAAAATATTTGGCATCGGTGACTATATCAACCGCTGCTACAACATCAATTTTGTCTTTTCCGAGCAGATTCTGCTCTACCAAAGCTTGAAAAACCAAGCGTCCGATGCGCCCGAAACCATTAATCGCTACTTTCATAATAACTCCTTAATTTTAGTCTATTTTTAATAGGATATTCTCAACATTTGATTTAGTCAATGAAAAGTTTTTTAGGCTGCAAAGCGGAAAATTCTTATATTTTACCTCCGCATTTGCGGTGAAAGCTTCATTACTTTCTAAGCTCGCTGTTAATGCACTCTATTTTCAAGAAATTGCTGTTATTTTCAATTTTGTTATAATTTTAACAAGGAGCTGTTCAAGAAGGAAGAATTTAACCACAGAGTACACGGAGTTTCACGGAGGTAAAGAAGATTATCGTACAAAAACCTCCGTGTTACTCTGTGGTTAATCTTCTTAGACAGCACCTTTTTATTATTTAATAAACTGAAGAACATCAGAAACATACTTACAACGAAGTTTCCCGCGTATTTTTCCTATCAATTTTACGATTTAATCTTTCAATCATAAATATTTTAATTAATAAAACTAAAGCGATAAAAACAGGGAATATTTTAAAACTCATATACGATGCAAGAGCGCCGAATATGGGAGGCATTATAGTTGTTCCGATATACGCGCTTGCCATTTGTATACCGATTACAGCTTGCGAATTTTCTTTGCCGAAGTTTCGGGGGGTTTCGTGGATTATACTGGGATAAATCGGGGCGCAGCCTAAACCTATCATGAAAAGCCCCGGTAAGGTAAAGTTGTCAAAGGGTAAAATAAAAACAATAAGTCCAAGAGCGATTATAGACTGCCCGAGGCGGATCATCTGCCTGTTTGATAATTTTATCGTTACAAAACCGGAAATAAAACGCCCTAAAGTTATACCGATAAAATATAATGATATCCACCTTGCGGCTGTATCGGGAGAAAGTCCTTTTTCTATCACCAGGTAACTTGCACCCCATAAACCTGCCACAGTTTCAATCGTGCAGTAACAAAAAAACGCTATAAGTATTTCTTTAACGCCGGTTATCGAAAACAATTCTTTAAACGCAAGGGATTTTTGCGCAGACGCATTTTCGTCTGAATTATTTTTTTTCCATAAAGCCAGCGATATAAAAAGTAAAACAACAAGACAAAATTGAATAAGCCCTATAGTTCTGTAACCTAAATTCCATGAATTTTCATTTACTAAAAATAACGCCATTATCACAGGGCCTATTGACGCGCCTACTCCCCAAAAACAATGAAGCCAGCTCATATGACGCGCTTTATAATGCAGTGCGACATAATTATTTAAAGCCGCATCGACAGAACCGGCTCCTAAACCTAAGGGGATAGCGCAAAGGCAGAGCAAAAAAATTGTGTTAGATAAAGAAAAACCGATTAGCGAAACGGCGGTCATTAGAACGCTTAGCGCTGTAACAATTCCGGTCCCTAAGCGCTTTATTATTTTTGCGCTGAAAATGCTGGAAACAACAGTCCCGCTTGCAATGATCATTGAAATAATGCCTGCATAAGACAAAGGTACATTCAATGATCCAAACATCGAGGGCCAGGCCGCTCCCAAAAGGGAATCGGGTAATCCTAAACTAATGAACGACAGATAAATAATAATTAGCAGTAATATTCCGATCATAAATCAGAAAATTCTACCATAGAGTTACCCCCTTGAACAAGCCTTAATTCTCCAGCATACTGAAACAAACATAAGGTTTATTTTATGGAAGAATTGCAATCAACAGAGGTGCTTGACCGCGAAATCCTTGAAGACGCAAGAAAGAAAGCTTTACGCATATTAAAAAATGCTGAAGATACCATACGCTCCCAGAACACACAATGGGAAAAGAAAATTTCTGACAGCATAGAAGACCTTGTAAAAAAATACGACGAGCAAAAAAATGTTGATGCTCAAAGAGTGATGGCGCGTCTTCCCATCGATATGCTAAGAGCAAAAATCGCAAAAGTAGAAACCCATCTTAAATCCGCGATAGAAGTATGGTATAAAAATTTAAGCCGCGCTCAAATACTTGATTTACTTTTTTTAGAACTTGCAAAGAGGCTTGAACAATTATCAATTAGCAACGAACAATTAACAGTAAACGATGAAAAAATAAATGCAGACTCAGTCTGCGCTTTAATTTACGGGATTAAAAAGGAAGAAGCGGACGCTTTATTAAAAAAATTAAAAATCACTTGCTCTATTAAAGAAAATCAATCAACTGCGGACAGATTTCCGTCAATTATTTTGGAAACAACTAAGGTGCGGATAACTGTCTCTATCGAAGAAACTGTTGATTTCCTCCTTCAGGAAAAACGCATTCAATTAATCGAAGCTCTAGTCGGGAAAGCTTTCATGGGGGATAAATAATGAACGAAAATAATCCTTCAGGTTTCAGGCAAGAAGGGCGTGTCAGAAGAATATCAGGGCCGATAATACGCGCATCAGGTTTAGGGACAGCGGGGCTTTTTGATCTTGTCGAGGTAGGAGAAAAACGCATCATAGGAGAGATAGTCCGTCTTGAAGGAGACGAAGCTGTCATTCAAGTTTACGAAGATAACTCAGGTTTAAAAACAGGGAGCAAAGCTGTTTCTACAGGCAGACCCCTTTCGGCTCTTTTAGGCCCAGGATTAATTGGTACTATTTACGACGGAATTCAGCGGCCACTGGCGCTGCTTTACGAACAAGACGGCGCATTTATGAAACCGGGAGACAGGGGCAACCAGCTTGATATACAAAAAAAGTGGCATTTTATCCCTGACAGAGTGTTAGGTGAAAAAATCGCTTCAGGGGAAAAGGTAAGGGCAAAACCCGGATTGGTACTCGGCTCAATAAAAGAAACTGAAAGCGTTACGTGCAAGATTATGATCCCGCCTGACTCAAAGGGAGGCGAATTAAATTTCTTGCGCGAAGAAGGCGATTACACTATTTTTGAAACAGCCGCAAAGACATCGTTAGGTGAAGAAATTCCTTTCGCGCAGTGGTGGCCTGTCCGTCAGAACCGCCCTGTCGCCGCAAGGCTTTCACCTGATCGGCCTCTTATTACAGGAGAGCGTGTCATTGATATATTTTTTCCCCTTTCCAAAGGCGGGACTGCGGCGATCCCCGGAGGTTTCGGCACAGGCAAAACAATGACGCAGCACGCTATCGCTAAATGGTGCGATGCTGACGTTATCATCTACATCGGCTGCGGCGAGCGGGGAAACGAAATGACAGACGTGCTTACAGAATTCCCTGAGCTTCAAGACCCCAGAACAGGGCGAAGTTTAATGGAAAGAACTCTTTTAATCGCTAACACTTCAAACATGCCTGTCGCGGCGCGAGAAGTGTCAATATATACAGGCGTTACTCTTGCAGAATATTACCGCGACATGGGCTATCATGTCGCAATCATGGCGGACTCGACAAGCCGCTGGGCGGAAGCGTTACGCGAACTTTCGGGGCGCATGGAAGAAATGCCGGCAGAAGAAGGTTTCCCCGCCTATCTTCCGACACGTCTTGCGGAATTTTATGAAAGAGCGGGAAGGGTGCGCACACTGTGCAATGAAGAAGGATCGATTTCGATAATTGGAGCGGTCTCACCTCCTGGAGGTGATTTTTCTGAGCCTGTTACGCAGCATACAAAACGTTTTATCCGTTGTTTCTGGGCATTGGATAGAGATTTAGCAAATGCTCGCCACTACCCCGCGATTTCCTGGACAGACAGTTACTCCGAGTATGCCGAAGAAGTTCAGCATTGGTGGGAGCAGGTTAATCCGTATTGGACTTCTGTGCGCAGAAAGAGCCTTGATCTTTTAAAACAAGAACAAAGGTTAGCGGAAATCGTGCGTCTTATCGGCCCTGACGCTTTACCTGACGAGCAAAAATTAATTTTACTTACAGCGCAGATTATAAAAGATGGTTTTCTCCAGCAAAATTCTTTTGATGATATTGATATGTACTGCGTCCCTGACAAACAGGTACGTTTGCTGCAATTAATAATTGAATTTCATGAAAGAGCGAGGACTTGTATAGAATTGGGAGCGCCCATGCAAAAAATAACAGCAACAAATTTAAAAGAAACCATGTCGCGTTTAAAAAGCACGGTAAAAAACGATAGGCTTGATGATTTTAATGACTTTGAAAATAAAATGCGCAGCTCTCTTGAAGAACTTGAACGCGCATACCGCGCCAAAATTCAAGTAGGTAAACCTTTATGAGAGGCATAGAAT
>Ga0209755_10002058_pt1 | contig 28650 bp, 20 predicted proteins | sample TergutCo191P1_FD_187301 | JGI IMG/M metagenome (GOLD analysis project Ga0209755, IMG submission 187301) | Cornitermes sp. P1 segment gut microbial communities from Petit-Saut dam, French Guiana - Co191P1 (SPAdes) (version 2) | ecosystem: Host-associated > Arthropoda: Insects > Digestive system...
TTCCTTCAGATTCCACCTCACGATGGACACCCTTGCCTTGAGCTATACACTTCCCACTACTAGGGCGTGTTCGGGACTTTCACCCCTTAGATTGCGCCCATGCTGGGCGCACGACAAACCCGAACCCTCTGCCAATCGGTATAGGGTTCGAGTTATCATAACTTGGTGCGCGGGGCGGGACTTGACCCCGCACGTCCGATTGGACACTAGAACCTGAATTTTGCCTGCTACCGATTATCTGATTTTATTATTTGTTATCTCATGTTTGGATAATGTTACAGATTGCAAGGGCTTCACGGTGCTTTTGGGAATAAATTCCTAAAAAGCCTTGAAGCCCAAAACTCACCTGTTTTATAAAAGTGTGACCCGCTTTGGCTTAGTTGCTCCCATTATAACAGCTTTCTCGTCATCATTGCGCGATCACCCCCTGTTTCTTAGCTTCTTTACTGCTGATGTGATGGTACTTTTTTCATAAAGATGCCTTTCTACAGCTTTCGCAATTCGTCCATCATTGCAGGTCTGTTTCTGTATGCCGCTTGCCAATGGAGAAGTATTTCTCTGACCACTTCGTTTCCTCCGGGTATCTTTTTCATGACGCGCAAAATTGAAACAAGCCCCTGATAATGCGAGCGCCCCGAAGCCCTTTTCGCCATGTTTTCGACCTCGTCCCTGTACTTTCGAAGAATCTCAAAAGGGTAATGCTTTTTAAGCACATTTACATAAGTGTTCAATGCTTGCAAACCGAATGAATTGATCACATAGTCCAGTAATCGTGAATATAGCCCTTCCTCGTTGAATAATCGGTCGATATTAGAATGTTGTGGAAGTTTGGAAAACAACTCATCCCGAGCATCTATCCACTCATCTTCACGGTACTGGCTCTTGAGTTCCCTGAATATATCAAGATCTCCCGGCTTGTGGGTTGTGATCAACTGCCAGAGTTGGTTCAGGTACTGTTCCTTTTCTCCACACAGCAGATATATTTCTTTGAGATTCACGCTGTGGTCGGCGAGTAAGCCCCGAAAGTTTGAATCCATTTTAATACTTTCATTTAGTGCGGCAATGGCTTTGCCATATTCGCCAAGTTCCCGGCACTGGCCAATGTAGTATTTCCTGACTGCGGATGAACTCCAGTGCTTTTTGCAATATTGTTCTATGTCATCCCAACTGCTGCCGCAAGATTTCATCAGAGATATATAATTCATAGCCCAATTGCCAACTTGATAATCCCTTGACCACGAATCTGTGTCCTTTTCTGCCGCGGTGACTTTTTTGTCTACAAATTCCTTTTTTGTGCGAAGAAACTCATCTTCTTTAAAAGCGCTCATGAAAACTCTTTCGATATACTCCTCCATGTAGTCGATGACGGAACCATCAAGGTGATCTATAAACCATTCAAAGAAGATTCGTTTGTCACTTATGTCTGATTTTTCTAATAGTTCACCCCAAATCCCGCTGCAATGATCAGCAAGCATTCCGGTGCCGCCGGCAGAATCGTCAATGTCAACTTCCCCCGCCGTTAGGAAGATATAATTAGTTAGCTCAAACGCTTCCCGATAGTCTCCGTTATCCAACATCATTTGGACGTCTTCATATAGGAATTCTTCCAAAGAGTCTATAAAATCTCCTGCTGAGTGATAATCTATGAAGCAATTTCTGCCTTGGTGTTTTCTTACAACTTGGTCAATTTGCGTTTTGTATTTTTTCATATCGGTTTCGGAAATTTCCGTTCCTGCAAACCGCTTGAACCGGGCAAAGAGATTTTCCTCTTCTTTTAGAACCTGAGCGAGAAATCCCCTTACGATATCTTCGCTTGCCTCAGAAACAACCACAACTGCTGAATCCTCATCGTTTGTTTCAGTGCGCTGCTCATCAAAATCAGGTTCATCGCACTCAAATGAGATGAGAACAGCAGCCATGTGCTTACAATTGTTGCCATCTTCTGCGTATGGGCAGGAACAATTCATGCTGACAATTTGGTCTTCACGCATTACAATTTCAACCTTATAATCCTCTGAACCTTGCACAATCGCTGTCAACGAGCCACTATCTAAGCAAATCTCATCCACAACGCCTTCGTAATAGTAATCGTAGCCTCTGTCCAGAATATGATCTTTAAATAAATGCTGCCAGTTCATGTTACATATTCCCCCTAAAACTCCGAGAAAGTCCGGGCTGCTCGGATTATTGCGGACTATCATGGTGTATGATGTAGTGCTTGTCAGTCGCTCAGATTTTCCTATAAGTTCTATTTCGGTTTGCCCCCGCCATTATAACAAAACCTTCGTCTACGAGCTGCAGCAATGCGCGCCGAGCGGTTTTCGGATTCCGGCCTATTAAATCGGCTGCCACTGCGGCGCTGATCTCACCATTTTGCTCCAAGTAAGAAAGGATTAACATGCGATATGTATTATCGGACACTTTATCGGACATTTTATCGGACATTTTATCCGAACTATTTTTCAACTCATCACCACGGAGCAACCTTAGGTATGGTTCACTAGGCTTGCACAACACCATGACCCCCGATTCCGATATCTTAAACTCCGGCAACGGTGCTTTGAAATTTTCGCATTCAACTTGTATCTTTTCAAAACTTCTACCCCATGCTTCAATCATTCCGCTTTTGAAAAATACGCCCGCCAGTTTAGGGTTTGGTGGCTTTGAAGAATGCTTTTCAAAAAGCTGCTCGGCTGATGAAAGTTCAGTAGGCATTGTACCATCATTCCAGATATAAATTTTGTCTTCATAGACGCTGATTTGAACTGGGTTGCAACTGCTGTAATCCTTGTGTACAACTGCATTTAGCAATAGCTCTCTGAATGCCAATCTCGGGAACATAAAATGCTCAACCCTCTGGATTCCTTCATAGTTAATCAAAGCCTTCATGTATTTTGTATAAACAAGATCCTCGACTTTATCAACTTGCTCAATCAGAGGTCCGTGAACCTCATCGTGGTATCTCAAATCAGAGTGCGTAACAAAATATCCTATTTTAATGTATGAGCCGTATACCCATTTTTCCGGGTCTTTATGAAATGACATAATGGCTGCACGGATTAGGTTATTTTCATCATCGAACAAATGAAGATTATCTAAAAGTACACTGTTATCAACGTCAACATCATTGGCAGTAAGCCGCCCACTCTTTACGGCTTTTTCTTTGAACAGGTCTATTGCACTCTGCTTCAAATCATTTTCAGTAATTCTTGGCACAGGCATTCCATCCCAAGTGCGACCTTGGCTTTTCAGCAACGCTTTGTCCAATTCTTTGCCGGCAATCGTTCTCATTGTGCTTCCCGAGCGATAATAATATTTACCGTGATAGCTTATTAATGCCGGGTATTTTTCGACAATGATTTCCAAGTATTCCAGTTTTCCATCGTAAAGAAGATTCACATCGGCGACAATACCCATTGTGTGGGTGATTTTGTCCGGAATGACTTTAAGCAGCATCTTTGAATCGCTAGTGCCTTTTACCTTGCCATTATCATCTTTGCCAATGAAAAGTGTGCCGCCGTGCGCATTCGCATAACCGCATATCCATTTTAGGTAGTCATCGTGCCAGGATTCTTTCCATTCTATGTTTTGATGTTCGGGCATGAGAAGCCTCCTTTGGTTCGAGCCCAATATAGTTCGTCTGCACCATTATTAGTTAAAGAGCTCTTGCAACGCGACAACAGCAGTTACCGTCTCTGTCTGCATCGGTTGAAATGGTTCCGGTTCATCTGGTTATTATAGCATTCTCCATTTAATTCTGCATTTCTGTATCTGGAAAAAGCTCTGCTTTCCTTCTTTTGAAATCTTCGCTTTTAAAAGCTGTTGAGCAATAGTCTGATGCTTCATAATAAATAACTCGGTTTTTATTGCGTTCGTCCCATTTCGGCGAAGTGCCTATTGCATATAACGCAAAATTAAAAGAATGCAAATACTTTTCTCCATGCCTGTTCATGAGTACAAGAACGATTGTAAATACGCTTCTATGTGCTTCCCACTTTTCTTCCGGAGCATACAGTGTAAGTGCGCCTGCTTCTCCTGGAACAAGGCTTATGCTATCTATCCGCTGATTCAAGCCGCCGGCAGTAACACGCTTAGTGTCAAAAGGCGCTGATGCCTTAGTTTCAATCATCCCGTTGTATTGAAATGCAATGATTGAGTTTGTTGTGTTAAGAAGGCTGAGTTTTATACATAAAACTTCGTTACCAGATGGTTTCGCCTCGATAGTTTTGGCAACTATCTCATTTTTGTCATCTTCAAACAGGACGTTTATGCGTAGTTCTTTTTCGTTCACATCATACCGCATTTCACTATTTTGCTTGAGAATGTCGAAATGATCTTGTATGTCAGCAGTGCAGCTATTGACTATGACAAGAGGGCGTAAATCCATTTCGTATCGTTGCTGCTCAATTTTCAACAATGTGCTACTAATATCGTTTGCCGCAGCCGCTTGAGCATTGGCTCTTTTTGTCTGCCAATAAGCCACACATCCCAATACAATGGTTCCGCCTGCTCCAATTAGAGAACCATAGAATTCCAGTGAATTACCAGCATCCCACTCGACCACCATTCAATTACAGAGAGCAGGAATGTAGTGGGCAAAATGAATTAACAGAGGGATTCCAACAAGCGCAACTGTTACGCCAATAATTATGCGGCATTTATACTTTTTGTAGAATTCCTTAAACGCTTCCAATAAAGTACCTCCAACTCAACTTTTCGCCATTCAATTCAAACCATTCAAATTTAATAAACTCAAAACTCTGAAAAAACACTTGCATAACTGACGGTTACATATATACTTCAACCATAGGAAACGAAAGTGCCTCGCCGATTTCGGCGGCAGGCGGGAAAGGTTGCAGCCCTCCCCACCCTGCATATGTAGATAGTGTCTACATACACAATAGCTTTCGCCTCACCACGTTGACTATTATATGACGGTTTGCATATCTTATCAAGCAATTTCGTTGTAGCATAGTCGGTTGTGTCGTACATTTATTGCTGTGTATGTTTTGGTCATACACAGCTTTCTTTCGTTTCCAGGAGGACATATCACATTTCTAACACTCATGCACAAAAAAGCCCTGAGACCATTGCAATCTCAAGACTTTCAACTTGGTGCGCGGGGCGGGACTTGAACCCGCACGTCCGATTGGACACTAGAACCTGAATCTAGCGAGTCTGCCAATTCCACCACCCGCGCACATCGCTACCGCAGAACCTCCGCTCCGTTTCCGGCTTTCGCCGAAAACTACACTGCGCCACTGCGTCGCTCCTCTCAAAAACCGACCCGCTTAGCAGGACTCAATTTTTGTTAAGACGTGGAACGTTTAAATAGCTCAGCCATGTTAGCACAAAACAAAGCGAAATGCAAGCCTTGCAATAATATTTCTCCGAATATCAAAAAACTTCGGTGAATATCCTGATATTGGTTACTATAATCGCATTTCTACCCTTGTTGTATTGACAATAATCAATCAATAAACTAGAATGAAACAATACAAAAGGACATCTCTAGGAGTTTGTGCGATCCCATCTTTGTGGGTCTTTTTCCGCGATTATCAAGACGCTCACAAACGCAAGTATTACTTACTCCGCAGCCTGGCTCTGATTGGTAAAAATTTCCAGCCAGTCCCCTTTTTAGAGATGCCGCAAACATACGTAAAGCAGGAGTGATGTAGTGTATACGGTCGGGTTTGATTGCGATAAATATCTCAGATTACAATCTGAAAAAATTCTTGAAAGGATAGGGATGTTTGAAAACAAACTCTATCTCGAATTCGGAGGTAAAATCCTAGACGACCATCATGCTGCAAGAGTTTTACCGGGATACAAGCCGGATATCAAAGTTGAGCTCCTAAAAACCCTCGCCGACAAAGCTGAAATTGTAATCGTAATAAACGCCGCAAACATTGACTCTAATAAGGCAAATGGTGACTCAGGAATTTCCTATGACGATGATGTGTTGCGGCTAATTGACGAATTTCGCATGAATGGGCTATATGTTGGCAGCGTTGTGATAAGCCAGTATTTAGGACAATCGGCGGCAGACAAATTTAAAGAATATCTTGAAAGCCTGGGCGTAAAAGTATTTGTTCTCCACTTCATCCCCGGCACGGACTACCCCACAAACACAAAGCTTATACTAAGCGACGAAGGATACGGATATAACGATTATATCGAAACTACAAGACCGCTTGTAGTCATAACCGCACCCGGTCCGGGCAGCGGTAAGATGGCAACATGTTTGTCGCAGCTTTACCATGAGCATAAACGCGGGATTAAAGCCGGATATGCAAAGTTCGAGAGCTTTCCTATATGGAACCGCCCATTAAAACATATGATTAATTTGGCATACGAAGCTGCCACTGCCGATCTTAATGATGTAAATATGATAGACCCCTTTCATCTGGAGGCATATGGAGCGTCCGCAGTTAACTATAACCGTGATATTGAAGTCTTTCCAATACTAAATGCCATGTTCACGCGGATATGGGGGGAAAGCCCTTATTTATCCCCAACTGACATGGGCGTGAATATGCTAGGCTTTTGCATCAACGATGAAGTCTGCACAGAAGCAGCAAAGCAGGAGATAATCAGAAGATATTTTTATACTCAAATTGACTTAGTAAAGGGTAACACGGAAAAATCATCTCTTACTAAGCTAGAACTACTAATGAACAACTCAGGACTCTCGCCAAACGACAGAGTACCTGTTGTGCCTGCAAACGAGAAAGCTAAAGTAACCGGCGGACCCTGCCTGGCGATTGCCTTGCCTGACGGCAAGCTTATAACAGGCAAAACCTCTTCCCTGCTCGGCGCCTCTTCTGCAGCGCTGCTAAACTCGTTAAAGTATCTGGCAGACATCGGCGACTGGGTTCCGCTCATATCTCCGGTTGTTATCGAGCCAATCCAAAGACTAAAGATAGGGTATTTAGGCAACGAAAACCCCAGACTCCACACTGACGAAGTCCTCCTTGCCCTGGCAATTAGCGCGGCGACAAACCCAATGGCGCAGCTCGTACTTGAGCAACTGCCAAAGCTCGCAAACTCCGAGGCACACTCAACAGTTATACTATCACAAGTTGATATAGGAATGTTCCGTCAACTTGGCGTAAACATCACATGTGAGCCGGTGTACCAAAATAAAAGACTATTTCAGAGATAGAAGTTCCGTCGATAAAAACCTAACATTTTTTGCGACCCGGCAAAAATGGTAAAAATTACCAATACGCAAAAGCCTGCCCTTCTGCGATTTAACACTGTTATCAATAACTTGATGTCCGTCGATACGACAGTTCCAAGCATCGTCGGGTATTCCAAGTTTTTTCTTTTTCAGGTCAAGTCGCATAAAGCAGTCTTTGTATTAGTATGTCTGTAGATATAAATTCGGGCATACCTCCGGATAGTGCAGACACGAGCTGAGCTGCACGGAATATACGCCAAAAGAGGCTCGTGTCCACACTATCCTGCTAGCTACTGCTTTGATTTTTGAAATAAGCTTCCAACGCTGATTCAATAAAGCGATGTGTCTCCCAGAAAAGTTCCCCGCCAGCGTCCATTGCTTTTGTCGATTGTTCGCTTACCCTTTGCAAAAGTGCAACGTCGCCGCCCGATGCTTCAAGCATATTCTCCCAAAACTCTTTTGCAAATGCTTGTCCCTTTTCGCTCTCAGGAGTCACATTTTCAGCTTTAAGCTCGCCTGCTTTTTGATAATATCGCATTGATACGTCAGCTATTGCACTGATTTTTTCAGGACTCCCATCATCCCCAAACATCTTGTTTAGATTGAAATATGTATCAAACGCCGATTTCAAAAAGCGATGGGTTGCCATAACCGTCTCGTCCCTATGCTCGTCGGAATCAAAAATTTTCAACACTTGCTCGTTAAGCATTAGTAATAACGCAGTGTTGCCATCCGCCGCTACCTGCATGTTTTCCCAAAACTCTTTTGCAAAGGCTTGTCCTTTTTCACTTTCTGGAGTGACCTTTTCTGCTTGAAGCGTTACCGCTTTATTATATAGGTTATTCAGTAGCGCAAGCAAAGCCTCGGCTTTTTCTCTGCTCATTTTCTTCGAGAGCATCTCCATTATATCTTTACCAAAATGTTTCATCATCCAGTAAATCTCTCCTTTCGTTTGCAAAGTCATATAAATGGCTGCTATCTTTTTGAAATCTACAGCGTCCATCTGTATGATTTCAGCTTTTAGTGCTTCAATTTCATCCAGGGACTTCGATAATTGCATAGCTTCTCGTTTGAGTTGTGTTGCGTGCTCAGTGAGCATGTCAACCACATCGGCGGGGGTATCCAGCGATGTGAGCCTTTTCTTTATATAGGCAAGCCCAAAACCTAGCTGCTTCATGGTTATGATTTGCGTTAACCTAAGCATATCCTTGTCAGTATACAGCCTGTACCCGCCCTCGCTTTCCGATGAAGGCGACAATAAACCTTCTTTGTCGTAGTATCTCAGAGCGTTAGTGCTGATGCCTGCTTTCTTTGCCAGTTCCCCCACACGCATGTAACCTTCCGGTATTGCACGGTAATTATCCATCCGAACCCCATTTCCATAAAGCTTTATGATATATCATGATATAAGTATAAACCTTCGCCCTAAGGCTAATGTCAAGTCTTTTTTTTAAGAAATATCTAATGACGGCTTAACGTCGAAAGCCTTTCGCCGTTAAGCCGCAATGTTTGATTTTTTTGAAATGGTTTCGACGAAACCATAACAGCTTATCAGTAAATTACCTCAAACGGCACAAACGGTTGCGTCAAATTAATTGACTCAAATTCCTGAGTGAAGACCGGAACAAGAGCTTGCGCCCAATCTCTGAGCATTTCCTCAAACCTGTCCATAGCCGCGCTAAGACGGAGCGAGGTTGAGCTTCCCATAAGATAGGCCGAAATAGGAATAACGTCATAGTTTACCGGAATCCTAAAGATGATATGATAACCCAGTTCGGTTTCAACAACATCGCTAAGCTGTCCAACCTCAAGCAAGACAACAGCTTCTTCAAACACCGGCTCCATATCACCGGCTTGGAATAAATACCCGTCGGGGAACGCGAACAACCCGGAATGATCATCACTAAGCTCAAACATAAGCTCATCAAAGAAGTCTTCAAAGTTCTCACCGCTATACTCATGAAGCAAAGAGAGAACAGAGCTTATCTCGTCCAGCAAGGCGTCATTATTGTCATCTGTTTTTAACAGAAGTATATGTTTAATCATCATAAAATTATTGTTAGAAAAATGTGCAGAAACATCCTCATCCGTAAGATTGCCGCCGGATTCTCCAAAGGTGTTTTGAAACAGTGATATCGGAAGCGACTCCATTAGCAAGACTTCTCTTAAAAGCGCAAGGTCGCGCAATCCGCGCTCTTCCCATAACAGCTCAATAAGAGCCTCCTCACTTCCCGCATCAGCAAGCATAGCAGAAACACGCCGCTGGGCATTTTCGACCTCAGTGCTATATTGATATAGATTCAATTGCGAAAGACCATGCTCTAAAGCGCGAAATTGTATGGCATTTTCAACGGCAAAGTCCAATATGACATCCGCATATGTTGTTCCCTCCGTAAGTTCCAGCGATAAATCCGGAACTGTACCGAAAGCAGAGATAAGAGGCTGCATTCCAGCGTGAATAAAGAAAAACAGCAAATCCCATGTTACTACGGAATCCCCGACGGTAAACATTACGGTATCAGGTGCGAACATAGCATATCTATTTTCAAAAAATAGCTTAACAGCCTGTGCCGATTCATCTATCTCCTGTTCATCCGAGCCGGAAGAAGCTTCCGGCGGCTGCCCGGATGTTTGCTCTCCCTGCGCTTCTGATGATGCTTCCGACGCTTCTGTTGCAGGCGTCAAGGAATCCGAAGATTCTCCCGAGTCATCAGAGCAGCCTGCGACTATTGCAGCAAGCATTATCGCACTAAGTAATACAGCAATTATTTTCTTATATGTCACCTTATTTCCTCCTATTATAGTTTCCCGGAATCTGTCGCATACGCATAAGCCCTGACAAATCTAACAGCCTCATCAACTACCGAGGCGCCTTTTATTTTCAAAGCAATCGCCGGATCAGAACCCGCAACCACCTTTATTCTACCACTATATTCCGGTAATGCATAGAGTTTTGAGACACTATCCATATTAAACCCGGCAAGTTTAAGCCTAAGATAGCCTTCTTTTTGTGAAATTTCAGTTATTCCGACAATTGCCGCCTCGCTGCGCAGCATTGCAATTGAAGTTAGAGCTATGACTTGCGCCGGAGGGTCCCCATAGCGGTCAACCAGCTCTGAAATCATATCATCACAGTCTTCCTCTGAGCGAATTAGCGCAATACGTCTGTAAATATCCATTCGCTGCTTACCGGAAGGCACATATTTTTCCGGAATACCTGCCGAAATATTCAGGTCTGCAGGGCACTCTGCCTTCTTTCGCTGTTTTTCGCCTTTTTCTTCCAAAACAGCCTCTTCCAACAGCTTTAAGTACATATCATAACCAACGCTTATCATATGCCCCGACTGCTCCGCCCCAAGCAGACTGCCTGCGCCTCTGATTTCCAAATCTCTCATTGCAATCTTAAATCCTGAGTTAAACTCAGCAAACTCGCGGATCGCACTCAATCTTTTTTCCGCAACCTCGGTTATCGGCTTACCCTGCCGAAAGGTCAAATAGGCGTAGGCTCTGCGCGGAGAGCGCCCCACACGCCCCCTTATTTGGTGAAGCTGCGCAAGACCGAGCTTGTCCGCATCATCAACGATAAGTGTATTGACATTTGGAATATCTATCCCCGACTCAATAATTGTAGTACAAACTAATACCTGAATCTCTCCTGTTGTCATCCTCTCCATGACATCGCTGAGATGATCCTCATCCATCCTGCCATGCGCAACGGCGATACTGACCTCAGGTAGCATTTCGGTCAGTCTGGACGTAATCCGCTCAATATTTTCAATACGATTATGAAGAAAGTACACCTGACCTCCGCGTGATATCTCGCGTCTTATAGCATCTGTCAAAATACTCCAATCATGCTCGATAACATACGTTTGAACGGGGCGGCGACTTTGAGGAGGCTCTTCAATAGTGGACATATCACGGATTCCCGAAAGCGCCATATTTAAAGTGCGCGGTATCGGCGTAGCGGATAAAGTAAGTACATCAACTTGCTTTGCTAGCTTCTTTAGCCGCTCCTTATGTGATACGCCGAAACGCTGCTCCTCATCAACAACCAAAAGCCCCAGCTTCTTAAAATTAATATCCTTCTGAATAAGCCTATGTGTGCCTATCACTAAATCTACTCCGCCATTTTCAATATCACGCAGAGCACGCTTGATTTGAGCCGGAGTCCTAAAACGACTAAGAACTTCGATATTTACCGGATAGCCTGCAAATCTGCGAGCTGCCGTGACAAAGTGCTGCTGTGCCAGAACAGTTGTCGGCACTAAAATGGCTGCCTGATATCCGCCAAGAATGCATTTCATAACAGCACGGAGAGCAACCTCAGTCTTACCATAACCTACATCTCCGCATAAAAGACGATCCATTGGCGTCGGTTTTTCCATATCCTCTTTTATTTCCTGAACGCATTTTAGCTGATCATCTGTCTCCTGATATCCGAATTTATCTTCAAATTCTGCCTGCCACACCGTGTCCTTTGGAAAAGCAAGTCCAGTTATTCTCTGGCGCGCGGCATAGAGCTTAATCAGCTCTTTCGCCATTTCCTTCGCCGCTTTTTTTGCCTTGGTTTTTGCCTTTGTCCATTCTGCCCCGCCGAGCTTGGATAGCTTGACCCCTCGTGCGCTGCCGGGCTCTCCCTCCTCAGTCACAGTTTCCACCGCTCCCCCGATATACTTAGCCACCATATCGAGTTGGGTTGCAGGAACATATAGACTATCTGTGCCGGCATAGGATATTTTAATGTATTCTTTTTCAACGCCATCAACCGGGAGCTTAAAGAAGCCTACAAATCGACCAATTCCATGCTGGTCATGAACCACAAGGTCTCCCGGCGACAGGTCGGTAAAGCTCTGTAGTTGCTCACGGTTAGATTTATACTTAGTTCGCTTTGTCTTTCGCGGAGTTGCTTGCACTACCAATTGTCCCTCGGTAATTATTGCAAGCTTTATCCCCGGATATTCCAGACCGGAAGAAAGATCTCCTACCGTTATAGTACAAGTACCATAGCTCGGCAGCGACTGCAGCGAATAATCAAGCGCAGTTTTTATATCACGTTCTTCAAGATACTCACGGAGCCTTGCTGCTCGGCGCTGGTCATGACAGAGAATAACCGTTCTAAAACCTGAATTCATATAGTGCGCCACATCGGTTGCAGCCGTTTCAAGGCTACCGCCATAAGATGGCAGGCGTTTTGCATCTATACTATAATTCTTCTTTGGTCTAATTGCATAGTTTGAGCTTGCAAAGCTATCCGCCATAATTACAGGATAGTCCTCAGTACGGAAAAGAAAGCCGTCCCAATCCTCCGCAAAGCGCACAAGCCCACTTTCTAACACTCCGGCTTCTAGAAGCGCTAAGCAGTCCTCGGCAAGAAGTTTGGTAAAACTCTCGGCTCGCTCCTTTACTCTCAAAGGCTCACAAATTATTATAATTGCATTTTCTTGAATATAATTTAGCGCAGTTGCCATTGGAGATATTAGCTCCATATATCTATCAGCGGCAGAAAAGCTTCGTCCGGTTCGCAGCCGCTCGATGTCGGAGGAAAGATTCGCAAGCAACGATGAGCTTGTTGTGCGCCTTTTTTCGAGTCTCTTAACATGCTCTTCAAGCTCATTTGCAAGCCCATCTGCTCCTTTGCCGTGCGCACCTTGATATAGCGAAGGTAATGTTTCCGCAACGGGAGTGATTCGTGCCTCGTTAATCTGTTCTGTTCTGCGCTGAGAAGAGATGTCAAAATGCCCCATTGAATCTACATCATCACCAAAGAATTCGCAGCGCACCGGCTCCTCATGAGCCGGTGAAAAGAAGTCAAGAATACCTCCTCTGATAGCGTATTGACCAGGTCCTTCAACTTGTTCACTTCGGCTGTAGCCGCAAGTAGTGAGGGTCTCAGTAAGCGCAGACAAATCATAAGTGCCGCCGGTTTTAACAGTTGTAGAAACAGAGGAAAGCTGTTGCGGAGTCAGTGTTCTTTGAAGCACACCGCTAATTGACGCAACTAAAATGGGGGCTTTTTTCTCGACAAGGGCGGTCAAAGCAGCAATTCTCTTCTGCTCTATCTGGCGAGAGACCACTTCAGCACTTTGAAAAGTATATTCCCTGACATTTAGAGCAACTGATTGCTCCATTGTTAGCGCAGAGATATCTTGGCTAAGACGTGCCGCTTCATCTTCTGCCGAGCAAATAACTGCGACAGGACGCATAGTGCTCGCTCTTATTGCTGCTACTATATGCGCACGATGAATCTCCGAAAGCCCTGAAATAACAGCCGGACAAGCACCCTCAGAAATGCCGCTGATAAGCTGTTTTATTTTTGGTTCTTCCAGAAGTGTTTTTGTAAGTGAAAGCATATAAGCTACTCCTTGCCGGCTCAATATTCGATGCACTTCGAGCGAAATGTTTCACGTGAAACATTTTCGCAAACTTATTGCTGTGCGAGCAGAGTTCCCTATAGGGGAGTTTTTTGTATTCTGGCGAAGCGCCTGGGATACTTTATTGGTGTACTTGCTATTTTTCTAATTTCTACCACTGTGTGTGTGATGTCCGTACCCGGGATTACATAGTCGACTTGCCTATGAACTTTCGCGCCCAAGGTTTCGATTGCACTGCTTGCCTCATCAATTTCATCTTTTGCGCCCAAGCTCTTCATTGCAAGGAAAACACCCCCTGTGCAAACCATTGGAAGGCAGAGTTCGGCGAGAACGCTCAGATTGGCAACCGCGCGCGACACTGCAACATCATATCTTTCGCGAACAGATAAGTTATGCGCATATTCTTCCGCTCGTGCATGAACGCACTTTGCTTCAATTTTAATTGCAGTACAAAGCGCAGTAAGAAACGACACTCGTTTACCGGATGCATCGAGAAGCGTAAGATCAATTGTAGGCTGAGCAATTTTTAGTGGAAGCCCCGGAAACCCGGCGCCGCTCCCAACATCGATGACGCTTGCGTTACAAAAATCCACCACACTCATGAGACATAAACTGTCAAGAAAATGTAGCCGGGCAACATCAGTCGCGCCGCGTATGGTCGTAAGGTTTACTTCTCTGCCCTTTTTTTCAAGCAATTCGTAATACGTCTGAAAAGCCAAAACCGAGCCAAGGGGAAGCGAGATTCCAAGTGTATTCGCCCCCTGCATTAAAACATTTATAATGTCATCTTTATCGTTCAAACTTTTTATCCTGCAAAATATCTCTTATTTCAGTGAGGAGCTGCTGATCAACTGTCGGCTCAGGAGGCGCGTCCGCGGTCTCTTCTTGTTTGTTGCGAAATTTATTGACCGTCCGAACAAACATGAAAACAGTAAAAGCGACTATGATAAATGTGAGAAGATTGTCCAGAAATAACCCAACTGCCAAGATATTTGGCTCGTCGATATCTCCATAAAGGCGCGGGAGAGTGATTTCAATTGCCGTGAGGTCAATGCCAATCAAAACCCCAATAAGAGGCATTGCAATATTAGTCACAATCGATGTAACAAGTGCAGTAAATGCACCGCCGACAATTATGCCTATTGCCATGTCAAGCATATTTCCTCTGATCGCGAAGGTCTTAAACTCATTTAAAAACTTTTTCACTTTACAACACTCCTGTCCTTACTATCATTTTGTCTTGGCAACCGCTGATTAAATCCTTCGGGTGGATTTAATCAGTGGTTACCTTGATTAGTTCCAGTCCTCCAAGATACTTGCGCAAAACTTCCGGGATAATTACGCTGCCGTCTTTCTGTTGATTTTGCTCAACAAGCGCGGGGAGAATTCGACTTGTCGCAAGTCCCGAACCATTGAGCGTGTGCATGAATTCGATTTTTCCTGTATCGGAGCGCCTATAGCGCATAGCGCCGCGCCTGGACTGATAGCAGCGTGCGTTTGAGACTGACGAAACCTCTTTATATCCATCCATAGACGGTATCTGAATTTCAATATCATACGTGCGTGCCATAGACGCCGAGCAATCTCCCGCCGCAAGCTTAACCGTCCTGAAATGAAAGCCCAGTCCTGCAACAAGCGCTTCAGCCTTGCTGACAAGCTCTTCAAAAGCGGCGGGCGAACCTTCCGGAGTTGTGTATTGAACCATCTCTACCTTATTAAACTGATGCCCGCGGACCATCCCGCGCTCATCAGAACCATATGTACCGGCTTCGCGCCTAAAGCAAGGTGTAAATGATATGTATTTTTTTGGCAAATCAGCTTCGGCTAAAATTTCATCGCGATGTAATGACACCAACGCCGCCTCAGCGGTTGGCAGCAGATAATGTATTCTGTCATCGGTTGGATTTGCTATTTTATAAACTTCATCAGAAAACTTAGGGAACTGCCCCGCCGTGAGCCCGCACTGATACTCAAGTATATACGGAACAAAAAGCATTTCATAGCCATCTGCGATATGTGTGTCGATAAAATAATTTAGCAGTGCCCACTCAAGACGGGCGCCAATGCCTTGATAAATCCAAAAACCGCTTCCGGCAAGCTTTACACCGCGAGGATAGTCAATAAGCCCAAGCTCACCGCACAGCTCCATGTGATTTTTTGGCGCGAAATCAAATTTGCGCTGCTCTCCATAATACTTTATCGGCTCATTATTTTCTTTGCCGCCTGCGGCAAGGTCTTCATCTGGTGTGTTGGGCAGACCGAGCATAAGCTCCTCTAATTCGCCCTCGACAGTGCGCAGCACGGCGTCCGACTCGCCAATCGTGGCTTTTAGCGCGCTTAACTGAGCAAGAACCTGCGTTGCATCGCCGCCCTCTTTTTTTATCTGCGGAATTTGCTTTGAGATTTTGTTTTGCTCAGCTTTATTTGCCTCACTTTCGGCAATTATCTCACGACGGCGCGTATCAAGCACAATAATGCGGTCGATATCATTTCCGCAATCTGCGCCTTTGTTTTTAAGCAGTCTTTTTATAATATCAGGCGTCTCGCGTATTTGTTTGATGTCCAGCATCGTCATCCACTCCATTTTCTCAATATTTTTTTCAGGGAAATTTTTTGGTTTTGAGTTTTCAAAAGAGCGCCTATTACGCGCCTGCCCCAGTCCAACTGCCCGCAATCGTCTGAAACGCTGACAACGTAACACACCTTCTTGTGCAGGATAATGGCGCAAACTTAAACCCGTTTTTACAAATATATTTTTATCACATAGCCTCGTTGCAAACTCTTGAACGGCGAACGCCTTCCTGCACACTTGTGCCCAGCTCTGAAACAAAAACAGTTAAAAATTGAAAGCCTCTTACCGCCGAATTATGATAATTATTAAAGCACAGGACAACAACGGACTATCGCCCACCAGGGACGATAATGAAAATCAGTGCCATAAGTAAAACGGCAGAGAAGGGGTTATGTTCCATCGGCGCCGTAGGCTAAAGTTTTGCTAATAGTGCTTCAAAGAGATCATTAAAATCATCAAGATCATAGTATTCAATTTCGACCTTGCCTTTTCCTCTGCCCTGGCTAATATTGACTTTGCGCCCCAGAGCTTCTGACAAACGTTTTCTCGCTTCAAGGAGATAGTCTATCTCAACTCCATCCTGCTCCGGTCTATCCGGCACACTTCTCTTTTCATTACTAAGCTTCCTGACAAGCGCTTCGACTTCGCGCACACTCATCTCATCATTTACTGCCATGCGCGCTGCAGCAATCATATCCTCTTCATACTTGAGTCCTAAAAGCGCTCTCGCGCTGCCGGCAGAAAGCTTTGCTCGCAAAACAAGCTCCGTAAGCTCGCTTGGCAGAGAAAGGAGCCTAAGAGAGTTTGCAACAGCAGGTCTTGACTTGCTCACTCGCTGAGCAACATCATCCTGAGTCATTCCAAACTCATCAATTAAAACTCGGTATCCTCTTGCCTCCTCAATAGGGCTGAGATCCTCGCGCTGCAAATTTTCAACCATAGCAAGTTCAAGCGCACGCTTGTCGTCAGCTTCGACAATACGTACCGGAATTTCTTTTAGCCCCGCCGCCCGTGAGGCGCGCCATCTTCGCTCGCCGGCAACAATCTGATAATAACCGTCCTTAACCGTTCGCACGATTAGCGGAGAGAGTACGCCGTGTTCAAGAATTGACGCTGTTAGCTCGGCAATACCATCTTCCTCAAAAACTGTCCGCGGCTGCTCTTGTCTGGGTTCTATTCTGTGCAGTGGCAAGTACTCAAAGTCACTGGGCAGTCGCTCTATCGCTGCGTCGCCGAACAGAGCACCCATACCCTGCCCGGACGGTCCCGCACCTAAGCCTTTCTTTTTCAAATCAGTGCAATCCTTTTCTATTTTGTATTTCGCTTTGTGTATCGAATCCCCTACCCGATTTAGTAAAGAGGGTGCCCCGCAGGGCGGGTGTTTTGTCGCTTACTCAGACAATGCCCGCAGAGCTATTGAGCGGCGCGTCTTTTAAACTCCCTCGCCAAATCAAGATAGGCAACAGAACCGCGCGAGCCTCTATCGTACTTCACTACAGGCGCACCGTGGCTCGGCGCTTCAGCAATCCTGATATTTCGCGGGATGGAAATATTATAAGTCTTGTTTTTGAAGTATTTTTTTATTTCGGCTGCAACTTGAGCAGAGAAATTCGTGCGCGAGTCGTACATTGTCAGCAAAACGCCTTCAATTTCGATATTCGGATTCAAGTTTTTCTTAGTCATTCTTATCGTAGCCATTAAGTCCGAAAGCCCTTCCAGTGCAAAATATTCACACTGAACTGGAATCAAAATGGTATCTGCCGCACAAAGAGAGTTAAGCGTAAGCATTTCAAGCGAGGGGGGGCAGTCAATAAATATATAGTCGTATTTCTCACGCACAGAATCAAGTGCCTTCTTTAGAATGAACTCGCGCTCCTGTGCTGTCACCAGTTCTATCCCGGCGCCGGAGAGTATTCTGTTAGATGGGAGAACATCGCTAAACTTTGTTCTAACAATAATATCCTCAACGTTTGTTCCTTCAATAAGGACATTGTACATATTGGGCTCAACTTTATTTTTGTCTACGCCCAGACCTGATGTGGCGTTTCCCTGCGGATCCATGTCGCATAGGAGTACTTTCGATCCGGTTTCGTTAAGTGCCGCGCACAGATTAACACAGGTCGTAGTTTTTCCGACTCCGCCCTTCTGGTTAGCCACTGCTATTATTTTACCCATTTAGCGCTCCTTGTATTTCCTTTGTTCGCGTGAGGATATTCTAACATATATTTTTATTATTTCAACTAGTAATGAAGCAAGAAGCAAAAAAAATGTTTCATGTGAAACATTTAAAAAATCTCTTGAAATTATTAACGATATCAATGATAATAACTAAGTAACCACTAATTAAATCCGCCCGAAGGATTTGCGAGAGATTTTTTCGGCTGTTTTTCGGGTTTTGAAGGCGAATACTTGCTGTATTTAACAAATCAGTAAGTCCCCCACCTCTATAGGCGGCGTGACAGATCTTCGTCCGAAATCAGCGGGAGCGCAAACTCCGACTGATTTGTGAAAACATCACTTAAAGCGGGATGCAAACGCTGCGCGTTCTACTGACAAGGCGAATTCATTTAGCCGTTAAGTCGCAAAAGTTTGATCTGAAAAACGCGGGAAACAGACGGAAAAAGTTCCGTAAAGCCGAGTTAATCAGCGGTTACCTAAGACGGCATTTCACAAGCGGAGGACGAGAGATAAATGAAAATAGGCATCATTGGCACAGGGATAATTGCGTCGGCAGTTGTGAGAGGATTTTGCAAAAAAGAAACCGGACACGAGTTCTTTCTTTCTCCCAGAAATGCAAATAAGGCGGCGGCACTGGCTGCGGAATTTTCAAATGTTGTTGTTTGCTTCTCAAACCAGGAAGTTTTGGATGCGGCTGAGTGGATTTTCATTTGCCTGCACAAGAAAGATTTTTTTGTATTAGAGAGCTTGCAATTTCAAAAATTGCATAAAGTAGTGAATATGTCTGCGGAAATGAGACTGCCTGCCCTAAAAGGCATTGTTGGACAGACTGCGATTCTGGCACATGTCATTCCCCTGCCGTTTATTGCCGAAGGCTACGGACCCCTTCTTGTTTTCCCGGAAATAGCAGAAGTTGGAGCGCTGTTTGAACCAATCAGTGATGTTAATTACGCAAGCAAAGAAGAAGACGTCCACACTATGCAAATTGTAACCGGGTTAATGAGCGCATACAACATGCTGCTCAATGAGATTGTAAGCTTTTCCGACGAGCGCGGGCTTGAGCACGACGTATCAGTAAAATTCATATGTTCATTATTTACCGCGCTTTGCAAAAGAGCAGCCTATATACAAAATTGTAATCTAGCTGAGCTAGCCCATGAGATGACCCCGGGCGGATACAATGAGCAAGCTATGAACGAACTTATGAAAAATGGCGCCATTACTGCATGGCGGACGACTCTGGACAAGCTATCTCTGCGATTACAACAAAGTAGTGAAGAATAAAAACCTTCACGCTCTATGAAAAATCCCCGCCAAGCAGTCAGACGACAAGTTTTTAGATGTGCCCAATTGAAAGGAGAAAATTATGAACAACAACATGCGTAATGCTGAAGCAGAGGAGAAAATAAACTTTAATCGCAGCTTTATGAAATGCCCTGAGTTTTATTCGGTTATGCAAAACAGCGATCAAAGCAAAAAACTCACTCAGCCGCCTTTATGCAAAGAGGCAAAAGGGGAAATTATCAATATTTCCGCCGATTTTGACAAAGTTATCAGTCAAAAGGCATATTCCAAACTTCTTGACATACGACGCAGTGAGCGGGTATTTAATGCATCAGAACCGATGAGCCAGGCTGAGCTCGCCTTTCTGCTGTGGAGCACACAGGGGATACAAGAAATTCGCGGCGAAAGCTATGCCGCACTTCGTCCCGTTCCCAGCGGAGGTGCACGGCATCCTTTTGAAACATATGCTGTACTAAGAAACGTTCAAGACCTCAAACCCGGAATTTACCACTATCTTCCACAGCAAAATGTAGGAAGTAAGGATGTTTCCATTGAATTTTTAGGCGAGCTTGATAATATTGACTCTCGTATTGTAGAAATGGTAGCGGGGCAGAAATGGGTAGCTCAAACATCTGCATTGTTTCTTTGGGCATGTGTTGCATATCGCGGTGAGTGGCGATACGGCACACTTTCACATCGGGTATTACTTATTGACGCCGGTCACGTTGGTCAAAATGCTATGCTTTCAGCCTCGGCAATGGGCATAGGAAGCTGCTGTATTGCAGCGTATAACCAGAATACATGTGACAAACTTCTTGGTCTGGACGGCTATGATGAATTTACAGTATACGCATGTGCATTTGGCAAGCCAAAAAAATAACAACACAAGAAAAGTGCAGAAAATAATTTTTGTTTACAAAATATTCACAAATCTGGCGGTGACACTTTAGCAAAAAATGGGTCTTATTATTTAAACAGAGCTAGATGGAATAAACTTTGAGAGGATTTGAGAGACTACAATTATTTTATAAGAATAGGTGTAAAAGACAATGAAAAAGATGTCAATAACTGAATTCGCCAACAAACTTGGCGTTATTCCTGACACCGTGCGCAGGTGGGAGCGCAGTGGCAAACTTTCCCCCGACAGGACTCAAGGGGGACATCGCAGATACACCGAAAAGGACATACAGCAAGCGCTGGGCATAAGGGAAAAAGACAAAGAAAAACGAAATGTAATCTATTGTCGGGTATCGGGGCACGATCAAGAAGAGGCTTTGAGCAAGCAAGTTGAAGCAATGGAGCTATTTGCGCTCGGACGAGGGCTTATAACAGAGACTATAACTGAAATCGGCGACGGCATGAACATGTCACGCCCAAAACTATTGCAGTTAGTGCAAGACATTATCTGGGGTGATGTTCAAACAGTTATAGTCGCACACAAAGATAGGCTTGTAAGATTTGGTTTTGAGCTGCTGGAGCATATTGCAGACTTGCACGACTGTAAGATTATAGCTGTAAACCTTGAGCGGCATAGCCCGCATCATGAGCTTGTAGAGGATTTTATGTCAATAGTTGACACATTCTCACACCGCTTAGGAGGGCTTAGCGAGCACAAAAGTGCGTTTAGCATTTTTTCTAATGAGGAAGTGCTGCCTGAATAAAATCACCACATACTGATTGAAAAGCGTTCTCCACTTGGAACATTTATCTAAGTGGAGGGTTTGATTTATACATTAGTGAAGGCGATATATTGCGAGACTATAAAGCGGGCGCCGATAAAAACTCCGTGTCCGAAGTCATCGCTTGCATCGCTATGCCCGGACGTAATCAAGCAAAACTGTGATAATTACCTAACTACATAAAATTAACACACAGACCCCTTGAGCACTCGTTTTTTATGGACTGCAGGCTTAAATCGTCTACTTTGAAAACACTTTACAGAAAGCTAAACTCTGACAAAAAATATCATAATTTATCGCGCCATTTTATGAATAACTATTGCAATATTTATATATTTGCTATAAACTACCATAAATACGAGTAAAAAACGTTATGAGCTGGATTGCCATGCGCTGTGTACATCACCGTGGGTTCTCGTTTTCATATACATGTTGTTATGTCGATTCCGGTATCGATGTTGAAATGGGGGAGAAAGTTGAAGATACAGATGTCTACTGACTATGCGATAAGAATGATAAAATATATACAAGAACAAGGGGACAGGCTTCTTACCGGATCAGAAATTGCGGAAGCTATAGACGTTCCTTATCCTTTTGTTGCAAGGATCGCGTCACAGCTAAAGAGAAACGGGATTCTAAGCGCTGTTAAGGGGAGACGCGGAGGTTATACTTTAGCAAAACCAATTAATCAGATAAATTTTTATGAAGTATTTGTATCGATTGAAGGAGAGTTGCAAGTTAGTCGCTGCATAAAAGATAATCATGATTGTTGCAGGGGCTCCGAGGATTCCTGTGGGCTCAAAGGCTTTCTTTTTGAACTGCAAGACAGCATGATTAAAGAAATGTCAAATAAGAATATATTTGATATATACTCACGAAGAGGTGAAGAAAGCATATAAATGTGCTATACTTACGTAACAAATCCAATTAAAACCTAACATAAACTAACCTTACGACAGGATTCTATTGCGGGTAATTTATGTAATTGGATCGCTCACCTAAGTAACCGCTGATTAAACCGCACTCTCAGTGGATTTAATCAGTGTTTACCCAATAATGAAAAGAAAGGGAAACACAGTGAAAAAAAGAATAGGACTTATTTTTGCCGCGCTTTTTTTGCTCGGCGCAATTGTCGGGTGCGGAAACACCACAGAACCGATAATCACAGAAGACCCGCCACCGCTCACCCAAGACCCGGCTGAAACCTCGGCGGACACAACCCCTGATGAGCCCGTCATTCCGGAAGATGACGCTCCGGTAGACGAAGAGCCGGAGGATCCAATAGAAGAGACTCCGGAAGAAAATTTCGTGGATGAGGTTCTCGCGGCTCAGGCGACGGACAAATACACGAACATTATGAATCTGCTGTCGCTTGGGCAGGACAATTCCGGCGCTTATAGTCTTGAGTTTATAATGGTTGTAGACATGTATCTTGGACTTGAGCATCTTACGCAAACAACTACAACCGGAACCATGAAGATGATTGTCGACGGAGAAAACGCCACATCGCACACGCTCGCAATCACAGAACTTTCAGGGACATCAACAGAGATGGAAATATTGATAGAAAAACGAGGCGATGAGTTTTTAGAAGTCAGACTTTTTGTTGACGGAGAGGAGCTGGATCCTGAAATACTAGGTTTGGATGCAATTACATCAATGCTTGAGGAATCAATTTCTCTGCCCGATTTTTCAGAGAATGCGATAAAGTCAGTGAATGCCGAAGAAGTTGAAGGAAATACTATAACCACTATTATGTTGCATGGCGAGATGCTCCGGGATTTCGCTATGGACTCAATAACAGAACAGCTTGCCGCACTTGGTTCACTGGAAATTGAACTTGAAGTCGATGACGTCTTTGTTGAACTTGTTACGGATGCAGATGGCGCTCCGCTTTCAATGGCAATGGAGATGGCTGTGTACATGAATATTGAGGGAGAATCAGTGACAATGCTTATGTCATCCGAGTATGTCTTTATCGGATTTGGAGATGCCGTCACGATATAACTCTTAAATACATCACACGCAAATAATCGGGCTGTGCATGATAAAAAATGTGCAGCCTGATTTCCTGCGTAGCTTAAAGCAAAACTCTTGAAATAATCTATAATACAAAGTACAATAATATAAGGGTAGATAAAAACTCGGCGGCCGACAATTTTGCAGACCAATGGTTTTTTGACGCCTATCATGCGACTGCGCAGCCGTGGAGGAAAAGTTGAACAGGAATAGCGAAATACCGCATAGCGAAATAATACGCCAAAAAGAAATCATGAAGCAAGTGTATAAAGCTTCCCAAGAAAGACCGGAGCCGCCGCTTGCATATATCGACACATACGGATGCCAGCAAAACGAATCTGACAGCGAAAAGATTCGCGGGATGCTTGCGGAAATGGGCTACAGCTTTACAGGTGATGAGTTTTTAGCTGACGTTATAGCCGTAAACACATGTGCCATACGCGAAAATGCCGAGAACAGAGTTTTCGGCAACATTGGCGCGCTTAAGCACACAAAAAAAGCAAAACCCTCACAGACCATCGCGTTTTGCGGATGTATGGCAGCAGTACCGGAGACAGTTGAAAAAATCAGGCAATCCTATATGCATGTTGACCTGATCTTTTCTCCGAATAACCTATGGAGATTTCCTGAGCTGCTGCATAGAACTCTCAGCGCAAAAGGGCGCGTAATTGAAACAGATGTGCAACTTGCCTCTATAGCGGAAGGGCTTCCGGCGCACAGAGACGGAACCGTAAAGGCATGGCTTCCGATAATGTACGGATGCGACAATTACTGTTCGTATTGCATTGTGCCATATGTGCGCGGACGAGAGCGCAGCAGGGAGCCGGAGGCAATTATAACAGAGGCAAAAGCGCTCATAGCTGACGGCTATAAAGACATAACACTCTTAGGGCAAAATGTTAATTCCTATGGCAGCGGACTTTCAAAAAAAGCGACCTTTGCCAATCTACTGCAACAGATAAACGAGCTAAGCGGTGAATTTCTAATAAGATATATGACCAGCCATCCAAAAGACGCCTCTATTGAACTATTTGAGACTATGTCTAAAAGTGAAAAAATCGCTCGTCATATCCACCTTCCGTTTCAAGCCGGCAATGACCGCATACTTCGCCTGATGAACAGAGGATATACGCAAGACAGCTTTCTTGAAAAAATCTCAGCAGCAAGAACTCTCATGCCCGATATTGTTATAACAAGCGATGTCATCGTAGGCTTTCCGGGTGAAACCGACGAGGAATTTGAAGACACCTTAAAACTCATTGAAAAAGCTCAATTTGACGCTATGTTTACATTCATTTATTCAAAGCGTCCTGGCACACCCGCCGAAAAACTTGAAGACAATGTGACTCGCGAGCAAAAGCAAGTGAGGTTTGACAAGCTGCTTGATCTGCAAAATACAATTTCAGAGCAAAAGCACTCTAAATACATAGGAAAAACCGAGCAAGTATTAGTAGACAGTCTGTCACATGATCAAAGATACCCCTTAAACGCACGCACGAATGGCGGTAGGCTGGTTCACCTGCGCGGGGATATTAGCTTGATTGGCAGCTTTTCTAATGCCTTAATAACAGACAGTAATTACTGGTCGCTCTACGGTGAAAGCGAAAAAGGAGGTCAGGCATGACCCCGAAAATAAGAATGTTTCGCTACGGAGAAATCGTGTGTCAAGCCCTCGGAATTCCGGGCGAAACCCTTCACGACAGAATCAGCGCGGTAGGTGTGTTCATTGATTCCCCCTGCGGCGGAAAAGGCAGATGCGGTAAATGTCTTGTCAGACTCTCTCCAGACGGCGAGCAAGTGTTGGCTTGCCGCACTATCATAAAAGGGGACATGGATGTATATCTGACAGATGAGATAGACATGAAAATAGCCCATGAAGGAATCAGAAGAACGCTTAATGTCGCAGACAGACCCTACCCGCCAAAAAGAAACAAGAGACTGGGTGTAGCAATTGACGTCGGCACAACAACAGTTGTTGCCCACCTCATAGATATAGCAAGCGGTGCGCGTGTGGCAACAGCGAGCGGAGTAAATGCGCAAATGCCGTATGGAGCAGATGTAATCACTCGTGTACAGTACTGTGCGGAAAAAGGGCACACACGGCTGACTCTTCTTATCCGGGAACAAATAGAATCACTAATCAAACATGCCTGTACAATCTCCGGCGAACGCACGCGCGATATTGGCTATATTTCTATCGCAGCAAACACCATAATGCAGCATCTATGCGCAGGATATTCACCTGTAGGCATGGGCGTGGCGCCTTTTGAGCCCGTTAGTTACTTCGGAGACGAGCATCCGGCGTGGGACACCCTTTTTACTTCAAGACTTACAAAAATATACTATGCTCCGGCGATTTCCGCATATGTCGGAGGCGACATAACCTCAGGGCTGCTGGCGTCAGACCTTGAAAAGACAGAAGGACCTGCGATTTATCTGGACATCGGCACCAACGGTGAAATAGTACTTAAACTGGGAGAAAAATATTACTGCTGCGCCGCCGCGGCGGGTCCTGCATTTGAAGGCGCAGAGATTACAATGGGGATGGCGGCTGTTGTCGGCGCAATCAGCCAAGTTCGTTGGAATAACGGGCTAAAGCTTTCGGTAATAGGGGAAAAACCTCCCGTAGGAATATGTGGTTCCGGTCTTTTAGACGCACTTGCTTTGCTAATTGAAACAGGCGCTGTCGATGAGAGCGGACGATTATTAGACCCGGATGAGATTGAGCATAACATTGCCGGACACATCGGTCAGCACGATGGAATAAACGTATTTTGGCTGACAAAGAAAGATAAGGGTGTGTATTTATCAGCAAAGGATATCCGCAAGTTGCAGCTTGCAAAGGCAGCTATTGCAGCCGGAATAGAAACTTTGCTAACGCAAGCCGAAGTCAAAGAGAATGACGTCAACACATTTGTTCTTGCCGGCGGATTTGGAAGCTTTATGAACCATATTAGCGCAGCAAAAATAGGGCTTTTCCCTAAAAGCTTTTTACCAAAAACTGCGGCAGTCGGAAATACCGCAGGAGAAGGCGCCACACTTGCGCTGTGCTCGGCAAACGCACGCATGGCACTTGAAGATATCAGCGAGCGATGCGAATATATTGAGCTATCAACAAGCCGAATTTTTAACGAAGCCTTTATAGAGCATATAATGTTTCCTACACAGGCAGGTGATGATTAATGCTTGATTACAAAAGGCTTAATGAATTGGCGGAAGAATGCGGCTTTTCCATAACAGCACCTCTTGATATTTCGGCCCTGGAATTTATGCAGGAAGTCCGCGACATGTGCAATGCCGAAATGTGTAAAAATTATAACAAGTCATGGTCATGTCCGCCAGCCTGCGACTCACTTGAGAAAATACGCACACGCGCCGCCGCCTATGTTGTAGGCATTTTAGTGCAGACCGTTGGACAGCTTGATGACAGCTATGATTGGGATGGCATCATGCGAGCGGGAGCACAGCATAAGAGCTGCTTTTCAAAACTGCGGCACAGATTGGAAAGCGATTTCTCCGATGTCCTCGCAATGGGAATGGGCGAGTGTCGCATATGTGACAGCTGCGCATATCCCGGCGCGCCGTGCAGACACCCTGACAAGATGGAAGTATCAATGGAAGCAAATGGGCTGCTTGTAAGCAAGGTTTGCACAGACAACGGACTTGCATATAACTATGGCTCAGACAAAATAGCATTTACATCCTGTTTTTTAATAAATTAGTACTGCGTTTTCTAAATAACCTCGAAAAGATTGCGGCAGAGTTCTTTGCCTGACGAGGCGAAAAATCGAAGTAACACCACTGGTCTCTCAAGATTTTTTAACGAAGTCAGGCGGATAAAGGTGTCGTAAGCTTTGTGGAGGGTATTTGGAAAACGAAGTACAGAAAAATCCCCCCACCTGCGCTACAAAATGAGGTGGGGGGACGTGTCTTTAGTAAGGTTATAGACTTAGATCATCCATAGAGCGGACCATAGTTTTCACATGCTCTGTAATCCGCGCCCTCTCTGTCTGCCGTTCCAAAAGCAGACCATACATGCGGGCGGAAAATATCATGCTCCGCCACATTATGCATAGAAACAGGAATTCTCAACATTGCGCACAAGGTGATAATATCTGCGCCCTTGTGTCCGTAGCAAAACGCGCCATGATTTGCTCCCCAATTTCCCATAACACTGTAAACATCTTTAAATGCGCCTTTACCGGTTAAAATGGGCGCAAACCATGTCGAAGGCCAAGTCGGAGCTGTGCGGTCAAGCAACGTTTTATTTACTTTCTCAGGGAGCTCAACAGTGTAGCCCTCAGCAATTTGCATCACAGGACCGAGCCCATCAACGAGATTTAGCCGGGACATAGTGACTGGCATAGTCCCCTCTGTCTCAAATTTTGATGAAAAACCTCCGCCTCTAAAATATTCCACCTCAGCCGGACACCATTGCGTCTTTGCAAGACAATTGTTTATATCCTCTTGCGTAGTCTCCCACCACGGTTTCATAACAGATTGACCATCACCGTCTTTAACTGCACCGCTACCGTCAAGCGCGGCAGCGCCGGAATTAATAAGGTGGATAAATCCTTCGCTTGCTTTCCCGTCGGGTTTCCATCCGGTCACTTTCTCCACAGCGTCCGGACTCCAGTACGTGCGCACGTCGGCAAATACCGAAGCCGCGCCGTCCATCAGATGCGTAAACAGCATAGAAACCCCGTTGAGCCCATCATTCTCCGTTGCCATTATTGTAGGCTGGCGGTTACCGTTCCAATCAAATGTTGAGCTGAGAATCGCTTCCATAAAATCTCCGTTTGGCTTGTAGTCAGTCCACATTCTCTGCCCTTGAAAACCGCCCGCGATTGCGTTGCGCCCTAGAGCTTCTTCCATAAAGCCCATCTTAGAAAGCTTCGGATTGCCCAAAAGGATATCTTTGCAGATAAGAGTCATTTTAACAACAAATTCCCACTGCTCCGCCTTTTGCTCTGCGGAGAATTGTTTTGACTCATTATTGACGTCAAATCCCTCAACGCAATTTTCCTTTGTCCAAGCCAATGCTTTTTTATACTCATCAGGATCAAAGATGTTTAATTCTACACGGCGCAGTATCTCCATCATATCGACCCATTCGGCGCGCATTCCAAGATATTTTTGGAAAAAGTCCGGATTACAAAACGAACCGGATATACCCATTGAAACAGAACCGAGTCCGACATATGCCTTGTTTTTCATCTGTCCAACGGCAATCGCCGAACGTGCAAATCTGAGAATCTTCTCACTCACATCATCAGGAATAGTTGTATCAGTGGCGTCCTGAACCTCTCTGCCATAGATACCAAATGCCGGGATTCCCCGCTGGGCGTGCGCAGCGGGGAA
>Ga0209755_10002059_pt1 | contig 28635 bp, 23 predicted proteins | sample TergutCo191P1_FD_187301 | JGI IMG/M metagenome (GOLD analysis project Ga0209755, IMG submission 187301) | Cornitermes sp. P1 segment gut microbial communities from Petit-Saut dam, French Guiana - Co191P1 (SPAdes) (version 2) | ecosystem: Host-associated > Arthropoda: Insects > Digestive system...
GAGTTAAAAGCAGAATTAAATTCCGTGCTGGAAGAGTTATGAGCGAGAAAATAATAATCTCTCCTTTGGACTGGGGCTTGGGCCATGCTACCAGATGCGTTCCCATTATACGCTCATATTTGAAACAAGGCGCAGAAGTTGAAATTGCAAGCGCACCTTCTCACAAAAAATTCTTCGCTCAGGAATTCCCGAATTTAATCTGGCACGAAGCTCCTGCATACAATATAAAATACCCAAAATACGGATGGACTATGCCCTTTTGGATTTTGAGGCAATTACCGCATATTTACAATATTATGCGAGAAGAAAATAAATGGCTTGCAGATTTATGTGAAAAACAGAAATACACTTTGATAATCAGCGATAACCGCTTTGGATTTTTCAATAAAAAAATAAAATCAATTTACATAACGCACCAACTGCGAATTGCCATGCCTTTTGAAAAACTCGGGGAAAAATGGCACAAAGGAATAATGAAAAACTTTGACGAAATATGGGTACCCGATTATGAAGAATTTCCTGGACTTGCCGGCAAACTAAGCCACCCGTCATATACGGATAAAAGGATAAAATATATAGGGCCACTTTCACGCTTATTGTCTGAACCTCAATTTTCAGGATTTACAGAATTTTCAGAATTTAAGAAGTTTGATGTCTTGGCTTTAATTTCCGGGCCGGAGCCGCATAGGAGTTTTTTTGAGGAGTATGCAATTAAGTATTTGATGGAGCAGCCGGGGAATCATTGTTTGATTCGTGGGTTGCCGGGTGAAGTTGAGGTTCCAAGTTTGCCTTTTCCTGTTTTTAACCATTTGCCTGCAGATGAATTGAGTGAGAAAATTTTAGCAAGCCGCACTGTGCTTTGCCGCAGCGGTTATTCTACGGTTATGGATTTGCATTTGCTTAAAGCTAAAGCTATTTTTGTTCCTACTCCGGGGCAAACGGAGCAAATTTATTTGGCTAAGTTAGCGGCTGATAACTAATTTCTGCTTTTTTGAAAAAGTAGATTTGCCCTGCACTGTGTTTTGCACAACATAATGATAAAGCCCGTTTGCCAGCATTCTGCCTCTTGAATCGCGACCATCCCAGCTTGTAATTCCCGATATGGCATTATTTATTGTTTTTACCAATTTTCCGTTTTGGTCAAATATTTTTATTGTTACATTGCTTTGCCTTTCACCGGATAAATCTTTGAAATAAAATACGGTTCCGTTTTTTTTCATAGGATTAGGCGCATTGAAAACATCTGCCAAACCAGCTTTAAGATCGGCGTTGAGCGAAACTCTGAGAGAACGAAACGCAATGTTGCCCAAAATATCCTGTGCATTAACTTTAAAAACATATTCGCCGGGATCATAAGAAGTCCCAAAGTTCATCCTTGCAACAGCCTTTCTTCCGGTTTGCTCGGAAAAGGGCCAGGGATGCCACGCATAAGCAATCGGACTAACTTCAAAAGAAATTCCTTCACCGGCTTCTTCCCTGTAATCTATGCCTGTGGAATCTTCAACAACAACATCCAGGCAAGCGGGTATCTCTAAACTTATCTGCGCATTTTCCGCATAAGGAGTAGCAATTCCGGAGCGCATACACGGATAAATTTTTATGGTAGGAGGAGTATTGTCGTTAATTGAGTTCGCATAATCTGATGTTCCTGATAAAACTATGCCTTGAGTTAAACTTCTTCCTATTCCGGCACTGCCCTGCTTATAACTCCAAAGCCTTATTTGCGCAGAGGTATCTCCCAGCGACAGTTTACGCGGAGTAATAAATTCCGTTGAAAATTCTCCATTTTTTATTTGCAATTCCTCGCTGTAAATAGGATTGCCGTCAATTTTTATTTGCGCTGTGTAAACAGCATCTGCTCCGATATTTTGTGAAAGCATTCTTTGCTTTTCTCCCTCTAAAACCTGTATGCGAATTGTTCCGCTTTGTACGGAAGCAGTGCCGGCTATTTTCAATTTTTGCAAAGCTTGAACCGTATCAGGAATATTATTCAGCTTAAGCGAAATTTCCGACCTTGGCATGCTCAAAACCGGTTCTCCCAAAAGCACATATTTTTCGTTATTGTATCTCTGCGGACTATGAGAATCAAGCGCACTCTGCTTTGCCTTTAAAATAGCATCCCCCAAAAGAACTTTTGCATCCATGGAGTTGCCTAAAATTTTTGTTGCAAGAGATACATTGTAATTGGCATAGCTCTCTCTGAGAGAGCCTATTGATGCTATGGCACCTTTTGATTTTGCAACCACAAAAGCTTCTGAAAGAGTTGTGGTAGCTATATCATCAAAACGTGATACCAAACATGAAAAAGAACCTAAAATAGTATATTTTCCGGCATTTGAAATAGCGTTCAAAGACGAAGTGTTCAATAAATCTTCATCTGCCCACTGAACCGCATTTCCATGCCCATAATAAAAAGTTAAAAGAGCTCCCTGATTTAAACGCAACAGCAATTCTCTTGCAGCATCAGGTTTTTTGTTGTTGCCGTCTTTTTCATATTGCATCAGCGAAATTTTTCGCCAGTTAATTGCAAAACCTAATTTCTGTGAAATTGAGTCTACTTGAGCAATAGTTTTTTCCATATCCACCGTATGTTCAATTCTATCATAACTGCTCCCCTGCATAGCATCATCAGCACCGAATATAATCGTATTTCTCCAAATTCCATTGTCCATTGTTGAAACATTTTCATAATCCCTTGCCTTTTGAATATAATTTTCAAATTCCATTGTATTTGAAACAGGAAGGCGGCCAATGGTCAAAGCCAATTTATACTTTCCGAATCTTACAGCTTCACCGGGATTCAGAATAGCAAAAAAGTCATCTGTTGACATATCTTCTGCTTCATAAGGCGGAATTAAATTTACTTTAGCACCAGATTTTATATTTCTATAATCATAGTTTCCACTGCCCGCAAGCAAAACATATTTTAAATCAGGGCAACGATTTTTTGCATATCTTATGTAATCTCTTATTGCAACAGGTGAAGCTTGAGCCCCATGATTTCTGTAAATTTCTTCTACCAAAACCACCGATGTATTCAATGTTACAGGAGCAGACCCGCTTTCTCTGAATTGTTTCAGTTTAATGGCACTGCTTTGCAAAATTTCCGAAGTCAAAATAAGATATTCGGTTTTTACCGGAATTTCCGCAGGCTCAGAAACCGAACTTACCCTATTCGGAATTACTTCGATAAATTTACGATCAATAGTTTTATAGCTGCCTTTTTTATTCAAAAAATATCTTGTATCAATATTATCTGATATAGTATCATTTCCTTCCGGTAAAATTTCCACAGGAATAAAATTCTCAATTTTTATAAGTTCCATGTTTGCCGGCAATGGTATTTTTATTGCTCCCGTTGCCGTACCTGGAAAAAGCCATTCATCACCAAGGCTTTTGGTTATATCGTAATTATAAGCAATTGATAGTCCATCGAATTTATCGTTTTGCGAAGTGCTTAAAATTTCAAGCCTGTAGGAGTTATTTGCTTGGCTTGCGTTTTTACCGGCAAAAACAAAGGTCCCGCCAAAAAGAGTATCTATTATATTTTGATTTTCCAATTTTTGATTTTGATAGAAAAAATTAAAATTTATGTCGCGCATCCTTTCTTTCCATGACAGTGAAATATTCGTATATGCCGCTTTAGGAAAAAATGAAACTCCTATAAGTATTGAGTCTCCCCGTAATCCGGTTAAGTTTCGCACAGCCGGTTGAAATTCTATTGAGTTTACATAAACCGCCTCATTCCTTATACCCCATGCCCAAAACCATTCTTTGCCTGTATTTTCTTCAATTTTGTTGACTCCAAAATAATTATCACGCAGCATCAAATCTTTTTCGGAGCGAGCATATTTTTTCCAAATTATATCTTTCGGGCTATTTATGCTTTTTGTGCGACTTTCCAGTCTTTTTCCCGTTCCGCCCGCTCCTAAATAAAAATATTGATAAAAGCTGTAAGGCGAGCCGGAAAAATAATAATCCATTCCGCTGTTAGAATAACTTTTTTTCCAAATAGCAGTTCCGTAACCAAAGAATACTATTGAATCTCCATTGTCAAAAATATTGTTACCGTTTTTATCTTTTATCAGAATCGGCATTTCCACGGCATTTGGAAAAATTTCATTTTCCGCCATGTATTCGGGCAAAGTATCCGGTGATGCGCTAAAAAGCCTTAACTGATCAACCCTTATTCCATAATCAACTTCTTTGCCGGAACTTCGCATTGCTCTCTCGTAATCTGCAAAAGAAAGCGCATACATTCCATCTGCTGTTGTAGACAAATCCGTGCTGCCTATTCCTATTCTAAGCAGCCAGTCAATGCCGCTCATGGAAGTTTTCTTTGCTACATGCGAAGCAATTTGCCTTGTTCCGAATTTTGATGCCGCATTTTTATTTTCAACCGAGTGCAACGCTCTTTTACCGACAGAATAACCGCTTGCACTGCCGTTAAAATTTACTTTCACTCTAAAATCTTTTCGCAACATCCATGAATTGCCGTTTGAATAAATCAAAGGCACATTAATTTTTACTGTCCACAAATTATCTTTTAAATAAGGCTTTTCTATTTTCAGCGAATTTGAATTTTGCTCTGCTCCGCAAGGCTTGCCGTTTAGTTTTTCCGTTTTTAAATTTTCCACATCAATGCTTGGCAGCGAAGAATTGGGCAAAGCTATTATATAAGTTCTAAATGGAATTCCTGGTGCATCATGTTCTCCTAAATAAGAGGAGTTGTTCGGCATAAAAAAGACATCGTTTTTACAGGGCTGTGCAGTAAGGGCTGCGACATTATCCGTGAAAATAAATTCATTTTGGGAATCGCGCTGTATTTCAAGCGCAAAAATTCCAGTATGGAGCAGAATGAGAGTTGCTATGGCACGGTCAATGATCACAAAAAGAATTTACAAAATTGGCCTTTTCTATGTAGACTCCGTGGGTTGTGGGTTTGAATGAAATTTCTATTTTGTCTCATAATGCAAATCACATCCGTAAATTTTGCTCTCGGAGCTACCTCCATAAAACAGGTACCATGCGAAGGTGCTCCACAAATTGCATTTCTGGGACGCTCAAATGCCGGCAAATCAAGCCTTATGAATGCACTCTTTAAAAAACAAATCGTAAAAACAAGCAACACTCCCGGCAAAACACGGGAAATTAATTTTTTTCTTGTAAACAATTCATACTATTTTGTCGATCTGCCGGGCGTAGGATACGCAAAAGTCAGCAAAACCATGCGAGATGATATGGCAAACCGCATAAAAAATTATGTGGAAAAAGCACACGACCTTAAAGGCATAATTTATCTGCTGGATATACGGCACGGTGGGCACCCAATAGACTTTGAAACAATAAACGGAATAAAAAACGCAAACATTCCCCTGCTACTTGTCGCAAGCAAAGCCGATAAACTCAACCAATCCGAACTGATAGCCGCAAAAAAAAAGATAAAAGAAAATTTTTGCCTACCGCAGTATCCGCTCGCCGTAAGCTCAAAAAATCAAAAAGGATTGACGGAACTGTGGAAAGAAATAGACGCGTTGCTAACCGGAGCACAAAATGTATAAACCATCAGCACCGGGCAGTATTTTAAAAAGATTCGGACATTGGTTTTTACAATCACACGCAGGGCAATTGCTCTCACTTTTATTCCTGTCCATACGCTCGCTCTTTTCAGGCAAAGGCAACAGACGCATAGATATTCACCAAATAATCTCGCATGTTTACAACATAGGCATAAAATCTCTGCCTCTAATACTAATAGTCGGAACTATTCTGGGAACCGTGCTTATAATAAATACTGCAGGCCTTGTACCCAAAGTAGGCTTTGGAAACTTTTTCGGAAACTTAATGGTAATTGCAATAGTGCGCGAACTTGGCCCTATTTTAACCGGCTTCCTAATCGCAGGCCGTAGCGGAAGCTCCTTAACAACACGCATAGCCAGCATGAAGGTTAATTCGGAAATAGATGCTCTGGAAACACTCGGAATATGCCGCATACGGTTTTTAATTATGCCTGCACTCATAGGCGGAGTTCTGGCCATGCTCCTTGCAAATGCTTTTTTTTGCCTCTCCGCAATAGGCACAGGCTTTTTGATCACAAAGATTGCAACGTTTTTTTTGGAAGGAGTTTTCAAAATTCAACTGGAATGGAGCTCATATTTTTATTCGATTCTCGTTGCTTTGAAGCCATTTGATTTTATAGTAGGTTTTTTAAAACCTGTTATATTCGCATCAATAATTGTAACAAATGCCTGCTACTATGGAACTCGCATTCCAAACGACCAGCGCGCAGTTCCCATTGCAACTTCACGCTCCGTTGTGAGTTCTTTCATTTTCATAGTGGTAAGCGATTTAATATTCCTCATCTTCTATATTTTGGATTATATCAATAGCGTGAAGTCTGTGATTTAATTTCTAAATTACACCCAATGATAAAAGTTGCCATTCCAAATAAAGGCGTGCTTTCCGAGCCTGCTATTGAACTGTTAAAAGCCTGTGGCTATAAGGCGAGCAAATCCACAAAAAGCCTTAGCTCCATGGACTTGGCTAATGGCATTGAATTTTATTTTCTGCGCCCAAACGATATTCCCATGTATGTTGGCAACGGTATTATAGATGCCGGCATAACAGGCCTTGACTTTTGCGCAGAAGCACTTAGCCCGGCAATAAAAATACTGGACCTGCCTTTTGGCGCAAGCAAACATTGCGTAGCAGTCCCGGAACAAAGCAAATATCAAAAAATTGATGAACTCAAAAATTTGCGCATAGCAACCAGCTTCCCCGGAATAGTGCGCAGCTATTTTAAAAATCCGAACATGGAATTAGTAACGCTGGAAGGCGCAGTGGAAATTTCCGTTGGGCTTGGAGTTGCAGATGCAGTTGTAGATGTTGTAGAAACAGGAACAACATTAAAACAGGCAGGGCTTCGCATTCTAGGCGAATCGCTGTTCCTGAGCAACGCAGCTCTGTTTGCGCATCCAAACCGCCAAGACTGCACAGAGGTGCGCTACCTTGTGCGCCGCCTGGAAGGAAAGCTGCTGGCCATGAGCTATAAAATGGTGGAATACGATGTTCCCGCAACTTTACTGGAACAAGCCTGCGTAATAACCCCCGGCCTTGAATCCCCCACTGTAGCACCGTTGCAAAACAAAAACTGGTACTCAGTAAAAGCAATGGTAAAAAGTGAAGATGTAAATCACATAATGGATAAATTGCAAGACCTTGGATGCAAAGGTATTTTATTGTTCAATATTGAGAGCGCACGAGTTTAACGTTTGCATTGATAATAAAGGCCACCGGCGTGTGATAGCAGTTCAAAGTCTTCGCTCACGCCTCTGAGAGTTTCCACAGCACCGATTACCAAAAAACCTTTTGGAATAAGTGTTCTGGCAAGCCTGGTGTACAAGCCTTTCTTGAATTCTTCGCTAAAATAAATAGCCACATAGCGCATAAATATCAAATCGAAATGTGGCTCCAAAGCTATGGGATTATCTTGCAGGTTAAACTTCTGGAATTTAACCATATCTTTAATCTCGCTATTAATTGTATGGCTGCCGGTAGCATCTTTAATAAAATGCCTGTTCAACTGTTCCGGAGTAACACCTCTGCTCATGGCAACGGAATCGTATTTGCCAAGCTTTGCCTTTGCAAGGCAAGAATCTGAAATATCCGTTGCAATAATCTTCACCATTTCTTTTTTGATTATGGGCTGCCCCATGCAAAAATCGCGCACGGTCATAGCTATGCTATAAGGCTCCTGGCCTGTACTGCTGGCTGCACTCCAAATATTGATTTGATTTTTTTTGCCCTCCTTGACCGCCTGGGCAAAACTCGGCAAAATTTTTTCACGCAAAATGGAATACGGATGAGAATCCCTAAACCACAAGGTCTCGTTTGTAGTCATGGCATCTATAAGCTTATCCTTTAGCTCTCTATGCTGGCCACCTTTTACAATGTAATAGAACTCCGAGAAGTCTCTGCATTTATAAGATTCAATAATAGAAGAGAGTCTGTTCTCAAGCAAATATGCCTTATCTTTATTCAGACAAATTCCACATTGCTCTTCTATGTAATCTCTGAGGAGTTGAAATTCTGTAACCGTAATTTTCATACAGAAGAAAATTTAGAAAATAAAAAAAATGGCGCAATCAATTGCGCCATTTTTTGAAACAAATAAGCTTTATTCCGTGAAATTAAACGGAATTGTAGGCGTTGTGTTACCGCTCTTAATGGCCTTCCACTTCCAGGTAGCCACCATGTTCTTAACAGCGTTATCAAATTCGCCATAGCCTGTGGTGCTGGATACTATGGAAATACTGACAATATCACCACCCGGAGCAATTGTGAATTTGAGCGTAACCTTGCCGCCAAAGCCAGGTTTCAGCTTCAAATACTTGTTGTATATGTTGCGCAAGCCAGGCATGCGAGCATTAACAACAGCCATAATCTCCGCTTTGGAGCGAGAACCGTCACCGGAACCCATATCAATATCTCTTGCGCTTGGAGCCTTCAAGCCGCCTCTGGCTTTTGTGCCAATGCCACCAGCACTGCCACCCATCAAACCGCCAAGCATATCACCGATACCACCCGAACCGCCTTCTGCGTAGCCATCATTGAAGCCACCTGTAGCGGAACCACGACGACCACCGAGTTCGGTTTTGCCGCTGGTTTGCAAGCCACCAACCTTGCTGAGAACCTTATCAAGATCCTTTGCAAAATTTTTGTCTTTCATAAGGTTATATGCACTGAAGTTCTGCTTGGATGTTTTTGCAGTAAGCATTTTCAACACACCGCGGCTTTGCGGAGCATTGGGCTGACCCTTACCACGAGGCTTTCCACCCGCACCTTGTTTTTTACGAGGCTTTTCGGATTTCTTTTCCTCTTTCTTCTTGTCCTCTTTCTTCTCTTCAATCTTCATAGAAGCAGACAAGTCTTCGGATTCTATGTTTTCAAATAGAATCTCATCCACCGTCACTTCGTACATAGCTGCGAAAAGACCCAGCACTACTGCGAAAATCATAAACGAACCCGAAATACCTGCGGTACGTTTATCGCTTTCCGGCATCATAGCTGCTATAAAAGGATCAAGCTGCTCTTTTTTAGCTTTAACTTTATTTTCAGCCATCTTTTATTCCTCCGCATTTAACATGTTAACAGCAAATGCAATATTGGTAAAACCTGAACTACCGCATGTTGCCATGACTTTAAACATAACATCATAACTCATGTTCTTATCCAACTGGACAATTATGTTTCCGCCACCTTCATCCGGCTCGCCTCTAGCTATCATTGCTTGCTTTTCCACATCGCGCTTCTCTTTAAGTACCTCATCTAAAGCTACAACTAAAAGCCCGTCCTTATTGGGATCCTGCTCGGCAACTGCGCTTGTTTGCACAATTTGTTGACCGTCAACCAAAACCCAGTTCTGATCCACAACTATACCTAAAGAAACTTCCTTGGGCACTTTCATGGATGTTGAGTTAGGCAACACAAGGTTTTCCGCAGCAGTTACAAGCTGGCCTTCAGTATCAATCTGTTTAATAAGGAACACCAAAACGATGGTCATAACGTCCATCATGGAGTTCAAGTTCAACGAGCTTGCGCCGGTTCCAAAACCTCTACTTTTACGCATTTTTAACCTCCTGCCAATTTGGAAAGATTAATTTTAAAGAATCCCGCATCACGCGCCCGGTCCATAACACTAATTATTTTGTCAAAAGCCGTGTCGTCATCGGCAACAACAATTATGTTATCCGCATCCGGACTGTCAATGAAGCGGTTATGAATTGAAATAAGCGATTTCGCAAGTTCATCGTAAGCAGAGCGAGGTCTTAAAGTCACCGCACGCTTTCCGTCTGTGCAAATATCTTCTACACCGGGAGCTGTTTGCCCGCAAGCGAGCCTCCTGGAAGAGCTCTCTGCAAGAGTTGCAACAGTTGCACCCGGCTGAATCACGTTGAGATCTTCGATAAACTCATTGTCGGTGTTTAAATAAGCACTATCGCTTTTGCTATAGACCGACATAAGTATTTTACCGGGATCTTCTTCGCTTTCCTTATGCAAAGCCCACAGATGTATGGTCTCTATGGAATACTTGAACTTTTCGCCATCCAGCGCCGTGCCGTTCTGACATTTCGGAGGATTGCTGTCGCTTAAATCGTCAATGTTCTGATAGGTGATCGTATCGTTATCAACCTTGCACCGGAAGGTCCAGGCTTCTTTAAAGAACACCTTGGGCAAAGAACCGCCGCGAGCCCAAATTTCAACATACTCTTTGGTAAGAGCGACTGTTAAATTCAGAGCGTTATCATCCGGTGGAGGAGGCTCCGACTCCTGAGCCATTTCCGTTCTCTCCGGCAAATTAACTTCCACGATCGCAATCTTTCCGAGTGCCACCATGGAAATCAAAGTCGGAATAAGAATCGTCATAAGACTCATGACGGGGAGAACGTTGATCTCCATATCTTTTTGAGCTTTTTTCAACTGCGCCATAAGCAAACTCCTAAGTTATATTCTTGCGAATCAAGCTTCGGTTGCAAGGTGGTTTATCATTGTCAAACCTTTTTCTTCCATTTCCTGAATAACGCGTTCGGATATCAAAAGCAAGAAACCCTGAACACCCATAATAGGAATAGCACCGAGCAGAGCCACAAGGGTTGTACCCATAGCTACGGATATACCGTTAGCCATAGCAGCCGGACGTTCTGCTGCAGGTTTGTTAGCCACAGCGTCAAAGGTTATTATCAGACCGAATATTGTACCCATAAGGCCTGTAAGCGTTAGAACGTTTGCAAAGGTACCTAGCAGTGCAAGGTACCTGTTAACGCGGGGTGCTTCCATTAAAAAGGCTGAATCAGAAGCGGCAATCATGCCGTCTTTGCCTTTAGCGCGATTTGAAACGATCGCTTTCATTATGTTTGCAACAGGATATTTTGCGTTATCCGGTTGTTCTGCGAAGCCGATAGCCTCTTCAAACTTCTTGTCTTTCACTAAAGTCGCAAATCTTGCCAAAAACAAGTCGCGCCCTTTAGAGCTTTTCAAAAGAATGTAGTAGAACCTCTCTATGCAAATACCGACACCGGCCATGCCGATGATCATCAGTATCCACATGAATTGCCAACCGGCTGAGGCTGGGTTGAACGAAGCTAGCGTGTTTTTTATGACGACATCCATTGTTTGTACTCCTATGGTTATTGGATGGTGAACTTTTTTCCTCTATAATATAGATTATTTTTTTTGAAAAAGATCAAAAAAGAATAATCTATATCATTTTTTTTATCTCTGCACTCCTACCTAGGGGGTATAACTCGGTGGAGGAGCATTTCTGGCCCTCCATTGCGCTCTTAAAGTTTCTAAATCCTTTTTGAGCTTTGCATTCCTAGCTTTAGCCTCAGAACTTATTTCTTTATATGTCTTCAGCTTTTCCTCAGGGGTAAGATCTTCCGAGTTCGTAATTTGCGTTAAACGGGCCTTTGTTTTGTTATAAGCATCGTCCCTAAACAGCGTACTCGGATCAAATTCCTTAATAGTGGTCGACAAAATCTCGTTTTCGGCATCAATTCTCCTGACCAGAGCAAACAAACTGTCTGACCAACGGTTTTTAATGCCGTAATGAGCCGCAGCTTTTATTCCGGACGCACAGCGAGGCAAAGCACCCTGCTTGGCTGTCTGGCTCTTATTCTGCAACTCTTCGCGATAAGCTTCCAAATCTTCGTGAACGGCAAATACAGCGTCTTCTTTTGCCATTTCTTCATATTCAATGTATTCCCTTACCATAGCCGCGCTATCAGGCAGCGGAGCCTCGGCAAAGGCATTACCCACATCATAGAATGTCTGGCAATCACGGAAGAACATTTCAATATAGCCATCCTGGGCAGCCACCACATCAGGGTTGTAATAACCCTGCTCACGTGCAAGGTCTATGTTAGCTGCGAACAACGGACGAGCCATCTCGTAATAAGTGGGCAATTGCTGAACAACCTGAATCCTTTCAACAAAGAGCTTTTCCTTGTCTTCCGTGGGCTTTTTAGTCTTTGGATCCAATATCGGATTGCCTTTTCTGTCTCTTCTGGTAGCATCAATTTCCTGTTCACGAACCTTTGCGGAAACCATTCGGAACAATTCGGCAATGCTGTTTTTAGCACGGAATGTCCACTTTTCAGAGGTATATTCGGCAGACTTCGTATAATGCTTTGTTGCGTTCTGCAAAATACCCATCAATCTCTTGATCATGTCTGCTTTGGCTTTTTCATTACCCCTGATCACCAACGGGTTCATAGTAACTCTTTCGAATTCGCCCAACATAAATGCAGCTTCTGCGGCAAAGGTCGGGTCCGGATTTTTAAGCTGAAGACCGAATTTGTCGTAGGTGGCAATAACATTCTTGAATGCTGCTGCTGCCTTGGCACTGTCTTTGGTTTCCAAATAAGCACGTCCGGTTTTGGTATAGGCATTGATGAGCTTTTCTTTATCTGACTGATAGTTTCTTATAAAGTTCTCGTATTCTATAACTGCATTCTTCCAGTCTTTTGCGTTTTCATAGGCTACCGGAATACTGTATGCAGCATCTAATGCATAGGAACTCTTTGGATATTCACGCACCAAATCTCTGTTGCAGCGAATTGCCTCTCTGGTTTCTCTGGCATCATCCCATGCCAAGCATGCATTGTAAAGCAATGCGGGAGTTTTCTCGTGCTTTGGGAATTTTTTGAATGCGATTTCGTAGGTTTGAGCAGCTAGTTTTTTGTTAGCCCTTATGCCCACAGAATCTTTGGCAGGAATTGAATCGTAAGTACCGGCTGCAGCGAATATCGCATTTATAGCCATGGAGTCTTGCGGGAAATTATCTGTTATAAAGAGATAAGCTTTTGCCGCATCCACATGCTTGTTGTCTTTTTTATAAGCTACTGCCGCACGAACAATAGATCTAATTGCCAATGGAGACTTTCCATATTCCTTGGGCATGCGCATCCAGGCTTCCGCAGCTTTTGTGAATTGCCCGGCATTTTCGTAAGCAACACCGGCTTCAAACAAAGCCTTATCGCTAAATTCGGCTCTGGGGAAACGCTTTATCAATGCTATATAAGCATCTGCACCTTGAGCATGCTGGCCGTTTTTAACCGCTTTTTCCGCTCGCTGGTATAGCACTGCGGCAATGGAAGTTTCAATTTCTTTAGCTACAGTAGTTGCATTGGAATCCCTAACCCCAATTCCGTTTCTTTCGGTATATTGCTGGTATAGCCATTCAAACTCTTTTTGGGATTCATCCAACTGGTCATCTTCCAATAGAGACTGGGCTAACATACGGCGAATGAGAAGCGTGTATTTATGCTTTGGGAAATCTGCAGACAGCTTGCGCAAAACTTCAATTGACTTTTTATACTGCTTTGCGTTATAATGAACAACTGCAGCGTTGTAAGCTATATCGGGAGCAGCCGTGTCTCTACCGAATCTGGACATGTATTTGTCCACTTGGGCAAAATAAGCTTTTGTTTCTGGCAAGTTGTATGCTTTAACGGTATCTCCACCGGCTTTGCTTTTCAAAGCGGCTTCACGAGATTTATCCATGGCAAGCACAGCGTTATAGCCTGCATCGTTTTTAGTTATCAAAACTCCGAAATTCTGCGGACGACGTCCATAGCGGTTTGTATCCACTTCCACAATCCAGTTGAATGCGGAAGCTTCTCTTTCAAACTGCCCGAGTTCATTATAAATAACAGCCAAACTCATATAAACTTTATATTCGTTCCAATCCGGCTCGTTTTTATAATGATTCAAGAATTTATTGTAATTATCAAGGGCTTTGGCATATTCCTTCTTTGCACCTTCGGTATCGCCTTTTTTGTGAAGTTCGGCAGCCTGCGCGTGCATGTAAGTTGGAATTTCAAGCATTGATCTGCGCATGGCATCTTCTGCGGCCTTGACGCTTTCGGGGTATCCGTTGTTTCTCCTAAACCAGGCGGAATTTCTGCCATAGCGTTCTACAACCTTAAATCTCTGCTCCTGTGCAAGTGCCGGCTTTTGCTGCAAAATGTAAATGTCAACCAAAGCCAAATCCGCAAGAGGCGCATCTATGTAAGTGGGATTCGTCTCTATCAAAAATTTGAAAGCCTGTATTGCCTGGTCCATTCTGTCGTGATCTTTTGCTTTTTGACCTATGCGGTAATAAAGAGAATCCTGATATTTGAGCTTTTTGGGCTTTATGAATTTGTCTGCAACTTCAATACCATTATCCAAATCGGAAAAGGCGGTTGCCATATAGTCCATCGCTTCGACACGCAAATCCTTTATGTATTTGTTCTTATCTGCACCGTCTATGTATTCCCAAAATTTTTGAGCGGCAATTTCGTAATCTGCCATATTGTAATAAGCTTCTGCCATGTGATACAGAGCATAAGCAGCTTCTTTTTTCTCTCTGGGAGTATTCGTGGGAACATTTGTGATTTTTTCGTAAGCCTTTATAGCATCTGACCATTTGTTGGTGTTATAGTAATGTTCACCTATACGAAGCCATGCACTTGGGGTCAAAGTATGATTAGGATATTTTTTTACCATGGTATGGCGAAGATCCAGAGCCTGTTTCACTTCACCTTTGGTTTCTAAAATAAAGGATGCCTGGAACAGCATATTTGGAGCAGCCGGACCATCCGGGAAATATTTTACATAGTCGAGGAAAACCGGCAAGGCCCGATCGTGGTTTGGCTTGGGCGGATTGCTTATTTTTGCGCACTGCGGATGTTTCTTCACATCGTTGTCGCGATCTGCGCACCACTGCACAAGTTTCTCAAACTCGTTCTGTTCCTGAGTAAAATTAAACTCGCCCAATTTGTAAAGTTCTTGGCCAAGCTGCTGCAAAATTGTTGCGCAGTTTGCATCTTTTTTTCTATCGGTCGTACGGCATTTGCGGTCCTCAGACTGCTTTTCCCATCTTCTTACAGATTCCTCAAGAGCATCCGAACTAGTGACGCCGCTAACACGACATGTTTGATCAGCTCTCGCCTTTTGATTTCTGTAATCTTCGGCGCATTTGGCATAGCCTTTATTCTTGTTGCCCATCTTCACGCACTTGTCGTAAAGAGCCTTTGCCTTGCTGGTTTCCGTTTTGCACGCTGCGGATTGTGCAAACACAACGCCCGTCAGCGCCAAGGTACTAAATAAGAGAACTTTCAAATTCATTTTCGCACTTCCTTAATTTACAAATTTATTCCAAGTCATCAAGATCACCCAAGTCATCGAGATCATCAAGATCACCCAAATCATCCAAACCTGTACCGCCGGCAGCACCTGGATTCTGAGCAATCCTTTGCGCAACAACCGCAGCAGTTAAACCTGCATCCAATTTCACTCTTTCTCTGCTGGCTTCAAAGCGATCGCTCTGAATAACTCTTTGCTGGAATTCGGCAAAATTTTCAATCTCACGGTTAGCTCTTTCAAACTCAGGACGAAGCGCGGCACGTTTCTGCTCAACTCTTGGAGTGGGCAACTGGCGAGCCAAATCCAAAGCACGGACTTGAACGCTGTCAAAGTTTTCTTTCATTCCGTCAAATTTAGTTTTCGCACTGTCTTTCTGAGCTTTTGAAATTGCCGGATCTCTTGATAGTTCCTCTGCCTTCTTTAAATTGGCATCGGCACGTCTCAAATTGCCTTCCATATAATCGCAATATCCTTCAACAAGATACGCTTCCGAAACCAAATAGGAATTCGGACGATTTCTTATTATCCAAGTGGTAAACGGACGAGCCTCTTTTGTTTTGCGGAACTTCAAAAAACTCCAAGCAAGCGCAAGAGCAGCTTCTTCGTAGAACGGAGAATTTACATTTGTCACCTGACCGTAAAGTGCTGCTGCTTCCGGCGTACCTTCCGGTTCTGCAAAATAAATATGACCGAGTTTTACCTTTGCCGCATCTTGCAAATCCTTTTCGGACTGATTAGAAGGCTGTTGATCCAAAATATCACCGAAAGAACCTTTTGCTTCATCCCATTGTTCCAAACGGCTATATGCTATACCCATTGTGTAGCGAGCGTAAAAATAATTAGCATTGCCGGGCAAAATGGAATTGAGTAATTCAATAGCATCCTTGTTCTGACCCTGTTCAAACTTTATCTGACCTGCGATATAATCGGCATCGGGTTTAACATCTGACTTGGGGAAGTTTTGAACGATGGCCTGGTATTTTATCATAGCTTCACCGTAACGGCCTTCCTTATAGTCAATGTTCATCAACTGGAAATGGTATTTAGGAACCTGATCGGAATGAGGATATCTTTTGATAGCATCTTGATATACCTTTTGTGCCGCCAAATGCATGCGCATATTTTCAAAGGATTTTCCCTTGTAGAATGCTGCTTGATCGACCAAATGGAATGTCGGGTATTTTGTCTGTACCTTGCCGAATGCGTAAGAAGCCGCAATAAAGTCGCGGTTCAGGTATAAACGCATCGCAGCACGGTAATCGTTTTCCGGTTCAATTTTCAGACGACGATATCTTTCTTCGCCAATCTTTTCTTCACGGGTATCGCCAAAGCGAGCGGTAGCGCGAACATTCCACAAGAATCCACGGTTCTTTTTCTCAATCAAATCATCGTGAGACATTTCCAAATCCAAACCCAGATAACGGAAGAAGTTCACATCTTTTACATTTATGGTTGCACCGACAACAGGATAACCTTCTTTTGTCAAACGTCCCTTAACACCCAAATGCGATGTTAAAAAATAGGTTGCAGAAACACCGAATTCCAGCATCATGCCTTCGCCACCTTCCGCTTCATTGTGGAAAATATCTATAAAACTAACTTCACCTTTGACTTCTAAAGAACGATTAAATCCACGATAGAACAAAGACAGGTTCAAGTTTGAGGGAATTGCATAGCCATCCACATCACCACCCATAAAGGTTGGACTAACAAAGCCATAACCATCGGAAGGCTCATCACCTACGCCGGCAATAACCGGCTGCAATAGATTCTGAAGAGCAACGCCAATCTGTATATGACCTAACTTTGAATTGTTTACGGGATTCCAGCTTAAACCTACATCCATACCCATAGTGAGCTGGCTGTTATAACCGAATTGATTTACCTGCAAAATCGACATATCCACACCTAAAGCCAGCCAATGGAAAACACGATAAGCATAACCGATCATATAAGCGTTTTCCGTATAATCGCCATTAGGATCGCTTGCATCTACTGTGGCACCATTTTCGAAGAAAGTAATACCCCAGGCATGATTATAACCAAAAGGATACACAAAAGCACCGTATTCCTGCATGGCCGCACCGCTTATGGTGCTGAAAAAACCACCGGTAAGCTCCATCTGGTCATTTTCTACTATGCCAGCCGGATTTACATACATGGAAGTTGTTCCGCCAAATTCGCCAAACCAATCATTTTGCTGATACTTATTCGGAGAATAAGATGGCGATGCCAGCAAATAGCTTGCTGAGCACAACACTAACGCAATGGAGAGTAATATATGTTTCACTTTCAGTTTCTCCTTAGTTATCCGTGCGTTGGAATTCTATGCGACGGTTTTTCGCTCGGCCCGCTGCGGTGTTATTTGATGCAACCGGCTGGTTATCGCCTCTGCCTTCATATTCAAGGCGAGATGAGCTTATGCCACGGCTGATTAAAAAATCCACAACGGATTTTGCACGAGCTTCCGAGAGCTTTTGGTTCGCATCTTTTCTGCCCTGATTATCCGTGTGTCCAACTACTCTGAATGATACTTCCTTGTATGTCTGCATGGTTTCTACAACTACCATAAGATTACCAAATGATTCGTCTGTGATATCGGCTTTGCCGCTAACAAAGTTAACACCTTCTACCACAAACACTTTCTTTGGCGGTGGCGGTGGTGGCGGTGGCGGTTCATCCGGTTCAGGCTCGGGTTCGGGAACAAATTCCGGTTCATCCGGAGTGAATTCCGGTTCAGGTTCGGGCTCCGGAATCCTCTGTACTATTCCGGATTCGTCTACCACTATTTTCGGGCGAACAACGGAGATGTCATCTATTAACCCTATATCACGACGGCCTTGTCCTCTTTTTACCATTGGAGATTTAGGCTGTACATAAAAGTTCGGGCTGAAAATAGACGGATTTTTGAAAAGCGGATCCAGAGATACATTTGTTCTGTTAATTTTGATGAAACGATTGAACGGATAATAGTTCTTGTAGATGTTGTTATAGTCCATACGTGTTTGGCCGGAAGCCGGATCTGCAAAAACACCGTAGTAATGATTTTCCATAAAAATATTATTCACAACAACTACGTTCGAGGGACCCTTCAGTGCAAGCCCTGAATAGCCATTACGAAGCACCACATTATGCTCGATTTTAGAGTCAAGAGATTTGGCACCCCAAGCTAGAATGCCACTCCAACGATTTCCATAAACCACATTGTTTGCGATTTCCGGCAAAGAAATAAAGGCTGCTATGCCGGTAGCATGGTTATCCAAAACTATGTTATTATGAATGTAAAGACCACCGGTATTCTCGCAGAGAACTCCCTCAAGGCCATTGCGGATTGTGAAGTGTGATATTTCGGATTCGGTTACACCCATAACCGCAGGCCCTCTGCGACCGCCGTCTATTATGGTGGTTAAGGGATCTTCACCTCTTAGCACTACGTCCATAATGAGGGTTACATTTTCGTTATAAACGCCACGCCTGACAAAAACCGTATCGCCAGCATCTGCATTTCCGAGTGCATCGGTTATGGTTTTATAGTCTCTGGGAACATGAATTTTCTTTGGGCCTTGCTTTCTGAAGTTGCCACCCCTTGAACTACTTTCATCGCTATAAGACGGCTCGCTCGCAGTTGTGTATGAGTCGGATTCGGAACTGCCGCCACCGCCGCCGTCTTCCGATACTCCAGCATCTCTAAGGGCCTTTTTCAGCGAGTTGGAACCACTGGGTAACTGCTTTACGCAGCCTGTTGTCAAACCGATATCGGTCATCTTGTCATCGGCAGGGCAAGTACGTTTGGTTCTGCATGCGGATTTTATCTCTGCTACCACAGGGCTCAGTTCTGTTGCAAAGTCATCAAGGCTGGATTTTGAACTTGATACATTGACAAGTTCTTTAGCGCATTCATCGGAAACAGCGCCAAAAGCCATTGAAGAAGCGATGGCTATTGCAAGCGCTGCTATTTTCATGGATTTAATGCTTTTGTTCATTCTTTCTCCTCTTGCTGCTTTGAGCATTGTATTGAATTCCGCAGCTCTTGGGATATTTTCTTAATATTCTGCAAGTGCTTGCGTGCCCGGGTGCCGGCAGTTTTGTTACCGCGCCCAAATTTGGCATACTCCGCCTTAAACAGCTCCAATTCACTTTCAAGATTTTGCAACAAGTCCATAAATACTCCAAGTGGTTCTGTTGAAAATACATTTTTTTTTTGGAAATAGTGCAATTTTTTTGAAAAAAAACACTTTTTTGCCATTTTTTTAAAAAAAAATGCTATTTTTGACCCTTATGAGCCCTACAAATATAAAATATAGCGCGTCTGTCAAAAGATTGGAAGAGATTTTGGAGAGCATAGATCGTTCCAATGTTGGCATAGATGAACTTGCTGATTTGGTGAAAGAGGCCGCAGATTTGATTAAAAACTGCCGAGCCTTGATAGCAAGCTCGGAACAAAGCGTACAGGAATCGCTAAAAACCCTAGAGGAAGCGTAAAAGCATCTTTTTTATGATTTTGTAATGGTCACCGCCCAATTGAGTGCGAATTTTATCCAGGTCTTTAAGGGGAAACCACAGGGCTTCGGAAGCATCGTCTGCGGCTTTTATATTAGGGAGAGCTTGAGCCTGCAGGTCAAAGAAGAATGTGTGAGATATCATTCTGCCGCGTGGTTCACGGTCCGGATCGTCAAAGACCTGGTGGTCCTTTATGCTTTTGTCCAGAGCTTCGTACTCAAGCTCTATTCCAGTTTCTTCAATAAGCTCTCTTATTGCACAATGCCGTATGGATTCGGTGCTGTCCAGGAAGCCTCCGGCCATGGCATACAGCCCTTTGCCCGGAAAATCGCCTCTTTTTATCAAAAGAATATGCTCTTGGCAAATAACAAGGGCATCTCCGGCTACGAAAATAGGGGGATAAGGGGTGGAAGACCATTCCTTTTTATATTTCTCAACCAGCCCGTACTCTTTCATTTGATTTTTTGCCCATTCCTCATTTGCCTTGTTTTGCAGATAATTGTAAACCTCCGGAGGAATTTTATCCTGCATGGTCAAGGTCCCTGCAAGCCATTTGTTGCGGATTTGGGTAGAAGAAAGACCAGCCTCCAGTAGAGGCATCTCCAAAAATTTCCATTCGGGAAAAAGATTCAAATAGTACGAAGTATCGTCCTTCTTGTGCCCGATGATTCCCACATTGGAAGTGGAGAGTGGAGAGTGGAGAGTGGAGAGTTTTTTCAATTCTTTTACCCATTCCACGTGATTATAGTTGGAGTCGTGGATTGGGATTATTGTTATTTTTTTTAACTCATCTTCCGTTAAGGAAATTTTCAGCATTTCAATTCGCTCTTCTGTTGTGAACGGATTGCGCAAACTGCGGCAAACTTCGTGTGAGCCTATGAAGAGCAAAAGTTTTTCCGTTTGTTCCAAAGCTTTGCGAATTGTGGCGAAATGCCCATTATGCGGAGGCTGAAAACGGCCAATGTAAATTAATGCGGAGAACATATTGAGGAACTTAGAAAACTTCTTTTACTACATTAAATTGTGCTTAATTTTATTCTTAAACTTCTGGTTCTTTCATGGAGAATCCACTTTGAGAAACCTTTGATTCAACCTGCGGTTATAGGGTTGTGGCACCAGGATTTGCCGGCTTGCCTTGCGGCGTTTAAGTATAAAAATATTGCTGTTTTAATAAGCCAAAGCGGGGATGGAAGCAAGTTCGCAAAGCTTGCAAAAAGCCTGGGCTATGATGTGTTCAGAGGTTCCAGCAGCAAAGGACAAAGCGAGGTGAAGCATCTGCTCAAAGCATTAAAAAACGGAAAGTCTGCGGGAATGGCTTTAGATGGACCAAGAGGGCCTGCACTCATAGCAAAACCTGGAGCTGAGTGGCTTGCCGGCAAATCAAAAACTCCTTTTTTAACGGTCAAAGTGAAATACGACCGCGCTTTTAGATTAAAATCCTGGGACCGTACTTTTATTCCAATGCCGTTTGCTAAAATTTCTATATTATTTAACAATGAAACTATGGATAACAGGCTCTAAAGGTATGCTTGGGCAGGATTTATGCGCACTTGCAAAAAATTTTTCCGAAAGCGATAAAGAAGTCGATATAACAGATGAAGCGACAGTTGAGAGCTATATTTCAGAAAACAAGCCCGATATGATTATTAACTGCGCTGCATATACCGCAGTTGACAATGCGGAAACAGAAACCGAGCTCAATTATAAACTCAATGCCATTGGCCCGGAAATTCTAGCAAAAAAAGGCATTCCCATGATACATATTTCAACGGATTATGCAGTAAATCCCATAAATGCTTACGGTAAAGCCAAAGCAGAAGGAGAAACAAGAATAGCAAAAGCAAATCCTAACCACTGGATAATACGCACAGCATGGCTCTATGGCATAAATGGAAAAAATTTTGTTAAATCCATGTTAAACTTTATGAGAACAAAAGAGCAAATTTCCGTTGTGAGCGATCAGCAGGGAAATCCAACATGGACTTGTGATCTTGCGGCTGCCATATTAAAAGTGTCTGAACAGCAGAAATTACCCGGTATTTATAATTTTTCCGGTGAAGGCGTTGCAAGCTGGCATGAGTTTGCTGTGGAAATTCAAAAACAAGCTATAGCAAAGAAACTTTTGGAACGCAAAATTCCAATTCTACCGGTGGCAAGTTCCGAATGGAAAAGTGCCGCCAAGCGGCCTGCGTGGTCTGCTTTGGATAAAACAAAAATTAAAAAAAATTTTAATGTGCAAGTACCAATTTGGCAAAATTCACTTTCTAAATATCTGGACTTGGAAAAATGAAAAAAAGTTACAATATAATCATAAACCATGAATACTGCTCAAGCACTGTTCAGGAAAAAATATTGCATTTATATAAAAATCTGGAAAAAAAAGGTTTGCTCCCCGGTGATGTAGCTTTAGTGCAGGGAAATTTTGATATAAAAAGCGACAATTTGATTTTTGTAACTTTAAATAAAAATACAATGCATAATCTACGGGACTTGATGAGCAAAATAAATTTTAAAACGAACAAAATTATTATTGTCCCGACCAGTGAAGAAAATTATTTTGATTTTGCAATGGAATATAACCTATGCAATGTGATACACGTAAAGAGATTGAATGAAATTATGCTGCACGCAATTCTGAAAGATTTTTTCAAGAAAATGCTGAGCCTGAATTCTTTTTTCTCAAAAGAAACGAATATCTTTGATAAAAGCTATTCCCTTTCCGGAAAAATAAGCATGCACAGGCTGATAGAGCATTTATTTGCAGATTTTATAAAACAGCTTCACCAATCAATAAGAAATACATTTATAATAAATTGCCATGAGTTGGTTACAAATGCTTTAGCTTACGGAGTTTTGGGAATAACTGCCTACACGCGCGACATAACCGAGCAGGATGTGATAAACTACACAAGCGTAAATATCCCGAAAGACAAGGAAGTGCAAGTTCGCTTAACTTTGGATGATAAGCGATACGGAATATCCGTGAAAGATTCCGGCGGGCTTTTAACCAAGCAGAGGATTTTGGAACGCATAAGGCGGCAAAGCGTTGTTGGCGGAGAGACAATCCCTCAGGGAATTGAAGATTACACAGGGCGTGGACTGGCAATTCTCAGCCACCACGGGCTTCTTATTTTTTCCATAAAACCAGAAGAATACACCGAAGTGTCCTTGATAAGCCGGCTTGAAACCGCCGTAGAGAAAAAACCGATTTCAATTTTGGCACTGGATCCGTGAGCATTTTAAAATTGTGCAGAATGTGGAACGCGCTGTTTGCAGCGGGTGTGTGCGTGTATTCGTATTGGATTGCGGGTACAGTTGCATACACACATGCGGTTAGCATATTTTTTCTTTTGTGTTTTGCAAATGTTCACAACGATATTGTGGATTTTAATATTGATAAAATTAATCGTCCAGACCGGCCTTTGCCAAGCGGGAAAATAAGTTTAAAGACAGCTTATATTATTATGTTTGCTTGCCTTTTTTTGGCACTCGGATTTGGATTTGAACTTTTGTGGTTGTTTGCCGTGGTGGCAGGATTGTGTTTTGTTTACAACAGATTTTTGAAAGGATTGCCTTTGGTTGGAAATTTTATTGTTGCGTTATTGACTACAACGCCAATTGTTATTCCTGTTTTAAGAATTGGATTTCCGCAGCCGGAATTGTTGAATCTTATGTTTTTTGCTTTTACGCTTACTCTTGCCAGAGAGATTACAAAAGATGTTGAGGATATGGAAGGCGACAGAGCTATGGGTTTAAGGACTATTCCAGTTTTGCTCGGTGTAAAATTTTCGTTGGTTCTTGTTTTTTTATGTGAAATTCAGTGTTTGGTTCAACTTGCAATGTTCAGGCTGCCTGTGTTTTTTGCCGTTTTGCCCTGTTTGCTTTTATCTGCGGTTTTTGCCTGTTTAAATAAAATTCGGTTTTCGCAAAGTTTGATTAAGATTACTATGCTGGTGGGGCTTGTAGTTTTCTATATTTGCTCTACATGATTGAACCGCTTTACATTCAAATTTTGGCTGCTGTGCTGTTTTGCATGGGTATTGCCGTGGTTATTTCCAAAAGGAATATATTTTTTGCATTTTTGGGGTTGGAGCTTGCGATAAATGCGGCTAACCTTAGTTTTATAGGATTTTCAAAAACCTTGCCTGCCATGCAAAGCATTGCCGGGCAAATTGCGCCGATTTTTGTTATAGCCATTGCCGCTGCCGAAGCTTGCATTGGCCTTGCAATAGTTGTTTTAATTTTCCGCAATCAGGAAACTATTGATTCCGATGAGTATTCACAAATGCGAGGTTAAGAGATTATGTCCGGACATTCAAAGTGGGCTACAATTAAACGCAAAAAGGCAAAGACCGATGTTGGCAGAGCAAAAGCCTGGAATAAACTTATAAAAGAGATTTCTGTTGCCGCAAAAATGGGTGGCGGAAACCCGGATGCGAACCCACGCTTAAGAGCTGCTATACTCAAAGCTAAAGGTCAAAGCTTGCCGGCAAAAAATATTGAAAGCGCAATTGCAAAAGGCATTGGAGGAAATTCCGGCGCAAATATGGAAGAGCCTATGTACGAGGGTTATGGCCCAAACGGTTGTGCAATTCTAGTGCAATGCCTTACGGACAATCGCACACGCTCCGTTGCGGATGTGAGAAATATTTTCAACAAAAACGGCGGAAACATGGGCGAGCAAGGTTCCGTATCTTGGACCTTTAAGCGCAAAGGCGTTATAGTTATAGATGCTGCCGCTAATCCTGAAGACAAGGTGATGGATTTGGTTTTGGAAGCCGGCGCAACCGACATGAGCACTCAAGACGATGTTCACGAGATTGAAACTACTCCCGAATCTTTTGAGTCTGTGACCAAGGCTCTTGAAAATGCGAAAATTGAAATGCTCTCGGCAGAGCTGACTTATATTCCCGAAACCACAGTAAAGTTAGAGGGAGAAGATGCTCAAAAACTTATGCGCATGATTGAGAGATTAGATGATAACGAAGATGTGCAGGATGTTTATCACAACGCTGAGTTACCTGACGACGCCTGATTTTGCCATTTTTTTCAGTTTGGATGCATTCATCGCTTTGTCTGACATGGACATTTTATCTACAAATAATACGCCGTTTAAGTGATCCTGTTCGTGCAGTGCGCAACGTGCAAATTTTCCGATTACATCGCGAAGTTCAACTGTTTCACCATTTTCATTTATATAGGTTATGCGCACACGGCTTGGTCTGGAAATTTTTACCCAGATTTCCGGGACCGAAAGGCAACCTTCTTCTTCTATGGCTATAGGGTTATCGCCTTCTTCGGATTCAACCACAGGGTTGAAAAGTATTATGGGCTGGCGTTCCTCTTCTTCTTTTGCGAGGTCTATCACAACAAGGCGAACATTTTGGCCGACTTGCGGAGCGGCAAGACCTACTCCGTTTGCATTATACATTGTTTCCAACATATTGTGAGCCAGTTCCACAAGCTCAGGCGTAATCTCCTTAACCGGCTCTGATTTTTTTCTCAAAACAGGAGAGCCGTAAATACAAAGCGGAAGGGTCACTTCTTTTCTGCCTCACGTTTTTCCGAATCGGCTTCCAGCAGTTTTATCACGGCTATTTTTTCAAAGTCAATCTTTGTATCGCCGGTTTTTATGCAAATAAAGCGTTCGTCTATATGCGTAACCACGCCTATAATCCCGGCAACGGTGAGAACTTTGTCTCCTTTTTTCAGGGTGTTGCGCATTTCCTCGGTCTTTTTATTTTCTTTTTGTTTGGGCAGTATAAAAAAGATATACATAACAACAAACATAAGCAGGAATGGCAAAAAAGCACCGATCAAAGAAGGCTGCTCCGGTGCTCCTTCCTGAGCCATAGCAAAAACAGGAAGCAATACTAAACTTGTAAGGATTATTTTCATTGGAGTAATGTAGAAAATTGCCCTTTTGCCTGAATTAGAATTACTTCACCAATATTTTCCTAACATTTTTACCCGCTTTTTCTATATAGACTCCTGGTATGGTTGGTTTTGCAGTTCCCAGCGGCTGGCCCTTTAGGTTATAGTAGCTTGGCGCATAGGACATGGAAAATGGGATATGGGGCATGATGGGGCTCATCATGCTGCAGCTTTCTATGGGCTCGCCGCCTATGTCGTTGCAGGAAGCTAAGAGCATGTTGGAGACGCAGCGGCTTTCGTCTATCTGGCAGCTTGTCCTGATTATGTTGCAGCTTGCGATTTCTGTGCCGCCAACAAAAAGGCAGACTTCTTCGCTGAGCTCGGTGCAGTAGCTGCCTCGTTTGCAGAATATCAATTCTGCTTCATCGTCTGCAATTTCGATTATGGTTATTACAGGGCGGGTCAAGGCGTAATTGTCGGGCTCAATGCCATCGGTGACTATGGTGGCGGTAGCTTTTTGTGTGGTCTCCACTCGTTTGGATAAAGTTGGAGCGGCATAATCTATCTCTACAGCCGGATTTTTGCCCTTCAGTACGGATTCATTGTCGCTTTCGCCTTTGCTGTCGGTGGCGAAGCCATCGTAGGCGATTATGCTTTCGAGGATTCTGGTCAGCGCATCCTTGTCTGTGAACACTTCGCTTGGAACTTCCAGGGTTTGGCTTTCTTTGCTGTATTTGAAGGCCGGCAATGTTGTGCTGAAATAGGGTTTTAGGTCTTTCTTGAGGATTTCGTAGTCCGTGGTGTAGTTGCTAAGCTTGTAGTTGCCTGCGCTGGGGCCTATGAGCTGTATGTATGGGGCGAGGTTGTTTGCGGCTGTGTAGTTGCCTGCTCCGCTGAATATGTTGGCTATGCGGAACTCTGCGCTTGGGTCGCTAAGGGTTGCGATTGGACCTTGGGTGTTTTTGTTGTAAACATATTCCGGGAGTTTGGTCCAGCTGACGGTTACTGGTTTGGGCATGATTATGTATGGCCTGCTTGCGTTTCCGAGTATTATGTTTGCGCTTGGCGTTGCTAGTTGCGCAATCGCCGTGTATCCGCCTGCGTTCACATGGCCGCACAGGATGTCTATCGGATAGCCTCCGTCTGCGGTCGCTTTGGGGCAGAGTTCTGCGCCGTTATACACAAACTCTGTTTCGCTGACCCAGTTCACGTTTACCACTGTTGCACCGTCTGATGTTATTACAAAATATCTGGTTGAGGTGCCTGAGTAATTGCCGCGGCCTGTTGCCGTCACCGTTCCCGAGCCGAGAACATTTTCGCCGTAGCTTATGGTGTAATCTATGTCTTTGACGAGTATCTGCGTTCCATCGCGAACAGTTATTATATCAGGAGTTATCTGCTCGCCGGAGAATGGGTAGTTGGCTATAGGGTCTATGGCGCTTGTTGCGCCAAGCGGCCTGGCCATTATGGTAAATGATTTTGTTGCGTTAGAGAGCTCATAGTCAATGCTTGGGTTTGCCAGACGGGCAGTGGCGGTGTATGTGCCTGCGTTCACTGCACCGCTCACGATTACCGGAAAAGGCGTTCCGCCAAGCGATGCCGACGCGCCGGGGCTTTGCTCGGTGCCATTGTAAACGAATATGTCTGAGCCGCTCCAAGTGACTGAAATCAGCGTTGGGTTCACTCCGGTTATGGCGAAGGGAACTGTCGGGGTTGTGTAGCCGAGGTAGTTGCCAGTTTCAGGGATTATGGCTTTGGCGAAGTAGGTGCCTTGCGCTGTGGGGCGGGTTTGGGTGTAAGTTCCGTTTTCCGTATCTGAGTATAGGTATGCCACCGTTGCGCCGCCGGGGTTGCTGCTTACGCTTGGCGATAGCGTTTGACCGGTTTTGACGCTTGGTATGCTGAGCGTTGCGGATATGGGAGCTTTTGTTATGTGAAAGTCCATTGTGTTGTTCGTGAGGTTGTAGGCAGGGTTTATTGTTTTAAGGCTTGCGGTTGCTGTGTATGCGGACGTGCGTGCGTCTTTGGCTTCGCCGCTTATGTTCAGTTCGATTGGGTATCCGTCTGGATGTGTGGCGGTAGCGGTTGGCCTTTGGAATCCACCGTTGTAAACGAAAGACAAGGGTTCACGCCATGTGACGGGGATGTTTATTTTTTCTATCACTATGTCGCCTTCGATGATTATGAAAGTGGCATTTATTGTTCCGGAGTAGTTTCCTGCTCCTGTGATTGTTGCCATTGCGTTTGAGGAGGGGTTTCTGTTGTTGAGGTAGGTGACAGTGTAGTCTGCTCCGAGCTCAAGAAGCTTGCCGTTGTCGGTTAGCGTTAGCACTGGGGTTATAGAGTTGCCCGTGTATGATTGGTCGGGGATGGCGGCGACCATTGCGGTGCTAAGGGATTTACGGTTGATTATGAATGTTTTTGATACGGAGCCGATGTAGTCGCCGATTCCGGTTGCCGTGACAGTGCCGGTTCCGGCGGCGGTGTTGTTGCTGTAGCTGACGGTGTAGTCTTTGTCTTTGGTGAGGAGGCCGTCTGTGTTGTGGCTTACAGTTATGCTTGGCGTGTGTGCTGTGCCATTGTAGGTGACTGCGCTTATGGTGGCAGGGCTGATTGTTGCGTTGCCAGAGAGCTGTTTTTTGCCGACTATGTTGAATGTCTTTGTAGTGAATGTCCCTTGGTAGATTCCCATTCCAATTATTTGTATTGTAGCTGTCCCTGCATTTACGTTGTCAACATAGTCGAGGATGTAGTCCACGTTTTCACGGAGAATGACTGCTCCTTCTATTAAACAAGAACCTACTAATCGTCCGCCTGCGCACATATCTTTAGTAGGCATAGGATGACAATTAGAATAACCATAGTAGCAAAAATTATTGCCTGGTACTTGTAATAAATTGCCGTTTACAGGGCTCAAATCCGTTATCACAATCTGCGGTTTTATTTCGCTGCCTGTTGCTAATAGATCGGGAATTGAACTAATCTCTGCGTTTGCTATACTTCTGGGATTAGTTATGTAGAAGTCAAAAAATTTTGCACCGTAATAATCGCCCTTGCCTGCGATTGCGATTT
>Ga0209755_10002061_pt1 | contig 28628 bp, 24 predicted proteins | sample TergutCo191P1_FD_187301 | JGI IMG/M metagenome (GOLD analysis project Ga0209755, IMG submission 187301) | Cornitermes sp. P1 segment gut microbial communities from Petit-Saut dam, French Guiana - Co191P1 (SPAdes) (version 2) | ecosystem: Host-associated > Arthropoda: Insects > Digestive system...
AGCGAAAGGCATAGAAAGCCAAGAATGACATGAGTCAGGACAACGCGATAAGACCCCGCCCCTCATGGTATACGAATCCAGAGAAGGCCGCAAAATCATATAATAAGGATGACATAGGGCTGTGCCTCAGGATGACAGGGGTTACCTCAGGATGACAAAAAGCCTTTTGTCGTCCTGAGCGAAGGGTGCGAAGCACCCGCAGTCGAAGGACCCACAACGGAGTGAGCGATAGCGAACGAAGTGCAAAATAGGGAGGTTGCGTAGCAACCGACAGATATTTGTCATGCTGAGCGTAGTCGAAGCATCCATGGATCCTTCGGCTGTGCCTCAGGATGACATGAGGGGGATGACAAAAGTGCCTGGGGTTTTTCCCAGGCACTTGATAGTTTCACTAGCATTGCAGAGTTATCCTGCATTTTTAGTAGTTTATAAAAGCTAGGATTGCAGATGCTTCTTGCGCCAAGCAATAACACCAGCGGTACCCACTGCGCAAGCTGCAAGCACTAGGCAAAGAGCGAGTGTTCCTGTGTTGTCTCCTGTTGGAGCAATAAGGCTTTTGCTAGCAGCGGCAGGTTCTGCGCACATTCCAGTAATAGGAATCTTATAATCTTCAGCGTTTTCCCAGTTATTATCACGATCTGCAAAACCTACAATCCATAAAAAGTCTGGTTTGGCGTTAACATCTATGTAACTTGTTCCATCAATATGTGCTACCCATGACTCCCAGTCACCAGGATGATCTTCCTTTAATTTAGCTACAACCTCTACCCAATTTACTTCTATACGATTTGAGCCTGCTTTTGCTTGAAAAACTCTGAAAGAAGGATCCACTGCCATGCCATATAAGCTGGTTTGACCTTCATTATTCTCATACCCGAAGGTAATATATATTCCACCAGCATTTTCTGCATTAAATTCTAGAACTATGGTGTCTCCAGACCAATACGCGCTGGCGTTGGTAATCCCAATATAGGTATCTCCAAACTCGTAGTCTGTCTCAGGAGCATCGCCCCAGTCTGTTCCCTCTTCTTCACCTTCTGTCTCTAGATCAGTAGTTCCCGCTGTCTCTTCATCAGTAGTTGCTTCCGGTAGTTCTTCTGCAAAAGCAAACACTGCTGAAGACAGCGAAAAAACTAGCGTCAAAGCCACAAATAGTGACAAAAACTTTTTCATCATCCTATCCCTTTCCTTGCGTTTATAAGTAGTCTCAGAAAGTATAGTTTTTGAAACAGGGGATTTTTTACCTTCTAATTTTCATGGGCTTTTAAATATGCAGTGAAAAATTTGCACTTTCATCAGCGCTTATGATGCTAATTTGTATTATTAAGTTATTTTCTAATTCCCATAATTTCTTGTTGAAATTGCTTGTCTCAAAAGGTATACCTTTTGAGACAACATTGCCGCCAACTCCCCTGTTCAGGAGAGGAATAATGGATTGTCACGTCGCTCCCTTCGGTCACTCCTCACAATGACACATTCCCCTGTCGTCCTGCCTCCTATGTCATCCTGAGGCTCTACAGCGGAGTGAGCGATAGCGAACGAAGTGTTTTTAGAGAGGTTGCGTAGCTACCGACAGATATTTGTGGATCCTTCGGCTGCGCCTCAGGATGACATGCTACGCTCTTTGTCGTCCTGAGCGAAGGGTGCGAAGCACCCAAAGTCGAAGGACCCATAACGGAGTGAGCGACAGCGAACGTAGTGCAAAATAGGGAGGGTACGAAGTGCCCGACAGTTTTTTATGGATCCTTCGGCTGCGCCTCAGGATGACATGCACGCGCAGGATGACAAGGTTAGAGGCGATCAAGGTAGGGAGTGATATCGGTCAGGCGAGAAAGCTTGACGATGCCACAATAAGTTTGCGCATCCGCAGTTAAAAGCCCACGCTTGTAAGCAAGCATGGTTACCGTTAAATCTGCCTTTATACATTGGTTGGCGTGTTCCCCCGTTTGAGCCGAATAACCACTGGGCACATCGATGGAAACCACAAAAGCATCTTCGTGGTTGGCTCGATACTTGTTTACCCACTTGATCCATGACTCGTAGGGCTCACGGACGACCTGCCCCGAAAAGCCAGTTCCCAACAGGGCGTCAACAATGACCTCAGTTTTCTTCAGCGTCTTCACTAATACCATAGGGTCTGGTTTCACCACAATTCGCAGAGCCGATTTTCCATCGTTTGCAACGGAAAATGCCCGAATTGCTGCAGAGCGCGCCGGTTCGGTTTCAACTTCAGTTGGTAGAAAAGGGCTCACAACAACCACTTCATACCCAAGCAAGGCCAGGTCATGAGCAACCACCCAACCATCACCGCCGTTATTGCCCGAGCCACACATAACAGCCACCTTGGTTGGGCGGGGGTTTCTTTCCCGGATTGCTTTCGAAACAGAATTGCCCGCACGCTCCATCAGGGCTGCCAGAGTCATTTCCTCTTCCGAAATCATGTATTCCAGCGACATAATTTCTGCAACATCCAAAACCACCATGCGGTCACTTAAAGATTGCGCCGAAGCAGCAGTCATGATGCGCGTGCCGCTAATGAGTTCGTTCAGCATCACCAAAGAATGTCCGGATTTTTTCGCCTTGTAGTTGCGAACAGGGAAGGAGGTCAACCACGCCCCTACCACTATTAACGAAGCGACAAAAAAGACTTCTTTGCTGTCGAGAATGTAATAAGTGAAGGCAGAAAATTCCGTCTGCTGCTGAGAGTGGATAGTTTGAATAAGACTGATTAAGAGAATCGGAATTACGATGGTCAAGAAAAGGGCGCCGTTTCGCAGCAAAATGCGATACCAAGGGGCTTTCTGAGCGTTCACTCCTACAACTACCAGCTTCAATGCGAGCTGTCCGAGGGTTTGCCCGCGCAAAATAAGTGGCACGATGACATAAAATATAAACCAACAAGCAATCTGCCAAATGACGAAAGCAAGGAGATAATCGTAGTCTTGCAGGGTGCTGTCTGGGTAGAAACCTGTTGGCAAGAGCCCAGCCAGATGCGCCAGCGCCAGGGAAGCGACGAAGGTTACTTCTGCCAAAATTGCATCCAGGATGAAAGACAAGGTCCGGCGCACTAGGCTTACCCGCAATCCCTGCTTGCGAGCCTCTTGGTCAACCACGGTCATGTTAGGCAGCAGTTTTGCCGCAGGCCCCATCACCCAAAAGCCAATCATTACCCCTAAGGTGTTGAGTATCAAATCGTCAACATCGAATAGGCGATAGGGATAAGAATAATACCCATATAAGCCAGTGAGCTGGGTAAGCTCGAAAAACAGGCTGAGCGCGACCCCAATAGCCAAAGTTTGCCACCAGGCGCGCTTAAAGTAGTAGCGACAAAACATTCCAAAAGGCACCAACAAAAACATGTTGAAAAGCGATTCTGCAAAGATAAAGTTATTGAAAGCACGAAGCCAGGTGCTGGGGTTTTCCAGCGCAAAACCATACCAGCCAAACATTGCTTTCAAGAAATAAAAGGGCTCTAGCTGCGGCGTTTGCGCATATTCCACAAAGGTTGTACGACTTTCTGGCAAGGGCAAGATCACAAAAAGAAAGACACAGAGCAGATAAAAGGAAAACAGGTATACCAAAAACGAACGCCAGACGGGAATCGAGCCGAACTTGCGGTACTGAAACACCATGTACGGAATCGTGACGATAAGCGCCAAAAAAGGGAATGCCATCAGTCCGTAGGCTATGTTGTTTAGATATACCTGCATGAACCCTTCAGTCCACTTTTCGGTTTTCGGCTATAACCCCAATGCTTTCTTGAGCGCCGAAACACGGCGGCGAGAAACCGGAATCTTTTCTTCAGTGCTGTTTAAAGTTAGTAATAATGTGCCCCCCGAAACCGATTCTATTTCTTCCACCAGAGAAAGGTTTACCAGGTAACCACGGTGCACGCGGAAAAAGCCGTGTCCATCGAGACGCTTTTCTAGCTGCGCCAAGCTGACGGTTGAAAAGTAGCGGTCGGCATCAGTTTGTAAGTAGGCATAATCGTCCCGCGCCATCACGTAGCGAATCTTGTCGATGCCAATAAGGATTTTCTTTCCACCTTTTTCTACGGGAATCCGTTCGGCGCGCTGCGCTTTCGCGTGAAGCGAAACGTGTTCGCGTACCCGGGCGACTGCTTGCGACAAGCGGTCTGTTTCAACCGGTTTTACCAGATAGTCGATGGCATTTACCTTAAACGCATCTAAGGCATATTCGCTGTAAGCCGTAACAAACACCACCGCTGGAGGGAACTTCAGGCGCTGAAGCGCGTCTGCCAACTGCAAGCCGGTTGCTTCTGGCATATTGATGTCAAGAAATATTACATCACAGGGATGCTCTTTTAGTTTTTCGATCGCTTCTCGAACGCTTGCAGCTTCCGCGACAATTTCGGTTTGCGCGAGTTCGTCCAAGAGGTACTTTAGCTCTGACCTTGCAGGGGCTTCGTCGTCAACGATTATTGCTTTTAACACTCTTTGCCTCCAAATCATTTATCCGTTAGCCATCCCGCGACCCAACCACTAGAAAGTCATTATAGTGCAGTTTTCTTTTGTCCTTAAAAGATTCGCATAAGCGGCATGAGGGTATGAGGGCATGAAGTGCCCGACACATATTTGTCCTTCTGAATGAAATGAAGAAAACTCTCTTGTCATCCTGAATGGAGTGAACGTAAGTGAACGACATGAAGGATCCACGGAGTTGATTTATGGATCCTTCGACTTCGGGTGCTTCGCACCCTTCGCTCAGGATGACATGGGGGGCCACCTCAGGATGACATGGGGGGCCACCTCAGGATGACATGGGGGGCCACCTCAGGATGACATGGGGGGGGCACCTCAGGATGACATGCGTACCCCAGGAACGACATGGGGGGCACCTCAGGGTGACATGGAGGGGGCACCTCAGGGTGGCAAAAAGCAACTCTCTTGTCATCCTGAGCGAAGCGAAGGATCCATAAACGGAGTGAGCGCAAGCGAACGAAGTGAAAATGGAGAGGTTGCGTTAGCAACCGACAGTTTGTTTTAGGTGATATGAGAATAGTAGACTTTGGCCAATAGTTGTGAGATGATATTAATTACCCTTTGGTGGAACTATAAACCGCAATACTTTCTACCCCCAACAACGAAAGGCTTTACTTATGTGGAGTGGCTGCAACCCAAAATCAGACTCTGATCTCAGAGAATGTGCTGAACTTGGCAAATCCCTCAATAGGCTTTCTCAGCCTACAATTTTGACGGTCCTCGCCAAAAGCGAAACCCCTATGCATGGATACATTATTGTTCAACAAGCAGCTGAATCTCCCATGTTTGGTGGGAAAAAACCCGATGCTACGGGAATTTATCGCATGCTAAAACGCATGGAAGAAATAGGTGTTGTTTCTTCTGAATGGGAAACCCCTAAAGAAGGCGCAGCTAAAAGGCTTTTTTCTCTCACCGACAAAGGCCGTCAATGCCTGAGACGCTGGATTGATTCCCTCGCTTGTTACCAGTTGACCATTGAAGAATTGCGGGTTGAAGCGTCCGCCGCCCTCAAAATCGAACTCCCTGAAACCCCTGAATGCTCTGGGTAAAACCCATGCATCATTCCCTACAAGAACAAGGCTACACAGAAGTTTTTGACCGGGACATTTCGGCTCTCCTCAATCCTCGCCCGGTGTTACTGGTTGGATCCTTTCGGGAAAAGGCCAATTTTGCTACCATCATCTGGGCAACTCCTATATCGCACGACCCTGCCATGCTGGCCGTTGCCTTGCGAAACACTTCGAAAACTTTTCAAGATTTGCAAGCTACTGAGTGTTTCAGTATCAACATTCTTGACGCAAGCCTTGCTAACCTGCCCACCTTGTGCGGAACCCAATCGGGGCACGACACCGACAAAAGCAAGCTAGTTCCTCATTATTTAGCAAAACATATAGGTCGTGAACCTTCGTCTTCGGCAGAAAAGCAAATTCCTTTCGTAAAAGAAGCGCTTTCGATCATTGATTGCCAAGTGGAATCCATTATTGAAACTGGTGATCATAACCTCATTCTTGCTTATGTTTGTGGCGGATGGACGCGCAAGAAAGACTTTGAAGAAGGTGCTATTCCTGTGGAAGAAAGCCTTCTTTGCGTCAAGCGCCAACAATTTACAACGCTGTGAGACAGTAAAGCCGTCCCTTTTGTTTTCCTTTGTTGTGTGTATGGATCCTTCGACTACGCGCTACGCGCTCCGCTCAGGATGACAATTGTGGGATGGATCCTTCGGCTGCGCCCCAGGATGACATGGGGCTATGCCTCAGGATGACATGGGGCTATGCCTCAGGATGACATGGGGCTATGCCTCAGGACAGAACACACGAGAACCGTCCCCTCGTGTTGTTGTTCGTGTGTTGTTGTTCGTGTGTTGTTGTCATCCTGAGTGAAGGGTGCGAAGCACCCGGAGTCGAAGGATCCACAACGGAGTGAGCGATAGCGAACGAAGTATTAATAGAGAGGTTGCGTTAGCAACCGACAGATAGTTTGAAGGATGGATCCTTCGGCTTCGCCTCAGGATGACATGGGGTTGCGTTAGCAACCGACAGATATTTTTAAGGGAGGTGTATCTTGCGCATTGGAAGGGGGTTGCAGTCTTCGAACAGTTCGCAGTGATTGCATTCCTCTACGATTGATTCACAAATCTTTTCCCAAGAAGCTTCCTCAAAACCAAGGGCCTCATAAAACGCCTTGCTGCTGCCTCGAGAAACCAGGCGCAATTCTCCGTACCCTGCCAGAGCAAAATTAGTGAGAGCTTGCCCCACCCCTTGGCGCCTCCACAAAGGATTTACCACAATTGGATTCACATGGCAAACGCCCGCATCATCAACAATGAGTCGAATAAAGGCTATGGGTTCAGCGTTTTCGTTTGCCGCAACAAAAACTACGTCTTCTTCGACAAGCTGCCCCATGCCTTCGTTATAAGAAAGTTCATTGAGAGTTGAAAGATCTTCTTCTTTCATTGGTCTTATTGAAAATGACTTACGTTCCAACAGGTTCCCTTTTCCGATTCGCCTAGGGCGTTAGGTACACTTTGGCTCGAGATTGAGGAATCGCCTTTTTTCCCAACCGCTCTAAGCCGCGCACCACATCGGGCATAAGCGCAACGGGAATCCCCATCATCATCATGTCGTCGCCCACGTCTGAAGCAGCTCGGCACCCATAACAGCCGAAACTGATGTTAATTTTCCCGCTCTGATAAGGCAAAAGAGTAGTTTCAACACACTGAGCATTGTAACCGCTTGCGTGAAAATCGTGACGAATACCTGTGTAGAAGGAAGTTGCCATTGAAAGCCACATTATTTGTTCAGGCAAAGCAACAACCGCAACCACATCGGCTTCGCATTGAGCTTTGTTGAGGGGAGACACCACCGTTGCTTCCACAGAATACGGCTCGAGGCTGGGGCGATCTAACACCATGCGCTGGGCTGCTTCGAGAGAATCCAGCTTATTGAATAGTAGATAAAGTTCCCCACTCGCAAGCTTCTTGGGCAAGGTTGTTAATCCCAAAGTTGAAGAACCGTCGGGACAAGCGTGGCGATGAGCCGGCAACATATAGGATTGCCCGCGACGAGCTGCCAAAAGAGACTGGCAGTAGCGAATGCGTTCTGGCGGCAACGGAACATCGGGAATGGGCTGCCCTGCTTTAATCAGAGAAATTGCCACCGGTTCCCACCGAAGCCCCAAAACTTCCTTCAGAGTTTTTGTCCAGGAAGCATACAGTGCTCTTGTTTCTTCGTCGAGCAGTTGAGTTTCTTTTTTGGCTTCAAATTCAGCCTGCGCCTCTAAAGATGCCTTAATGCGAATAGCCTGTTCAGGGCATTGCCCAACACACGTTTCGCACCCCAAACATTCTCTTTCTTGAACAACTTGCGGATAAGAGCCCTGCATTTCAAAAACATCAACCGGGCAAAAAGCTGCACAAAGCCCGCATTTTATACAAAGCGCTTCGTTAACGTCAACCCTATAAAAAACCAGCGTACTCTTGGTCATTTTCATCACGTTTCTTTCTTTTTCAGCCTATTTCTACCAAAAGGTGCCACTGCACCAATCGGTTTAATCCTTACCCCAAGGAGGATAAATTCTCTTCCCTTCCGCATCAGTTAGGTGATACGAGCAAAAGGGAATAGTTCTTCCGTCAGGCACAGCCACCATCATGGAGCATTCCCGCAGGCGCTGTACATCCAGGGAAAATACGTCCATGTAGTTCATTATAATAAGAGAAAGCCCGCCATAACCAGAGACGCCCGACTTTGCAAGGATATCGTGAAAAACGGACCCTTGAGGAGAACGGGGGTCGTAGCTTGCCAAATAATCTTCCCGGGTTAAACTGCGGGTAACCGGATAATATTCAACCCCAGAGCCTTCAGGATTTTTCACCAGAAAAGTGCCTGTATCGCACAGGGGATGCGAACAACCCAAAGGCCAAATGTCGTAGGGCTCTATCAAACCTTCGCTCTGTTGCGCCAGATCAAAAATCACGTCTCCCATGGTGAGCACATCAGATCGTTTTGCTTCGAATCGCCCTGAAGTAAAAGCTGGCTGCAAAGCTAAACCAACAACGACGTCGTTATTTTCCAGACAAAAACGAAGCAAATCGCCTAAATACATCTGGTTGAGGCCGGCCACAATCGTTGCTGCTAAAACAACCTGCAAGTCCGCTTCGCGGCATCGCTGAATAGCCTTCAGTTTGACGTCCAATAAATCACGACCGCAGGTTACACGGTAAATTTCATCTTTCAAACCATCGAAGCTCAGATATACGCCGGTAAGCCCCGCCGCTTTAAGTTCTTCAAGGTATCCATCCCGAGAAGCAATTACTAAGCCGTTCGTGTTCAGTTCTATTCCCCAAAAGCCTTTTTCTCGACCCAGGGAAATTATGGCTGGTAAATCCTTTCGACAGGTGGGTTCACCTCCCGTAAGCTGAATTGCTCCGTCGATTCCCACTGCTTTCTCAATAGTGTCAAACATGGCACTTATTTCTTCAAAACTTGGATCGTCGTCGCCATTTTCAGCACTCATAAAACAAACGGGGCAGCGCAAATTGCACTGCTTAGTTACTTCAATTTCGAGCAGCGTTCCTTTTCGTTCATGACGCCCGCAGGTTCCGCATCCAAAAGGACAAGGCTTTTTCGAAGGAAGCGTGTTTTCTGGTGGCACTTTCGGAAAAGCTAAAGAATTCAACCACTGGTAGTGCTGAACATCATTCCACACCCGGGTGGTTGTGCGCCCGTGGTCAGGACACGTGCGCTCCATCCAGACAGCGCTTTCACCTTCCGTATAAACGCGGGCTTCCAGTTCTGTCAAGCACTGGGGACAAAGAGCCAAAGTTGTATGGAGGGTCTTTTTCATTTATCGACGTCGTGGCGCGGGTCACGGTCTTCGTTTGGCGGCGTGGTAACCACTAGCCCCAAAAAGTTTACCCAATCTAAAACTCGCTTGGGCACATAGAGCCCGGGTTGCGTGTTGGCGGCCTGATTAATGGCCTTAATACATGAAATCGCGTGCGCCAAATCTGTTCCTTCATCGACATCGGGAACCGGGGACAGATAAGCAGAAGGAATTTTTTTCTCCGCAAGTTTTTCCATATAACCATCAAGGGCTGGTTTACCGGTGGTGTTGTAGTATATGCCCTGATGATTAATGGGAGTATTAAAACTGTACCCCACTAATGAAGTGCCGCTTTCTTGGCACGGCGCTTGCACAAACCCGGGTGTACCCAGATTCTGAAAGTAATCTAGCCACCCAAATGCAAGAGAAATGTGGTCTTTCGGCATGGTAGGTATGTCGCCCCCCACCGAAACAATGCTTTCATAACCAAGATCAAAAATTTGCGAAAAAGCGTTATCAAAATGGTCGTCAAAGGTTTTCCCTTTATCCACCAGATAGTGAATTTCCATCGGCCAGGGACCAATTTCATCGTACGTTGCCCGCATGAGTTCAAGGCTTTCAGCAGGTGTCGTAGAAACGAAAAAGTCGTAAGTCACCGCTTCGGCGCTGGAATCTTCTTTTATCAGACTATCGTTTTCGTTCTGCATTTCACCTAAAGCATGCATGCAGAGCTCGCTTACATCATAAAGACTTCTTCGGAAAAATTCCGCAGCCTGTTCAGGGCTGAGTATTCCCCCTCGTTCTTTGGTCAACCGAGTTTTCACCTGCCCGGCGACGGGGGGTTTGCTAAACAATAAGAGTGCGTGTTTTTTTGCCACTGCTCATCCTCTCTCAATTTCATCTCGACGTTTTATTTTGCACGATAGGGCGTTGTAGTTCCAGCTTCCAATGAGGGGTTCTGCCCCACCCAAAGAAGCTTCCGTAAGATTGTTAATGTTTGATTCCCAAATGCCCCCGAAACTGGGAGTTCCTGGTTCTCTTTCTGGGAACCACCATCCGTAATCTGCGCTGACTGCATCATCTATCATTTTCTTTATTGCTACCGTGAAGCAGACCTGCCCTTTTTCGGTCGCAAGAACCACCTGGTCTCCTGCTTTCAGGTCAAGCCGAGTGGCAGTAGCTTTGCTTAGTTCAGCCAGCGGGCAGGGATAGCTTTTGCGAAACTCCGCTACATTCAAAAACATAGACCCATTGTAGGGCTGTTTCCGAGCACCGCTCATGAGGGTTAACGTTTCCCAACCTTCTTCTTCGGGAAAAAGGTTGTTTGCCTTTGCTTCCTGATTTCCTTCCCCTTTTTCAGCAGAAGGAAGGTCCCCATATCGAGGAACACGATCGCCTCCTAACAAGGGAAGAAATTCGCTGGCAAGCTCAACCTTTCCTGTTGTCGTAGCAAAACCTTGGGGTTCACCTTTTTCGTTTTGGCGCAGATGCTTATAAAATCCGGGGTGTTTGCTATAAAGACCCGTTTGGCAAAAACTTTCCCACGTAAGCCCTGTCGGAGCAAGAGTGGTTTCGAAAGCGTCTTCCAAGGTTTCGTCTTGCCAGTAATGCGCCTGCCCAAAACGAATCCCTAATTCCCGGAAAATTTCGTAATCGCTGCGACGCTCATAATAGGGTTCTACCGCCTTGGGCCCGCCGTAGCAAACATTTGCCACTCCCCCCTGAGCCTGAAGAACCGGGCGTTCTATTCCTCCGGCCACCGGCAAAACGTAATCAGCAAGGCTGGCAGTTGGGGTAAGATAGTAATCCAAAACAACCAACAAATCCAAAGAAGAAAGAGCCTCAAAAACCCGCTTCGTATCTGCAAAAGTGAGCAAAGGGTTGGTAGCCTCCACAATTAAAGCTCGCACCGGATAAGGCTTTCCTTCCAGCACCGCCTGCCACACCAAATCGGGATGAGCGGCGCTCATATAGCGCATAGGCAAGGTGCGCCCAAGCTTTTCTGTTAATGCCCTTAACTGGGAATATCCTTGGTAACTTTGGAGAGGCGTGTAGGCAGTATTTAGGCAAAAAGCTTTTTGTTCATCTGAAAGAGAGTCGCTCATTTCGAGTTCCATCTCGGGAACAAAATCGCTCTTTTCCGTAAGATAACAAGCTCCTGGCTTATCGATGTTTCCGGTAAGAGCGCGCAAACAGGCAATGGCCCGGTGCGTGGGGGCAGTTTCTTTTCCAATTTGATCGATACCACGACCAGATACCACCGCCGAAGCTTTTGCCTGGGCGAATTTTCTCGCCGCCTGGCGAACATCTTGTTCTTCCAAACCGCAAAGGGCAGCCACTTTTTGGGACGTATAGTCTTTTGCGGCGGCGGAAAGCTCATCGAAGCCAGAGCACCATTGGTTTACAAATTCGCTATCTATAAGGTTTTCTTCGATGATTACCTGGATCAATCCGAGAGCTAAAGCGCAGTCGGTACCAGGGCGAATAGGCAACCATAGATCTGCTTTTGCCGCAGCTTGCGTGAAAACAGGATCAACAACTATGAGAAAATTATCGCTCTTTGCATAGCGAAGGATGGTTCTCCAAAACGCGGAATTGTCAGATTGCGCCGGATTCGTTGCCCAAAGAATAAAAGCTTCCGTATTTTCTAGGTCAATATCAGATTCAAGAGTCCACCCAAAAGTAACAGTATCCATTAAAACCCGAGGGTTCCAACAGATCTGCCCTATGCCCATATTGTTGGGAGAACCTAAAAGATTCAAAAAACGATGCAGGGGCCAGTATGTTGCATGAGGCCCCCCGATTGCACTTGCCAGCGTTTGAGCGCCATAACTTTCAATGAGAGTTTTCAAGCGCGCGGCTATATCATCGAGCGCCTCTTCCCAGCTGACTTGCTGCCACTGGTTGTCGCCCCTGTTCCCTTGCCGCTTCAGCGGGTAGTTAATGCGCTTGGGATCATCCAGAAAAGAAAGGTTGGTTTTCCAGCGTCGACAGCCACGCAATATTGCTTCATCGTAAGGGTAGCGCGTTGCGTCGCAATCAAGTTCCACAACGCGCCCGTTTTCAACGTGAGCTTCAAACGCACAGAGGTAGCCACAGAAATGACAGTTGGTTTTTTTGATTTCAGGACAGTTCATATTCTCAACCATTCTAAACCAAACTTCTGGAAGGCTCCCCGATTATGCAAAACACCCTAAGCTTTCTTTCCGTCTAATACTGGTTTTCTTTTCCCTTCCAAGCCGTTAAAAAGGCAGCGTCGTGGTGAGGTAATCTTTCGTAGAAGCGTTTTTCGCCGGGCACCAAACGGCGTCCATCTGAATACACAATCATAAAGCGGAGAATCAGTCCGCAAACAAGCACCAAAACCGCTGCGACAAGAGCGCCACCGGTACCTTCAATAAACAGGAGAACGAAGGGTAAAATAGTGCCGAAGAAAACAATAATGCCCCAGAACAAGAAGGCAAAGCTTCCTTTTGTCCAGCGCATAGCAATGGTACGCGCCACATCTTGCCCTGAACCCCGTTGCGATAAAACGTAGAGCAGCAAAATGATTCCAGATAAACCAACCGCCACGATTTCGATGTATTTCAATATGGTCATAAGGCCCGCTTGAACAACAAGAGCCTGCGCATCGAGGGGCTCAATCCATACTCCCAAACACAGCATACACGTGGCACCACCCAACGCGATACCCGAAACCAGGAACAGTACGGGCAAGGCAGCGCTGGCCCAGAAAGCGTGAGCTTTGCAGCTTGCCAACAGCACGCCGGTATAAAGCATGACCAGCAAACCGGAAATGCCCGCGATAACAATAGACACCAGGCGCAAGGGAACAAGAAAGCTCAGCCATTCCCAAGGCAAATAGGTGGCAAAATAGATGGCACCAAAAATAAGGGCGACGGAAATTAATACCGCTCCCCACTTGATAATCGCGGTAGCCGAAACAAATACCCTCAGGAATTGAGTTGGTTGACCTAGTTCAAACACGAGGAAAAAACAAGCTATCGCTAAAGCTGCTGCTGAAACAAAAGCTGCCAGAGCAAAATAAGGCCCTAAATCTCCAAAGAAAAGTTGGAAGATCATGATGAGCAAAAGGCTTCCCCCGCCAAGACCTCCCAAAAATAGGTCGAGGGTAATAGGCCATGTCCAATAACGTTTCATCGTTGACCTCCTGTAGCCGGAATATAGTAAATCTGCGGCTCTGTTCCGTATTCTTCCATCAGGCGAACAGTTGCCCCTGAGTTAATGAGCTTCGACACATCGCTGTTGGGGTCATCAAGGTCGCCAAAAATACGGGCTTTCTGATGACAACTGTCAACGCAATAAGGTTTTGCTCCCGGCGTCATCTGCCTGCGTTCCCGGCAGAAAGTGCACTTGCGAGCATATTCTTCTAAGCGAGGAACCATGTGTGAAGCATCCCGGGCGCCATAAGGGCACGCCAGAACACAGACCTTGCAACCCATACAAGTTTTGTGGTCTATCCAAACTGTTCCATCGTCGTCTTTTTGGCTGGCGCCGGTAGGACAGCAGCGCGTGCAGGGTTCTTTTTCGCAATGCATACAAATGAGCGGAGTCCAGTTCTGGTGAACGTGAGGGAAAGTTCCCTGTACACCTTCGGAAACCACTGGGTTATAAATGATGTCCAGCGGCAAATCGTTCCAAGTGCGGCAGGCAACCGTACAAGATTGGCAACCAATGCAGCGAGCTTGGTCCATTACCATTACGTAGCGAGTCATTATTGGCCCCCTTCCGCATTATTCGAGGTACTGGCGCCATCATCTGCGACAATCTCTTCGCGAGTTTCGAGTGAATAGCGTTTTCCTGTTTTCATATCAACCAGGTTTCCTTCGTTAGGATCGTAGGCATAACCCGAATACAAATCGTACCAAACGCTGCTTGCAGGATCTATCATCCAGCCAGATTCTGGGTCGTATTCGTAGCCGGTAGATTCTTGAACCGCTTTGCGTTTTGATTTGTTCCACACCAGGCCTTCAGGGATTTCGAAGCTTGGCTTGGGGTCAAAGGGAATAGGATCGTAGGCAAGTTTTGAATCTTTAGGAAGAACGCTGATGCCCGGTTCTTTTGCAGACCCTGGAATTGAGAATTGCGTATCCTGATTTGCGTTGCGTTCTAAGCTGCTTACTTTATACACCTTACACAATAGCCCGCGGTTTGCCCAGCTGCCACCAATGGGATCGCAATGATCGTCATCTACGGAAGTGAGCACGTTCACGTTTGATTCCAAACAACCGAAAGGAGCTTCCTTGTCGTCAACGCCCCGTTCTGGATACCACCAGCCACGTTGCGCGTAAATTACGCGAGAATCGACGCTGGGTTCAACGTTTGCCCGCTGCTTAATGCGTCCGCGGCGGGTTTCAATCCAGCACCAATCGCCGTCTTTTATTTTCAGCTTGCTCGCCGTTTCGGGATTGATGGTGAAATATGGGTCGTGATAGAGGTAGCGCACTGGTTCAATCTGGAATTGTTCCGAATGGTGATACGGCATAAAACCGCCACCAGTGGTGAGCACCAGAGGATATTCTTCAGCCAGTTCAGGGTGGTCAATTTCATTTTCCGCACACCCAATATAGGTGGGCAGGGCAGGATAACCTAATTCTTCCAGAACTGAAGAGCGCAGTTCAACTTTGCGGGAAGGAGTCCAAAAACCTGCGTCGCCGTATTTGTAGTGCTTGAGCGGAGGATAGTGGAAGCGGTGCTTTTCCACAAATTCGTCGTAGGTATTTACCGGGTATCCCAAAGGATAAATCACGTAGTAGAATGCCTCTTCTTCATTTTCCCAAGGCCATTGATCTGCCGGGGCTCCGGTGGCCAAAGACAAATCCCGCCAGAAAGTGAAATCCGTGCGGCGTTCATACAGGGGCTGAATTGCCCGCTGGGAACAGACGATAGAATCGGTAACACCGTAATTGGTGTGCATAGTGGGGCGTTCAAGAGCGCCCGCAATAGGCATCACGTAGTCAGAGTAAACAGCAGCAGGCGTCATCCAATATTCGCAGGTGACCAAAAATTCGACCTTCTTCAAGGCTTCCAGAGTCATTTTTGCGTCGCCGTAGGAGTTTACCGGGTTGGTTGCTGAAACCAAAAGCGCTCTGACCTGGTAAGGATCGCCAGTAAGGATTGCTTTAAATACGGAAGGCCCGTGAGCTTCGCACATCCATTCAGCAGTTGGCGCTTTGCCCCATTTGTCCCTGGCGTTGTCTGCGATGATTTGATAACCAGGCCAGGAAGTAAGCTTGAACTTGCTTGACCCAATTTGCTTCGCTTTTTGTTCTTTGCTCAGCCAATCATTCGCTTCAAGTTCTTCGTCAGTTAAAAAGCTCATGGAAGGCCCGGGGATAAGGTCGCCACCAGGGCATTCCAAATTTCCGCAGATAGAGCGCATGATCATGCGCGCATGCATGCCAGCACCCGAGGTGGGCCCTATTTGGTCTGCCGTACAACCCCATTGAATATTGGAAGGGGTGTTTTTTGCGTACAGGCGAGCAGCTTCGCGAATCTTTTCTGGATCCAGCCAGGTAAGAGGAGCTGCCCATTCAGGGCTGTACTGTTCCATGTGTGCTACCAGTTCATCCCAGCCGCTACACCAGTTTTGCACGAAATCAGCGTTGTATAAGCCTTCATAAATGATGGTGTGCACCATCGCGAGTGCAAGAGCAGTGTCTGACCCTGGGCGAAGCGGCAGCCATAAATCTGCCTTTGAGGCAGTTTCTGAAAATCGGGGATCGATGACAACGAGTTTCAGTCCTGCTTTTTGCAGGTCAGTGTATCCTCGCATGCCGGGCATACCCGAAGCCCCCGGGTTGTAACCCCAGAGCAGCACACACTTGCTTGAACCGAGGTCTGTTTCGAAAGGACTCCAGCCGCACACCGCTGTTTCTACCATGAAGGTAGGAATCCAGCAAAGCAAAGCATTATGGAAGCCGTTCGGCGATCCAAAGATATTCATGAAACGGCGACGCGACCAATCTTCGGTACGCGTGGTGCCGCCTGCGGTCGCAATTGCTTCTGCCCCGCTTTCTTCCTTGATACTCTTAAGCTTTTCGGCAATTTCTGAAATTGCTTGTTCCCATGAAATCTTTTCCCACTTGTTTTCGCCTCGTTCCCCCGCCCGCTTAAGCGGATGGTTGATGCGAGCAGGATGATCGATGTGCTTTAGGGCAATATTGCCGCGGCAGCAAAGACCTCCTTGATTGGTGGGATGATTGGGGTCACCTTCGATTTTAATAACTTTGCCCTCTTGAACATAAGCAAGCACTCCACAATTCTGGTGACAGAAATAACAGCATGATTTTTTAATTTCGACACCGTCAGCGTGGATATCTACTTCCGCCATCTTTTCTCAACTCCTTTGTAGTTCTCTTTTTTGAAACACAATTTGTAACACCATTTTTCCTTTTGTTGCTTCTTAAGAAATGCGCCTTTATAGTGCTATAGGACTTCACACTATACTAGACCATATCCTATATGGTATATGCTAGTATATTAGCCAGAGTCCAATATGTCTATCAACCTGAAAGACCTATTTTTGTTTTTGACGTAAAACTTTAAGTACTAATGTTGTAAGATTTGCCAAAAAATTGGGAATGTATGGGGTCTTCGGGTGGATCCTTCGCTTCGCTCAGGATGACAGGGGTGCTCAGGATGACAGGGGTGCAAAGTGCCCGACAGTTTTTTGTCATCCTGAATGAAATGAAGGATCCATGGATCCTTCGGCTACGCCTCAGGATGACATAGGGTGGGCAGGATGACATGTACGCTCAGGATGACAAGGAGCTTTGATGAAAAATGCGACACATACTTTTACCTTCTTGGGCACCGGAGCAGGCTGCGGCGTACCTGCCTTCTTTTGTTCCTGCGCTGCCTGTGAAGAAGCTCGCACGGTTCCTTTGGCACGAAGAGGTTGTTGTGGCGTTTTGGTCGAAGGACAAAAGCGCCTTTTGATTGACACTCCCCCCGATTTACGCCATCAGTTGCTGCGGGAAAATATTTCTTCCGTTGACTCTCTCCTTTTCACTCACGCCCATTACGATCATGTGAGCGGACTCGGGGAACTAGAATATTTCGTGAGACTGAAGCGCAAAAGTCCGCTACCACTTCGGGGGTCTGCGCAGGCCCTGGAAAGCATCAACAAAGAATTCGGCTATTTGACTGAATGCTTTTCCCAGACACAAATTGTTGCGCAAGAAAGCTTTTCTTTCGATGGCATCACCTACACTGCCCTGCCTGCAACCCATGCACCAGGCACTTTTGGGTTTCTCTTGGAATCGCCGAACACCTCTCTTTTTTACGCAAGCGATACGGGAAGTCTTTGTGAAGAAACCCGCGAAAGGGTTATGGGCGTTGATATTTGTGTTTTAGACGCTACCTTTTGGAAAAAAAGTTGGATGCCCGAATCCCACTTTAGCGCGCAAGAAGCCATTGAAGAAGGTTTGGGTATGGGAGTGGGAACCCTGTACCTCACCCATCTTTCCATGCACTATGACGAACCTATTACCTGCGCTGGGCTTGAAGATTATCTCGCCCAATACGATGGGCAGGTCAAGCTTGCTTACGATGGATTGCGCCTGAACCTGTAAGGGTAGTGCTTCTTGAAGGATGGATCCTTCGACTACGCACTTCGTGCTTCGCTCAGGATGACAAGGGAACCTCAGGATGACAAGGGAACCTCAGGATGACATAGTCGAGCTGTATGACATGCTTGCTCAGCATGACAAAAGCAACTCTCTTGTCGTCCTGAGCGAAGGGTGCGAAGCACCCGTAGTCGAAGGACCCAGAGCGGAGTGAGCGCAAGCGAACGAAGTGTAAATAGGGAGGTTGCATAGCAACCGACACATATTTATGGATCCTTCGCTGCGCTCAGGATGACAAAGGGTCGCCTCAGGATGACAAGGGAACCTCAGGATGACAAGGGGTCGCCTCAGGATGACATTAGTTAAGCGTCTTCCGGGATAAGCTTAGCTTCAGGAATGTATTTCTTCCCCAAATTCAAAGCGAGAATCAGCAAGGTTCCCATAATAATTACGAAAACAATTCCAACATAATTTGATGCTGTGTAGCTGCCCACAAATTGAACGATGTAAGCTACAACGGAAGTGCCGAGACCCGAAATAACCGCGGCCACAACTCCGATACGAGCATAGATCTTCGAAAAGTCTCTATTCCCGTAAAACGTTCGAACCGCCAAGGGTATGCCAACCGACATAAGCGAATTATGGGTACCCAAAAGGAAAGCGCCCACAATAAGCATTATCTGCATCGACGGGAACAACAGCCACGTCGCAAAGGCGAGGAAATACAGTACGATGAACACGATAAAAGCTGGACGAATTCCCAGTTTGTCTACAACCCAGCCAAACGCGATCTTGCTCAAAATATTACCAACAGCCGCAACAGAAATCATAGATGCCCCCAGCAAAGCAATAGCTTCTGGCTGCATTAAGCCTTCAAGAAATTCTGCCGCCATTTTTGGTTGATTGGAATTGAATCCCATACCAATACCCATGAAAAGCATGGCAAACATAAACAACCAAAAAGTGGGTGTTTTGAACGCCTTACTGACACTAATTCCCGCCTTGTCTGCAGCGCTTTGTGCAGCAGTAGTTGCAGAATCTTCTTCAATGTGACCATAAGGTTTTAAGCCCATATCTTCTGGCTTAAACTTAAAGAGAAAAATACTAAACGGCAGAATTAAAACTGCCATCAGAATTGCGTTTGCAATATAGGTGGTCTGGATGCCGAAGTTTTGCATAATCAACGTAAAGCTCGGAGCCCAAATAAAAGTTCCCACGCCGGTAAAGGCAGAAGCAATACCCAAGAATCTACCGCGAACCGAAGGAGCAAACCAGTTCCCTACGAGCAAAGGCATCCCTAACGTAACAATAGGAGCCCAGCCCAAGCCCATCCAAAAACCAATAATGTAGGTCTGCCATACGGCAGTAGTAAAGCCCATAGCAAGCGTTCCCGTAATGAGAATCAGCGCCGCTATCGTAATACAGACATTAATATTTTTTGTTTGTAAGAACCTGCCCCAAAAAGACATAACGATTGCTGATGTAATAGTGGCCACCGCAGCCCAAAGAGCAAAGTCGCCGGGGGTGCTGCCAAGCTCAGTAGCTTTTGGCCCCAAATATACCCCAAGAATACTAAGAGTAAGCGCCATGCCGCCCATAGACAGACAGCAGCCTCCAACGAAAATCACGAAAGCGTAATGGAACCCACCTTTTTTAATGGTTGTTTCTGACATTTCTTCTCCAATCAACACTAAGGTTGAAAGCAAAAATCTGCTTCTTTCCTTGCTTAATATTATTTAGCTTTCTCTGCGGAGCCTGCACTCCAAAGGTCCTGCTGCGGGAACGGTTTTCGCCTTCTTGCAGGGGTTGTAACAGATTTCTCCACAGTACTCACAGTGCATCGGTTCTGGTATCGCCTGGCTGGTTAGATCTTCGTTGCAGGTCTTACAGACCTTGGTACCCATGTTTTCTTCAATGTCGAAAACGTTATACGTACCGCAGGTGCCGCATTTCACGGGCCGCTTGCTTGGCGGTCTACACCCACCACAAATCGGATTACACGTCCAACACATGGGCTTCTTTGTCCAGCCGGGAAAGTTCTTGCGAATTTTCGGCACAATAACGAAGGCCTTTCAAGGTAACGTAGAGGCCGGCTATCGCTTTTTCCCCCTCCCCCATCTTTTCGTAAGTTAAGTATTCAAGATCGAAGAGGTCGGTGTAGAGGCTGGAAGCCAAAAGTTGCTTCATCATGATGTTGCTTGGCTGGCGCCCTTGCTCGTCTTGCCGAATCGCTATGCGATACAAAATGCTTTTTTGCTTGTCGCTGAGTTGATCTTGCATTTTATCCTCCACTCGATTTAATTTCCTTGAATACTGCTTTTAAAACAACGGGGATTTCCCTGGTTATAACCGACACCCGGTAAGGAAAAACTTTCCTTTGGGGTGTTTATAAGAAATCCGGGAACCAGGTATTTTCCCAGTTCCCGGATAACCCCCCACTTACAAAATGGCGCCCTTTGTTTTCACGAGCCTTTCCGCTCCATCAAATTTTGCCACTTCGTTACCACTACGTTTTGCCGTTTGGTAACCACGCATGGGTTTACCCATAAATTTATCTTTCACATAGTACAAACCAACAGAACCAAGTTCTCGCTTGTCAACGCCGATAAGTGCCGTAATTTCGTCAAGAGATTTGCCTTCGGCGCAAAGTCCATTCAAGTACTCAACTTGTTGTTCCAGGTCTAGCTCAAAAAAAGCACTCTTATCCATTTCTTTCTCCTTCTTAGTAGGGTGCGCAAGGGTTTTGAATCCTCATATCACAGCAGGAACAAAACCGCTTTGCTTCCCAGCTCAGGGAGCCGTTTTGCCAACTCTTCAATCGGACCATATTCCAAAGTTCCCGACTCTTCAACTTGAACCGCCAAAGGCACTCCACCGTTGCCGCCATCACCCCAGTGTCTTGAAAACAGTTCGGTTGGAACGGGAAGATAAAACCAATCCCAATCTTTCCCGTCGTTGCCTTCTCCAACCTTAAAAGGCCCTACTTGTACTTCTTTGATACCCCACTCATCAGGACCGAGTCCCATTTCTTCTTTGCAGGCAATTTCTGCAGCATGATTGCCAGAGAAAAATTTGTAATCTACCAGCAAACCATATTGTTGTTTTTTGCTCATTTCGAGTGTCCTTTCTTATTAGTCGCTATCGAGGCTTTTAACTCGTCTCACATTGCACATAACACCCTTGAAAGGCGCACCAAAACCGAGTTTGCCTACGTTAAAGTGAGGAACAAGAGAGTTAACGTTAGATTTCCAAACGCCATAGAGGTTTGGCTCTTCTCCGTCTTGCTCTGGATACCACCAACCATGGGTAGTGTGAACAACACCCTTTAAGATGGTAGGCGTGATGAGAGCCTTCAGGCGCGCTTCGCCAAACATGTTGTAGACCTCAACCCAATCGCCTTCGGTGATTCCGTAAGCTTCTGCATCTTCAGGATTAATCTCAATAATTGGCCAGGGGTCAATCGCACGCAGCGAAGGAACTTGACGATGCTCTGAGTGGAAGGAGCTGTACTTACGAGCACCACTCGTCATAATCAAGGGGAATTCTTTCGCGTCTTGCGGACGACTAATCTGACTGTAGTTGGGCTCTTCGTAGTAAGGCAGTGGGTCTTCGCCCCAGGCATCATACAGGGTAGACATGAACTCAACCTGACCCGTTACGGTGTTGAACCCAGGTTCCCCATCAAAGCGCAGCATACCTTTTTCGTACTTCTTGTAGGTATACCCTGGCTGATAGAAGCCCTTTTCGCGCAAGTCTTCAAAAGTGAAGCCCAGTTCTTCCAGCTGATAATCGAAGAAGTCAACCGCGTTAGTCCACGGCCACCAATCAGGATTCAAGCGATTACCAATTGCCATACAAACTTCGATGTCTGATTTACATTCACCAACCGTGAGCGCTTTATTCATGGGGCCCATGAAGATGGTATTGCGTCCGTAGTGAGTAATAACAATGCCTTCATGTTCTGCCCAGGTTGCCATAGGCAAGAAAACGTCGGCGCAAGCCATGGCGGTTGGAGTCATGAAGAGGTCTTGAACAACGACAAAATCAAGTTTTAGGAAAGCATCGTGCCAACGTTTCGGCTGGGCAGAACAGGTAGGAGTAAGCAGGTTAGAACTGTTAAACCAAGCCATTTTCAGTTCATAAGGCTCGCCAGTTTCCAAAGTGTCAAGAGTTGCGTCGGGATGCGTGGTAGCCATGCCCGTTGAAAGTCCTGGCCAGTCTGCTGCACCGATACGTTTTGCCCAAACATCATCAGGAAGATTAGAGCGTTGTTCCATTCTCCACTTGCCAAGAAGTGCAGATGGAGGCCCTAAGGTGATTCCACCAGGAGTGTCAATGCTGCCGCAAAGCGCACAAAGAGCCAAAAATGCCTGACCGAGCTGAACGCCGTTTTTGTTTTGGTCGAAAGCCAGACCCCATGCCCACGTTACGGGCTTTTCGGTCGCGATAATACGAGCAACCTCGCGGATCTTTTCAGCAGGAACCCAGGTGATTCCTTCTACTACTTCAGGGCTATATTCGCTTACCCGCTCTGAGAATTCATCAAACCCGAAAACCCACTGATCGACGAAATCGTGATCGTAGAGGTCTTCTTCAATGATTACGTTTGCGAGTGCCAGCGCCAAAGCGGTGTCTGTTTGTGGGCGCAACTGAAGATTAATGTTGCCATCCACTGAACCAAGCCACGTAATGCGAGGGTCAACCATGATGACTTTCATGCCGCGCTTCATCATGTCAACAACTGCGTGACCAAACAGGCCGTCGCCGTTGGAAGGAAGTGGCTCTTTGCCCCACATTACACAATACTTGGGCAGCACAAATTGTGGATCGTCGAAGCGCTTTTCGAAGTAACCCGCATAATCCATTTCAGGATATCCGGCACCAAGAATGTAGTCAGTTACAGAACAGCGAGGACCATAACAAGCCCAGCCAGATTGAGCGTAACAAACATTAGGAGTTCCGATTGCTGAAAAACCGAGCGCATAGTAATAAATACATGCTTCGCGTCCCGTACCACCAAATACCACGATAGATTCCGGGCCATAATTTTCTTTCATGAAGGTGATTTTTTCACAACACAGATCAATCGCTTCATCCCAGGTAATTCTTTCCCAGGCATCTTTGCCGCGGTTTTTCGGATCACGCTTCATGGGATAAATAATGCGATCAGGGCTGTAGGTGTATTCGCGCAACGCCAGGTTCATAGCGTTAACGCGCCCGTTGGTGATAGGGTTGTCGTCGTCGCCTTCTACGCGAATTAGTTCACCATCTTTGGTGACAACCTTTACTCCGTAACCTACCGGATGGCTTCCCGGTGGTGACCAAGTATTGCTTCTTGTAATGACGGTACCGTCTGCAAGCTCAGTACGCCACTCTTTACCGTATGTCATATCATCCTCTTTCTTTTTGTCTTACTTATCTATTTTCCGTTCACATCCTTGGGCGCACTCGGCGCACTCGGAGCTGCAGGTGCCTTTGGTGCTCCTGGTGCTTTGGGGGCTCCTGGTGCTGCAGGAGCACTCGGAACGCCAGACCCGGGAGCGGCCGGTGGGGGCGCATCTTCGCTTTGGTATTGCGTGAGATCGCATTTGCAGAAGGGACACTTCTTCAACACCACATTGCCAAGACTTTGCAGAGTTTTTCCGCATTCAGGGCATGTGTTCCCTCCGGCACCGGCTTCAGCTGGTCTAAAACACATTGTTCATCCTCCTAACCTTTCTTGATTGCTTACAGTTCTTTGCTATTCTTCTCTTCCCTTTTCTTAGCCGCAAAAGCCATGCCACCAAAAATAAAGAAGTGAATAAATGGAAGTGCTAAAGCAGAGCCCATCAAAGGCAGAGCATAGGGCTGCTTTGAGAACCCGGGAATTACCAGAGGCAACACAACGCAGACCACCAGCAGGCAAACTATGATTACCATCATGGTCCAAAACGCTACGCCACCTGAATCTTCTGACTTCATATGAATCGTCTCCTTTGCTGTTTTTCGTCAGCTTAAACTGTGCTTAAGAAGTCTCAACTTCTTCTTGAATCGTATCCATGGTTTTGCCTTTGGTTTCCCGCTGAACAAAGAGCATGGTGCAAATAAAGCCCAGCGCGAGAGGAATAATCAAAACCAAAACCAGCGAACTCCAGTTGGTTACTCCGTCATTTTGGAAAAGCGCCATAGACGCGAGTCCACCCAATACCACCGAAGATGCGGCACCGCCAAAACGCGCGAACGCTTGGCACCACGATGTTCCGGTGTTTCGAATTTGAGTGGGGTAGCTTTCTGGCATCAAGGGCTGAACCGCCGTGATGGCATAGTTGAGCGCGAAACCAAACAGCAGCATCAAGCCAACACACAAGCCGAAGCTATTGGGCACCACGAACAAGGAACAAAGAATGATTGCCACAATGGCAAAGAGCCACGCAAACAAGAGGTTGCGCTTTCGCCCAAAAATATCTGACATAAATCCGACGGTTACGTTTGCCACAATAGCGGCAACGTTATTGAAGGTTTGTAAGGTGATAGCGTCTGACGGAGAATAACCAATTCCCAAAAACCACGTGGGCAGCCAGGTATTCATTCCGTAGACACAGAATTGTCCAATAAAGTAACAAGACCATATGGCGCAAGTTGCCAGAATGTACTTCTTCGAAAACAGCGCAGTCGGGCTGGTCTTCGCGGGCTTCGGCGGAACCACCAGCATACTGGTGCTGCGCTGGGTAACCTTCCCAGTAATTTGCTTTTCGATCTGAGCAAGGCGATTTATGGCATCTTCAAGACGGCCGGCATTGGCATACCAATGAGGTGTTTCTTTCATAAAGATGCCGAGGAAAATTGCGTAGGCTAAAGGAATGCCCCCAATGAGATAGCACACCCGCCAATTAGCAAACATGCTGGCTTGTTCTTCCAATCCTGTTGCCGGATTCATCGCGGTATAGCTCACCATTTCTGTGAAACCGGGGATTATCGGCGTTGCGTGATTAACGATAGGATTTCCCACCAATCCCGCAACAACCCAGCCAAGCACCATAAAGGCCATGCCGAAAGTAATAAACACGCCTCGGTGCTTGGAGGGCATGGTTTCGGCAAACATAGTAGTTACAATAGGAATACAAGACCCAATGCCGAACCCTGCAATAAAACGAAATGCCGCAAACATCGCGAGATCGTTTGCGAAAGCTTGGGGGAAAGTAAAAACTGAATAAAAAGCTATTGCTGCTACCAGCGTCTTTTTCCGACCAAATTTGTCAGAGAGAATACCGCCGAAAGCGCCACCCATAACCATACCTAAGAGGCTCCAGGTGGTAAGCGAGCCCATCAACGCGCCGGGAACAGCAACGTCGGGCCAAAAAGTTCGGGCGAGATAGATGTTTGTGGTGTTAACAATCATGAAGTCGTAACCATCAAACATCATTGCTAGACCAAGGAAAGCAAACATGGACCAGGTGAATTTGTTCACCCCGAAAGAATCCAACACTCCAGAGATGGTAATCTTGTTACTTGTACTCACAATTCCTCCTAACGAACATCTGCCATTTCCGTACATCCACCATTTCTGCGCTTCCGCAGTACTTGCGCTTCCAGAATTTCTGTGCTTCCGGAATATTTATGCTTCCGGAATTTCGCTTTTGCTTATGCGGAAGAAGAAAACTGTGAGCAGGTTACGAAAATGGAGATAGGAGCGAATCGTTTCAGGAGTGCAATTTGTGATTGTCGTATCGGTCTAGGAGGATGATTTTTCGCGTTTTATACGTAAATCTTGCTTGCGAGACTGAAAAACCCTGCTTCTGCTCGTTGTTTGTAAGCAAAAATGGAGTATTATCACTGAGACTCTTACTCAGCCAAAAGGAGGTAGTTCATGCAAGGACGATTTCGGTTTCCTCGCATCAGTATTACCGTCGGAGATAAGAGGGAAAATGGTGTTGTTTCGGGCAAGCTGAGTGTTCTTTCTCTAGGTTTTGGCATTCATCAAGCATGGATTTATGGAAGCATGTTTGGGGGAAGCAGAATTTTTGGAGTAGAAGGCATGAGTCTCATTAGCTCTTCAAACACTGCTTTCGTGCCCTTTTCGCAGGTATACCTTATTTCGATTTTCGTTTTTTCTGCCTGCTTGTTGTTCGGCTCTTTTACCGATCAGCGTTTTCTTCGTTTTTACACCTCGAAAAAAGTTCTCGTTGGAGCGGCATTGCTTACAAGCCTCAGTACCTTTGCCATGTTTGGAGCTGGTTCCGATACGGCTCTGGGAGTAGCAGCTCTTTGGTTTTCGGGAATTGCCACGGGGGTAGGCTCTTGTCTTTTGTTGCTTTTCTGGGGAACCGCTTTTGCCCATCACGGGGCAGTGACTATTGTGGTTAATACCGCAACAGCGATCGTGATAGCCGTTGCAATTTATTCCGGAGAACTCCATTGGGTGGATAGCCATTTTTCTGGAATCACCACAGCGATTCTTCCGTTGCTTGAGCTCATTTTTCTTTGGCATCTTATACCCACCCCCTATTACGAACGCCAAGAAATTCCCGTCTTTAACCCTTTGCCAATTAAGCGTGCGCCTTTTGTGCTGCGCTTTGGGTTGCCCGTACTTATTTTTGGCTTTGCTTTGGGCGCACTTCGAGCTATGGCTATGCAAGCTGTTTTGCCCAATATTGATATGGCTTCTCAGCTGATTTATTTAGTTGCAGCAGGCATTGCCATGATTCTTACTTTGTTTTTATTGTTCATCATTGAAAAGGATCAGTATTCAGACCATCTTTTCCGCGCCCTCATCCCTTTCATTATCATTGCGGTTTTAGCGCTTCCTTTTATTAGTGACAAAGAATCGCTTTTTGCGAGTTTGCTTTTGCTGGTTGGATTCATGAGCTTTGAAGCCCTCATGTGGATATTCTTCGGCGACATTTCTCAGAAGTTCAGGCTTTCTCCCATATTTATTTTTGGTTTAGGGCGCGGTTTGTTGGCGCTTAGTTCGGGCTTCGGATCAATTTTTGCTCTCAACATTCCTGATTTATTGTTCGGCTATGAAATTACTCGCACTGAATTTGCTCTCTTTGTGCTGGTGGCACTAGTGGTGGCATACGCACTATTGCCACGCCAAAAGGAAATCATGAAAATGGTAAAAATGAACGGGAATCAGCAAGGTTCAGAGGCTTCCCCGGCGATAGATGCAAGTGTTTTAGGTGATGAAACTAACGAGGCAAGCGTCGAACAGGCAGTGATTAAAGGGCGCTTTCGGAAGACTCTCGAAACCATTGCCAATCGCTATCTTCTTTCCCGCCGAGAAGCTGAAGTGCTCTATTTGCTTGCCAAGGGGCATAACGCAGCCTTTATTCAAGACAAGCTTTTTGTTTCGCGAAGCACCGTGAAAACTCACATCAGCCATATTTATCGAAAGCTCGACATTTGCACCCAGCAAGAACTGCTGGTAATGATTGAGGAAATAAGCCAACCAAAAACCTAATCGAGGGAAGTTGGGGAGTTGGGGAAACTCGAGAAAGAGCGGCGTCTTTTCTCTTAGAGGGCGTTTTTCAGCACCAAGGTAACCGTGGTACCAACACCCAACTGACTTTCGACTTCCATATGCGCGCCCTGACCAAAAAAGCCCTTGATGCGGTCGTTCACATTACCAACCGCAATGCCCAAACCAGTTTCGGATTGAGGCTTCAAGATGTTTGCGCAGGTTTCCTCGCTCATCCCTACCCCGTTATCTTTCACGTAGACAAACACGTCTGACCCCTTTGCTTCCCCAAGAATTTCGATATCCAACTTGCCTTCAGAGGGCAGCGCATGGCGCACCGCGTTTTCTACCAGGGGCTGAATAAGGAAAGGGGGAACCATGGTGTCTTCAACCACCGGGTCAATTTCCACGTCAATCCCAATGCGGTCTTCCCCGAAGCGAGCAACTTCAAAAGCGAAATAGCGCAGGGTCTGTTCGATTTCTCGGGAAAAAACGATTTTTTCAGCCGAGTCTTCCAGGGTGCGACGATAAAACACCGCGAATTCCCGCAACAGCATCCGGGCTTTTGCCGGATCGGTTCGCACGAGAGCCGCAATGGTGTTGATAGTATTGAATAAGAAATGCGGGTTGATCTGGCTTTGCAGGGCTTTCAATTCCATGTTGGTAGCGAGCTGGGTTTGCTGTTCCAGGGCGGAAGCCGCCATCTGGGTTGAAAGAAGCTTTCCGAAACCTTCAGCGATCGATTTTTGCGTTTCGCTAATATCTTTGGCATGCCGGTAGTAAAACTTCAAAATACCGTCCACGTGTCCGCCCACAGAAAGGGGCACGATTATGGCCGCCATGATAGTAGTGGGTCTGGTAGGAAAGCCAATTTCTTCAGAAGTGGTAACGATGCGGGTAAGGCCGTCGCTGATGGTGTCTTTGGTTGCTTGCGTGCGAATCAGGCTGCCCGGCGGATGGGTTTCATGATCGATGCCTGCGTAACCAAGAATTGCTTCTTTATTGGTGACCGCCACCGCAACGGCAGCGGTTGAAGGCAGAAGCAAGTTGCAGATTTTCTGGGCGCTTTTTACATTCATGCCGTCATTCATGCATGCCAGCATTTGGCTTGCCAGCTTGAGCATGGTGTCGGTTTGGCGCGCCCGCACGCTGTCGGGGTCCATGAGCAGACGAATCACCAACATGAGACAAATAGTGAAGGCAATTCCTGCCCCGACAATGAGAATAAGGTTGAAAACTGGTTGCATCAAAGACCACGCGAGCACCGCACCTGAAATT